>Ga0209450_10000204_pt1 | contig 32439 bp, 32 predicted proteins | sample FrelakmetLWP11LW_FD_187149 | JGI IMG/M metagenome (GOLD analysis project Ga0209450, IMG submission 187149) | Freshwater lake sediment microbial communities from the University of Notre Dame, USA, for methane emissions studies - LWP11 LW (SPAdes)... | ecosystem: Environmental > Aquatic >...
GGTCGGGCGGACGTACAAGTACTACCTCACGGAACTCGGTCGGCGCACAACCGCGGCGGCGCTGAAGCTACGGGATCTCCTGATCATCCCGGCACTGGCACAACCATCTTGAACCGGGGAAAATCATAACCAGATTGCGATCAATCAGATTTGTAAGATACTAAACCCCAAACCTTCCCCGCCGCGCTTTGCAGTCCCTGGCTTCTGCGTTACTCTCGCCGCGTCCATGCCCCGCCCGAACTTCTTCATCGTCGGCGCCCCCAAGTGCGGAACCAGTTCGCTCCATGACTACATGGGCCAGCATCCCCAGGTCTTCATGTCCAAGCTCAAGGAGCCCTTGCACTTCGGCCGCGACCTGGAGATCAACTCCATCTGGTGCTATCGCGATGACCAGCGCTATCTGAAGCTGTTCGATGGGGCCGGCGGCGCCCGGCGGATCGGCGAGTCCTCGGCGTGGTATCTCTATTCCACCACGGCCGCCGCGGAGATTCACGATTTTGATCCCCAGGCCAAAATCATTGCCATGCTGCGCCAGCCCGTGGACGCGATGTATTCCCTGCACGGGCAGTTCCTCTACAGCGCCAACGAAGACATCCCCGATTTTGGCCAGGCTTTGGCCGCTCAGGAGCAGCGCCGGCTGGGTCAGCGCATTCCCGCCACCGCCGCCATTCCCAAGGCGCTGCTCTACAGCCAGGTTTACGACTACACCGAGCAGGTGCGCCGCTATTTCGACGTGTTCGGCCGGGAAAACGTGATGGTGATCCTGTTTGACGACTTTGTCCGCAACACCGAAAAAATCTACCGACAGGTTCTGGAGTTCCTGGAACTGGACAGCGGTTTTGCGGCCGACCTGCGCGTGGTCAATCCCGCCAAGCCGGTCTCGCCGCGTCTGAGCGGCTTCCTGGGCCGCCGGCCGTGGCTGCGCAAGCTGGCCCACACGCTGGTGCCGCCGTCCCTGCAGCAGGGAGCGATGAATCTGCTGTACAAGCTCACCGGCACGCTGGATCGGCCGGCCCGCATTCCGGCTCCACTGCGCGCCCAACTGCTGCCGCCATGCGTGCCGCAGATCCGGCAACTGGCCCAGCTCCTGGGCCGCGACCTGGAGCTTTGGTGCAGGTGATGGACGTGCTTTTGCTTATCCCGACGCAGGCGCCCCTTGAGGCCCAGCGCCAAAGTCAGGCGTTGCTGCAATCTCTGGGCGATGGTTTTGCGCCGTCCTTGCGGACGATCGGGCGCGGCGGCACGTGGTCTACGCCGGCGGCGGCCGCCCTGGCCCTGTGGCGGCGCTGTCCCTTTGACGTGATCTATGGATGGGGCCTGAGCGCGGCTCTGGCAGCCAGCTTTGCCGTGGATCGGCCGGTGTTCTATCTGCCGCTGGATGGCGAGCGATCGTCGGCCTGCCGCTGGTTGCGAGCGACAGGCAGCTCTCGCCGCCTGGAAGCACTGTGTCCGACGGCCACCTGGCAGCGCCGGCTGCTGGCGGGGGGCGTGCCGCCCCAGCGCTGCCACCTGATTCGGCCGGGCGTGGAGTCTTCGCGCCTCGGGCGCCGCGGCCAGCGCCCCCTGCGCCAGGCGCTGGGGCTCGAGGATCAACATCGCGTGCTGCTGGCTCCGGGACCGTCCACACGCTATACGGATCACGGTCAGGCGCTATGGGTGGCGGCCATTCTGCACGAGCTGGACCATCGCTATCGCCTTCTGACCCTGGGACGCGGTCCGGCGGCCGACTCCGTGCGGCGCCTGGGCGAGTCTCTAAAGCATCCCGCCCTGCTGGTGGAAGCTGAGCCCATGCTGGACCGCGCCGTCGAGCCCGAGGAGCTGCTGTCGGCGGCCGACTTGCTGCTGGTGACGGCCCATGACGATGCCAGCACCCTGGACATCGCCATGGGCATGGCCGCCGGTGTGCCCATCGTCGCCACCGCCACGTCCAGCATCGCCGAATTGCTGGAGGATCGACACACCGCGCTGCTTTCGCCGGTGGGGGCCGTACGCCGGATGGCCCAGCAGGTCATGCGACTGTTCGAGGATCGCGCCTTGTCGTGGCAGTTGACCGATCGCGCCCGCGCCGAGGCCTACGAGCATTTCTCGCTCACGCGCTTCGTTGAGCAGCACCGCCTGGCCATCCGCCAGGCGGCCCAGGGCCGTCCCGTTCATCTCGAGGCCGCCGACCTATGCGTCCAAGGGGCCCAGTAACGGGTATAGGTTCCCAGCCGCGTGAAGCCACAGGCTTCGTAGAGCGCGACGGCCGGGTGGTTGTCCGGCTCCACCTCCAGGAACACATGGCGCAACACCGCGCGGTGGGCCAGGTCCAGCAGGCCCACCATCAGCGCCTTGCCCACGCCCTGTTGGCGGAAGGCGGCGGCCACATACAAAGTGCCGACCAGTCCCAGCTCGCCGGCACACAAAAGCGCGGCGCTGCCGGCCGCGGCGGCTTCCTTCATGGCCAGCAGGGCATCCACGTGCGGGTCGTCCAGCCTCGCCCGGTGCGCCGCGACCAGCTCCTCGGCCGCCTCCGGCCAGCGCTGGGCGCTTTCCTGCTCCAGTAATTCCCAATGCGCATAGCTGGCGCGGGCCGGTATGACCATGATCGGCGGCCGCTGCGGCAGGGGCTGACTGGGCTGCCAGGACATGATGGCGCTGTGGGCCGGACGGTAACCCAGCTCCAGCAGATGCGCTGCCAGCGGCGCGGTGCTCTGGGGCGGTGCTGACGGACGCAGGGTCCAGTAGGCGCAGCGCGTGCCCCGCGCGGAAAAATGCTCATTCACCTGGCGCACGGCAGCGGCCGCATCCGTGCCTGGCGGCAGCGCGGCATCACAAATATTGTTGGCATCATAGACGCGGCTGTAATCGCGGCTGCTCAAGGCCGTGCCCACGGGCAGTTCGGCTGCTTCGGCCATGGACTCCAGCCAGCGGCGCTGCACCTGGCTGAACAGGCGCGCCAAATCTCCCGCCCAAGCCGTGCCGTGAGTCTGGATGACCGGTAGAGGCATATGACGATTGTATCGCGGCAGGCGCTTGCGAATCTCGGGCTCAAATACCACAGCGCGCGGAGCCACGGAGAACACAACTTGTTCTTATACTCTGCGGACCTCTGCGACCTCGGCGGTAGAAAGTAGACGCCGCTGTCCTCAGCATCCGCCAATGAGGACATTGGCGGCACTTTTGCTTATCGTCGCGAGTCCTTCGCGCCGTCGAGCCGTCGCGTTCTCAGACCAGCCGAGGGCGGCGGGGCCACACCTGAAAAATACCTTGCGGGGCTCTGCGCATGCCGCTACCGTGCGCGGATGCAGTTGTGTTTTTCAACGCTGGTCTGTCCGGACTGGAACCTGCCGCAGATCGTGGGGGCGGCCGCCGCTCATGGCGTGCAGGGCGTTGATTTCCGAGGGCTGCCCGATGACATCGATATCACCCGCCATCCGCTCTTCACCGCCGACCTGGCCGCCACGCTCGAACTGCTGGGGCGTCACGGCCTGAAGCTGCCGTGCTTGAATACCTCGGTGGCGCTGATGACGCCCGCGGCCGACCGCTGGGAGATGATGCTCGATGAGTGTGTGCGCTATGCGCGGCTGGCCGGCCACACGCAGACGCACCTGCTGCGCATTTTCGGCGGAGAGATTCCCCGGGGCATGTCGCGCCACGAAGCGCTGGGGCTGGGCGTTCGGCGCCTGCGGCAGTTGCTCAAGGCCTGCGGGCCCGCCGCGCCACGCTTGCTGGTCGAGACCCATGACGACTGGTCGGTCAGCCAGCACATCATGGAACTGGTCCAGAACTTCGAGCCGCAGGCGGTGGGGGTCCTGTGGGATGTGGAGCATCCATTTCGTCGCGGCGAGCAGCCGGCACAGACGGTCCAGATCCTCGGCCAGCGCATCAACCATGTACACATCAAGGATTCGGTGCGGCAATCGCAGCGGTCCTGTCCACGTCTGTTGGGCGAGGGCGAGCTGCCCCTGGTCCAGTTTCTCCAGGTGCTGCGCGACGGCGGCTATGACCAGTGGGTCTGCCTGGAAACCGAGAAGCGCTGGCATCGCCAGAGTGCTCCCGAGCCCGAAGACAGCATCCCCCAGTTCGTGCGCTTTGTGCGCCAGAACTGGTAGGCTTACGCGCCAGAGGCATGTCGAAAATGCATTGCGGCCTTTGCCGTCGGGCGTTATGCCGCTTACCCTATGAGCATGCGCCCCATCATCCCGACAAGCCCATCGTTGCATAGCAGGCGATCTTCACACTCCATACTGCGGCGCTGCGCGCCGGCGTTGCTGGTGCTTATGCTTGCTGTCAGTAGCGCGCCCGCCCAGCCGGCCACCGCGCCGGCCACAACCTGGCTGACGATCTACTCCTCGGCCGACCCGGCCAGTTTCGATCCGCAGGAAGCGCTGCGCAGCGCCCGCGAGCAGACGCGGATCCCCCCGGGCTTCGGCGTGGTGCGCCAGCGGCGGCAGATCGACCTGAAAACCGGCCTGAACACCCTCAGCTTCACCGACGTGGCCGCCGGCATTGATCCGACGACCGTCCGCTTCCAGTCGATCACCGCCCCGGGCACGGCCGTCGTTATCGAGCAGAATTTTGAGTTCGATCTGGCCAGCCCTGAAAAGATGCTCAACAAATACGTGGGCAAGGACATTCTCATCAATCGCCGCACCGTCGCCGACGACAAGACGCGCACCACCGAAAGCAAGGAGGGACGCCTGCTGGCCTATGACCAGCAATACTTCGTCCTGGAGACGCGCAACCGGCAGATGCCCATCGAGGTGATCCCCCGCAACCAGGACCTGACGGAAATCAAGCTCTTTGAGCTGAGCACCGGCCTGATGACCCGGCCCACGCTGCTATGGAAAATCCAGGCCCAGCAGCCCGGCAGCCACGAGGTACAGGTCAGCTATCAAACCACCGGCCTGACCTGGCGCGCCGACTACAGCCTGCACGTCAACAAGGACCAGACCACCGGCGAACTGTCCGCCTGGGTGAGCCTGCTGAACACCTCGGGCGCTTCTTATAGCGATGCCCAGCTCAAGCTGGTGGCCGGCGACGTGCAGGTCAAACAGAAGCCGCGCGCCGAGACGTGGGGATATGCCCCGGCCGCCAAAGAGCAGTTCGCGGAGAAGTCTTTTGACGAGTATCACCTTTACACGTTGGATCGTCCCACCAGCCTGGCCAACAATTCGACCAAGCAGCTCGAGCTGTTCGCCCCGCGCGGCGGCATCCAGTTGGTTCGTCAATACGTCTATCAGCCGGTGGTGGGTCTGGCGGTTCCCTACGGCCAGGTGACCGACCAGGACGTTGGCACGCAGTCCGATTCGAAGGTTGACGTGTATCTGCGCCTCGAAAACACCGCCAAGGCCGGCCTGGGTCTGCCGCTGCCCGCCGGCCGTGTGCGCGTCTACAGGACCGACGATGGCCAGGTCGAGTTTGTGGGCGAGGATTACATCAACCATACTCCCGTCGACCAGGGCCTTTCGGTGCGCACGGGCAGCGCCTTTGACCTGCGCGGCCAGCGCACGCAAACCGACTTCAAGGTGGACACTGGCGCCCGGCGCATGAGCGAGTCGGTCCAGATCACGCTCACCAACCACAAGAAGGAGCCCGTGCGCATGCTGGTGCGCGAGCCGCTGTACCGCGCCGCCCAGTGGACCCTCAGCGCCAAGAGCGACGATTTTGAGAAGATCGACGCCCGTACCATCCAGTTTGCCGTCGACCTGCCGGCCTCCGGGAAAAAGACCATCACTTACACGGTGGCCTATACGTGGTAAGCAGCCCCCAGCCGCTCTGTTTTTGCCGCTTTCTTCTTGACCGCCGTCGCGGCCTGGGGTATATTTCCGCCGTCAGTTCACAACCCATGTCTTGTTGCTTGGGTTTGATGCACATCGGTAAGGCAATGGCGACAGAAGTGGAGCTTGGGTTCGGGCGGCGCGGCGGTTTCGTGCGATAAGAGGTTATTGCGCGCATGCGCCTTCTGGCCCCGGCAAAGATCAACCTGCATCTGCGTGTCGGCCCTCCGCGCGCAGACGGGTTTCACCCGCTGTTGTCGTGGATGTGTACCATCGGGCTCTTTGACACTTTGGTTCTGGATCCGTCGGATGTCGCTCAGGTCAGTTTGACCTGCGACCGGCCCTGGGTACCGTGCGACCAGACTAATCTGGTTCATCGTGCGGCCGCACTTCTGCGGCAGCACGCGGCCGCAAAGGGCAGGAGCGTGGGTCTGCGGGTGGGATTGGAGAAAAGAATTCCCGTGGGTGCAGGCCTGGGCGGCGGCAGCTCCGATGCAGCGCGCATGTTGCTGGGGCTGAATCAGTTCTGGGGCCTGGGCCTGAGCGGGGACCAATTGGCGCCGATGGCCGCCGCGCTGGGTAGCGATGTGCCGTTTTTCCTGAACGGCCAAAGCGCCCTGTGCAGCGGCCGGGGTGAGGTGGTGCAGCCGGTGGCGGCCCCCAAGCCGCACTGGGCGGTGCTGCTTCTGCCGCCGTTTGGCGTTTCCACCCCGCAGGCCTATCAGCGCTTCGACCAGCTTTGCCCGAGTGGCTGCGCCTTGGACCGCCCGGATATCGAGCAGTGGGTACACCTCTCGGCCGACTCGCTGCTGGATGTGCTGGTCAACGATCTGGAGGCGGCGGCGTTCTCGCTGGTCCCGGAACTGGCACGATTACGCGACAGCGCTCAGGGGGCGCTGTCGCGGATCGTGCGTATGAGCGGTAGCGGATCGAGCCTTTTTACGCTTTTTGACTCCGACATCGCCGCCCACGAAGCGGCTCATATCGTCATGTCGGAGTTGAAGATACGTGCAGTGGCCGTGCGTCTGGCGCCCACCTTCGAGGATGACCTGACGCAACGGCCGGCTCCGGCGCCGGTACTACTGTAGTCAAGGAGCCGGAGAATACCTGTCTGACGGGTCTCGAACCTGTTTGGGAAAATCAGGCACATCTCCAGTTCGAGGAAGGGACATATGACGCTGACCGAAGTAAGGGTAAAACTCTGTGGTCATAACGGCAGTCGGCTCAAGGCCTTCTGTTCGCTGACTTTTGACCATGCCTTCGTTATCCGCGATGTGAAGCTGATCGACGGCCACGATGGCCTTTTCCTGGCCATGCCCTCGCGCAAACTCTGCGACCATTGCCCGCGCTGCCAGGAAAAGAACCATCTGCGGGCCCGCTTCTGCAACAACTGCGGCTACCGCCTGGATGAGAACCGTTATCTGCGCTATCAGAACGGCAACGGCCAGTCTCGCCTGAAGCTGCACGCGGACATCGCTCATCCCATCCATGCCGACTGCCGGCAGCAGGTCGAGCAGCGGGTGATCAGCGAATACCGCCAGGAGCTGGAGCGCAGCAAGCTGCCGGGCTACATCGCCCCCAGCCTCGATGGCGAAGACCTGGAATACCTGGAACTGCGGCCCACGGGCACCACCGCCCGCTAGGCGCCGCCAGGCCGGGCAGCCCGCCTCCGCTCTTACGCGCGGATATAGACCACCTTGTGGCGGGTGAAGAACTCGATGCCGCTTTCGCCGGCCTCGGGCAGGCCTACTCCCGATTCCTTGATGCCGCCAAAAGGAAGCTGCGGCTCTTTGTGCGCGGTGGGCATGTTCACATGGGTCAGGCCGACGTCGCTGCGCTGCACGAACGCCAGCGCCTTGTCCAGCGAGCGCGTGAAGATCGACGAACTCAGGCCGAACTGCACGTCATTAGCCACGCTGACGGCCTGGTCAAAGTCCTTGACAGCCATCACCGCCAGCACCGGCCCGAAGATTTCCTCGCGGGCGATGGCCATGTCCGGCGTAACCGCGCCAAAGACCGTGGGGGCGATAAAGCAGCCGCGGTCGCGGCCGTGGTCGGTCAGGCGCTGACCGCCGGCCAGGAGTTTGGCCCCCTGGCTTTGGGCCAGGTCGATATAGCGCATGATGTCGGTCAGTTGCTGCTGACCGCAGACCGGGCCCATGCTGGCGCTGGGCTCCAGCCCGTTGCCAGCGCGGATGGCCGCGACCTTTTCCAGCAGTTTGGCGGTGAACGGCTCGGCCACGCTCTGCTCGACCAGCGCCCGGCTGGTGGAGGTACACCACTGCCCGGCGCAGGCATAGGCCGCCAGGGCAATAGCGGTGGCGGCCGCGTCCAAGTCAGCGTCGGCCAGCACCACCGCCGGGTTCTTGCCGCCCATCTCCAGTTGGGTGCGGGCCAAGGTCCTGGCAGCCTTGGCGTGGATACCCATGCCCACCGGTGTTGAGCCGGTAAAGGAAATGGCCTTGACCAGGGCATTGACGACCAACTCATCGCCGACGGTCGATCCGCCGCCGCTGACCAAGTTCAGCACTCCCGGGGGCAGGCCGGCCTGGGCAAAGGCCTCAACAAATGCCACGCCCGTGTGCGGCGTGAGGCTGGCGGGCTTGAAGACAGCCGTATTGCCCGCCATCAGCGCCGGCACGCACTTGCGGCAGGCGACATTCAGAGGGAAATTCCAAGGGCTGATGATGCTGACCACGCCCAGCGACTGCCGCAGGGAATAGGCAAACACACCCGCGTTCTCAGAGGGCAGCACCTGGCCCGCCAGGCGCAGGCCCTGGGCAATCTGCCAATCCATCTCGCGCAAGGCCGCGTTGATCTCCCCCAGCGACTCGCGAAGGGTCTTGCCGTTTTCCAGGGTGATGATGCGGGCGATCTCCTCCTGCCGCGCTGAAAGATTGGCCAGCGCCGCACGCAGAATCTGGGCCCGCTGGGCGGCCGGCAGCCCCGACCAATGCGCATGGGCGGCCTGGGCGGCGTCGATGGCGCCGGCGGCCTCCTGGCGGCTGGAATCCTGAAAACGACAGGTCACCTGCTCCAGGTTGGCGGGGTTGCGCTGCTCCTGGAGCTTGCCGGTGGCCGATTCGACCCACTGGCCGTTGATATAGTTGCGAAGCACGGGCGCATTCATGGGTGGTTCCTCCAGCGGTTTTCACCAGATGGTGTATCCGCCGTCGATGGTCAGCGTGGTGCCGGTCATATAGGACGAGGCATCCGAGGCCAGAAAGACGATCGCCCCCTTGAGTTCATCCAACCGGCCATAGCGCTTCATGGGTGTGCTGTTGACGTTACGCTGATAGACCTCGGGAATGGCGGCGCTGGCCGCCGTTTGGTCGGTCAGGATGTAACCCGGGCACAAGGCATTGGCCCGAATGTTGTGCGGGGCCCACTGGGCGGCCATGGCCTTGGTGAGCTGGGCCACGGCGGCCTTGGCCACGCAATAGGTGGCGTTGTAGCGCGGGGCGATGTTGCTGATCACATGGGCGTTGATGGAGGCGATGTTGATGATGCTGCCGCCCAAGCCGGCCTTCATCATCTGCGCCACCACGCGCTTGGTGATGTAGAACACGCTGGAGAGATTGATCTCGATGATCTGACGCCAGAGCTGGTCGTCCAGGTCCAGCAGCGAGCAGCCCTCCGAGGGCCGGGCGGCGTTGTTGACCAGAATGCTGACCGGGCCTAGCTGGTTCTGGGCCTGGTCGATAAAGGATTCGATCTGCTGGGGGTCGGTGACGTTGGCCTTGCCGAACCACGCCCGGCAGCCGGCCGCCTCCAGTTCGGCGCAGGTGCGCTGGCCGTCTTCCTCCAGCAGATCGCAGATGGCCACCTGGGCCCCGGCCTCGGCCAGGGCCAGGGCATGCTGGCGGCCCAGCCCGCGCGCACCGCCGGTGACGATGGCCGTGCGCCCCGCCAGGTTGAACTGCGCCAGCACCTTGGGGGTTGCGCTCATGCTTACGCCTCCGGCCATCGCTTGTCGCCGTAGGTGCTATGCCAGTCGCGCATGAAGCCGTTCATGCGCGATTCGGTGTAGGGATGCTCAAACAGCAGCTTCAAAAATTCAAAGCGCAGAGTGCAGATGTCAGTGCCCGCGGCCGCAAATTCGCCAAACGCCCGGGGCAGGCGCCCGCAGGACAGAATCCTGGTCTTAAAGCCGTAGTTGCCATAGACCTTGCGGATCGGCGCCACCAGGTCCACCGGCTGGTCCAGCGCCTGGTCCAGCGGGCCGTTGAACAGCGCCACCACGTCGGCTCCGCACTTGGCGACCAGGTACGCCTGGGCAATCGAGGCCACCGCCGTCACCGCCAGCGGCATCTGCGGCGTGTCCTTCTTCAGTTCCTGCAAGGCCTTGAGCCCGGCGATCGTCATCGGCAGCTTGATGATGATCTTGGAGGAAAACTTGTGCAGCCAGCGGGCCTGGGCCTTGAGGGTGGCCACATCCTGCCCGCCGATCACCTGGCAGAAGACCTGCCCGGGCGAAGCCTCGACGACGGCCGCCAGCGCCGCCTGGGCATCGGGCCCGACCTTGGACATGAGGCTTGGATTGGTGGTCACTCCGTCGATGATGCCCCATTGCCGCGCCTGGCGGATTTCCTCGGGGCTGGAACTATCAATGAACAACTGCATGTAGAACCTCGCGTGTTGTTAGAACAAGTCGTTGGCCAGTCCACAGAGAAACTCGCTGATGCGCCGGCGCACATCGTCGCGAAAAGCCTGCGGCAACTGATAGAACATCTGACGATACAAAAACCGGCCGTCGGCGTCGCGCCGGCCGACAAAGGCAAAGCTGTAATGGTGGAACACCATGTGCCGCCGCGATGGCCGCTGGTCCACCGCATCGTCCAAGGCCTTGAGGCACTGAACGGCAAAGGTCGAACCCGCCTGCGCTTCTCGGCGGGCATAGGCCAGGGTCGAGTCCCACCACTGCTGGAAGAGCTGCGGCGCATGCTGGGCCACGGCGTCGGCGTAGATCAGTTGCAGCATGGGCGAGACCTTGTAGTGCACCTTGCCGCCGGTGGCCCGGCGGATGGCCTGCCGCGGTCCGGGCCCCAGGTCGTCGGCGGAGTGAATATCCAGCAGTACCCCGAAATCCTCGGCGATGGCGAACTGCTCGGCCACCCGCTTCTGCAAGCCGTCCAGGCCATCGGGGCAGCGATAGTCCCAGCCCTTTTCCTGGCCGAAATTCGGGGCCACGTGCGTGACCGGCAGGCCGCGGCGGCGAATCTCCTCCAGCACATAGCGCAGCTCGGCGGCGGTGGTCAGGCAGTCAAAGGCGCCCACTTCCGGGGGGTGCTCATCGATGGACAACTCCAGGTCGAAGGCCCGGCCATCACGCATGCTCTCGATGTGCGGGGTCAGCTCCTCCAGCGCCCGCAGGGCCTTGTCATATTTGGCCGGCCAGTTGCCGGCAGCGCTGTAGTCCAGCACGTCGGCCATGTCCAGCGTATAGAAGGTGTAGTGACGCGCGGCATCGAGAATGCGGCGGGCGCGGGCCATGCCTTCGGCGCCACGCTTGACCTGCACATGATCGGCATCAGCGCCCCAGCGCAGCGGCCGGGGATGCTTCAACGCCGCCAGGGTCCCGGCCACCATCAGGCCTTCCCACGAGTTGCCGGTGTAGCCGGTCTCGATGGTGCCAAAGCCACAAGCATAGTTAGTGGGGGCCGGCCGGCAGGCTAGCAGGTCCTCCATGAAATTCAGTTCGCGCACCGAGTTCTGCACGGCGTTGGCCGCAAAGCCCTTCTGGTCCATGGCCGCGAAAATGCCCGGCCAGATGGCGGTCGTCATGCGTGTGCCAATCCCCAGGCGCGGTACGGTGCCCAGGGCGCGGGGGCCATTGGTGGGCTGCAGCACACGCAGAAACTGCTCGAGTGTCACGGCGCTGGCCGGATAGGCGCTGATCGGCAGCCCGGCCGATCCGGTCATCGTGCCGATGGGCTCGCCCAGGTTGCCGCCGATTCGGCCTAGTTCAACCAGCACATCCTGCCCGTCGCACAGGCTGACCAGCATACAGCAGGCCGACCCTCGGGTTACGCATGAGCCGCCGTGGGGGATGGCCTGCGCCGCCGCCGGCAGCGGGCGGCCATGCAGGGCGGCCTGCTGAACCTTGTTCCACTGCTGATCGCCGGCGGCGACCGCGCGCCAGGCGGCCTGGGGGTCCCAGGTGCCGGTATCGAGCACGGCGGGGTTGACTGCCGGATCCAGTTCTAATTGGCCAAATCTCATGGACCTTCCGTTGCCGTCCAGCGGCTTGATCAACGCGGCTACCCAGGGGAATCAACGGCCTGGTCGCCAAACATCAGGGGGCCGCAAGGCTACCGCGCACGGCGGCGACGGTCAAAAGCGGGGATTGCTATTAAGGAGCCGCGCACGGGAGGAAGCAGTCCAAGCAAAGAACGCGACGCCACGACGGCGCGAAGGACTGGCGACGGGATATGCGCTATCAGAGCCGCGCGTCAGCAAGCGACTGGGTTGCTCCATGGCTCGCCAAGGCGCCACGGCGTGAAAGAAGCGCAAAGGAATACAGAAGGTGCGCCAATGACCTCAAAGGCAAATTGTCCCTCCCCCGGCAGTACGCCGCCGGGAGAGGGTTGGGTGGGGGCAATAGATGAGGTGGGCGTACTCGACCACCGATGCATTCATCGCAGAAAATCGAGCCACCGGTACATGAATCTCATCTGATGTCGTGGGCGGCCGCTGGGCTACAGACAGGCCGGGACGCCACAGGGGCGGGCTCGACCCTCAATCCTGACCGCGGCCGCGGCGCGGACGCTGACGCGGCGGGCCGTCCTGCTGGCCGCCGTCGTTGGGGCGGGCGTTGCCCTGGCCGTCACCATCGGGGCGGGGCGCGGGACGCCCGGGGAGACGCTCACGCCCAGGCTCGGGGAGCAAGCTGCGCAGTTTCTCCCGCTGCTCGGGCGTCAGAATTTCCTCCACGCCCTTGCGCATCTCCTGCATCACCTTGCGCACTTCTTCCATCTTGGCGCGGAAATCGTCGCCGGTGATGGCCTGCAGCTTCTTCTGCGTGTCGGCCACCAGAGTCTCCACCTTCTGTTTCTGCTCGGCCGAAAGCTCAAGCTGGGGCAACGCCTCACGCACGCGCTCCAGCATGGGAGCACCCGGCACCATGGCCGCGGCCAGTTTCTGCTTCTGCTCGTCATTGAGGAACTGCTCGACCTCACGGCGCGTCTCTTGAGCCAAGGCCTGGACTTTGGTCATCCAGTTGGAGATCCCTTCGCCACGCTGGCCTGCCTGGTCCCGGAGTTCCTGTCTCAGGGCCTGCATTTTCTTCTGGGCTTTTTCAAAGACTTCGTGGGCCTGCTTCTTCTGCTCTTCGGACAGATTCAACTGCCCGATGACCTGTTGCAGCCGTTGCAGGGGCCCCTGCATGGCCGGCCTGCTGGTCGGACGGGAACCGGCTCGCCGCGGGCGGATCTCCTCCCGAGGGCGCTGGGGCGGACCATCCTGGGCCAAAGCCAACGGAGCCAGAATCACCAGCGACAACGCCGCAACCAATGCACGTATGGGCTTCATGGGTGTGTTCCTTTCACCCCATAGAACGGCCGGCGAAGGTCTTTATTGTGCGAGGTGGAATTATCAGCCACTCAGTGCGTGCGCACGTGCCAGGTCAGGCCCACCATCTCCAAAGCGGCCTCGGCGGCCCGGCGACCGGCGTGGCCATGCGCACCGCCGGCGCGGTCCCAGGCCTGCTGCTCGTCGTTAGTGGTCAGCACTCCGAAGATGATCGGCAAGCTCTCATCCAGCGAGACGCGGTTGATGCCCGCAGCAGACTGGCCAGCGACATAGTCAAAATGCGGCGTCTGGCCGCGCACCACGGCCCCCAGGCAGATGACGGCCGCGAAGCGCTTGGTGCGGGCCAGCACCTGGGCCGCCAGCGGCAGCTCGAAGGCCCCGGGGACCCGGTGGACCTCGACGGATCCGTCCTCGACCCCCAACTCCGCCAGCCGCGCCAGGCAACCGGACAGAAGCTCCTCGACGATCTTCTCATTGAAGCGCGCGGCAATGACGGCCAGGCGAGCGGCGGGGGGAATGTCGGCGACTTTGTGCTTGGGGACCTGCGTGCTCATGGTGTCCAAAATAGGCAACCCGGCGGAAAAAGGAAAGCCAAATCCGCCGGGTGGGGTATGCCTGGGTCTTCGATACAGACCGTCTCTTACGGCTCCAGCGTGGCCACGCCGCCGCCGTCCCCGTTGGTGATGCTGCGCTGGCGGCTGGCGGCCCGGCGCAGGCGGCGCGTGCGGCCGACGGTCTGCTGCTCGGGCGCGAAGCGCTTCTGTGGCTGCGTATTGGCCACCTTCAAGGCGCTGACCGCGTCCTCGGCGGACAGGTCGGCGCCGATTTCCTCGGCCAGGCCTTCAGCACGCTTGTAGATGCCGCCGCAGCAGAGAATCTGCATGTTGGGGCAACTGTTGACCTCGCGCAGATAGTCGATCAGCTTGCGGGCCTGGGGCATGCCCGAGGGCAGCGTGCCAAAGAGGATCAGCAGGCTGGGGCGCAGCTCGCCGATGAGCTTGAGCACTTCGTCATTGGGGACGCCGCCGCCGGCAAAGCGCACCTCGAAGCCGTCGGCCTCGAACAGGTCGGCACAGATCTGTCCGCCCAGTTCCTCGGGCTCGTCGTCGCCGCAGACGATCAGGACGCGCTTGCCGTTGGCGTCTTTACGCACGAGCTGCATGGCCAGTTGATCGGTCAACGCACGGTTGAGGCGCGTGGCCAGGTTCAAGGTGCTGATGGTGATGCGGTCCTCGCGATACAGTGACTGGAGCAGCTCCATGGTCGGCCAGATTAGGCCATTGAGCAGTTGATCGGCCCGCAGGCCGCCGGCCATGGCCGAGTCGATCACGCGCCGGCATTCCTGGCGGTTGCCCTCCAGCAGGGGCTCAAGGTAGGCTTGGGACAACTCGAGGCTGACGGTGCTGTGGTTGGAGCTTTTCATGGCGGCCTTTGTGCTGGGTCGGGGCGGATTCCTTTTTTCGTCCCGACGTCCTGTTTTCTGCCGGCCGAAGCTCCATCTTTGGCCAGTGCCTGTTAAAATGGGAAATATGGCACAACTGTACTATCGGCACTCCATTTTACCAACGTTACCCATTTTGACTATTTTACGAAAAATCTGTTCCAAGTTGATGGTCCAAAGCTGTATCTGCGCTATGGAAGTGGCTATGCTGGGGTCCGATCAAGGGCCGCGGCGGCCTTTGTCCACTTCGTTCCACTGGAGAGAGCCATGAGCGAACAGCGCCCCGTTGGCCCCAGCGGCCATCCTGCCCCGCAAGGACCGCAACCGGTTCGTCCCGCGCCTGGCGCGACGCCCAAGATCAGTGGCGTGCCCACGAACATGCATGTACCCACCGAGGCCGAACTGGAACCCATCGGCCTGGTCGATGCTCCGGCCGGAGCGGCCGGCGCCCCCAAGCAGATCCGCGCCTTTGGGGCCCACGGAGCGGCCCAGCAGACGCGCTTCACCCGTCAGCCCAATACGCCCGGCACCGGCGCCTGCCGCATGCGCTCGTTTCACGGGCGGCTAAGCGAGGAAGGCCTGGCTTTTCTGGACGGCAAGATCAACGAATGGCTGGACCGTCATCCCGAGATCGAGGTCAAGTTCGTCACCACGACCATCGGGGTATTTGAAGGCAAGATTCGCGAGACGGCGCTGGTGCTTAACGTTTGGTACTGAGCAGGGCGCTGGCCAGCACCGTGCTGCGAATGTCCTGGGGACCGGCGGTCACCTGGAGGGGGACAATCACCCAGAACGTGGCGCCCTGGCCTACCTGGCTGTCGACGCCGATGGTGCCGCCCATCAAGCCCACCAACTCGCGGGAGATGGCCAGCCCCAGGCCGGTGCCGCCGTGCTGGCGCGTGGCCGAACCATCGAGCTGGCGGAACTTCTCGAAGATCATGGACTGCTGCTCGGCGGCGATGCCGGGGCCCTGGTCCTGCACCGCGATGCGCACGTGGTCCTCGTCGTAGCGCGTGGCCATGAGATTGATCTGCCCGCCCACCGGCGAGAACTTGATGGCGTTGGACATGAAATTGAACAGCACCTGCTGCAGCTTGGGGGCGTCGGCATCGAGGATGGGCACGTCCGGGGCAACCTGGGCCATCACCGCCAGACTCTTTTTCTCCACCAGCGGCCGCAGGATGCTCAAGAGCCCCTCGAACAGATCATTCAGCGAAAGCTGCTCGGAGCGGACCTCCATCTTGCCGGCTTCGATCTTGGCCAGGTCCAGCAGGTCGTTGATGAGGTCGAGCAGTTGCCGGCCGCTTTCCAGGATGTTCTGGGCATAGCGCTGCGACTTGGAATCGACTGACGAGGCGCTATCGCGCACCAACTCGGCAAAGCCCAGGATGGAGTTCAGGGGCGTACGCAGCTCGTGGCTGACGTTGGCCAGGAATTCGCTCTTGAGGCGGTTGGTTTCGTGGAGGGCGACGTTGCTCTCGGTCATCTGCACGAGCTTGAGATCCAGGCTTTTGTTGATGGCCCGCAACTGGTCCTCGGAGGCCTTGAGGTTGACCAGCATGCGGTTGAAGGTTTCGGAGAGCTGCTGGAACTCATCGCCGGTGTGGATATGGGAGCGGATGTCGAGATTGCCGGCGCTGACGCGCTCGGCGGTTTCCTGGAGGACGCGCACCGGGCGCAGAATCAGCTTGGTGGTGATCAGGTAGAAGACGATGATGGCCAGCGTGCCGGCCAGCAGGCCGGCCACAAACAGGAAGATGCGGTTGAGGATGACCTCGAAGGCCTCGATCTGGGCGGGGATTTCCACCGTGACCAGCCCCAGCAGGGGCGGGGCGGCGGCCGGGCGCGTGGTGGCCGCGGGCAGGTCGCCGCCATGGCAGGTGGCGCAGGCAGATTCGGCATAGAGCGGCCAGACGTAGAGATGCGATTCCTGTCCCTGCTTGTTCTCCAGCGAGCGGTAATAGAAGTCCGTGGCCGGGCGGTCCCCGGAGAGATAGCGCAGGGCTTTGTCCTCGAACTTGCTTAAGCGGGCGGGCTGTCCGCCGGGCCACAGCAGCCGGAGCTTGGGTCGCGTGGCCGGACCGGGCACCAGCGGCCGGCTGGCGGGGACCGCCTGCGTGGCGGGGGCATCGGTGGTGCGGGCCAGCTTGCGCATCATGTGTTCGTGGGGCGCCAGCTGCGCCAGGCCGCGGGCATAGCTGGTGTTGATCTGGCTGGTCAGTTGTTCCATGCGCTGCCATGGCACCAGCAAGGCGGCGGCTATAATGAGCACGACGGCCGCTCCGAAGAGGACCTGGCATTTGGCCGCCAGCGAGAGATTGAGGTGGCGCAGACGTTTGCGCATCGTGGGTATTCTAACGAGGCAGCGCAGGCCGCCAAAATGGCGCGCTGGCGGGGGCGGCTGGTGAAATATTTCGGTTGTCGGCCGAAGTGGCCGGTGGTATGACATACGGGCGGTCAAGGGAACCCAGAGACGAAAGATCACAGCTATGAACACCGCTGGTCGAGTGCTTGTTGTTGAGGACCACGAGGCGGAGCGCCGCGCGACGATCCAGATCCTGAAGTCCGAGGGGCTTACCGTTTTTGGGGCCGAGGACGCCGACAAGGCCATGGGCTATGTCGATGAGCACATGGACGTCGTGGTCAGCGACTTGATGATGGGAGAGGTCAGCGGCATGGACCTGCTGAACCTTTGGAAGAAGCGCCGTCCCGAAACGCAGTTTATCCTCATTACGGGGCACAGCAGCATCAACACCGCGGTGGAAGCCATCAAGGCCGGGGCTTTTGACTACCTGACCAAGCCGGTCAATGCCGACGAGATGATCCTGACGGTGAAGCGGGCGGTGGAGGGAATCCAGAAGGACAAGGAGATCGACAATTTGCGGCGGCGGCTGGACCAGAAGTTCGGGCTGGACCAGATCGTGGGCCAGTCGCGGCAGATGAAAGAGGTCTTTGCCAAGATTCAGCGGGCGGCGCCGGTGGACAGCACGGTGCTGATCCTGGGCGAAAGCGGCACGGGCAAGGAACTGGTCGCCCAGGCTTTGCACCACAACAGCCTGCGCAAGAAGGGGCCATTCGTGGCCGTGAACTGCGCGGCGGTGCCGGCCACGCTGGTGGAAAGCGAGTTGTTCGGCCACGTGAAGGGGGCCTTTACCGGGGCCACGGACCGGCGGATCGGCCGCTTTGAGCAGGCCGACGGGGGCACGCTGTTTATCGACGAGATCGGCGACTTTGAGCTGGGTTTGCAGGCCAAGCTGCTGCGCGTGCTGGAGACGTTTACCGTCACGCCGGTGGGCGGGGCCGAGGACCGCAAGGCCGACGTGCGGGTGATCGCGGCCACCAGCCGGGACATCTACAAGATGGTGGAGCAGGGGACGTTCCGCGAGGACCTGTTCTATCGTCTGAACGTGGTGACCATTTCACTGCCGCCGCTGCGCGAGCGCGCCGACGACATTCCCATGTTGGTAGAGCACTTCGCCAAGGAGATCGCCCAGCAGAAGCACTGTGAACCCAAGCGCATCGACCCGGCGGTGATGCGGTGGTTCGTGGCCTATCGCTGGCCGGGCAATGTTCGCGAGCTGCGCAATACCTTGGAAAGCATGATGGTGCTGGCCGACGGGCCGACGCTGACGGAGAACGACCTGCCCGAGCGCATTGCGACCGGGGCCAGTTCGCCGGCAGGGCGCAAGGACCTGCCCACCAACCTGACGATGGAGGAGCTGGAGAAGCTGGCCATCACCAAGGCCTTGGAGCAGTGCGGGGGCAAACGTACGCGGGCGGCCGAGGGGTTGGGGATTTCGGTGCGGACGCTGCAGCGGAAGCTGCGGCAGTACCAGTTGGAAGCTCAGGCGGCAAACCTGAGTTAGACGGACTTTCCTTACCATCTGGACATAGTGTCGCGGCGGAGGCTTTTTGTCGCCAAGATGGGCGGTTTATTTCACATTTTCTGGTGCGACAAAACGCCTCATGCGCATTTATCGGGGGCCTGGGAGTGGGCTGTGGCCTGCCGTAAATGTAGCCGTAGCACGATATATCTATCTTGGCCGATTCTAGAGGCATGACTCTTCAGTTGGGTTTGGCGGCGCGCTTGGGGCACGGGCTTTGCCAGACTCTGGCTGCACCTGTTGCGATGGACGCGATGGTTGCTGACTAGAGGAGAGTCATCATGCCGATCAGCGTGGAACGCTTCGAGTCATCGGGCAATTTCGCCACCTTCGATCCGTTTGCCTTGGCCCCGACGCGCGTTGCGGTGTTTCAACTGCAGTGCCGGTGCTGCGGCTATGAGCCATCGGACGAGGTGGTGGCGCCGCGCGTGTGCCCCAAGTGTCACAGTGAGACTTGGGAACGCTTCGCACGTCCGGGAAGCATCCTGGCCAACGCCGACCGCTATCACTAGTGGATCGTGCCGGCGCGTATGCCAGCCGTAGTTGCCCGCCAGTGTGGGGGCGCGGATAATTCCAGCCCATGGTTGTCAACGTGGTTTTGCGGCCGGGTGATCTGCGCGCCGGCGAGCTGGAAGGATGCGCCGTGGTGGTGTTGGACGTGCTGCGAGCGACGACGTCCATGGCGGCGGCGCTGGCGGCGGGCGTCGCATCGATCCGTATCTACGACACCTTGGCTGGAGCGCGGGCGGCCGCCGGCAGTGACCGAGGGGCGCGACTGCTCTGCGGTGAGGAACGCTGCCTGCGCCCGGAGGGGTTCGACCTGGGCAACAGCCCGGGGGACTTTTCGCCCCAACACCGGGGCCACACGGTTTACATGGCCACCACCAATGGCACGGTTGCGATCGTGGCCGCCCGCGGCGCGGCGATGACGATGGTGGGGGCCCTGGTCAATGCGACGGCGACGGCTGGGTTCCTGGTCAGCCAGGGGCGCCCGCTGATGCTGCTGTGCGCCGGCACGCATGGGCAGGTTTCTCTGGAGGATCTGATCGGGGCCGGGGCCATCATTCATGCTCTGAACCAGGAACGCACCATCGAGCTGACAGGGGACTCAGCGCGCATGGCCCTGCGTTTGTTTGAACAAGCCAGGCCGGATTTGAGGCGAGCCTTGGCCGACTCGCAAGGCGGGCGCAACGTGGCGGCGGCCGGCTTGGGGGCCGACATTGAATTCGCGTCACGCCTGGATGCGGTGCCGGTGGTGGGGCGGGTGTGGCCGGACCCGCCGCGGGTGGAGCGAGTCGACGCCAGGCGGTTCTAGGCGAACTGCTGGACGATGACCGTGTCGTTCTGGCCGCCGAAGCCGAAGCTGTTGGACATGGCGGTGCGCACCTTGGCCGGCCGGGCGGCATTGGGGACATAATCCAGGTCGCACTGGGGGTCGGGGTGTTGCAGGTTCATGGTCGGGGGCAGCATTTGATCCCGGATAGCCAGCACGCAGGTGATCAGCTCGACGGCGCCGGCCGCGGCAATCAGGTGTCCCATCATGCTCTTGATGGAGGAGACGGGGACCTGGCGGGCCAGGTCGCCAAAGACGGTTTTGATGGCGACGGTTTCGTTGCCGTCGTTTTCGCGGGTGCCGGTGCCGTGGGCGTTGATGTAGTGGATGTCACGGGGGTCGAGGCGGGCATCGTGCAGGGCAGCGCGCATGGCGGCGATGGCGCCTTCGCCGTCGGGGTGCTGATCGGTGATGCGAAAGGCGTCGGCGGTGGAGCCGTAGCCGACCAGTTCGGCCAGGATGGGGGCGCGGCGGGCGCGGGCATGTTCGAGGGTTTCCATGATGACCATGCCGGCGCCCTCGCCCAGCACAAAGCCGCCGCGCTGGGCATCGAAGGGCCGCGAGGCCCGCGGGGGATCGTCGTTGGCGGTGGAGAGGGCGGTGAGGCGGTTGAAGCCGGTCACGCCCAGGGGGTGGATCATGGAATGGGTGCCGCCGGAGATCATGAGGTCGGCGTCGCCGCGGCGAAGGATTTCCATGGCCTCGCCGATGGCCTGGGTGGAGGCGGCGCAGGCCGTCAGGCAATTGAAGGCCGGCCCGCGGGCGCCGGTCAGCAGAGCCAGGTGCGAGAGGGGCATGTTGGGTTCCTGCTCCAGCTCGCGCAGATCGTTCATGGCCCGCCGCGCGACCTGGGCCCAGGCGACGGTATCCAGCGCGGTGGACTGATCGTTCCATCCAGCCAGGGCGGCGCTGGTGTAAGCGTCAAAATCCAGCGAGCCCTCGCCCGAACCGAGGTAAATGCCCACGCGCTCCAGGTCCAGGTGCGTGTCAGGGTTGGCCGGGCTGCCCAGGGGAGGCAGAGCGGCGCTGTTCCAGGCCTGTTGACAGGCGGCCAGGGCAAACTGGGTATTGCGGCCGGCGGTCTGGTGAGCGGCGGCGGCCGACAGATGATCGGCCAGGGCAAAGTTTTTGACCTGGGCGCTGATGCTGGTGGGGAAGGTGGAGGCATCAAAGAGGCTGGTGCGCGAGATGCCCGATTCCCCGGCCAGCAGACGCCGCCAGACCTCCTCTACGGAGTGGCCCATCGGGGTGATCCAGCCCATTCCTGTGATAACGACTCGGTGCATGGGGTGTTACTCTTGCGGTTGCTACTACCACACGACGGCCAACTGATACCTGACTATTCTGGGGGATCAGCAGGTATTACCGTAAGGAGTGCGGTAACAAGGGGGGCCAGGTCTTCAGTGGCCGATTTCCAGACCAAAGTAAGATCAACGTCCATGTAATCGTGCACAAGCTTGTGACGCATCGCCGCGATTTCCGGCCAGGGAATCTGCGGCAGCTTTTGCCGGGTCGCATCGCTTACGCGCCACGCGGCCTCGCCGATGATCTGAAGCTGCCGGGTGAGAGCCAGTTGAAGATCTTCATCAGCGTCGAAAGTGGCGCGATCAACCCCGATGACCCGCTGCTGCACCCAGCGTGCAACGTCGAGCATGTGACCCAGATAGAGAGTGTCATCCCTACGCGACATAGAGATTTTTCGCTTCTCGCAGGACTCGTGAGCGAATCCAGCGGTTAACCGAGCGGCGCAGAACCAAGTCAACCTTCCGCCCGCCAAACAATTGCGACAATTCGTCCTCGATGGCGCTCAGTTCAAAGAAGCCAACTTCCTGGCCGGGCCGAAACTCGACCAGTAGATCGATATCGCTTCGTTGGGCATCGAAGTCATCGCGCAGGACCGACCCAAAGACGTCGAGTCGCGCGATGCCATGCCTGCGGCAGACGGTCGCGATCGCATCGGTCGGTATCGGCAGGGCGGTGGTGGGTATTGTCATCGTGGACTCTAGCTTCAAGATCGTTTGAACACCAGCGCGGCGTTCTGGCCGCCGAGGCTGTATACGCTGCTCAGGGCGGTGGTGATGGTGCGGGTGCGCGGCTGCTCGCTGACGCTGAGCTTGAGGCCGTCCAGGGGCTGGCGGGTGTTGATCGCCGGCGGCACGGTGTTGTGATGCAGGCCCAGGACCGCGGCCACCACATCGACGCCACAGCCGGCCGCCAGGTTGCCGGTTTGGGCCTTGATGGGTGCCAAGGCCACTTCGCTGAGACTACTGCCCAGGGCGCTGCGCAGGCCGGTCAGTTCACGGCGATCATATTCGGCAATGCCCAAGCCATGGGGCACCAGCAGATCGAGTTGGCCAGCTTCGACCCGGGCGTCGCGCAGGGCGGCGGCAATGGCATTGGCGTAGGAGCGGCCGGCGGGGTCGGGCTCGGTCAGGCTGTAGCAGTCCTGGCTGGCGCCAAACCCGGCCACTTCGGCGTAGATCGTGGCTTTTCGCGCCAGTGCGTGCTGGTGTTCTTCGAGGATCAGCAGTCCGCCGCCCTCGGCGACCGCGGTTCCGGCCGCCGCGGCATCGAAGGGTCGCACGGCCGACACGGGGGCATCGTTGGCGGCGGTGTTGAGGCGCTTCAGCAGGCACTGTCGCAGCAGGCCCATGGGCTGGACCTTGCACTCGGCGCCGCCGCAGATAGCCAGGTCGGCGTCGCCGCGCTGGATGGTGCGGAAGGCTTCCCCGATGGCCAGGTGGCTGGAGGCGTCGGCGCAGGTGATGGTGTTGGAGGGGCCCTTGAGCTGGTGAATGATCGTCACGTGACAGGCCAGCATGTTGGGCAGATATTTCAACAGCCACAGGGGCGTAAGCTGATTCATGCCCTCGGTGCCCCACTTGCGCAAGTCCAGCTGCGGGCCATCGCGGGCCACGTGAAACGCCGCCGTCAGTTCGTTGAGTTCGGCATTGATCAGGCCGGCGCCGATGTTGCAGCCAAAGCGTCTGCCGTCGAAAGCGGGGGTGTCGGTGTAGGCCTTGGAAGCCAGACCGGAACTGCGGAAGGCATCGTCGGCGGCGACCACGGCCAGCTCGATGTCGCGGGCCATGACCTTGGTGGCCTTGCGATAGCTCTTGGGGACAAAGTCGGCGATGCGATAGGGCGGGCACTGGCCGCCGATGCGACAGTCAAAGCCCGCGGGATCAAAGCTGCGGATGGGGCCGATGCCACACTGTCCGGCCAGGAGATTCTGCCAGAAGGCAGCGGCTCCCACGCCCAGCGGGCACACGACACCGATTCCGGTCACCACGACGCGTCTCATCGGCGCGGATTGTAGGGTAAGGACAGCGCGCTTGCGAGAGGGCGGAAGGGGGCATCAGATCAATCGCTGGCCGCGGGCCATCTTCAAGCCCAGGGCCCGCAGCAGGCGGCGCCGCAGGGTCTTGCGCAGGCGTTCGATCTCGGCCGCTGAACCGGTTTCCAGCGGGACAAAGCCGCCGGCCTTGGTGCGGTGGCCGCCGCCCTGGCCGATGTGGCGCACCAGTCGGTGCATGACATCGGCGGCCGAGCCCTTGGCGCTGCTGGTGCGGAGGCTCAGGACCATGGCCTGGCCGCTGACAGCGCTGACCAAGGCCCAGTGGATGGGGTCGAAGCGCAGGAGGAAGTCGGCAATGACGGCGGGCATTTCCGGCGACTGCACCGACTCCAGGTGCGAGACCAGGGCGTTGTCCTGCCAGAGCGCATTGGCGATGCCGTCGTGGTAGGCGACGTAGTAGGACTGCGGCAGGTCGACGTAGCGCATCTTGTAGAGCTTGTGGGGGTCGGCCAGGAGCGTGAGGCTGGAGAGGGCTACGTTGTCGAGTTCCCCGGGTTGGCCGGCGGCGCCGGCAAGGTCGGTCTCGATGGCAAAGAGGAGGGCAGCGGCCAGGTCGCGGGGGATGTCGATTTCCAGCTCCATGAAGTAGCTGAAGACGATGGAACTGGTGGCGCCTACATCAATGCGGATATCGCAGAAGGGGCACACCGGGCGTCGGCCGCGGGCGCGATGATGGTCGATGACGGCGATGGGGGGCAGGTTCTCGGGCAGCGGCGAAAAGCGTGAGCTGGGCTGCACGTCCAGCAGGATGATGGCGTCATAGGCGCTCAGCAGGGATTCGTCCCAGGGCGTCAACTCCAATTGTGCGTTTTGTGTGAACGCGGCATTGAGCCCGCCGGGAACCTCGCCCTTGATCGAAAGCGAGATTTTGGCCTGGGGCAGCTTCTGGCGCAGCAGGCGTCCTAAAGCCAGCGAGCTGGCCAGGGCGTCGGGATCGGGCTGCTGATGCGTTGTCAGGAGAATGTTCTTCTTGTCCTGGAGCACGCGCAGCAGGCGCTTGGCGCGGGGGCGGTCGCGCCAGCGGCGTTCGACGGAGACGGCCGAGCCGGCGGCGGTTTCCACACAGGATTCAACGAACGAGGTCATGGGTCGTTGCAAGGCCCGGCTGATCGGGGCTGCCTGATCGGCCGGTGTCTCCCTTCCATCGTCAGTGGGGGCGCGGGACATAAGGGTTCGGATGGGTCAGTCCGATAAGGCATATTGTAGGCCAAATGAGGCCCAGTGCGATGCCCATGGCGGAGCCATCGACGGGGAGGGTCGACAGGGTCCTGTAACAAAGCGGGCCGTGGCGCATATTGGAGGGTGATGAGAAAGCAAATTGTTCTTCACCTGGTGGGGGTTCTGGTCATTGGTTTGTCGGCCTTTTCCTGCGCAGCGGGGCCGGGCGGGGCGACCCAGGAGTCGAGCCGCCCTGCAGCGGCGACGAAATCCGCGGTGGCTGCCACCGCGCCGGCCACGCGCGCTGCGCCCGCCACGCGCGCTGCGGCCACCCGCAGCGGGCGTACGCGGCCGGCGACGCGGCCGTTGACGACCGCCGAAGCCAAGCAACTGCGCGTGGCTATGCTGATGCGCCAGTCGCTGGAGCTGTTCCGCCAGAAGAAGTTCGATCAGGCGGAGAAGGTGCTGGCCGAGGCCTTGACGCTGGAGCCGGAGAATCCCACGAACCTTTACAACATGGCCTGTGTCAAGGCGGTAATCGGCCAGTCGGACGCAGCCTTGGATTATCTGGAGAAGGCCGCGGAGGCGGGTTTTACCGATTTCCGCCATATTGCGCGCGACCAGGACCTGGTGAGCCTGCGGGAGTTGGCCCGCTACCGGGCGCTGCTGGGTCGCAAGGATGAAATCCAGCGTCGAGCTGCCGACCGGGCGGTGGCGGCGTTCCGCAAGCGCTTTGGTGAAAAGTATCTCTACGAAGTGGATGCTCAGAGCAAGCTGATCTTCGCGACCAACACCGATCAGGAAACACTGGAGGGATTGAAGAAGCGGCTGTTGGCGCAGGCCCATGCGATGTGGGAACAGGTGCTGGATCACAAGCCGGACTATTACATCACGGTGGTGCTGCCGTCGCTGGAGGACTATCGCAAGATGGCGGCGCCGGGCGTGGCCGGGTTCTATAACCACGGCGGGCGTATTCTGATCAGCCAGAGCCTGGGGCACGTGATGGCCCATGAGTTCACGCATGCCCTGCATCACGGCGACAGCTCGGCGCTGGGCCAGGGGCATCCGATCTGGCTGATGGAAGGGCTGGCGGTGCTGTACGAGTCGGCGGCGTTTGAGGGTCAGCGGCTGGTGCCGCGTGACAACTTCCGACTGGCGCCGCTGCAGGCGGCCAGCAAGCGCAAGGCGCTGATTCCGCTGGAGAAACTGCTGAAGATGGACCAGCGGGCGTTTCTGGGGCAGGCGCTGCTGGCCTATGGGCAGTCGGGCAGCCTGCTGCAGTATCTGTATGAAAAGGATCTGCTGCGGCCGTTCTACATTCGCTATAAGGCTGACTACGAGAAGGACCGCAGCGGGCGGCTGGCGATGGAAGCGGTCAGCGGCATGAAGCTGCCGGAGCTGGAGCAGGCGTGGGTCAAGTGGATGGTGGCGCGCACGCCGCCGCCTTCGAGCACGGGTCCGGACGGGGTATACCTGGGGCTGCGTTTTGGCCAGGGGAACGATGGCCTGCGTGTGGACGAGGTGGTGGCCGGCGGCGCGGGCGACAAGGCGGGGGTGGAAGTGGGCGACGTGATCGTAGGAATCAACGAGGAGGAGGTGCGCGACCCCAGCCAGTTGATGCCCCTGCTGCGGAAACACAAGCCCGGCGACAAGATCACGCTGCGTCTGCGCCGGGAAGACGAATACATGGACGTTCCGGTGGTGCTGGGCAAGCGGCCGGCGACTACGACCACCGCGACCACCAAGCCGGCCACGCGGCCGGCGCCGGCCGGGCGCGGACGGTCAGGAGAGCTGTGATGGGCTGGGAAGAGTTGGTGGCTGCTGGCCGGTAGTGCAGGTGACAGGACAGAGCGCGCGACGTTGCAATCGCTCAGAACAATCGAAACCACGGCTCTTCACAGACGCGCACAGATTATTGCCGACGAGCGGCCAAGGCGGGCCTAATCCGCGCGCAGCCGTTTGCTGCTCTGCTGGCCTTGGTGAACTCTGTGGCCAGGCCATCGGCGGAGACGTGGCAGGCAGGCTATTCTCTTACATGACAGGTGGCGCCGTGCTACTATTCGGGGCGTCATCATGGCACAACCTACCTACATCCGGCCCGAGTTCCCCTCGGACGCCTTTGCAGGAACGGCAACGTACTACGCCAAGTACCGACCGCCGTATCCGGCCGCGCTCGTGACCGATCTTCTCCAAAGTGCGCGACCTGCGGCGAACGGACGGTTGCTCGATCTGGCGAGCGGTCCCGGCCGGATTGCCATTCCGCTGGCCGGTCACTTCGGCGAAGTCTGGGCCGTGGATCTCGAACCGGAAATGATCGCAGTGGGAGAACAGGAAGCCCGGCAACGTGACGTGACCAACATCCGCTGGATCGCCGGCAAAGCGGAGGAACTCGTTGCCGAACCGGCCTCCTTCGACTTGATCACTATCGGCGATGCGTTCCACCGGTTGGACCAGCAATTGATCGCCGCGCGTTGCCGGCAATGGCTGCGGCCGGGCGGCTGTCTGGCCATCCTCGGCTGCTACGGCATCACGAAGGGCAGCGCACCTTGGCAACGCGTCGTCGCCGACACCGTCCGCCACTGGCGTAACCTCAGCCTGCCGTCCGCCGGGCGGTCGGACGGGCCGCGGCCCGGCAAAGGCGCGGACCACAACGCCGCCGTCTTGCGCGATACCGGCTTCGCGGAGGTTGCCGGTTACAATTTCATTCACCCGCACGAATGGACCATCGGATCCATCCTCGGCCACCTCTACTCGACCTCCCATTGTTCCCAGCGTCTGCTGGGGAAGAACGCCCCCGCCTTCGAGCGAGACCTGGAACAGGCGCTGTTGAAGTGCGATCCGAGCGGCCGCTACCACCAGGACGTGGACTGCGGCTACACGCTGGGCCGGAAACCAGGCGGCGCGGAGTTGTCCGCAGGCAGCGCGCATGATACGTGTTGACCTATGAAGGGTTAGAATGGCGAACTTGGCGACCCCAGCCCTGCCGGATTCGACGCCAAACCGTCGTCGTTGTTTGCGACGTTCGTTCGGCTGATTGAGTTCGGCCCAAAGAGACTGACTCAATGAAACGGATCTGTGTGAACTGTGGATCAAGTCCGGGCTTTGATCCCTGTTACCTGCGCATGGCCCGGCGCCTTGGAGTGGCTCTGGCAGAGCGACAGTACGAATTGGTCTACGGCGGGGCCGACGTGGGATTGATGGGCGAAGTTGCCGACGCTGTCATGAACGCAGGCGGGGTTGTGCGAGGTATCATACCCGCATCCCTTTCGGACAAGGTGTCGCATCAGCGGCTTACGGAACTGCGGGTCGTTTCGTCCATGCACCAGCGCAAGAAGCTCATGTTTGATCTGTCTGACGCATTTATTGCGTTGCCGGGAGGGTTCGGCACGCTTGAAGAAGTTACCGAAGTTCTCACCTGGGCACAGTTGGGTCTTCACGAAAAGCCATGTGGCTTGATCAACGTCGAAGGGTACTTCGATCCGTTTCTTGCGTTCCTGGACAATGCCGTGGCAAAAGGATTCATGAAGACACAGCATCGCCAGATGCTTCTCGTTGCAGAGGCCCCCCTTGACCTGCTGAACCAGATGGCAACCTACAAGGCTCCGACGGTCGGAAAATGGGTGGGAGTCAAGACAAGGGCACAACAACCTTCTGCTGGTTGTGTCGCTACTCGCGCCGCGCCAGAGAAGTGACGTTGGATGTCGGTGGCAGGAGTCCCGCCTGCCGTCGGAACACGCCATCGCACAGAATCGGCACGCACGAACTGACGTTCACCTTGCCGGCGATCTCCACGTCCTGCGGGAACCCGCGCTCGATGAGTTCCCGGCCGGACGGGCAGGCGCGGAGTTGTTCGAGCAACTTTGGCCGCGTTGACTGCCAAGCCACCAGCGCCGCTTCCGCTTCGGGTGAAGGCTCGCCCGTCAAGTGTTCGATGATCGCCCCCGCGCCGATCCAGTCCTCGAAGCACGGCCGCAAACTGTCGTCCGGCCACCGTTCGCCCGCCGGGATAACGGCGATGTGCTGACCCATACTGAGCGCCGCCCGGGCCACCGCTGACGCGTTGCGCAGGCAGCCGCAAAGCGTCGGCTTGCTGGCAGTCGCAAGGCTCAAGGTCGCTCCGTTGGGTGACGGCAACACCAGTTGCGAGTCGGCGGGCAACTCGCCCAGCGATGCCGGCGAGAGCGAATACCGGTCGCCCCGCTTGCCGGCGAGCAGCGCGCCCTTCCCATGGGCAAACTGCCGCGCGGAGTCGTCCTTCCATCGATACGGCCAGACCGTTGCCCCCCGACTGGCCGCAATCTCCACGCACGTGCTGAACGACAACACATCCACGATGATGAAGACGTCGGCGGTCGGCAGCAGCGAGCGCACGCCCCATTCGCCCCATTCGCAATGGATCGTTGTCATGGCTGCCGCTCCCATTCCGCCCGTGTGATGGCGTAGACGTGGTGCGGCAGGTCCTTGCGAGTGATTTCGGCCACGATGCGCATGCCATTGCGCTCGGCCACCCGGCACGATGGCAGGTTGCGCGTATGGACCAGCGAGACAAGCCGGCTGCAGTCGAGGTGCTCGAACGCCCAGTCCCGGCAGGCCCGCGCGGCTTCGGTGGCCAGGCCGTGCTTCCAGAACTTTGGTACCAGCGCATAGGCGACCTCGACCTCCACCTTGCCGGCAACATCGTCCTGCCGGATCAAGCCGACCCGGCCCACGAACTCGCCGGTGTCCCTTAGCTCCGCGGCCCAAAGGCCATACCCGTTCTCCCGATAGCTCTGCTGATGCCATTCGATGGACCGCAGGACTTCCTCGCGGCTCTTCACGGCCGGCCAGAACTCCATCGCGACGGGATCACCGAAGATCAGCAGCAAATTGTCCACGTCGTTGAGGGTGATCGGCCGCAGTTTCAGCCGCGCGGTCCACGGGCAGATACCCCACTTCATCAGCACCGCCTCAATGGGCCCGCAGGGACCGTGACTGAGCGTCATCGTCTTCTGCTGGAGCGACTCAAAGCCGAGCGAGCGATAGAAGTCCACCAGCCAGCCCGGCTTGCAGTCGAGGTATACATCCCGGCCGTGCAACTGGTGCAGCGCCTCGCGCACGGTCTGCCATCCCAGATTGCGTCCCCGGAACTTCGTAGCAGTCGCCAGCGTGCAGAGCCAAATGGGCGCATCGGCCGGCCGGCGCGACGGGGTCTGTGCCTGCGCCCCCTCCCGCCAGTATTCGGGCACGCCGTTGACCAGCGACACGACGGCCGCAAGTTCGCCACCCTCGAACAACCCGTAGTTCTCGCCGCGCTGGTGCCGGGCCGCATACACCTCGCGCGGGAGTGGCTTCTCCCAGAGCTTGATGCCCTTCGTCCGCAGCCAGTCCACCGTGTCGCAGATGATCTGGTAACCGGCCGCTTCTTCATCGGCCGTGAGTTGGCGGAATACCTGGTCCGACTTCCGGTTGGTCTGCATGGCACACACGATGCCGGCCTGCTGGAGGCGTTTCTCGCACTCATGGACGTCCGGGACTGCGATCACCTGAATCTTCCAACGCTGCAACACGGCCGGCATGGTGAATTGCTCGACGCCGATGGCCTCGACCGGCCTGCGGGAAACGAACTCATTGCTCGGGGTCCGCTCGAAATCTGCCGCGTCGAAACGGTACACGGTGGGCTTGAAGTCCGGTATCTTCGCCTGGTCCTTCTCGTTCACGAAGATGGCGATGGTGTTGCCGGCTTCGGTCGCGAAACCCAGTCCGGCCAGCCGTTGGCGGTCGCGGTCGTCCAGCCGCACGCGCACGCGGTCAATGTCCGGAAACAGATGAATCGCGATCTCCTCTTCATCCCCGGCATACAGGAGCGTGTCCCGGATGTAGCCGGGCCTGGGCCGCGTGGAACTGCTCTTGAAGTCGGCCGTCCGGTAGAACACCGACGGCTCGAACACCATGCTCTGACGCGGCGGGCTGACCTTGTATAGCATGGCCTCACCCTCTCAGCGTTGCCAGCGAATCACGGATTGCCTTGGCGTGCTTCTCCAGTTCGTCGCGGATGGGCTTGTGCGAATAGAAGCGCAGTCCGAAGCCGTCACCCTTGAATCGCGGGAACACATGGAGGTGTGCATGGGGCACTTCCTGCATGGGCGGGCCATCGGCCAACAACATGCTTACGCCCTCGCACCGCAACCCGGAACTTCGCATCGCCACGCTGATCTGCCGCGCTACCGTGAACATCTCCGCGGCGACCTCTGGCTTCACATCGCCAATCAGGGCGGCATGGGCGACCGGAACAACAAGGACATGGCCAAAATTGATCGGCTGGATGTCCATGAACGCGACGACGGAGTTGCCGCGGCAAACGAAGCTGCCCGGCAGTTCTCCGGCGATGATGCGACAGAACATGCATTCCATAAGGTCACCGGCCTCCGTTACCTAGCCCCGCCCGCGCTGTCAAGCAGAGCAGGTTTCGCCCGTCCGGCCTCAAAAGCCTGGGCTCTCCCTCGCCAGAGCGCATGTAGGGCGAGGAGGAACCCCTGGATCAGTTCTTCATAGAGAACGAGGTCCGGGCGATTGTGGCACGCTTCCTGATACGCTCCAAGGAACGCCGACTCTTCGTCGGACACGCGGAACGCCCGCAGGAACGCGCCGGCAAAGGCCAGGTCGGCCTCGGGGTCGCTGATGCTGGTCGCTTCCCAATCCACGATCGCGACGATCTCGCCTTCGGCGACGAGGCACTGCCAGTCGCCAAAGTCGCGGTGGGCCACAACGGGCCGGCGCGGTTGCGCCAGACTTGTCATGGCGGCGCGGACACGCTCAAGGTCGATCGCACCCGCGACCTCGGCGTCGACGAGCGGCGCAGCATCGTCGAGGCGAGGGCCTGGCTGCGGCCGTAAGAACGGCGGCAACGGGCCCAACTCGTCCGCAATGTTGTGCAGGCCGGCCAGCGCTGTGCCCATTCGCGCCACCAGCGGGACACGGCCGGACTCAACCTTGTCCAGAGGCACGCCGCTGACGCCCCGCGTAAGCAGGATTGGGCAACCCGCACCATCGTCCTCGCGGGCGAGCCGCACTTTGGGAATGGGGACCCGTCCCTTCAACATCTCCAGCGCCCATGCCTCGCGCAGGTAACAATCCCGCCCGGCCATGTACCGTTTCAGGTAATCGCGACCATCGGCGTGCTGAATTTCCCAAATCTGGTTGTTGCCCCAGCCGATGTGTCGGCAGGTCGCACAGCCGGCGCCGTAGACTTCCGCCGCCATCGCCCGCACCGTGGCCGCCTCGCGTTCGGATGGTTCGTCGGAACCGTGCATGGTCATTCCGTCTTCACGCCCTCGTTGCCAGCAGCAGCACATGGCCGCCGGTCCCTTCAGGGATGAATCGAGTCCACTCCACACTCAATCCGGCCTCAGCCAGCCAGCGAAGATACGCATCCTCGCCCTCGTGGCTCCAGTACATCGTTCCGCCCTTCACGCCCAGCCAGTCTTCCTCAACTCCCGTCCAGGGCGTCTTGCCGACGATGCCCATGAACACGCCGCCGGGTCGAAGCCATCCCGCGATTCTGCGGAACAGCGCCGGTTGCTCGGGCAGAGGGACATGGATGATGGCGTAAAAGGCCACTACCGCGATGAAACTGGCCGGGCGGAAGTTCACGGCCGCCATATCGCCGCGGATGAACGTGGCCTTTGGAACGAGCCTCTTCGCCCGTTCGACCTGCACCGGCGAGATGTCCACGCCCGTGACGGTATAGCGATCAGCTAGTGGTCCCCGCCTAACAGTCTATAACTTATTCAGTACCTTTCGCGCCCGCTTCACCTTGGCGAGGATGTCGGTGGCCGAGGCGGTCCAGATAAAGGGTTTGGGGTCGGCATTGTGCTGGTTGATGTATTCATCGATCGCACCGATGAGGTCATCGACGCTGTAGAAGCTGCCTCGCTTCAGGGCCTTTTCGCTCAGATCCCGGAAGAACCGTTCGATCATGTTCAGCCAGGATGCAC
>Ga0209450_10000205_pt1 | contig 32337 bp, 31 predicted proteins | sample FrelakmetLWP11LW_FD_187149 | JGI IMG/M metagenome (GOLD analysis project Ga0209450, IMG submission 187149) | Freshwater lake sediment microbial communities from the University of Notre Dame, USA, for methane emissions studies - LWP11 LW (SPAdes)... | ecosystem: Environmental > Aquatic >...
CAACACTCATGAACATCTCATTTATCTCATCCCAGGTAGGCGGTTGCCCAAACGAACCCGGGATAAAATAAGTATCAGGATCAACAATGTGTTCAGTGCATGGGTATTTATAAACCGGAAGCTCCAATCCCACAAGCTCATTTGTAGTAATGAATATTCTTTTCTCCTTTACAGATGAGACCATAAAGTATCCCAGTACCTTTTCAGCAGGATCTGTCATGCCATTTATATTGCTTGTTACTGAATATGGTTGAGTATCAAAAATATCTCCGGTTGTCTCATTCACCTGCTTGAGATTTTCCCAGTAATTATATTCTTCAGTTGAAATGGAATACTGCCTTACAAGGATACTGTACTGAACAGTCAGCCTGTCCGATTTATCAGGAGAAACAAAGTTCAAAGGCATATTTTTAACGGAGCCTTGCCCGGGAAGAACAGGCCTTGTCAATATCTCTCCCGATAAGTTTGTCTTCCAGCAATACTCCCTTATGCTATTAAGCTGGATAATCTCCGTGTCGCTGATATAATCGTATCTTTTAGGAGAAGGCAGCTTGAATTTCCAGGTTTCTTGAAATTCCCAGCGAAGATAGCATTCGTCTTCAGTGGTTTCATCAGTATCAAGATAGATCATTATACCGGTATTGATGCTGTTGTTGTTTTTATCAACCTTTTCAACCCTGGCAAAATAAACAGAATCAATTTCAGGTACAGGAAGCATGACACAGGGTTCAGAAAGATATTCCTTACCGTCTGAGGTTTTTACATGAAGAGTGTATATTTTCCCTGTCTGACCTTTGTAGCCTGATGATTCTCCGGTTTTATAGTTCCCCTCACCTGTATAATAGAGGTCAGTCTTATTATCATCCTCATCAGTGATGTACACTTGTGCATCTGAAATTTTCTGCGGGATTGAATCTGCCGACTGAAATGTCCTGGTAAGCCTGACCCTTGCCGGTGCGTTTCCATCTGTCACCATTCCTTCAATAACAAGCAAGGACTTGTACTTACCAAGTTCCGGATAGTATGGATCTATACATGTTGTGAGGGTTAGAATCCAAAATAAAAAAAACAGGATTTTAGCAATCCGTTTTACCATTGCTCGGTTTTAAAAAATTTGACATAAAAGTACATGAAATAAATATCCGCTGACAAAAATAAGATAACGCAAACAGGAACCTGATCAAGCGGTGGTTAAATTTTCAAAAATAAAAATGGTTAAAATAAAACAGGGGTGTGAAAAATTTTCGTTATTTCGGCAGGCAAAAACAAGAGGCTATCCTTTAATGAAGAGGTTTCGCATTTCAGATATCATTGCATTCATGGTAATTTTTGGTCTGTCAGCAAAAATTGCAGGCCAGCCATTTGTCAATAATACAACGCGTTCAGATATCATACTCAACCTGAATAGCAACGAACCCGGCGCACAGAAGGTTAAAGATTTTTATTATAAATCAATTTCTACTCCTATAGAAATTCTGAACGGAAAAGAATACATAAATTACTATTTCCGCGGAACGACCACTCCCCTGCTGTTTTCAAACCAGCTCTTCAATTCGACTCTGATTTTCAATAAAAGGACTTACAATAATGTAAAGTTGCAGTATGATACATACCTCGATGAGGTTCTTTATACCGATACCTCGAGGATAATCAGTTTTGAATTTCCCAGAATCGCTCTCAATAAGCAGCTTGTAGACGGATTCAGCTTCTATTTTCGTGGCGAATTTTATAATTTCAGACATCTTAGTTTCCCGGTTCAGTCAAAAAACAGTCCTGGAGAAGGTTTTTATGATCTGGTATACGACGGGCCTTCAATGTTTATTATCAAACACAGATCCAGGCTCTATGAGAGAGATGCATTGAACGAATATAAGTACTCACCGATAAAATATGTTTTCATTGAAGGAGCATTCCGGAGATTTGTCAGCATGAAGGATTTCATAGGATTATTCGGCTCACATGAGGAAGAAATCAGGGAATATCTTCATGATAACAGGATAAGAATAAGGAAAACGAGCAAGGATGTAATTGCAGGGATCCTTAAACATTATGATTCTATTGCCCGCTAAAACTGATCCGGAATGAAGAAAGTCACGATAATCCTGCTGTTGTTTTTATCCTGCTTCAATCTTTTTGCCCAGGATTACAAACTATCTCTTCAGTTCGACAGCATTCTTTTCAGGAATCTTGCCGACACTGTGGAAAAGATCCTTCCTGTAAAAATTTATTACTATGATAAATGGGTAGACACCCTGAAGCTTAATGTAAAAGTCAAGGAATCAAGGCTGGACCAGCTTTTCGACCGATCCCTCCTTAATACAGGATTTTCATTTTTTATCACCGATGATAATAAGCTGATCCTGTCCAAAGGCTTTATCAAAACCAACTTCAGCAAGGAATATCTGCAGTACCTTAGAAACAGGGTTTCAAGGATTGATTCCGTTGTATATACAAAGTTCCCGGCGACAGAAGAAAAATCAACTACAAATGAAGAATACAAGGTCTTCAGGATTGGCAGCCCTTCGCTTTTAAAGAAATCCGGTACTGCCACTTTTACCGGAATTGTTAAAAATTCAGTTTCAGGAGATCCCGTACCTGGAGCTGTTGTGTATGTTGACAAACTCAAAGTCGGCGCAGTTACCAACGATGCTGGTTATTATTCGATTGAGCTGCCCAAAGGTCAGTACCAGGTGGAATACAGGATGATCGGGTTGAATACCACCAGAAGGAATCTTATAATCTATTCTTCAGGATCGCTTGATGTCGGGATGACGGAAAACACCAGCCAGCTTAAAGAAGTGATAGTTTCAGCCGACAGGGAGAATAATGTGCGCAGTGTGAGGATGGGCATCGAAAAAGTCAATGTTAAAATGCTTAAGCAGATGCCGCTTGGACTGGGTGAGGCTGATCTTATAAAGAGCTCACTGATGCTTCCGGGCGTTCAATCGGTTGGTGAGGCATCAAATGGATTCAATATCAGGGGAGGCAACATTGACCAGAATCTTATCCTGTTTGATGGAGCTCCGGTCATTAATCCTTCACACTTTTTCGGCTTTTTTTCAGCATTCAATTCCGATATAATTGAGGATGTAACCCTGTATAAGAGCGGGATGCCAGCAAAATTCGGAGGACGGGTTTCATCAGTCATGGATATTGTGCTCAAGGAAGGAAGCCGTGAAAAGATAAATGTAAGCGGCGGAATAAGTCCCTATACAGGCCGGTTAATGGTTGAGGGACCTTTGGCCAAAAAATCAAGCTCCTTTATATTAAGCTCAAGGACAACATATTCCGACTGGATACTGGGAATGCTTAAGGATCCTCAGCTCCAGAAAAGCAGTGCAGGTTTTTATGATCTCCAGGGTCTTCTCACATTTAATTATAACACAAAAAACACTGTTTCGGTATCCGGATATTTAAGCCACGACAGCTTCGATTACTATAAAGAGTTTGCATTGGGCTACTCTAATTTTGCAACGACAGTCAAATGGTATCATTCCTATAACAGCAGGCTTTTTTCAACATTTGCCGGAATAGTAACAAAATATGATTACCAGCTTACTTCAAATCAGGATCCGGCAACCCTGAACACTCTAAAATATGACTTCAGCCAGATCCTCCTGAAGGCCGATTTTACTTATTTTCCCAACAGCAAGCATAAGATTGATTTTGGCCTCGATGCGACGAATTACACATTAAATCCCGGTGTCCAGACTCCTGCCGGATCTTCCTCTGAAATTGTCCCAAAAAGCCTTGAGAAGGAAATGGCAATTGAACCATCTCTTTACTTCAATGATGAAATTGAATTCTCACCCAGAATATTGGTTTATGGTGGTCTGAGACTTACTCTTTTCACATCATTCGGCCCCGGTACCCGTTTTATATACAATGATGGAGCTACGAAATCTGTAGAGAATATTTCAGACACACTTCATTACAGAAGCGGAGACATACTTAATTTTTACCCCAGTCTTGAATACAGGCTCTCTTCGAGGTTTATTTTAACCACGGAGCTTTCACTTAAATTTAGTGCCCAGCGTAATTACCAGTATCTTAACATGATATCAAATACGACATCAATGTCGCCGACTGATATCTGGAAACTGAGCGATAAATATATAAAACCCCAGCGCGGCGATCAGGTCTCACTGGGATTATACAGGAATTTGTGGTCAAGAACCATGGAGGCTTCTGCAGAGGTTTATTACAAGTACCTGAAAAACATCCTTGATTACAAAGGAGGAGCCAATCTTTTAATGAATGAACATCTCGAAACAGATATCCTCAGCGGAAAAGGACAAGCATACGGAATTGAGCTCATGCTAAAGAGACAATCCGGAAAGGTCACCGGATGGATAAGTTATACATATGCAAGATCATTATTAAAGGTCGATGGGCCTTATGAAGCAGAAAAAATCAATGGCGGAAAATTTTTTCCGGCAAATTTCGACAAACCTCATGATCTGAAGTTAGTTGCCAATGTCAAACTTATAAGGAGACTCAATTTCACCACAAATCTACTTTACAATACTGGAAGGCCGATAACTTATCCGGTTGCGTATTTTAACTTCTACAATGTCAACAGGATCTACTATTCTGACAGGAATGAGTTCCGTATACCAGATTACTTCAGGGTAGACTTTTCAGCAACAGTGAATGGAAACCTGAAAGCAAAGAAGCTTAACCATTCCTCGCTGACTTTTACAGTTTATAACGCTCTTGGAAGAAAAAACCCTTATTCGATCTACTTTAAAGTTGAAGATGGAGTGGTAAACGGATATCAGATGTCAATCTTCGGGAGACCCATTTTCATGATCACTTACAATTTCCGTATCCGGGGAAATGCTTCTACCGACTTCTAGAATTAAGTTTATTTACTCTCCTGCAGATCTTTCAGCATCCAGATATTGCACCCGAAATGGCCTGAATCGCCCATCTTATAATTAATGAATTTGAATCCTGCCCTTTCATAAAGACTTATTGCCCTGCCAAGTTCCGGTAGCGACTCAAGGTAAAGCTGTTTGTATCCCATCTTCCTTGCCGATTCAATGCTGATATCCATAAGCTGCTTGCCAATTCCTTTCCCCCGGTATGAAGCGTCAAGGTAAAACTTAACCAGCTCTCCACAGCCATCCGGCAGGTTTTCCGTAGGATAAATTCCGCATCCTCCTATGATTTTCCCATTATCTTCTGCGATCCAGTATTCCGAACCTGATATGCTGAAAAGGCTAAACAGATCATCGGTTGTAGGATCAAAATATACTGTCCCCGGTCGTGCAATACCGAATTCCCTGAATACTGAACGTATAAGATCAGCTATTGCTTTATTATCTTCTCTGGCAAGATACCTGTATTCAATTTCCATGATTCTGTTTTCCGGTAATAACAAATTTAATAATTAAAGCGGGAAGATGCTTAACCTTATAATCCTGTTCCGGATTTCTTTTTTGTTAAATTTGTTCAAAAAATATAATTGCCGAAGGCTTATTCAATACCATCAGTTATACTCAAAACAATTGCCGGATATATTCTACCTGCTGCAATTCTATTTTTCATTTTCTCTGTGTCAGCGTATTCCACTGATTTCTATGTGACAGGAAAAGTAACGGATGCGTCAGGATTTCCTGTTCCGAATGCTAAAGTCTCGATGAGCACCGGCAGCTTCACATATTTTGCAACGTCTTCATCAGGTGGAAATTATGTTTTGAAAGTATCCGGAATTTATGGTTCAATAACCGGTAGTCTTATAGAACCGGGTACGCCATATCCGAACCCTTTCAGTTATTCGGTCAATATCCCTTTCATAATCAAAGCTGCAGGAGATATTCATTTTTCGGTTTACAGTATGACCGGACAAAAAATCCGGTATCTTAACTTTCCTGATGTCAGTGCCGGAAGCTACAGGATTGTATGGGATGGCCTTAATGGTTCAGGCGCTCCCGTACGGCAGGGTTTTTATGTTTACGCGCTTACCTTCATGGGCAAAACCTGCTCGGGAAGACTGATTAAAGTTGCCAGCTTCTCGTCATATTCTTCAGGCTCGATGCTGGAACCGGTTATGATACCTCCATCAGTTCCGGCTGAACCCGGAACGTTGAAAATACCGGTGACGACAACCGTAACCTGCAATAATTATTATTCTGTCAGGCTTACCGATATTGTCATCAGCCGTGATACAACAATTGATTTCGAGATCATGGTAAAAGATGCAATGCCTTTTAAAACACAGGATGATTATATTGCCATGAAGCTTGAAACCGGCTACAGACCGCTTATCCTTAAGGGTATAAATCTTGGTTCCTCTCCGCCAGGATATTTCCCAGGAGAGATAGCTTATGCCATAAAAGAAGATACATATAAAAAATGGATTGCCCGTATCGCAGAAGCCGGTTTTAACAGCATCAGGGTCTACACGCTTCACCCTCCCGTATTTTATGAGACTCTTTCCAATTACAACAACCGTCATCCTGACAAGCCCCTCCTGCTTTTCCAGGGTATCTGGCTCGGCGAAGTTGAAGACGGATCAAATCCGAATGAGTATGACCTGACTCTGCGTATTTCACCCTTCCGTGCTGATATCGGTGAAGTTGTAGATTGTATTCATGGCAACAGGAGCATAGCCTTCCGTGCCGGCAGGGCATATGGCAGCTATATTTCTGATGTTTCAAGATGGACGGCAGGATATATAATAGGAAGAGAAATCTCCAGCCAGGAGGTCGACACTACAAATTCCTTTCACCCGTCATTAAATACATATGCCGGAAATAATTTCAGCATAAGCGGAGGATCTGCTTCTGAGGTATTTGCCACACGGATGCTGGATGAAACAGTCCAGTATGAAAACTCCGGTTATGGATCGCGCAGACCAGTGAGCATTTCCAGCTGGCCGACGCTTGATCCGCTGAGTCATCCGACTGAGATCCATACCGATGAGGATAAAGCTTTTATTGATATTTACAAAATCTCCGGGAAGACTAGTAATGCCGGATTATTTGCCACATATCATGCTTATCCATATTACCCGAATTTTATCAGCCAGCAGCCCTCTTATCAGACTTTCAGCGATAGTGAAGGACCAAACAGCTACCTGGGCTATCTGAATGATCTTAAGAATCATTATCCCGACATCCCCCTTGTGATCGGTGAGTTTGGTGTGCCGTCGAGCTGGGGAAGCGCTCATCAGTCTTTCAGCAATATGAACCATGGAGGGTACTCGGAGGTACAGCAGGGAGAGAAAAATCTTCGGATGATGCACAATATTGTTGATGCTGATTGTGCAGGCGGATTCATGTTTGCGTGGATGGATGAGTGGTTCAAGCGCACCTGGATAGTTCAGTACCTTGAAGCATATGGCCTTCAATCAGGTGCAGTGACGATCCCCACCAGGCAGCTTTGGCTTAATTTGACATCTCCTGAACAGAATTTCGGACTAATTGGCTTTGAACAAAATGATATAATGCCTTTTGTCAGCTACCTTACAGATAATCCATCCGGTCCGGTCAGTAAAACTGAAGCTACCAATGACAATTCCTTCTTTTGCCTCAACGCTGAACTGAAACAGAATCTGGCACCCGGAGATACTCTGATGATTGCCTTCGACACATATTCATCATCGACAGGCGAATCGCGCTTTCCCAACGGTAAGGTGCTGAAGAACAGGTCTGAGTTCCTGCTTTCAATTGTCATCGGACAAGACACTGCATTACATTATGTGACAGAAGCTTATAACATGAACGGGCTCACGCCACGATTTAATCTTTCAGATCCCCTTGTACAGAAATACAAAAGCACAATCACCGATGTAGCTCCATGGAAAGTGATGCAATGGATCAATGATGGCTTTGAGCTTACAGTGGATAATTTAGGCAGGCTCCCAGTGGAGAACTACCCGGACTTCACCCCGGGGAGCAAGAGTGCTGCTGCCTGGAGCGGAAATAAAATAAAAGTGCGGATACCCTGGACAATGCTCTATTTTTACGATCCGACACAGATGACTGTAATAAACGGGGCAGAAACATACGACGGCGGATGGAGCTATGAAATACTTTCGACTGAGTCGGATGGTATTGCGGTTTCTATATATTACAAAGGTTCGGTTACTTCTTCTACCACAAGATATAACTGGAACAAATGGCTTGTAGTTCCGGCAACCAATTATAAAGAAAAAGAATCACTTCATGTTGTTGAAACAGGGCTTGTTTCCTTTCCCACGTTTGCAGACTGACCTCTGACTGTGGATGTGTGCACCACTTTCTTCTTCTTATCAAATCCTGACCTCTCAGCCTTTCCCCAGCTTTTCTTGCCTCTCAATGCCTCAAGGTTTCCCCTTATGGCAAAATATGTGTGAACGGGATAAAAGAAAGGTTCCAGGAATGCCGTTGAGAGCAGCCAGAGTACATCTCTTTTTCTCCTGTATTTATGAAAGGTTATCTCTTCAAACAAAACTGCCCATGTGGATAAAAGCACAGCAAATGAATACACAAAAAGAAAAAGAAGCAGGTAGAAAGGCCAGTTAAGGGAGTCTGTAATGACAAGGATGAAGGTGTATACAAAACCCGCAAACGCAATCAGAGGTGAAAGCCATTCAAAGAAGAACCAGTATGGATATCCGAGAAGTCCAAGCCGTTTATATTTGCTGTTAAAGAACATCTTACGATGCGTTTTAAGCGACTCCACAAGGCCCCTTGTCCATCGCGTTCGCTGTTTTCTCATCGATTTAATGTCGGAGGGAACTTCAGTCCAGCAAAGAGGATCAGGAATATATGTCACTTCATACTTTCTGTCCTGTTCGGCCATGTATCTTCTCATCCTGAGAACAAGTTCCATATCCTCGCCAACTGTCTTTATACTGTAACCTCCTGCCTTGATCACGGTTTCACGGTCGAACATGCCCATGGCGCCTGATATCAGCATTAATCCGTCGAGCTGACTCCACGCCATTCGGCCAAGCAGGAACGCACGGGTGTATTCAAGGACCTGAAGACGTGGAAGAAATTTACGTGGAACATTGATGGTCCTGATGTGCCCCCGCTCAATATCGCAAGAGTTAACAATGCGGATCACTCCTCCTGTGCCTATAACTTTTTTTTCTTTCTCCTCCAAAAAAGGCTTTATCAGTTTTAGTATCGAGTCAGTTTCAATTATTGAATCTGCATCGATTGAAACAAAAAATGCGCTTTTGCATATATTGATACCTGCATTTAGCGAGTCGGCCTTACCTCCGTTATTCTTGTCAATAACTGTCAGCCTGGTGTAGGAAGGATTTTTGGATTTATAAACTCCTTTTATTCTTTCACAAGGGATACGGTAATCGAAATAATAATTAACCCTTTCCAGATCATAGGTAGTTCTGATCTTCTCAAAAGTGTCGTCAGTTGAGCCGTCATTTACAAGTATCACCTCAAAATTATTGTAGTAGAGCGATAGCAGTGTTCTTATGTTATCTATTATTGACTTGCTTTCATTATAAGCAGGAGCAATAATTGAGATCTTCGGACTTAATGGTGACAGTACGAGAGAGTTGTAGTTGATATAACTGGTTTTTCTCAGGTACTTGCGCAGGGCAATGGCAGAGAATATACCCAGTATCAGATAGGATCCGAAGATTATCAGGGTGAGAATAAAAATAATATTTCCGAAAATCAGTTCCATCTTTTTTCAGAATATTCTCCTATCAAGTACGTGTCTTACAATTATGTTATAGTTCTTATATTCCGATTTCATCAGTTTTACCAGAGTCTTCACTCCCTCTTCTCCATTGTTCTCGATTGCCTTTGTGGCTTCTATCTGAAGCTGCACATCATCTTCCTTGTCGAGGACCAGTTTAAGGAATCCAAGCATTGACAGATCTGGCATTTTACCCATCGCTTTGACTATTTCAAGGCAGATATTGTATTCCTGGTTTTTGTACATGCGCTTCATAGTATCAAGAGTCGAGCGGAATTCAAGATCTCCGGCAACCTGCACTGCCAGCTGCCTGACAGATGGATCTGAATGTGTCAGCACTTCGTTGACTCCCTCCTCTGCATCTTTCTGTTTGAATTCCCTAATCATGCGAAGGGCAAACATCACCACCGTGGAATTTGGTGAAGTGAGCCATTTGCTGAATGGAGGCACCACGATATTATGCTGAACTAATAGTTCATGAAGCGTTATTTGTTCCCATAATGAGAATGGCCTTTCCAGATGTGACAGGAATTCAAATGGATCTTTATCGCTTAATCTGACAAGTGCAATCTGGGCCTCCATTCTGAGTATTTCATTCGATGAATTGAGAGCTTTAAAAATTGCATCATTACCTTCTTTTATATTCATGAAGGCCAGTTCGCGGAATCCCTTTATCTTTTTATGCCAGCGCAAGCTATTCGCCCTGGCAAGTGAATCTCTGTCAAGTCCCAGATGCTTGTAAAGGCTCAGAAGCTTTTTAGCCTCTTCACCCTTAAGGTTGATGCTAACGTCTATCATTTCATCGATCAGTACCTGCCGGCGGTAATTATCAGAAGCTATTGGACGAAAATCGTCAGGAGTGACAGTTCCGAAAAGGTAATCAACAATAAGTCCCTGGTATTTTTCCAGGAGGTACTGGTGAAGACGGGCCTCCCGCTCCATTCTTCTTCTGTTCATCAGAATAAATACCAACAGCATAAGCATTAAAGCTATCGATGCAATAATTGTAATGATCAGAGCATTAACAAAGGCGATGGATTTTCCGAAATAATGGATTCTCTTTATCCAGGGATTATCATTACTGATAAAAATAATATGGCCGCTTTGAGCTTGTTCCGAAGTAATTTCAGACTCTGCTGAACCGGATGAAACTCCCGATGAATCGGAAACATTCAATGCTGCAGTTAAAGTGTCACTATTATGAATTGAATCCTGTGGTTCAGCAAGTGCCAGTCTGTTTTGCTCAGCCAGCTCCTGCATATTACCTTTCTCCGGAACAGGTGATCCTGTAATTCTGATTTTGTAGAGTCCGCCTTCCTTCAACATTATTGCATTCCTGTCAATTCGGGCCACAACTTCTCTGTAAAAAGCATCAGCGTTAAGTTTAAATCTGAACGCCCCGAGCTGAACAGGGTATTTGTTTCTAAATGAAGAAACGAAGGCCTTGACAGTTTCCCCAGCAATATTGTACTCCATGGGAATATTTTTTGCCGGTGCCTCTCCTGGTAAAACTGAGGAATCTGCTACAAGGATTGAATCCGGCTGATTCATATTAAAGCCAGCCGGCAGAGCCCTGAGAGGTATCAGGATCAATATCAATATCCAAATATGCCTTTTCATTTCATTTTAAGAGCATAAATGAAATTAATATTCCCCTCGAACCTGTTGCGCCATGCATTTTCAGCATGTTCCTCCCGTGAATAACCAAGGCCTGCACGCATTGACAACTTGCCTGTCAGGGATACATTATAAGCCAATCTGCAGCTATAAGCGCTTAGCCTCATCACATCAGTCTGTACATCAAATGGTTCATCGGGTGCGGTACCTGTACCGATTCCTAGTTGGAGATAATCAGTATTATTGAAATATCTTCTTGCATTTACATATACTGAAGTCGTAATGCCCTGGTCTTTAAAATAAAAGAATCCTTTGGCAGAGAACCAGTATTTGCTGATGTACTTTTCAACTGACAGTCCTGCAATAAAAATATTGCGGTTAAAATAATAGTAATTGAGTCCCGCAGAAATTGCCCATCCTGCAGGCAGAACCTGCCATATTTCAATAGCTGCTCTGTGCCTGGGAAAGTAGATACCCGGACTGTAGGCATATGCCACATACGCATAATTCCTGTCGGTCAGCGTGGGCCATGCCTCAGCTATGACCTGCAGTTCGGTTTTATTAAAATTAACGGGATCTCCCATATTTACGTTCCCGATGTTAATGCCTGCAGATGCGGGTCCCCAGCCAAACCTGTGTCCGGCTCCAACATTAAAAACCTGCCAGAAACGGGAATATGGCTCTGAGAAAGAATCAAAAGAATATCCTGTCCGGATATCTGTGGCCACCGGTGTTGACTCCTTAGACCACAGTGAGATATCTCTTTTTGCAGACAGGGCATCAGCATTATCCGGCTCTGTAGTCAGAAGCGTATCAATCACTGCCAGAGCTTCCTTATAATTCTTTTGCCATGCAAGGATGCGTCCAAGCAGGATCCGCGCGTCACCATATTTAGGATATTCATTGACCAGTTTTCGGGCTGCCGTCGCAGCAGAGCTGTAATCACCGTCAAAAGCGATGGAGCGAACCCTTATGTATTCAACCTCAGGATCCGAGATCTGTTGAGAAAACAGGGTTGCGGGATAAGAGAGACAGGATATGATTACAGCTGTTATAAACAGAATCATGTACCTTTTCATGACTCAGCTTTTAAGAATTGACTGGATTTGTTTGATTGTATCGGCCGGATTAAAAGGTTTAACAATATAACCCTGAATCCCCAGTTCGCCTGCCTGTTGCTGCACCTGAGGATCGCTGAAGGCAGTAATTATAAGCACCGGTGTATTCTTTTTCAGATCAGCCCTGAGATGTTTAACAATTTCCAGTCCGCTGTGATATGGTAAATGGATATCAACTATAATAAGATCATATGATTTATTCTGAATAAGCAGCATGGCTACATTGCCGTCGGGTGCCGGATCAGTTTCATAACCCTCCCGCTGAAGCACTGTTGTCAGGGTCCTTAGCGCCAGCTTGTTATCTTCACAAATCAGTATTTTCATTTTCTGTCTGAAATAGGCGGATCGAATATCAAGATGATAAGCTCAGTCTCTTGATATATTCCGATTACAAAAATCGCGATTTTTGCCAAGCTTCCAAAGGAAACGGCGTATTGATTTCAACACTTTTTGACCAGCACTTCCATATGTATGATAAAGGCCGGTTATTGTATGATACAGAGTGTTATTTGTAATTTTCAGGAGTGGGAATTTCGGAGGCAGGTTCCGAAGCAGTTTGTATCCCGGTTGCCACTTCCGGTATGATCCCCATTTTTACATAAACAGGCCTTACTATGCTTTTAAGTTCCGGAAGCTTTTTAAGGAATAGCAGAGCCCCCGCAACGCACGACACTCCTCCAATCATAATAGTTTCCTGAGTTCCAATTGTTTTTGCCAGGAAACCTGCAATCAGGCTTCCGAAAGGAGCTGTTCCCATGATAGCCATGGTATAAAAGCCCATCACCCTTCCACGCTTGTCATCTTCGGTAATTGTCTGCAGGATAGTGTTGCTAGAAGCAGTATGCAGCATCATGCCCAGGCCTATCAGGACCATCAGGATCAAAGTAATGGGATAAACCTTTATGAAAGACAAAATTATTAATCCGGCACCAAAAAGACCGGCAGCTGCAGGAATAATCCTTCCGAGCTTCAGAACCGATTCGCGGGAAGCCAGGAAAATAGCTCCCAGAAGAGCTCCTAATCCGGCGGCTCCCATCAAAAATCCGAAAGTCTGGGAACCACCATGCAACACCTCTTTTGCAAAAACAGGCATGAGCACTTGATACGATGTTCCCATAAGGCTTACAACCGCAAGTAAAAGTATGAGGTGTTTTATCGGGGCAAAGCCAAAAGTGTAATCGAGACCTTCTTTGAGCTCCTTCAGCAAATGATTTTCTTTTTCAAGGATCTCTCTGGGTTTAACATGCATCATCAATAGAGAGGCAATTACAAAAATGTAGCTGACAGCATTTATCAGGAAGCAGATTCCCTCACCTGCAGTTGCAAGTATCAGTCCGGCAATTGAAGGACCAATTATCCTGGCACCGTTAAACATCATTGAATTCAGGGCAATGGCATTTCCGAGATCTTCCTTTTTCTCAACCATTTCAATTACGAACGAGTGTCTCGATGGTACGTCGAATGCATTTATACACCCAAGAACAATGCTCAAAGTAACTATATGCCACATCTGAATTGTACCGGTAAGCGCAAGAATGGCAAGTATAAACGCCTGCACAAGAGAGAATACCTGTGTAATCAGCAGTACTTTATACCGGTTGAACCTGTCGGTGATCACTCCTGCAAAGGGAGAAAGAAGGAAGGTGGGGATCTGTCCGGCAAAGCTTACCACGCCGAGGAGCAATGCAGAACCTGTCATATGATATACAAGCCATGGCATGGCAATGCGCTGCATCCAGGTGCCAATGAGCGACATGCTTTGCCCGCCGAAAAACAGACGGTAATTCCTGTACTTCAGTGAGCGGAAGATTGTATTTATCCTGTCAGATAACATTCATCAGGTACAGGACGGATATTGATATAATTGTCAGCGATGAAACTCCTATCGGGAACCAGACCGGGGCGATCCATGGAACCGGAATCAGGAAGAGCACATCTATTGTTTTTAAGGATGGAGGCCACTTAATAAGGATATATAGGGAAAGATAATAGAAGAGGTCCCAGAAAGCGAATGTCCAGAGGAAGAAGATGCCTCTCTCGGGCCATGTTGCTCCTACAAGATAAGCGATGACAACCAGCATTATGATGGTGACGGCTTCCCTTGAAATTTCAATATTCAGAAAACGTTTTGGAAACTTTTCCACAGATTCTTTATTCGATTCAGAATCAAGCATACCAAGGGCTTTCCGCAGATATACAACCACAACGCCTTCAAGGTGAGCCATTGCTATTCCGAAGATTGCCAGAAGTGATAATTTTAGAAGCATATTCCGCAGGTTTGATTTTTAATTCATCTGTAACCGAAAAATAAGTTAACTTTCAGCTCAGTCCGAAATCAAAGGTACTATGTTTATGAATTCAAAGGATAGAGTATTTAAGGCATTTAAGAAAATGGATGGATATCCCGACAGGGTGCCCGTCCAGTTCGATCTTTGCAGGCAGCACATTAAAACGTTTGGAAAGAAACTGAGAATAGAGCCGGATTATGCACTTTCATATTATGAAGATCTTACATACAGGATTTCTGCAAATGAGATAAGGACAAAAATGGGAAGCGATGTTGTGGTGGTCGGTGGAACTGTGCCTTTAGGTTATTCTTCTGAACCAGTCTCCGGAGATATAACTATGAATGAATTCGGGATGCATATGAAACCTACTCCGCTGTATGTTGAAGTTGTAAAATGTCCACTGGAAAATGTAACAAGTGCAAAGGATATCGAAAATTATCGGTTCCCTGATCCCTATGCTGCCGGCAGGTTTGAAAAAGCAAACAGAGATATGGACCGGTTCGGGAAAGAATACTTTGTGATTGGCGATGTCGAAATATCGCTGTTTGAAATGGCCTGGCATCTGACAGGACTTGAGAAGTACATGATCGGAATGCTAACTGAGGAACCATGGATTGAGCCTCTTAATGATCGGGTAGAAGAATGGAGCACCGGTCTGGCTCTCCAGCTTGTTAAAGCCGGCGTTGATGCCATATGGTTCGGCGAAGATCTGGGAAGCCAGACATCTACATTAATTTCGCCCGATGACTGGAGGGTGAGGTTTAAGCCGCGTCATAAAAGAATGATCGACCGGCTGAGAAAAGAAAATCCTGAAATAATAATCATTATGCATTCCGACGGGGCAGTTACTCCGCTTATAGATGATTTTGCTGAAATCGGCGTCGATGTTTATAATCCTGTTCAGCCAAATGTAGATGGCTCAGATCCAAATGAGCTTAAAGAAAAATATGGTGAGAAGATATGTTTCTTCGGTGGTATTGATCAACAGATTCTTCTTCCTTCAGGTGACAACTGGATGATCCGTAATGAGATAAGAAGGCGAATCGGAATCCTGGGAAAGGACAGGGGATATCTGCTTGCACCGGCACATATTATCCAGGCTGACGTCACTCCTGCCACAATTGAAGTTATGATAAATGCCTCAAAAGAGTATGGCAAATATTAATCCGCTGAAAAGTATCTCCTCTTAAAGAACAAGGCCACATTTACCAGCAGAATAAGCACCGGTACCTCAACCAGGGGGCCTATTACAGTTGCAAAAGCTGCCTGAGAATTAATGCCGAAGACAGCAACCGCAACTGCAATTGCAAGTTCGAAATCGTTACTTCCTGCCGTGAATGCCATTGTAGTTGATTTTTCATAATTATTCCCCATCCATTTTGCAACAAAAAATGTAGAAAAGAACATCACAGCAAAATAAATAGTATATGGTATTGCAACCCTCAGAACATCCATGGGTAATTTAATAATGTTTTCACCTTTCAGGGAGAACATTACAAATATTGTAAATAAAAGGGCAATGGGTGTCAGCCAGGAAACTTTGGGAATGAATTTCCCATAATACCATTCATCTCCTGAGTATCTTCTTAACAATGTATTTGTAATTAATCCGGCGAGAAAAGGGATTCCGAGATATATAAGAACTGTTACGGCAATTTCTGAGATAGATACCTTCACTATAGAACCACTCAGTCCGAACAAAGGAGGCAGAAGAGTTATAAAAACATATGCATATACTGAATAGAGGAACACCTGGAATAAAGCATTGAATGCCACTAATCCGGCTGCAAGTTCTGTATCGCCCTTTGCAAGGTCATTCCAGACAAGTACCATGGCGATGCATCGGGCAAGTCCGACCAGGATCACACCGATCATTAATCCCGGATAGTTATGAAGGAATAATATTGCCAGCAAGAACATTACAACAGGTCCTATAATCCAGTTCTGTGTGAGCGACAGGCTTAACAGTTTAAGGTTTTTGAAAACAAGCGGAAGTTTCTCATACTTCACTTTTGCAAGAGGAGGATACATCATCAGTATAAGGCCGATTGCGATGGGAATGTTTGTTGTTCCCGAGCTTAATGAGTTCCAGAAATCGGAAATGGAAGGAACAAAATATCCGATAATTACACCGGCAAACATCACCAGAAATATCCATAATGTAAGATAGCGGTCAAAAAATGAAAGTTGTTTTCTAGTTCCCATTTTGTAAAAATTTGAAAATGTGGCAATTTGAAAATTTGAAAATTACTGTGGTTTTTCTGCTGAAACAGTAATACTGAAAATTCCGGTATTACCTGAATTATAGGATTTTAATTCATTTGGATCATTGTACTCCGATAATAGAGAATCCGGAAGCTTTATCTCTTTTTGTTTATGTACAATGATACTCGTGAATCCTGAGTTTTCAACTATTTTCAGGTATTCATTCATTTCACTGGCCCCGGAAACACATCCTGCATACATCTCTGCATCTTTTCTCATTTTTTCGGAAAGAGACCCTTTGATGACTACATCGGAAACGCAGAAGTGTCCGCCAGATTTGAGAACTCTGAAGATCTCTGCGAATGCTTTTGATTTATCAGGGACCAGGTTCAGGACACAGTTCGAAATTACCACATCAAAAAGGTTTTTATCAAAAGGCATCTCCTCAATATCTCCGGGTATAAATTCAACATTGGCGAATTTCAATTTTGCACAATTTTCTTTTGCTTTCCTGATCATTTGTTCGGTCATATCGAGGCCTGTTACTTTTCCTGTTTCTCCTACAATAGCCCTTGCAACAAAACAATCGTTCCCGGCCCCGCTGCCAAGGTCCAGGACATGATCTCCTTTTTTAATTCCGGCATAATCTGTGGGTATTCCGCAACCCAAGTTCATGTCTGCATCAGGATTATATCCCTCCTTGTTCTTATAATCCTCACTGAAAACCGTATAGTCAACTTCAGGTCCGCAGCATGATGGACTACAACAACATGATTTCTCTTCCGGATTTTGTTCTGCAATTTTGCCGTATTTGTCTTTTACTATTTGTTTTATATCTTCTGCTTTCATAAAAGAAGTTTTTCAGTTATTTTCACTGCATCAGCAACATATTTTTCACAATTTATATCAAAGAGTCTAAGTTCCATTATCTTCTTATGGTCTTCAGGATCATTCATGTCAAGGCCATCAAGCAGCTCAAGGCAGTTTACCGAGCCATGTATCTTTACAAATTCTTTAAAGAATTCTCTTGTTTTTGAATAAGTCAATTGCTTCTTCTCTTCAGGATCATTGAGGCCTTTGCCATATTCCAAACCCAGTGCCATCAGGGCTCCGGTCACTGCACCGCAAGTATGTTGCTGCCTGCCCATGCCGCCTCCTAATGCACATGATATTTTCAGACAATTATTTTCTGATATTCCGGATTCCGTTCCAAATACAGTCAATACCGATTGTGAACAATTGAACTTGTTACGGAAATATTCAACTGCTTTTTCCTCTTTCTTCATTTTAGTTCAGGTTTGATTATGTTTATATAAAACATCTGAAATTCTTTTCTTATCAGGTCCCTCACTCTTCTGAATTCACTCATGATATATTCCTCTGAGCCCTCTGTTTTTGACGGATCTTCAAATCCCATATGGAGGCGATGCTTCACTTTTCCAAGAAATAAAGGGCATGTCTCGTTAGCATCATCACACACCGTAATAACATAATCCCATTCATCTTTAAGGTATTGATCAACAAGCTTCGCCTTGTGATGACTTATATCAATCCCGGCTTCCTTCATCACCTGAACAGCTTTTTGATTTATCTGTTTTGCTGGTTCTGTTCCCGCCGAACTAACTTCAAGATCACTTTTAAATGACTGCAGGAATCCCTGCGCCATCTGGCTTCTGCAGCTGTTTCCTGTACACAGTATCAAAATCTTCATAATGATAATAGTAAATTTTTCTTACCTATTTTGCGAATATATAAAATCATTTCGTAATTTTGCGAAATATAAAAATATTTTTTCAGGATGACAAACAAACCTCAGTTTACACAGGAAATCCTCCATCTGTCAAATGTTGCAAAAGCTCTCAGCCACCCTGTGAGGATATATATTCTTCAAAAGCTCTCAAAAATGAATTCCTGCTGCTATAGCGGCGACCTGGTGGATGAGCTTCCGGTAGGACGCTCGACTCTTTCACAGCACCTGAAAGAGCTGAAATATGCCGGTCTGATCCAGGGAGAAATCAATCCACCATATATCAAATATTGTATTAACAGGAAAAACTGGGATGAAGTAAAAGAATTATTTACTGCTTTCTTAAATGAAAGCCTATCTGATGAATTGTCATGTGAAACGACAGATTATCTTATGCATAAATAATCTAAAAAATAATCTCGATACAAATTTCGAATTTTTAAATTAACGAATTCACAAATTGGAATCATGGAAATAATAATACTGGGGACAGGCTGCCCTAAATGCAAAACACTTGAAAAGCTGACGCGCGACACTGTACAGGAATTGAGTATTACCGCTTCTGTCAGCAAGGAAGAGGACATCGTCAAAATTATGAATTATGGGATCATGCATACCCCTGGACTGGTCATAAACGGGAAAGTGGTCCTCAGCGGCAGGGTTCCGACTTCAAAGGAAATTAAGGAAATCATTATTAATAACCACTAAAATCCCAATATGAAGACGAAAAAAATATTATTTGTTTTAGCCATAATAATTTCGGCATTGTCCTGTAACAGACAGCAGGAAAAAAAAGTAACTCAGGTATCCCCGACAGCATCCTCGGATAAGATCGAAGCTTATTATTTTCATTTTACAGCACGCTGTACAACCTGTAAAACAATAGAGGCCAAAGCAAAAGAATTCCTTGAAACAGACTATCCGGTAAGGTTTAAGAGCGGACTTATCACATTTCAGTCTGTAAACCTTGATGAGGCGACTTCTAAGCCCCTTGCAGAAAAGCTTGGCGTAACGGGACAGACATTACTTCTCGTCAGAGGCGATCAAAAAATCAATATCACAAATGAAGGTTTTCTGTATGCAGTTGCAAAGCCGGAAAAATTCAATGAAGTGATAAGGGATAAAGTAGAGCTTCTGTCGCTGGAAAAATAATGGAATTCCTTACAAACCTTCTTGATAGCAGCACTATGCCGTGGCTCACGGCGTTGTTGCTTGGTTTGATGACTGCAATAAGTCCGTGTCCTCTGGCGACCAACATTACTGCCATAGGATTCATAAGCAGGGATATCAGGGACCGTAACCGTGTGTTCATTAATGGTTTGCTCTATACCCTTGGAAGAGCCATCACATATACGGTTATACCTTTGATAATCCTGCTTGGAGCAGATCAGCTTAAATTTGCGGGATTTTTCCAGCGTTACGGTGAAAAAATTATCGGTCCCCTGCTGGTTATAATCGGCCTTTTCATGCTCGATATTTTCAAAATAAAATTCCCGGTATTCAGCAAGCTGAATCAAAGGATGCAGGATAAAAAGAAATGGGGTTATTTCGATGCCGTGTTGCTCGGACTTGTATTTGCACTTGCTTTTTGTCCTTATAGCGGCGTGCTCTATTTCGGAATGCTTGTCCCAATGACAATTGCAAGTCCGTCTGGTCTTTATCTTCCGATAATTTTCGCAGTTGCAACAGGTATTCCTGTGATAATCATTGCGTGGGTTCTTGCCTATACTGTCTCAGGAATCGGAAATGTTTACAACAAGATAAAATCATTTGAACTCTGGTTCAGAAGGATCATTGCAGTCCTGTTTATTGTCATTGGAATATATTATATATTAAGGATCTTTTTTTGATTTCGGATTTCGGATTACAAAATGGGTGACTTATTGAAACTATTTTCAAATTGTCTCATTTTCAAATTTTCAAATTAACTATATGGAACTCAAAAAAGAATTTAAAATACTTACATGGATAACAGCAGGATTTGTATTTGCCTTTTTTCTTCCGATAGAAAGTGTCCGGTTTAATACAGCAATAGCAGCGACTTTGGATCTTGTAAAATGGTATGCACGTGAACATTTTATTTTATGCCTTCTGCCTGCATTCTTCATCGCAGGCGTAATTTCAGTTTTTGTTAGCCAGGCTTCCGTATTAAAATATTTTGGTGCGCAGGCAAAGAAATGGGTCGCTTATACAGTTGCCGCAGTTTCAGGTACAATTCTGGCCGTATGTTCCTGTACGGTACTCCCTTTGTTTTCAAGTATTCACAAACGTGGTGCAGGACTAGGTCCTGCAATAGCATTCCTTTACTCAGGACCTGCAATCAATATCCTGGCCATTATTCTGACTGCGCGTATTTTAGGCCTTGAGATGGGAGTTGCCAGAACAATAGGTGCTGTCTCCTTCAGCGTATTAATTGGACTTGTAATGGCTTTCATCTACCGCAAGGAAGAAAAAGCCAAAAAAGAAGAACAGATGAATATAACAGCTCCGCCTGAAAAACGACCGATGTGGCAGACAGCATTCCATTTCTTTACACTTGTCGCGATACTTGTATTTGCCAATTGGGGCAAACCAGCTGAAGGAGACACATCAAGCACCTGGTATTATATCTGGGCATATAAATGGTATATCACAGGATTTTTTGGCCTTCTGCTCGGATATTCATTGATCAAAATATTAAAAATCAAGTGGCAATGGGTTCTTGCTGCGGCTCTTGTCACAGCGGTATCTGCTGTGTTATCCTCAATCTTTATTAATAACCAGAAGTTCGTTCCGCTTATCCCTATGCTTGTTGCCATCATTTCACTAAGTGTCATAACTCTTTTTGACAAAAATGATGACGAGAACAAAGCATGGACCATCGCAACATGGGACTTTGCAAAACTAATTATTCCATTGCTTGCAATTGGTGTTGTAATTGCCGGATTCCTTTTAGGCTCAAACCATGACGGTAAGACTATTGCAGGCGTAATTCCGAATGAATGGATATCTGCTCTTGTCGGAGGAAATTCTGTCTTTTCAAATTTCTTTGCATCAATAGTTGGTGCTTTCATGTATTTTGCCACTTTGACGGAGGTTCCGATTGTACAGGGGCTTCTGGCAGCAGGTATGGGGAAAGGGCCTGCTCTTGCCCTTCTTCTTGCAGGACCGTCACTATCATTGCCAAGTATGCTTGTAATTCAAAAAGTAATGGGAACTCAAAAGACTGTTGTTTATGTGACCCTTGTTGTTATCTTTTCGACAATTGCAGGATTGATCTTTGGAATTATTTAATAGTACTAAAATCTAATTTTATGATTAATCAAAAGAAAATCAGTGGATTATTTATTACCCTCTTTCTGTTCTTCGCTATTAGCTGCAACTCTCAGCAAAAACCTGCTGTTGAGAAAAAAGAATCAGACAATAAAAACATTGAATATAAGGTGACTTTTATCGAATTGGGTTCAGTTCGCTGCATCCCATGTCAGCAGATGCAGCCGGTAATGAAATCGATACAGGAGAAATATCCAACTCAGGTGAATGTAGTATTCCATGATGTATGGACCGAAACTGGCGCTCCTTTTGCTAAACAGTATAACATTGAAGCAATTCCCACCCAGGTTTTTCTTGACAAAGACGGGAAAGAGTATTTCAGGCATGTAGGATTTTTCCCGGAAGAAGAACTGGTAAAAGTACTTCAACAGAAAGGGGTTAAATAAATGAACCACTGAACCGAATCACCAGACGATGAAAAGTAAAGTAAAACTGTTTTTCTGAAATAATTTTATCTTTGATCCGGTTGCTTCTTAATTTAAGTTACTGATGCATGAAACCGGAGATCATTACAATAAAATAAGTGGTAAGAAGCTGGGATTGTCAATTCTTCTTAATGTCGGTATTACACTTGCCGAAGCCATTGGCGGGATAGTAGCAGGAAGCATGGCGCTGATGAGCGATGCCGCCCATAATTTCAGTGATGTGATATCACTGATCATCAGCTGGTTTGCCAACAGACTAATAAAAAGAGACGCCACAGAAAGGCAGACATTCGGCTTCAGACGCTCTGAAATAATGGCTGCATTCATCAACTCTGCTACACTTATAATAATCTCAATTGTAATAATCGTCGAATCTTTACTAAGGCTATTGGAGCCTGTCTCTCCTTCTGCCAACCTGATGATATGGCTGGCTTTAGCAAGTATTGTTGTCAACGGTTTAAGCGCTTTTTTTATCCGGAAGGATTCTCATGACAATTTGAATATGAGATCGGCATATCTGCACCTTTTCGGCGATATGTTAACTTCCGTTGCAGTGCTGGCAGGAGGATTGGCTATCAAATATCTTGGCTGGTTCTGGACAGATAGTGTCTTTTCACTCGTAATTGCTGTTTACCTGCTATGGCTGAGCTGGAAAATTGTAAGGTCATCGCTCAGGATAATAATGCAGTTCACCCCGGATAAAATTGATATAAAGAAAATAGCAACTGAAATCGAAAAAATACCGGGTGTCAGGAATATCCATCATGTTCATGTGTGGCAGTTAAATGAGTACGACATGATGTTCGAAGCGCACGTTGATATGTCAGAAGACGTTAAAGTGAGCGGTTTTGAAAGTATTCTGAATGAGATTAAAACAATTCTGGGGGAAAACGGAATAACTCATTCTACCATTCAACCGGAGTTTTCGGTTGATGACAAAAAGCAGATTATTTATTGAGATTTATTCTGACATTGTTGAATTTTAATGGCAGGAATTTCGGAACCTTTTTCTGGTAAACATCATATTCAGGATACTTTTTGCTGCTTATGCTTTCAGTCAGCTGGGAGCTCCCTATAAATAACAATACCAGCAACAGAGACCCCGTTAAAGTCAGATTGATCCACTGCCCGGATGCAGCAACTCCAAAAAAATAGAAGCAAATCCAGATCGCCTGCTCTGATACAAAATTCGGATGCCGCACATATTTCCAGAATCCTTCTGTCATGAAGCCTTTTCTCAGGGATTCTTTATACCTGCTTAATTCATTTTCTCCCTGCTTTTTCTCCTGATGAAATCTGAACAGCTGATTATCTGCCAGACTTTCTGTTATAATGAAAAGCAGCATGAATGCTGCAGCAAGGAAATCAATGATTGTTAAAGGCTTGTCCTGACTTATGGCAGCTAGAAGCAGCGGAGTTGAAAACAGAAGGATCAGGATATTCTGGTAAAACGAGATGAAAAATAAATTGAACAATCCAAATCGTACTCTTCCTCTCAGCATGAGATTTTCCCTCATGACTTTCCATCTGTAATCTTCCTCTCCTTTCCAGGGAATTATATTATATCCTCCTTTTCTAGAAAAATTATAGCTCAGTCTCAATCCCCATATTGTAACAAGTGCAGCCATAATGAATAACCTTGGTGACGGAAATGAAGCAACCGTGATCCAGCTGTAGGCTATGGGCATTAGGCTCCAGAGCTTGTCTACCTGGCTGTAGTTACGGGTTATTTCGCTAACCAGAAAACATAAAACAATAATGGCTGAACATACAATTAACCAGGTTTGTAAAAGGGTTAAAATATCAGGATTACCATTTGAAATCTTTTCCAACAGGACAAAAGCTGAATTTAATATAAGCATATGGAACAATTTTTTTGTATGTGTGCAAAGCTAAAAAGATATTTCACTTCAAGTGTAAACTTAGTTTATAAGAGACCTGTTTATCTTGTAGCCTTATGATAATAAATAAAAATACATGTAAAGCCCGTGAACAAATTTGTAAATTAGCCGATAAATATACTCAACCAACAATATTAAATTTTAACTAAATATAAATAAACCATGGAAATAATTAATTTATCTGCTCTGGAAATTCTGGATTCAAGGGGCAATCCTACTGTAGAAGCAACCCTGACGCTGGAAGACGGGACAATCACAAGGGCAATGGTGCCAAGCGGTGCATCAACAGGAGAACGTGAAGCATGTGAGCTTCGTGACGGCGACAAGAAACGGTATGGCGGTAAAGGCGTTCTCAAAGCTGTTGAGAATGTCAACAAGGTTATCGCAAAGGAGATAATCGGAAAAGAATTCCAAAATCAGCGCGAGCTTGATTACATGATGATCGGTCTTGATGGCACTCCCAATAAATCAAAACTTGGAGCTAATGCTATTCTCTCCGTATCAATGGCTTATGCCAGGGCTGAAGCTGAAAGCGCAGGGATACCACTCTATCAGTATATTGGCGGAGCAAATGCATATCTTCTTCCTGTTCCATGTCTGAATATCATTAATGGAGGCAAGCATGCCGATAATAATGTTGACTTCCAGGAATTCATGATTGCTCCACATGGGGCGCCATCATTCACTGAAGCCATCCGGATGGGTGTTGAGGTATTTCACAGCCTTAAATCGGTACTGAAAGGAAAAGGTTACAGCACAGGTGTCGGTGACGAGGGTGGCTTTGCCCCTGATCTTAAATCAAATGATGAAGCTGTTGAAGTTATACTTGAAGCAATTAACAAGGCAGGCTATAAACCCGGAAACGATGTAAGCATATGCCTCGATCCGGCTGCAAGTGAAATGTGGGAAGATGGTAAATACAAACTGTTCAAGAGCTCAGGGAAACTCATCTCAAGCGATGATCTTATAAAGCTGTGGGAAAACTGGGTAAAACAATATCCGATCGTACTTATTGAAGATGGCCTGGCAGAAAACGACTGGGACGGATGGAAAAAATTAACTGATACGCTTGGTAAAAAGATCGAAATTGTCGGAGATGATCTCTTTTGCACCAACAAAGCAATACTTGCCGAGGGCATAGCCAAAGGAGTTGCAAACTCGGTTCTTATCAAACTTAACCAGATCGGTACAGTAACAGAAACCCTGGAGACTATTGAGCTGGCATACAGGAACAATTACAATGCTTTTGTTTCACACCGCAGTGGGGAAACTCCCGACAGCTTCATCGCTGACCTTACAGTTGGAGTAAATGCAGGACATCTTAAAACAGGTAGCGGCTGTCGTGGTGAAAGGATTGAAAAGTTCAACCAGCTGATGCGTATTGAGAATGAACTGGGTAAAGCTTCGAGATTTGCAGGGAAGAAAGCATTTAAGAACCAGTGATTTATATCAGTCCGGTATAATTTTTTGTTGATTTAACATTTCAGGCAGTTAGCTGTTGTCATTTATAAAACAACAGCTTTTGCTTTTTAATTACATTTATATTTTTTTTTAATTTGGGACAATTGAAAAACAGAAATAATCAAATCAATTTTTATGAAAATCAACTCAGTTAAACCGCTTATCCTGGCTCTTATCCTGGTCTTATACGGTTGCTCGGCTCAGAATATAAGTACAACACAGGTTCAGAATAAAGGTGTTAAAAACATAATACTATTTATTGGTGACGGAATGGGAACTGCACAGGTATATGCAGGAATGTCGGTAAGTAATAGCCCTTTGTCGCTTGAGTCTTTTCCTTATTCCGGTTTTAGTAAAACATATTCCTCAGACAATTATGTAACGGATTCCGGTGCTGGTGGTACAGCAATTGCCTGTGGTATAAAAACTAAAAACGGAATGATCGGGATGAGTCCTGATTCTGTAATTGTTCCTTCCATTATTGAAATTGCCCATAAAAATGGTTTGGCTACAGGAGTTTTAAGCACCTCTTCAGTAACACATGCCACTCCTGCTTCCTTTTTTGCACATAATTCAGGCAGGGGCAATTATGAGGATATTGCTAAAGACTTCCTGAATGGCACTGTTGATGTTTTTATTGGCGGTGGAGAAGACCATTTCCGTAAACGTGCAGACAGTGTTGATATTACAGTCTCGCTTAAGAAAAAGGGATATGATGTCGTTTACAATATTGATGATCTGAAAAACTCAAATTCAAAAAAAATTGCGGGACTTCTGGCAAAGGAGCATATGTCTAAGGAAAGCGAAGGAAGGACCGGGATGCTGGCTGAAATGACACGGAAAGCAATTGAAACCTTAAGTAAAGACAAAGATGGATTCTTCATGATGGTAGAAGGATCAATGATAGACTGGGGAGCACACGCAAAAGATTTCGATTATACTGTCCGGGAGGTTATCGATTTAGATAATGCAATAGGTGTTGCAAAAGAATTTGCCGGAAAAAACGGGGAGACTTTAATTGTAGTCACTGCCGATCACGAAACCGGTGGCTTAACTCTGACCGGCGGAAATTTACAGACTCATCAGGTGATAAGCAGCTTCATCCCTTCCGGCAGCCATACAGGGGTAATGGTGCCTGTATTTTCATATGGACCGGAAGCTGGAACATTTTCAGGCATCCATGATAACACTTACTTTTTTGGAGAATTCCTGAAATTGCTGAATCTTCAAAAATGAAAATAGTTTGTGATAGATAGTCCTGATCTTTTAATCCATATGTAGTCTTCCGGGAAGATAAAATCAATTATGGTTTTATCTTTTCAAACAAGCCTGTCAACTTTGTTTTGTATATCTCAACAATCTGCTGTTCATGTTCCCCGATCGGTTTGACAGGTATCAGGTCAATAACCTCATCAGGCTTCATTCCCGATTTGTACATCAAATCCAGTGATGCAATAAGGGTATTATTTATTGATTCCTTGCTTTCATTTTCAGAAAGCCCGACTTTCTGTCCTATATCAGCCAGCTCTCTCCACTGGAACCAGAAATATGTTGGAAGCATTGCAGACATGATAGCATAGCTTTCCAGTTTTTCTTCAGGAACTTCAAATGTGTTGCCCAGTGTATTCAGAAGTTCAAGAACGACCTGTTTTTGTGCAATTTCAAATTCTGATGCAAATGTCACAGGATTATACCCTTCATTGATATAAGATGTCGCATTTGGTATTAACCTGGCAATGTTTTTAACATGGTCCAGCTTCGTAAAAAGTTTTGTCAGGTTAATTTTAGGAGCAAGTGAAATGATGACTGCATCAGCATTTACATCTCCTTTTATTGATTCAAGGACGTCCATTACAACAGGCGGATGAAGCGAAATGAAAATGAAATTCTGTCCTGCGGTGCTTTTGGCATCAGCAATGACAATATCCGGAAATTGTTTCTTAAGATTCGCAAGAACATCCGGATTGGTGTCAGTAACTACAACCTTTTCAAATTTTACATTCTTGTTTTTGAAACCCTGAAGAAGGATCTTTGTGACCCGCCCGCCACCGATAAAACCAATTGAGTATTTCATAGTATATCTGTTTTATATTTAACAAGTTTTAGTTAATTCTTCTCCACCTTTCGCTATTGCAGAACTGTGTCACTTCGTTCCTTGTCTGCTTTTCTCCCCCTCTTTTTTCTTTTCTTCCCTCGGCTTTAACTGGCACATACATGAACCTGACATACGTGTGCTTATATCAGTTGTCACTGGCAAGCCATCTCTTTCCCAGTCAACAATACCACCTGCCATATTAGCAACATTATCATAACCATGCTCTTTCATGAAAAGGACAGCCTCATGGCTTTTTAATCCTACTGCATCTGCAAGGATTAATGTCCGGTCAATCGGAAGATTCTGATAAAAATTTTTCAATTCACTGAATGGAGCATAAATCAGATTCTCTATATTGAACATTTTGAAATTGCTCATATAAGATTCCCTGACATCAACAATTAAAGCTCCCTCCCTGCAGAGTTCGATGCTTTCTTTCGGGGTGAGGTTAAGAACCCCGTGGGCAAAAAAACCTATGTGTATCATTCGTTTTTCGCAACTTTCATCTTTGAGAATTCCTTGAAGCTCTTTCTGGCAGATTTCCAGTTATCATAGTTGATACAATACTGAACCTTTGGAGGCTCAAAGCTTCCCTGTATCAGTCCGGCATTTTTAAGCTCTGTCATATGCTGCGAAACTGTCGAATCAGCCAGTGGCAGTTCTTTCGAAACTTCATTGAAGCAGCATGTCTCCAGGGATGCCAGATGACGTAATATTGCAATCCTGGCCGGATGTGACAAGGCCTTTGCAAATCTTGCCAGCTTTATATCCTCTTTTGAAAACTGATCTTTCTTTGGTGGAGCCATAGGATCTAATATATATATGTACTATCAATCATCTAAAACAACGTCATCCTGCCATCAGGCAGCTTAGACACGTAATTAGTAAATATACGAATAGTTTTTCATATTTCAAAGAGAAATCAAGCTAATATATAGTGGAAAGGCTGTGGGATTCCTCACTTTGTTCGGAATGACGGTGTACGCTTTGAAAAATGAAGTTTCTCAAGGTAACTGTCGATATAGATTTGCTTTGCCTTTGATTTATATTGCATTATAAACCTGGGATGCTCAAGAGGCACTATCTTTTCAAAAAAATGCTGCAAGTTGTTAAGTTCGGAAAGAAACCTGAAGTTCTTGCCTGTTCCAAGGCAAAAGCAGACGTCTCTTTCAATTCCAAACTCAATCTGCTTCCAGATCGATCCGACAGCAAAATCAAGAATTGATTTTGTCAGTTCCCTGCTATCATAGTAATTATAGTTCAGCTCCTTTCCTCTTTTACCTGCTGCCGTAAATCCAAGCGGACTTACTGAACTAAAATAAAAATCGCCATAAAATTTCTCCGGACCACCATAGCGGTCTATCATTTCATAAACAAACACAGATGATGTTTCGTAGGATCTTAACCCGGGGAGATCAATGCCGCACTTTTCCTTCAGCCTTATCGTATCAGTGAAAGGTATTCCCGTAACACCTGCCCCAAACCTTCCAGGATTGATACCCAGAATCAGATGACGTTTCTTATTGTCATTATAGTATTTGCCGTAAAACTCAGAAATGACAGGAAGAATCTCCGGATTATTGCGGAAGGGATTCATGATTTTTATTCCCGGAGGCAAAGATCCCCTGAAATCGACCTCCCCGTAAAAAGAGATTATTTTTTCGGCAAAGCTTTTACTTATCATTCTTCAAACAGCGCACGGAATACTTGTTTGTTTTCTCCGCACCGTGAATATCAGGCATATCTTCCTTACGCGAGATATCAACCATGGATTTACCATTCATGATTATATAGCTGAAAAATTCAGCTTCATTCTCATCATATTCCGTCGATGTCCAGTAATAGCCGCTTTCATCCATTTCGGAGAAGACCCCTTCATAATCCTTCATGCCTGCCAGCTGGAATCCCGGAAAGACAGGTCCCGATTTTGTCTTGCTTCCATGATCAGCATTATCAATGTTATCGAGAAGCTGGCGGAATTCGTTCCCTGTTGGCAGGTGCCAGCCGTCAGGACAGGCTTTCGATGCAGCATGCCATCCGTAAAGCACTCCATATGAAGAGATGTTATTTGGATCATTGTCGAAATATGCTCCGCTGCCCTCGGCTATATACTTCAGGTTTTCTGTCATCCATATTTTCCCTGCTACCGAGATTGTTTTATATGTATTGCCGTCACGCGGATCTGTTAACTTTTCCTGAGCCGTCAGATTCAGAAAAAGTATTGTAGCTGCTAAAATTGCAATTGTTCTTTTCATCATAAGCTTGTTTAGAAACACATAATTAAAATTCCATTCTCCGTTCCCTTTCTTATAACCGCTGCAAAAATAAAGATTGCACGAATTAATTAACGGGAGTATCTTATAATTATTTTAATAATCTTCAAAAAGATACTAACTCACTTTCTCTCCGGAGACTGGAGGGTTAACAGAATATTCTTAACTTTGGGCGCTTTAATAACATAATACAACATGTCCGGCAATAACCCTACCAGGCCTTACGGCGAAAAGCAGGTATCCTTTGACAAGAGGTATCTTGAGATGGCACTTATATGGGCTCAGAATTCATATTGCAAGAGACGGCAGGTTGGCGCTCTGATCGTAAAGGGCAAAATGATCATTTCCGATGGATACAATGGCACACCTGCAGGATTTGAGAATGTATGCGAGGATGAGAACAACCTTACCAAGCCTTATGTCCTTCATGCTGAAGCCAATGCAATAACCAAGGTCGCCAAATCCAATAATTCAAGCGAGGACGCAACCCTGTATGTCACAACTTCACCCTGTATGGAATGTGCCAAGCTGATTATCCAGTCGGGGATCAAAAGAGTTGTTTACTGCAACAAATACCGCATAACTGATGGCCTTGATCTTCTGAAAAGGGCCGGAATAGAACTCGTGTATATCGATCCTGAAAATAATATTTATGAGCAACAATAATTCAAAAAGAAGTGTTTTACTGCCTTTGCTGGTTGCAATTGCAATTGTGGCCGGCATGCTTATCGGGATATATCTTCCTAGGGAAAGTGATAATCCTCAGCATTTTGGCATAAAGTCTAAAAACGATAAGATAAATATGGTGCTCAACAGGATTGAATCAGATTATGTCGATCCTGTCGACCGCAGCGGGCTTGTTGAAACAGCGATACCGGCAATCCTTAAGAAGCTCGATCCACATTCCGTCTATATTCCGGCAAGAGATCTCCAGGAGGCAAATGAATCGATCATGGGTAATTTCGAGGGAATAGGGATCTCCTTCAATATGCTGACAGACACCATTTTGATAATAGGCACAATACCCGGTGGTCCATCTGAAAAGCTTGGACTCCAGGCTGGCGACAAGATCCTCTATGTAAATGATTCGCTTGTTGCAGGCAAGGGGATAAGTGACAGGGATGTTATGGGGATGCTGAAAGGCCCGAGAGGAACAGTTGTTAAAGTAAAAATCCTGCGAAGGGGATATCCGGAGCTTCTTGTTTTTAATATCAAACGTGATAAGATCCCCATCTATAGCGTGGATGTAGCCTATATGATAAATGATAATACAGGATTCATAAGAATCAACAATTTCGCTGAATCAACGTACAATGAATTCATGAACGGATTCAGGGAGCTCAGGAACAAAGGGATGACAAAGCTAATAATTGATCTCAGAGGCAATTCCGGAGGAGTCATGGATGCGTCGATTCAGATCGCAAACGAATTCCTGAAAAAAGGTCAGCTTATTGTCTATACAAAAGGACGCATCCAGCAGCGAAGTGATTTCAAGGCTTCAGGGAATGGAGAATTTGAAAAAGGTGATCTTGTTATTCTTATTGATGAATCGAGCGCCTCAGCCAGCGAGATCCTCGCAGGTGCCATACAGGATAATGACCGGGGCACAATTATAGGAAGACGCTCATTCGGCAAAGGTCTGGTGCAGGAGCAGATCAACTTTCCTGACGCGTCAGGCATGAGACTTACTATTGCACGCTATTATACACCCTCAGGAAGATCAATCCAGAGACCTTACACCGAAGGATTTGAAGAATATTATGATGACCTGAACACGAGATATAATAACCATGAATTCGAAATTTCAGACAGCATTCACTTTGTCGATTCCCTGAAGTTCACCACCATCGGGGGAAGAACAGTTTACGGAGGTGGCGGAATAATGCCAGACAAGTTCATTCCATACGATACTTCAGGTATATCCACCTATTTTATTAAAATAAGACCGCTGATATACCAGTTCGCATTAAGCTATACCGAAAATAAAAGGGAGACTCTCAAAAAATACATCGAATCAGATGAATTTGAAAAATTCCTCGATAAGCAGGGATTGCTCGATCAATTCATCAGGTATGCTTCTGCAAACAATGTTAAGCCCGATCAGGAAGGATTAAAGATCTCCGGTTCGTTCATACATACTCAGCTCAAAGCCTACATCGCCCGTAATATTCTTGATAACAAAGGATTCTATCCTATCTGGGAAGAGATAGATACAACGCTGAAGTATGCGAT
>Ga0209450_10000206_pt1 | contig 32291 bp, 30 predicted proteins | sample FrelakmetLWP11LW_FD_187149 | JGI IMG/M metagenome (GOLD analysis project Ga0209450, IMG submission 187149) | Freshwater lake sediment microbial communities from the University of Notre Dame, USA, for methane emissions studies - LWP11 LW (SPAdes)... | ecosystem: Environmental > Aquatic >...
GCGAGCAGTTTCGGGACGTAATGCCGGGTCTCCTCAGGCAGCGACAGGCTGGCGTAATTCGTCGGCAGGCCGCGCTGCACGTTGCGGGCGATGGCACGCGAGACGCAGCCCTCGCCGCAGTTGTAGGCGGCCAGTGCCAGCTGCCAGTCGCCGAAATCGAGATAGAGCTTGCCGAGGTAGTCGAGCGCGGCATTGGTCGAGGCAAGTATGTCGCGCCGCCCGTCGTACCAGCGGTCCTGCTTCAGGCCGTAGTGGGAACCGGTGGAGGGAATGAACTGCCAGATGCCCGATGCGGCCGACGGGGAAAGCGCCTTGGGATCGAAGGCGCTTTCGATCATCGGCAACAGGGCGATTTCCATCGGCATGCTGCGCCGGTCGACTTCCTCGACGATATGGAACAGATAGCGGCGCGCGCGCTCGACGATCCGCTGCGTTTGCTGCGGCCGTGCGGCATACCATTTTTCATGGACGGCAATCAGCGGATTGGCTTTGTCGGCGATCTTGAAGCCGTCGCGTACCCGTTGCCAGACATCGACATCGGCCGAATCCGTGTCTACGGTCGAGGCACTGATGTCGGTTTCCCAATGCAGCGTGATGGTGGCGGGATCGCTGTGGGCCATCTGGGAGAACAACGCAGCCAGGGCGAGACATCCACTCAGTAACAACTTGATTCCGGGCAAGACGGTCTCCCGTACTCAACATGAGCGCTATGCTAAGTCGATAGCAGCCTGAGGTCAACCGTCGAAGCGGTCCTTCAAGGCGCGGATGGCGCCGAAAATTTCAGCGTCATCAACGGGTTCGCGTCGCAGATAGCGGACCGCATGGGGCCGCATCGAGGCGAGATGGAAGCGCAGGAAGGGGTTGGTCGCCTTCTCCAGCGCCAGGGTCGAGGGCAGCGTCGGGCGATGCTGCTGTCGCAACGAGCGGTCGCTCGACTCGCGTGCCAGAAGTTCGGGATTGTCGCCGTCGAAGGTTTTGGCGAAGGCGATATTATCCAGGGTGTATTCATGAGCGCAGCAGACTCGGGTAGCATCCGGCAGGCTGAGGATCTTGTCGAGGCTAGCGGCCATCATCGCCGGCGTGCCCTCGAACAGCTTGCCGCAGCCGCAGCCGAACACGGTGTCGCCACAGAAGAGATAGCCATGCCCAGCGTAGCTGATGTGGTCGAGCGTGTGTCCGGGGGTGGCGATCACCTCCAGGTCGAGTCCGAGTTCGGGAAAATGCAGGGCGTCGCCCTCGCGCACAATCCGCTCGATTCCGGGAATACGCGGGTTGTCCGGACCGTAAAGGGTGCAGTCGTAGCGTTGACGCAATTGCGTGTTGCCGCCCGTATGGTCGCGGTGATGGTGGGTGATCAGGACGGCAAGCAGATCCAGTTGATGGCTGTCGAGGAACCCGATCAGCGCATCCGCATCGCCGGGATCGACGGCAATGGCCATGCGATCGTTGTGCACGACCCAGATGTAATTGTCCTCGAACGCGGGAACGGGCGTGACCTTGAACATGATGGGATAATCGTCCTGAAGGAAGATGGCTATGTTATCCAAGCTTGACGCAAACTGGTTTGAAACGCCGCTGGGACAGCATCTGCTGTATCGCGAGCGCACCTATTTCGATCATGCCGTGTCCGATGTGTTCGGTTTCAACGCGGTGCAGGTCGGGCTGCCGCATATCGATTTCCTGCGCAACAGCCGCATCCCCCTGCGGGTCAGTTGTGCGGTGGAGCCCGCCGCCCAGGTGGTCGCCGATCCGATGTTCCTGCCGTTCGACAGCCAGTCCCTCGATCTCTTGCTGCTGCCGCATGTCCTCGAATTCAGCAGCCATCCGCACCAGGTGCTGCGCGAGGCCGAGCGGGTGCTGCGCCCGGAGGGCCGGCTGCTGCTGTCGGGCTTCAATCCGCGCAGCCTGTGGGGGCTGACGCGCCTGGTGCGGGGCGCCGAGGGGGGCTATCCATGGAACGGCAGCTTCCTGAATATTTCACGCGTCAAGGACTGGATGGTACTGCTGGGCATGGAAGTGGCCGGCGGCAGCATGTGCTGCTACCGCCCGCCGGTCAACCGCGAATCGTGGCTGCGGCGCTTGCGCTTCATGGAGCCGGCCGGCGACCGCTGGTGGGCGATGGGGGGCGGCGTGTATTTCCTGCAGGCGATCAAGCGGGTGCACGGCATGCACGTCATCCTGCCGGAATGGAAAACACCGGTAGCGGCGCGACTGCTGGCACCCGCCGCGCGCAAGGTGGTCAATCTCGAGCAGTACCGGGTGCGGCGTGGCCGCTGAGGTCGTCCACATTTACAGCGATGGCGCCTGCAAGGGGAATCCCGGCACCGGCGGCTGGGGCGCCCTGCTGGTTTCCGGGCGGCATCGCAAGGAAATATGCGGCGGCGAACACGACACGACCAACAATCGCATGGAAATGACGGCCGTGATCCGCGCGCTGCAGCTGTTGAAAAAGCATTCCACGGTTCAGGTGCACACCGATTCCCAGTACGTGCAGAAAGGTGTCAGCGAATGGCTGGCCAACTGGAAGAAGCGTGGCTGGCGCACCGCCAACGGCAAGCCGGTGAAAAACCAGGATTTGTGGCAACTGCTCGACGAGTTGAGCCAGCAGCACCATGTTGAATGGAACTGGGTGCGCGGCCATGCCGGCCACCCCGAAAACGAGCGTGCCGATGCCTTGGCGAACATGGGCGTTCTGCAAGCTGGCAAAGAGATGGACTAAGACGATGCGGCAGATCATTCTAGACACCGAAACCACCGGCCTCGACCCCAACCAGGGCCACCGCGTCATCGAATTGGCAGCGGTGGAAATGGTCAACCGCCGCCTCACCGGCAACCATCTCCACCGCTACGTCAACCCGGACCGCGACATCGATGCCGGGGCGATGCAGGTGCACGGCATCACTCCGGAATTCCTGCAGGACAAGCCGCGCTTCGCCGATGTGGCGCGCGAGTTCGTCGACTTCATCAGGGGGGCGGAACTGATCATCCACAATGCCCCCTTCGACGTCGGGTTTCTCAACATGGAGCTGCGCCAGCTGGGCATGGAACCGCTGTCGGCCTGGTGTGACGGCGTTACCGATACGCTGGTCATGGCCAAGGCGCTGCACCCCGGCCAGCGCAACAATCTGGACGCGCTGTGCAAGCGTTACGGCGTCGACAATGCCGCGCGCACGCTGCATGGCGCGCTGCTCGACTGCGAACTCCTGGCGGCGGTTTATCTGGCGCTGACTCGCGGCCAGGAAAGCCTGTCCATCGGACTCGATGACGCGCATTCCAAAGGGGACGCGCGAAGTTCGCGTCCGCGTCCCCGTCCGGTCACCTTTGCCGCTCCCGCCGAGGAAATAGCGACGCATGCCGCCCTGTTGCAGGCGATCGACAAGGAAAGCAAGGGGACGTGCCTCTGGCTGGAACAATCGGGGGCGGCTTGATCCTTGCCGGCACGAACCCTCCGCGTTCCTGCAGGCGAGGAGGGCGCGGCTGGCATTGCTGGGTGCTGGTCGCGGCAGTATTCTCAGGCGCGGCAAACCTGGCTGTGGCGGCAAGCCTCAGCGTGGTGCTCAGCGACGATTCCGAACCCTACCAGGAGGCCTACGAGTCTATCCGCGCACGACTGGAAGGGCAGGGACACCATGTCAGCCGGGTCTATAGCGACAGGCTCGACTCCCGCGTGCTTGATGATGAGAGACTGGTCGTGGCGGTGGGGGTGCACGCCGCGGAGTCGCTGATTCCGCTTGCTTCACGACCACCGGTTCTGGCGATTCTGGTGCCGCGCGACTGGTATCTGAAAACGGGGCGGCCGGCGCTGACGGAGGGAGGCCGCCAGACCGCCTCAGCGATCTATATCGATCAACCCTTCGAGCGCCAGGCTCAGCTGATTCACCAGGCTTTTCCCGACATCAAGCGGGTTGGCCTGATCCTCGGCGTGAAGCAGGCGGCATTGCTGGATGAAGTCGAGACCGCAATGCGTGGCCAGGGTTTGACGCTGATCCGCGAGACGATTAGCACCCAGCGAGCCCTAATCAGCACACTCGAAAAAGTGCTGTCGTCGAGCGATGTCCTGCTCGCGCTGCCTGACCCGGAGGCATTCAACCGCACGACGGCGCAAAGCATCTTTCTGACCTCGTATCGCTACCGTGATCCGGTTCTGGGCTACTCGCGCTCGCTGACACGCGCCGGAGCCCTGTTGTCGCTGCATTCCAGTCCGGCACAAGTCGGCCGCCAGGCCGCGGAATGGATAGCAAGCGCTTTGCAGGACTCGCCGGTACGTTTGCCCGCCGCCTCCCATCCGGCCTATTTCAGCGTTTCGGTCAACGACCAGGTGGCACGATCGCTCGGCTGGGTGCTTCCCGCAGAGGACGAACTGGTACGCAAGCTGGGGGGAGAACCATGATGCGCAGCCTGGGGATACGTGCCCGCGTCATGGTCCTGGCGATTTTGCCGGTGGCGATCACCGGGATACTGCTGCTGTTCCAGCTGATCGCGGGAAAAATCGACGATCTGGATCAGTCCCTGCGCACCCGCTCGGCGGCGATTGCGCGCCAGCTGGCGCCGGCTGCCGAGTATGGCGTGGCGTCCGGCAATCGCGAGGTGCTGCAGACCCTGCTGGAAAAGGCGGCGGTCGAGCCCGACATTCGCAGCGTCGCGGTGTTCTCCGACAATGGCGAGCCGCTGGCGCAGGTGGGGATGGGCGGCTGGGCCGAATCCGGGCGCAAGCGTTCCGGCAGCCGGGTCGAGGAAGTCGAATTTGCCGACCGGCTGGTCTACTATGCACCGATCACCCGTACCGAAATCGTGGTGGACGACATCCCCGACTATGCGCCTGCAACGGCGGCCGGGCATCCGCAAACCCGTCTGCTGGGATGGGTCGGCGTCGAGGTGTCGCGCAGCACAACCATCCGCAGCCAGCGCGAAGCCATCCTTCACAGCCTGATGATCCTGGCGCTCGGCCTGGTGGCCAGCCTCTATCTGGCCTGGCGCATCGGTCGCCAGATCACCCGGCCGATCCTGGCGTTGTCGCATACCGTCAGCCGCATCGGCGAGGGCCATCTCGATGCGCGGGTCGAGCTGTCGGGCAACGCCGAACTGGGCTCGCTGCAGCGCGGCGTCAACCATATGGCCGCGCATCTGCAAGCGATGCAGGAGCAGATGCAGGAACGGGTCGACCAGGCCACGGCGCGCCTGGTTTATCAGGCCAGCCACGACACGCTCACCGGCCTGATCAATCGCCGCGAATTCGAACAGCGTCTGGACCACGCCCTGGCCACCGCCCTGCAGCAGGATCGGGAACATGTCCTGTGTTACATGGACCTCGATCAGTTCAAGGTCATCAACGACACGTCTGGCCATGCCGCTGGCGACGAATTGCTGCGCCAGCTGGCGCTGCTGCTGAAGGGCAATCTGCGTGAGCGCGACACCCTGGCGCGGCTGGGCGGGGACGAGTTTGCGCTGCTGCTGGAAAATTGCAGCGTCAGCGATGCGCTCGAAGTGGCGGACCTGTTCCGCGCGGAAGTTCAGCGCTACCGATTCAAATGGGAAGACCGCATCTTCTCGGTCGGCATGAGCGTCGGCATGGTCGCCATCAACTCCGACAGCAGTACCGCCGCAAGCCTCCTTTCGGCAGCCGACGCGGCCTGCTACGTGGCCAAGGATCGTGGCCGCAACCAGATACACCTGTATGAAAGCCGCGATTCCGATCTGGTGCGCCATCGCGGCGAGATGCAGTGGGTGACCCGCATCCACAAGGCGCTGGAGGAAAACCGGCTGCGGCTGCTGTGGCAGGAGATCCGGCGGGTGGATGGCGGCGGCGAGGCATCTCGGCACGTCGAACTGCTGCTGCGGATGATCGACGAGGAAGGCGAGGAGATCCTGCCGATGGCTTTCATCCCGGCCGCCGAGCGCTACTTCATCATGCCCGCGCTGGACAGCTGGGTGATCGAGGAGACACTGCGCCTGTGCGGTCATTACCTCGCGAGCGGCAAGCGTGTGCATTGCCTGTTCGCGGTCAATCTGTCGGGCGCCTCGCTGAAAGACCCGGAGTTCCGCCGCAATCTGCTGGAGCGCCTGCAGAACCAACCCATGCTCGGGCCGCACCTGTGTTTTGAAATCACGGAAACCGCGGCGATCGGCAACCTTGCCCTGGTCAACGACTTCATCGAGGCGATGCGTGGATTCGGCTGCAAGTTCGCGCTCGATGATTTCGGCAGCGGCCTGTCTTCCTTCAGTTACCTGAAAAACCTCAAGGTGGATTTCCTGAAAATAGACGGCGCCTTTGTGCAGGATATGGTGACCAACGCCATCGACCGTTCGATGGTCGAGGCGATCCATCGCATCGGGCATCAGATGGGACTGAAAACGGTAGCGGAATACGTCGTGTCAGAGCAGATTCTGGCGCTGCTGCGGCAAATGGGAGTCGACTACGCGCAAGGCAATGGCATTCATCATCCCGAGCCCTTGCATACCCTGTGCGGGGATGGGTATCAACTTCTGACTTCGAATCCCGCATCGCCCACGGCCTGAACCAGGGCGGAACGGTCGAGCCGCGTTTCGTCATAGCGTACGATGGCCTGAGCGGGCACCAAAGTCACCTCGACGCTTTCGACGCCAGGCAGGGCGGATAACACCGACCTGACGCTGCTGACGCAGCCGCCGCAGTGCATGCCGGTGACCGGCAGAATGATTTCGGTCATGGACGTGCCCCCTGTGGTGAACGAGGGCACAAGTTTACTTTTTGCGCGGTCGTTTGCGCAGGGTTTCCTTGGTGTGGTCGATCAGGCGGTCCGCGACGACCTCGGCATCCACCTCGAAAGTTCCGTTGGCGATGGCCGCCTTGACGGCTTCGACCTTGCGGCTGTCGGTGATGTCGACCTGCGCGAGTTCGCCTTCAAGCGCGCGGAGCCGGCTGCTGGATTCGGTCAGCGTGAGACTGTCGGCACTGGCAGGGGCGGCGTTTCCCCCTTCGCTGGCCTTGCTGACGTTCTTGCCCCGGGTTGCGGAAACCTTGGATGGGGTGGCTGGGGGAATACGCTTGTCGATTTTCACGCCGGATACCTGTTTGTTGGCTGCCTGTTTTTCTGGGGATGTAATGACTCTAGGAAAAATACGGCAACTTGCAAAAAAACTTGAGGGTACGGCGCTGAAATTTCAGCGGCGAACCGAATCAAGCACATGGGAAGCGAGACCGTCCGCCAGCTTGGGTTCAAACCAGGTGGATTTCGGCGGCATCACCTCGTTGGCATCGGCGACCGCCATCAGGTCGTCCATGCGGGTGGGGTGGAGCGCCAGGGCGAGTGCCATCTCGCCGCTGTTGACGCGCTTTTCCAGCTCGGCCAGGCCGCGGATGCCGCCGACGAAGTCGATGCGCTTGTCGCGCCGGGGATCGTCGATGCCGAGAATGGGGGCGATCAGGTTATTCTGCAACAGGCTGACGTCGAGCCGGTCTACCGGGTCGGCCGGAATCAGGTCGGGGCGGATGGACAGACGGTACCAACGACCGGCCAGGTACAGGCCGAAAACGCCCGGGCGTTCCGGTTTGACCGCCGCGTGGGAGGTCTCGACGCTGAAGGCGCCCCCGATGCGCTCGAGGAAGCTCGCCGCAGACAGGCCGTTGAGGTCGGTAATGACCCGGTTGTAATCCATGATGCGCATCTCGTGCGCAGGAAAAATCACCGCCAGGAAGAAGTTGTAGGCTTCTTCGCCGCTGTGCGCCGGATTCGCGGCACGCCGCGCGGCAGCGATGCGCGAGGCCGAGGCCGAGCGGTGATGGCCGTCGGCGATATAGAGTGCGGGCATGGCGTTGAAGGCCGCGGTAATCCGCGCCAGGGTCGGCGCATCGCGGAGCTTCCACAGGGTGTGGCGCACGCCGTCTAGTTCAGCATCGGCGTCCGCTTCGCCGGCCGAAGCGGCGGCCAGCACGGCGTCGACCTCGGGCGCATCGGGATAGGCCAGCAGCACCGGTCCGGTCTGGGCGTCGAGCGCGTCGATCTGGCGCACCCGGTCGTCCTCCTTGTCGGGGCGGGTGAATTCGTGCTTGCGGATGCGGTTGCTGTCGTAGTCCGCCACCGAGGCCGCGGCGACGAGGCCGGTCTGCACATGTTCGCCCATGATGATGCGGTAGGCGTAATAGCCGGGCGCCGGGTCGCGCACCAGCACCCCGGCCCGGATCATGTTGTTCAGGTTTTCCGCCGCCTTGGAATAGACCTCGGGGGCGTAGGGGTCGGTACCGGGGGGAAGATCGATTTCCGGCTTGGATATGTGCAGGAAGCTCCACGGCCGGCCTTGTGCGCGCAGCCGCGCCTCCTCGGTGGAGAGCACGTCGTAGGGCGGCGCCACGACGTCGTTGGCGCGGCCAGGAGCGGGGCGGAGGGCGGCAAAGGGCTGGATCAGGTTCATGGAGTCAGTCTACTTGGTTGCAGCGTATTCAGGTTGCGGGAAGCGGGTCGCCCAGTGCGGCGAGGAAGGCTGTCACCGCGCCGACGCGCCGTGGCACGTCGGGCAGCTTGGCGGCCAGTTTCAGCCGGTCCGGTCCGGCCAACTTGTAGCCAGCCTTGCCCTGGATCAGCTGGATGATTTTACCCGGATCGATCGGCGGGTTGGGGACGAATTGCACCGTCATGCCGTCACCCGAGACATCCAGGCGGGTGATGCCGTAGTCGCGGGTGGCGATGCGCAGCCTGTGCACCGCCAGGAGGGCGCGGGCGGTATCGGGTAGTTCGCCGAAGCGGTCGATCAGTTCTTCCTGCATCAGCGCCAGCTCGTCCGCCGTCTGGCAGTTCGCCAGACGCTTGTACAGCACCAGGCGCTCGTGCACGTCCGGACAATAGTCGTCCGGCAGCAGGGCCGGAGTGTGCAGGTTGATTTCCGAGACGATCCCCAGGGGCTGGGCGATGTCAGGCTCGTGCCCGGCCCTGAGGCTTTTCACCGCGCTAGCGAGCATGTCGTTGTAGAGGGCGAAGCCGACCTCAAGCATCTCGCCGCTCTGCTTTTCGCCCAGCACCTCGCCGGCGCCGCGGATTTCCAGGTCGTGCATCGCCAGATGGAATCCCGCTCCCAACTCCTCCATCAGCTGGATCGCCTCGAGGCGTTTCTGCGCCTGCGGAGTGAGGGTGCGTCCCTCTTCGACCAGCAGGTAGGCGAAGGCCTGGTGGTGTGAGCGGCCGACGCGGCCGCGCAACTGGTGCAGCTGCGCCAGGCCGAACTTGTCGGCACGGTTGATGATCATGGTGTTGGCATTGGGTACGTCGATGCCGGTCTCGATGATGGTGGTGCACAGCAGCACGTCGTAGCGCTGCTGGTAGAAGTCGCGCATCACCTGCTCGAGGTCGCGCTCGGCCATCTGGCCGTGGCCGACGCGGATGCGTGCTTCCGGCAAGAGTTTCTCCAGGTGCTCGTGCATGTTCCGGATGGTGCTGACTTCGTTGTGCAGGAAATACACCTGGCCGCCGCGCTTGAGTTCGCGCAGCACCGCCTCGCGGATCAGGCCGCTGGAGAAGGGCTGGACGAAGGTCTTGACCGCGAGGCGCTTCTGCGGCGCGGTGGCGATGGCGGAAAAGTCGCGGATGCCCTCGAGCGACATCGCCAGGGTGCGTGGAATCGGGGTGGCGGTGAGGGTCAGCACGTCGACCTCGGCGCGCAGGGCCTTGAGCTGTTCCTTCTGGCGCACGCCGAAGCGGTGCTCCTCGTCGATGACGACGAGGCCGAGACGGGCGAATTTCACGTCCTTCTGGATCAGCCGATGGGTGCCGATGATGACATCGATCCTGCCCTCGGCCAGGCCCTGCAGCGCGGCGGCCTGCTCCTTCGCGGTGCGGAAGCGCGACAGCTCGGCGATCTTCACCGGCCAGGCGGAAAAGCGGTCGGAAAACTTCAGAAAGTGCTGCTCGGCCAGCAGCGTGGTGGGCACCAGCACCGCCACCTGACGCCCGCCCATCACCGCCATGAAGGCGGCGCGCAGCGCGACTTCGGTCTTGCCGAAGCCGACGTCGCCGCACACCAGCCGGTCCATCGGCTTGCCCGAGCGCATGTCGTCGATCACCGCGGCGATGGCGGCGGCCTGGTCGGGCGTTTCCTCGAAGCCGAAGCCCTCGACGAAGGTGTCGTAATCGTGCACCGAACAGTCGAAGGCGTGCCCCTGGCGCGCAGCGCGCTGGGCATACAGGTTGAGCAGTTCGGCGGCGGTGTCGCGCGCCGCCTTGAGCGCGCGGCGGCGCGCCTTTTCCCATTGCTCGGTGCCAAGCCGGTGCAGCGGTGCCGCGTCCTCGCCCGCGCCGCTGTAGCGTGAAATCAGATGCAGGCTGGCGACCGGAACATAGAGCTTGTCGCCGCCTTCGTACTCCAGATGCAGGAATTCGGTCGCGCCGTCGCCGAGGTCCAGGGTGGCGAGCCCGAGATAGCGTCCGACGCCGTACTGCGCATGCACTACCGGGTCCCCGGGCTTGAGCTCGGAGAGGTCGCGCAGCAGGCTGTCGATCGAGGTGGCCCTGGCTTCGCGTGCCCGCCGCAGCCTGGGCGGGATGGCGTAGAGCTCGGACTCGGTGATGACGGCGAGACCGGCGAGACCATGCACGAATCCCGCCGCGAGCGGGCCGTGGGTGAGACAAAGGCGGTCGGGGGCCGTCAGGCAGGAACTCCAGTCGTCGAGGAGACGCGGATGCAGGCCGTGTTCGGCGAGGTATTCGGCGAGCGTCTCGCGCCGACCGGCCGAGGGGGCGACGATGATCGCCCTGCCAGGAAAGTGGTCCAGCCAGTTGCGCAACTTCTCGACCGGGTGGGGCAGGCGTCGATCGACGGAAATCGGCGGCAGGGGAGCCGTCGGGGCGCCGTCTTCCGTTGGCGGCTTGGTGCTTGCCGCCCCCTCAGCAACGGTGGCGGGGGGATGGCCGATGTCGAGGCGCGCATAGTCCCGGGCGCGGACAAAAAACTCCTCCAGCGACAGGAAAAGACGCTCGGGCGGCAGCAGCGGCTTGTCCTTGTCGCCCGACAGCAGACGATAGCGTCCGCGCGTATCGGCCCAGAATTCCTGCCCGGCCTGATCGAGCTTGCCCTGTGTCACCAGTACGGCATCCTGCGGCAGATAGTCGAACAGGCTGGCGGTCTGCTCGAAGAACAGCGGCAGGTAGTACTCGATGCCGCCGGGGGCGAGCTTGTTGCTGACATCCTTGTAAAGCTTCGATTTCGACGGATCGCCCTCGAAGGCCTCGCGGAAGTTCTGGCGGAAACGGGTGACCCCGGCGTCGTCGAGCGGAAACTCGCGCGCCGGCAGCAGTCGGATTTCCCTGACCGGATACAGGCTGCGCTGGGTGTCGACGTCGAACGCGCGCAGGGTCTCGATCTCGTTGTCGAACAGGTCGATGCGGTAGGGCAGCACGCTGCCCATCGGGAACAGGTCGATCAGGCCGCCGCGGATGGAAAATTCACCCGGGGAAAATACCTGATTCACGTGGTGATAGCCGCCGAGCGCCATCTGGGCACGGAAGGCCGCTTCATCGAGCCGATCCTTCTGCTTTAGGAAGAAGGTGTGCGCGGCGAGGTGGGACGGCGGTCCCAGGCGCGACAGGGCCGTTCCGAGCGCGACCAGGGCGATGTCGAATTCGCGTCGGGTAATCTGGTAAAGGGTCGCCAGCCGTTCGGAAATCAGGTCGGGGTGGGGCGAGAAGGCATCGTAGGGCAGGGTTTCCCAGTCGGGAAAGACGCATACCCGCAACTGCGGATCGAACCAGCGCAGCTCATCGGCCAGCCGCTGGGCATCCCAGGCGCTGGCGCACACCACCACCAGCGGAAGCTTGGAGAGCGCCAGCTCGGCGAGGTAGAGCGCATCGGCCGCGCCGGCGAGGCCGGTCTGCTGGCGCTTCTGACCTGGAGCGGGAAGGGCGGGCGAAAACAGCATGAAAAAAGTAAGAATTATATCGGTCCCGCGACGCCCGCGGCAGGACGACCGGTTGCGGATGGACGTGACAAGCAAGCCGCCTCGGCTAGGATGAAATCAGAAACATGTGAAGGAGTGGTCATGATTTTCGCCAATCGCCAACAGGCCGCCAAACGGCTCGCGGAGGCCCTCGCGGCCTACAAGGGGCAACATCCGCTGATTCTCGCCATTCCGCGCGGCGCCGTGCCGATGGGACAGCAACTGGCGCAGGCGCTGGACGGCGAACTCGACGTGGTGCTGGTGCGCAAGCTGCGCGCGCCCTTCAATCCTGAATTCGCCATCGGCTCGATCGACGAATCGGGCTGGACCTATATCGCGGACTATGCCGAATCGGCCGGCGGCACCGCCGCGTATCTGGAACAGGAGAAGCAGGACCAGCTGGCAACCATCCAGAGGCGCCGCACGCAATACACGCCGTTGCGACCGCCGATCGATCCAGCGGGGCGCATCGTGATTGTGGTCGACGACGGGCTGGCCACCGGGGCGACGATGATTTCCGCGCTGCACGCGCTGCGCGCCAGGAAGCCGGCGCGCCTGATCTGCGCGGTGCCGGTGGCACCGCCGGACACACTGGAAAAAATCAGGGGATACGCCGACGAAGTGGTGTGTCTGCAGGCGCCGCTATTCTTCCAGGCGGTCGGGCAGTTCTACGCTGACTTTCCCCAAGTGGACGACTCGGATGTGATCGACATTCTCAAGCAGGCCGGACAAGCCGGAAGCTGATTGGATTTGTCACACCCGCGCGGGCGGCCTCGGATGCATGCGTCGCCCGGCGTTTTGTGCCCTCCGGCTAGTGGCCGGGATGCCGATCCGGCATCAACGCGGCTTCACCCGGACGCCGTCGCGGATCGTTTCATCCGGATGAGCCACCACCCGGTCGCCGGCCTTGAGTCCTGCCACCACCTGAGTCGCCAGTCCGGCGCGCCGGCCGATCTCGACCGGTTTCAGGCGCGCACGATTACCGTCGATCACGAACGCCGCCCAACCCTCTCCTTGCCTGAACAGCGCGCTGGTCGGCAGCTGCAGCACGTCCTGCCCTTCCCACAGCACGAAGCGCGCCTCCACCCGGTAGCCATCGCCGAGCCGCGCCCACGCGTCGCGCGGCGAGGTGAAATCGACGATGACCCGCACGCGCTGCTCCTCGACGCCGAGCGCGGAGATTTTGGTGTAGCCGCTCGGCTCGACCACCCGCACGCTACCCGTGACCGGCTGTTCGCCGCCCCAGCGGTCGAGGATGACTTTCGAGCCGGGCGCGATCTTCACCGCGTGCGTCGACAGCAACTCGACCTCGACTTCGAGGCTGGCGGGATCGCCGATCTCGAGCAGCGGCTGTCCGGCCGCCACCGCCCCCTCGCTTTCATGCAGCAGCTTCAGCACGTGTGCCGCCACCGGCGCACGCACCTTGACCTGCTCGGCGGCGCCGCCGGCCTGTAGGCGGGTGCTGCTGGCCAGGGCCGCGCGCGCCGTCTCCATGTCGAAGCGCGCCACCCGCACCGCGTGCTGCGCGGCGGCCTCGGCGGCGCGGGCGCGGGTCTCGGCGGTGCGCGCCGTGTCGAGCGCCTGCGCAGAAACGAAATTCGATTGCCGTAAGGATTCAGCGCGGGCGCGCTCCTGCTGCGCCAGCTGCGCACTTGCTGCGGCGGCGCGGGCGTTTTCCTGCGCCGCGGCGAGCGCGGCCTGGGCGGCGCTGAACTGCGCCTGCGCCTGCGCTCGGGTGCGTGGATCGAGCGCGTCCGCGCGCGCCGGCTCGATCCGCGCCAGCACCTGCCCGGCGGCGACGGCATCGCCCGCCTTGAGGGTAATCCGGCGAACGTAGCCCGCCACCGGCGCCGACACCGTATAGCGTTCGCGCACCCGGGTCTTGCCCTCCTCCTCAACCGTCACCGTGAGCGGCGCTCGCCTCACCTCGGCCGGATCGACCGGCACGGCACGCGGCATGAAGCCGAGCACAAGGCCCGCTGCCACGATGACGGCGGTCGCCAGCATTCCAATTTTTGCGCGCAGTTTCATGCGGTGGTATCTACCCTATTCGCGCGTTTTCAATACCGCCACCAGATCGAGCCGGCCGAGGCGCTGCCACAGCAGCAGTCCGGACAGCAGCGCGGAGACAATGACGACGGAAGCACCCATGGCGTAGTTTTCCGGCGTCAGGATCAGCGGCAGCCGGTACAGCTCGCTCTGGAACGCCACCACCAGGATGCCGACCAGGCCGATGCCGACCACGAAGCCGACCGGTATCGCCGCCAGCGTCAGGAGCGCCAGTTCCCCAAGGAGGATATAGGCGATTTCGCCCCGGGTGAAGCCCAGCACGCGCAGGCTGGCGAGTTCACGGCCGCGCTCGGAAAGGCTGATGCGCGCGCTGTTGTAGACCACGCCGAAGCCGATGGCGCCAGCGAGCACGGTGGCCACCAGGTTGTAAAACAGGATGAACTCGCCGATGGTGGCGTAGAAGCTCTGGATCGCCGCCTGGTTGGCGACCATGCCGAGCACGCGCGGGCGCTCGTGCAGGCGGGCGTAGAGTTCGGTCTCCGTGCCCGGCTGCACGGCCAGATACGCACCCGACACCGTGCCACCCTCGCGCATCAGGGCGTTGAGCGAATCCTGCTGCATGTAGGCCGACACGCCGAGATACTGTTTGGTGATGCCGAGCACCGGCACCTGCCGTACCGGCCGGCTGCCTTCCAGCACTTCCACCGTCAGCCTGTCGCCCGGCTTCACGTGCAGGATTTCGTTCGCCAGATGGTCGGTGAGCACCACGCCCCCGGGCGGCACTGCCACCGGCTGCAGGCTGCGGTCGAGCGAACGGTGCAGCTGGCCCTGCGGCTGGATGCCGAAGATGGCGGCACGGTGGCGATACTGCCCGAAGCGCAGGATCGCGGGCACATCGCGAAAGCCCTCGACGTGATCGACGCCCGGCAGCGCGGCCAGTTCGTGCAGCGCACGGCTGGAAGTCGGCTCGATGAAGGTGAGCCCCAGGTCCTCGCGCGAGGCCTGGCGGAACTGCACGTCGACCATGAAATCGATCGCGCCCTTCTGATAGTTGCCGACCATCATCAGGCCGCAGGCGCAGGCGATGCCGAGCACGGTCATCAGCGATTTCAGCGGATGCCGCCCGATGTGGCGCAAGACCATTCGCGTCGGCGCCGCAAACCAGCGTTGCAGGCCGAGGCGCTCGATCAGGCTGGTGCGGTAGATCACCGGCATGTCCGGGCGCATGCCCTCGGCAGGCGGCAGCCGCACCGCGCGTACCACCGACAGCAGGGTCCCGCTCACCGCCGCGACCGCGCCCACTCCGAACGCGATGAGCGTGATTCCGGGACGCAGCTGGTAGTCGAGATAAGGAAAGCGGAAGGTCGTTTCGGTATAGACGTGCGACAGCCCCTGGCCAAACCAGGTCCCGAGCGCCAGCCCGGCGGCGACGCCGAGCACCGCCATCAGCAGAACCAGCTTGACGTAGTGTGCGCCGATTGCCAGGTAACGGTAGCCAAAAGCCTTGAGGATGGCGATCTGATCGCGCTGCAGCGCGATCAGCCGGCTCAGCACGATATTCAGGAGGAAGGCGGCGACGCCGAGGAAGATGGCCGGGAACACCGTGGCCATGGTCTGCAGCTGCTTCAGTTCTTCGGACAGGAAGCGGTTGGAGAACTGGTTCTTGCGGCCGTAGGCACCGGTGCCGCCGTAGGTCGCCAGCACCGCGTCGACGCGGTCGATCACGTCCTGTTCGCTGGCGTCGCGTGCCAGCGTCAGGCTCACCTGGTTGAACGCGCCTTCCATGTCGTAGGCGGCGGCGAGCGCGCTGCGCCCCATCCACAGCACGCCGTAGCGCTTGAAATCCGGGAACATGGCGCCGGGGGCGATCTGGTAGACGTATTCCGGCGACACCGCGACGCCGACCACGGTGAGCTGCTTGCGCTTGCCGTTGATGATCGCGGCAAGGCGGTCACCCGGCTGGAAACCGTGGGCATCGGCGAAGGTATCGGACAGCACCACTTCGTCGGTGCTCCACGGCTGCACGCTGCGCCCGCGCTTGAAATGCAGGCGGTTGAGTTCGGCCTCGCCGACGTCCGGCAGCGACAGGAGCTGGCCGGTGATGGGATCGGAAAACCCCTCCACCTCCAGCTTCACCCCCGCCTTCACCCGCGTCTCCAGCCGCTCGACCCCGGGAATTGCGGCGAGCCGCTCGGCCACCGGTTCGGGCGCGCGCTTGAGGCTTTCGAACACGTCGGCGAAGCGGTATTCGCCGTAGAAGCGGTCGCGCGTGATGACCAGAGAATCGTAGGTGGAGAGCGACATCACCATGGTGGCGACGCCGCCCATGATCACCGCCGCGATCGCCAGCACCTGGCCGCGCATGTGCCAGAGGTCGCGAAACAGCTTGCGGTCGAGCGCGCGCATGACTACCAGGACAGCTCGTGCGCCGCCTTCTTTGCGGCATTGGCGTGGATATCGGCGATGCGGCCGTCCGACAGGCGGATCACGCGGTCGGCCATGTCGGCGATGCCGGCGTTGTGGGTGATCAGCACGGTGAGCGTGCCGAGCTCGCGGTTGACCTTTTCCAGTACCTCGAGCACCACCACGCCGGTGGCGGAATCGAGCGCGCCGGTGGGCTCGTCGCACAGCAGCACCGCCGGGTTCTTGGCGACCGCGCGCGCGATCGCCACGCGCTGCTGCTCGCCGCCGGAAAGCTGCGCCGGGAAATGGTCGAGCCGGTTGCCCAGGCCCACCAGCGCAAGCGCATCTTCCGGCCGCATCGGTGACTCGGATATCTCGGTCACCGCGGCGACATTCTCGCGTGCGGTGAGACTGGGAATCAGGTTGTAGAACTGGAACACGAAGCCGACGTGTTCGCGGCGGAAGCGGGTGAGTTCGGTTTCGCTGGCGCCGGTGAGCTTGTGGTCGAGGTAATAGACCTCGCCGCCGCTCGGCGCATCGAGCCCGCCGAGAATGTTGAGGAGCGTCGACTTGCCGCTGCCCGAAGGCCCGAGCAGCACCACCAGTTCGCCTCGATAGAGGGTGAGGTCGATGCCGCGCAGGGCGTGCACCTCGACCTCGCCCATGCGGTAGATCTTGGTTAGGCCCTGGGCGACGAAGACGGCGTTGGCTTGATCAGCAGGCATGCGTTTCATCATGCCACGCGCGCTGCCGGGCGACCAGCATCGGGCGCACCAGGCCCTCTCATGGTGAGGAACGCAGCGGCACGACAATTCAGCGAGCGCAGGTGAGGCGGATTTCTGGATCGCTTCGCATCACCCGCAATGTCGAAACAGGCATTCCGGCGCGTGCCTAGACTTTCCTGACAGGCAAATGCTCCGCAAACCACCCCGCCGCCCGGGCCGCCACGGCCTCCAGCGTGCCGGGTTCCTCGAACAGGTGGGTGGCGCCGGGAACGATCACCATTTCCTTAACGCAATGCAGTTGATCGTAGGCCAGCTGGTTGAGGTCGATCACGCCGTCGTCGTAGCCGCCGACCAGCAGCAGTGTCGGCGCGCGGACTTTCAGGAGCGCCTGCTCGCTGGCGAGGTCGGGGCGACCACCGCGCGAGACCACAGCCTTCGCGTCCGCGCCCAATTGAGCCGCCGCCTCGAGCGCGGCGGCGGCACCGGTGCTGGCGCCAAAAAAGCCGAGGGGCAGGTCGCGTGTCGGGGCTTGCGCACTTACCCAGCGCGCCGCGTCCAGCAGGCGCTGCGTCAGGAGTCCGATGTCGAAACGGCGGGAATAGTCGCGGTCTTCCTCGGGCATCAGAAGATCCATCAGCAGCGTACCGACGCCGGCCTCCCGCAACACGCCGGCGACATAGTTGTTGCGCGGCGAATGGCGAGACGAGCCGCTGCCGTGGGCAAACAGCACCAGGCCGACAGCGGCATCGGGAATCTCCAGCAGGCCTTCGACCATGGCGGCGCCGGCGGGGATGTGGACCAGGGCGGAGGTGCTCATGGCGGGTCCTCCCGATGCATGGAAACCGGGATGCGGCGGTTGCCGAAGGGATGGCTGAACGCGCCGAAATGCCCGGCAATGGCGGTGCCGCAATGCGGACAGCGGCCGTCCGGGGTGACGCTGTAGTGGTCGATGCGATACCAGTCGCGCACGATCAGGGGCTTATGGCAGCTCGGGCAGGACGTGGTGCCGCCGGTGGTGTCGTGCACATTGCCGGTGTAGACGTAATGCAGGCCGGCTTTCAGCGCGATGTCGCGCGCCCGCGTCAGCGTGGAAGCCGGGGTCGGTGGCACGTCCATCATCTTCCAGTCGGGATGGAAGGCGGAAAAGTGCAGCGGCACGTCGGGGCCGAGTTCGCGCATGATCCACTGGCTCATCGCCTCGATCTCGGCGTCGGAATCGTTGTGGCCGGGAATCAGCAGGGTGGTGATCTCGAACCAGACATCCGTCTCGCGCTTGAGATAAACCAGGGTGTCGAGCACCGGCTGCAGGTGCGCGCCGGTCAGCTTGAAGTAGAACTCCTCTGTGAAGGCCTTAAGGTCGACATTGGCCGCATCCATCTTGGCGTAGAACTCGCGCCGCGCCTGATCATGCATGTAGCCGGCGGTCACCGCCACGGTCTTGATGCCGCGCGCGTGGCAGGCGTCGGCCACGTCCATCGCATATTCGGCGAAGATCACCGGGTCGTTGTAGGTGAAGGCCACGCTCTTGCAGCCGCTTTTCTCGGCGGCGCTGGCGATTTCGTCCGGCATCGCGCGGTCGACCATGGTGTCGGTCTCGCGCGACTTGGAAATGTCCCAGTTCTGGCAGAACTTGCAGGCGAGGTTGCAGCCCGCAGTGCCGAAGGAAAACACCGAACTGCCTGGGTAGAAGTGGTTCAGCGGCTTTTTCTCGATGGGATCGACGCAGAATCCGGACGAACGGCCGTAGGTGGTGAGCACCATCCGGCCGCCTTCCATCTTGCGCACGAAGCACAGGCCACGCTGGCCCTCGTGCAGCTTGCAGTCGCGCGGACAGAGGTCGCACTGGATGCGGCCGTCGGGCAGGGCATGCCACCAGCGCGCCGGAGTGTGTGATTCGGGGATGCTCATGCGGCTCCCTCCTTCCACTTGCTCACGGTATAACGCGACAGGCGCACCTGTTCGGCCCAGAAATCCACCGGCAGGCCGGCCTTGCGCTTGAGATGGGCGAGGAATTCGCCCGGCTCGGGCAGCTGTTCCCATACCTGCGGCAGGAAGGTGCTGCGATGGTCGGCGTACTCGAACACGACGCCGTCGACCCCGGGGCGCAGCGCAGCCAAGGCCTCGTTCTCGCTGCCCGCGATCAGGGGCTCGGTGGGAGACAGCAGCGACACCTCGATGCGGATATCGTTGAATTCATCGCGCCCGACCGGCATGAAGCGGGGGTCGCGAAACGCGGCGGCCAGCGCGTTGGCACGGACATCGGTTCCCAGTGGCCGATGCGGCTCGAGCGAGCCGATGCAGCCGCGCAGGTCGCCATGCTTGGTCAAGGTCACGAAGCTCGCACCGGGCTTTTCCAGCCAGCCGGCTTGAGGTGGCGCGGGCAAGAAATGTCCGAGGTGCTGCCCGATTTCCGCGCGCGCCAGCTTGAGCAGGGTGGAGCCCTGGTCTTCCTTTTCCGACTCGGCATCCTGCTCCGGCAGGAAGGCAAAGGCCGCATAGCCGACTACCCGGTCGGCTTCACCCGCTGTTTCGCTGGAGTTGCGCACGTCCAGTTCGACCGCGTGCAGCCCATGTCGCCGCGCTGCCAGCAGCAGGCCGTTGACCGGCGTGGCGCCGCAGGCCTGCTCGTGGTTCAGATGCGGGTCCAGCGCGGCGATGGCGTCGGCGGTCTTGCGGTCTATCTTGCGCGCTAGTGCATCGGGCAGAAAATGCGACAGGTCGGAACTGATCACGATCAGGGTCTCCTCGCCGCCCCAGACCCGCCCCAGCACATCGGCCACTTCTGCGGGCGTGGCGTCGCCCACCGCCAGGGGCAGCAGCAGGAACTCGCCCAGCAGGTGCTGCAGAAACGGCAGTTGAACCTCCAGCGAGTGTTCGAACTGGTGCGCCGCCGCGCTGCGGGTGACCTGCGGCAGATCGGCCAGACTTTGCATGCCGGCCCGATCCAGGACAATTTCCCCCAGCGGCGTGGCAAAGCGGTCGGCATCAGGCAAGGCCAACCCGCGGACCGCGACGCGATGGGTGGGGCCCAGCAGAACGACCCGATGGATGCGGCCCTTCAACTCGCCGATCAGGGCATAGGCGCTGGCGGCTATCGGTCCCGAATAGATGTAGCCCGCATGGGGCACGATCAGCGCCTTCGGCAGCCGCGCCACTTCAGCCAGATTGGCCTGCTGCAGCAATTCGACTACGGTACGCTTCAATTCAGTCGGGTCGTCCGGGTAGAACATCCCCGCTACGGCGGCAGGTCGGATAGTGGACATCGTTTGCTTACCTCACTTGATTTATACACAAAATGTGGGGGAATTCTGCTGAATTCAAGATGCCTTGCAGGAGAAATGCGTCGCCGCGGATAATGCCGGTTTGCAATGAGCGCGCCATGTCCCGTTATTTCGCCCTGATTCCCGCCGCCGGCACGGGAAGCCGCATGGGAGCCGACTGCCCGAAACAGTATCTGCCGCTGCTTGGCCAGCCTCTGATCGCGCATACGCTCCAGGCGCTGGCCCGGGAGCCGCGGATCGAAAAGATCATCGTCGTGCTGGCTCCCGACGATGAGCAGTGGCAATCGCATCACTGGTCGGGCTGGCAGGGCAGGGTGGAGACGCTGCGCTGCGGCGGGGCCAGCCGGGCGGAATCGGTGCTGAACGGACTGGACGCGATGGCCGCATGGTGCGCGGACGACGACTGGGTGCTGGTGCACGATGCGGCGCGTCCGTGTTTGCCGAGATCGGCGCTGGCGCGCCTGATCGATGAGGCTGGCGAGGACGCGGTGGGTGGCTTGCTGGCGGTGCCGGTGGCGGACACGCTCAAGCGTGCCGATCAACAGGGCAGGGTGGCGACCACCGAGCCGCGCGCCGGCCTGTGGCAGGCGCAGACTCCTCAGATGTTCCGTCATGGCATGTTGCGCCAGGCCCTCGCGGCGGCCGGCAACGACGTCACCGACGACGCTTCCGCCATCGAAAAGGCCGGGCTTCACCCCTTGCTGGTGGAGGCCGACAGCCGCAACCTTAAAGTGACCTATCCGCGCGACCTGCAACTGGCGGAACTGATCCTGGAGCATCTTGATGACTGATATGCGTGTTGGCCACGGTTTCGATGTGCATGCTTTTGCGCCGGATCGCAAACTGATCATCGGCGGAGTGGAGATTTCTCATGAAATGGGCCTCGCCGGGCACTCCGATGCCGACGTCCTGCTGCACGCGATCTGTGACGCGCTGCTGGGTGCGGCCGGCCTCGGCGACATCGGCCGCCATTTTCCCGACAACGACCCGCGCTACCTGGGCATCGACAGCCGTGAACTGCTGCGCGACGTCGCCAGGCGGATCACCGGCCTCGGCTGGGAAACGGCCAATGTGGACGCGACCATCATCGCCCAGGCGCCGAAAATGGCGCCGCATGTTGCCTCCATGGTGGCGCGCATCGCGGCCGATCTCGGCGTCGGGCCGGGACGCGTCAATGTCAAGGCCACCACCACCGAGAAGCTCGGCTTTACCGGGCGGGGCGAGGGCATCGCGGCCGAAGCGGTGTGTCTGATCGTGAGAAAAACACCTTCCTGAATGGATCAGGATGCCGAAAAAAGCCTGCGGCTGTTCTTCGCCCTGTGGCCCGATCCGGACACCCGTGGCGCCCTCGACCGGACGGGCAAATGGCTGCACAAGCACTGGGATGGCCGTCGCATGCGTCCCGAGACGCTCCACCTCACCCTGGCGTTCCTCGGGCAGGTTCCCGCTGCAAAACTGGATCCGTTGCGCAGCCTCGCCAGTGCGATCAGAGCGGAAAAATTCGATCTGCATCTGGATCAGGTCGGATGCTGGGGGCACAACCGGGTCGGCTGGATGGGGGCAGGGGATACCCCGCCCGCGCTCGCAAGCCTGGTTGCGGCACTGGAAACGGCGCTGCAAGCCGAAGGCTTTCGTGTCGAAAAGCGGACCTTCGTCCCGCACATCACCCTGCTACGCAAGGCGCGCTGCGCCGAAGCGCCAGCCTGCCGGCCGGTCGACTGGCCGGTCGACCGCTTTGTCCTGGTGGAATCTCGCTCCGGCGAAGCTGGCGTGAACTACGAGGTGATTGGCGAATGGCCGCTGGCGGCAGCGGCGGTTCCCGGCGCTGCGGGGCCGGGCGAAGCCTAGAGAAAAATCACCGACTCGAGGTGACCCGCCAGTTCCTTTTCGGTGGCGCGTACATAATCCTTTTCCACCGTATCGCTGACCATGTCGCGCACGCGGGGGGAAGTCCGCGCTTTCAGCAGGCCGAGGAAATGCGGCGAGGAAACCAGTATCAGCCTTGAGTAGTGGTTGTGCGTGCGCCCGTCCTCGAGTTCTTTTGCCAGTTCGAGGGCGAAATGCTCCATTTCGTTTTCCTTGGGATCGAGCGCGATGAAGGATCCCCTGCCGTTGCCCTGACCCATGAAGCTGCCCTGCTGATCGCTGACCAGATCGCTGGCTTTCTCGCGACTTTCAGGATGGGAGAATTCCTTGACCAGATTCAATCCTTTTTTTACTCCGTGATTTGCATACAGGCGGGCTTGAGAGCCGTTGGCTACCAGAATCCAGGTTTTTGACATGATTTCCTCAAAGAGAAATTTTGATCGAGATGAATCGGACTTGCCTGTCAAATCTAGCAGATGGCAAGGGGGCGGGCAAATTGGCCGGCCCTTGCCTGGAGTCAATGCATGTGGCGATCGGAGAACCCGAAAGCGGCGCAAACTTTTATCGACAGCCGGCTGAAATTTCGGTTATCATGCGCCCCGCATTAGGCGCGTAGCTCAGCTGGTTAGAGCACCACCTTGACATGGTGGGGGTCGTTGGTTCGAGTCCAATCGCGCCTACCAAACACCCGACAGCAAGATTGATGGAGGTTGCGAAATGTCATCGCGAACTTGTAGCGAGCCAACTGGATAATCCGGCGCGTCGCTGTTCGCAGTCTTGTTGTGTTGAGATCAAAAAAGCGCGGCCGACCCGCGCTTTTTTGTTTTTGGAGTTATCAGGCATGATCAATATCACCCTTCCGGACGGCTCGATCCGTCAGTTCGAGCGGCCGCCGAGCGTGGCCGAGGTTGCAGCCAGCATCGGCGCAGGCCTCGCCAAGGCGGCCCTGGCCGGAAGGGTGAATGACAGGCTGGTCGACACCAGCCACGTCATCGACGCCGATGCGCGCCTGTCCATCGTCACCGAGAAGGATGCCGACGGCCTCGACCTGATTCGTCATTCCACCGCGCATCTTCTGGCGTACGCGGTGAAGTCGCTGTTTCCCGATGCCCAGGTCACCATCGGCCCGGTGATCGAGGACGGTTTCTACTACGACTTCTCCTACAAGCGCCCGTTTACCCCGGAAGACCTAGCCGCCATCGAAAAGAAGATGGCCGAACTGGCCAAGCAGGACATTCCGGTGACGCGCAGCGTGATGCCGCGCGATGAGGCGGTGACATTTTTCCGCGACATGGGGGAGGCCTACAAGGCCGAGATCATCGCCTCGATCCCGAGCAATGAGAATATTTCTCTCTATCGCGAGGGCGATTTCATCGACCTCTGCCGCGGTCCGCACGTGCCGTCGACCGGCAAGCTCAAGCACTTCAAGCTGATGAAGCTGGCGGGCGCCTACTGGCGCGGCGACTCGAAAAACGAGATGCTGCAGCGTGTCTACGGCACGGCGTGGGCGAAGAAGGAAGACCTGGATTCCTACCTGCACCGGCTGGAAGAAGCCGAAAAGCGCGACCACCGCAAGCTGGCCAAGCAGCTCGACCTGCTGCATCTGCAGGACGAGGCGCCGGGCATGGTGTTCTGGCATCCCAAGGGCTGGATCGTATGGCAGCAGATCGAGCAGTACATGCGGCAGAAATTCGTCGAGTACGGCTATCAGGAAGTGCGCACCCCGGCGGTGATGGACAAGAGCTTGTGGGAGAAGTCAGGCCACTGGGACAACTACCGCGACAACATGTTCACCACGGCTTCGGAAAACCGCGACTACGCAGTCAAGCCGATGAACTGCCCGGGGCACGTGCAGATCTTCAACAGCGGTCTGCATTCCTACCGCGACCTGCCGCTCAGGCTGGCCGAGTTCGGCTCGTGCCACCGCAACGAGCCGTCCGGCGCGCTTCACGGCATCATGCGCGTGCGCGGCTTCACCCAGGACGATGCGCACATCTTCTGCACCGAAGACCAGATCGAGCAGGAAGTGGCCGACTTCATCGTCATGCTGCAGAAAACCTATGCCGATTTCGGCTTCAACGATGTGCTGGTCAAGTTGTCGACCCGGCCGGACAAGCGCGTCGGCTCCGACGAGTCGTGGGACAAGGCGGAAGCTGCGCTGGCAGCCGCGTTGGACAAGAACGGATTGGCTTACGACCTGCAGCCGGGCGAAGGTGCGTTCTACGGCCCGAAGATCGAGTTCACCCTGAAGGACTCGCTCGGACGCCTGTGGCAGTGCGGCACCATCCAGCTCGACTTCAACCTGCCGGTGCGGCTGGGAGCCGAGTTCGTCGACGAGGACAACAGCCGCAAGGCGCCGGTGATGCTCCATCGCGCCATCCTGGGATCGATGGAGCGCTTCATTGGAATCCTGATCGAGCATCACGCCGGCAACTTCCCCTTGTGGCTGGCGCCGGTGCAGGTGGTGGTGATGAACATCAGCGAAAACCAGGCCGGTTATGCCGAAAAAGTCACACAAGCACTGCGCAAGGCTGGGATTCGGGCCATTTCGGACTTGAGCAATAACAAAATTAACTATAAAATTCGCGAACATAGCTTGCAGAAGCTGCCTTATCAGGCGGTGGTCGGGGACAAGGAGATGGAAGCCCAGTGTGTTTCCGTCCGTGCCCGCGGCAACCAAGATCTGGGGCAGTTCGACCTGGAAGCGCTTGTTGCACGCCTGAAGACGGAAATAGACGGGCGGCAGTGAGATGGCCAAACTGGGCGCCGGGCATTACCCCGCGCCTTGTTTGTTTTTAGCCTCGGCGAAACCGCCGGGGCCTATTTTGGAGAACGGCTCATCGCGACGGAAAAGAAGCAGACACGCATCAACGGTGAAATAACAGCTCCGGAGGTGCGTTTGGTTGGTGTGGATGCGGAACAGCTCGGCATCGTGAAAATCTACGATGCCCTGCGCATGGCGGAAGAAGCGGAGATGGACCTGGTGGAAATCGCACCCACAGCCCAGCCGCCTGTGTGCCGTCTCATGGACTATGGCAAGTTCAAGTACCAGGAGAGCAAGAAGCAGCACGAAGCCAAGCTGAAGCAAAAGCAGGTGCAGATCAAGGAGATCAAGTTTCGGCCGGGTACCGACGAAGGTGATTACCAGATCAAGCTGCGCAACCTGATCAAGTTTCTTGAAGAAGGCGACAAGACCAAGATTACATTGCGTTTTCGTGGGCGCGAAATGGCCCACCAGGAAATCGGCATGGCGCAGTTGAAACGGGTTGAAGCCGACCTTGCCGACTATGCGGTGGTGGAGCAGTTTCCCAAAATGGAAGGGCGTCAGCTGGTGATGATGCTGGCGCCGAAAAAGAAGACCAAGGTTTAGAGACCGGCGTTTCTCCGAGAACGCCAAAAATAAGTGCGGTCGGGTTGGTAAAGCATTCCGAATCTGGAATCACCTGGGGCTGCATGAGATGAAAAGGAAGTTGTCATGCCTAAGATGAAAAGCAAAAGCGGTGCCGCCAAGCGGTTCCGCGCGCTGGGCGGCGGGGGCTTCAAGCGCTCGCACGCGTTCATGCGTCATATCCTCACCAAGAAGAGCACCAAGCGTAAGCGTCAGTTGCGCGGCATGGAAACAGTCAATGCCAGCAACCACAAAGCCGTTGCGCGCATGCTTCCGTACGCATAAAGGAGAGACGATATGCCACGCGTAAAACGGGGTGTAACCGCCCGCGCCAGCCACAAGAAGGTTCTCGACGCCGCCAAGGGCTACCGCGGCCGCCGCAAGAACGTATTCCGTATCGCCAACGAAGCGGTGATGAAGGCCGGTCAGTACCAGTACCGTGACCGTCGTCAGCGCAAGCGCCAGTTCCGCGCGCTATGGATCGCGCGTATCAACGCCGCCTCGCGCGAGCATGGTCTGACCTACAGTGTCTTCATGAACGGCCTGTCGCGCGCCGCGATCGAGATCGACCGCAAGGTGCTGTCCGACATCGCGATTTTTGACAAGGAAGCCTTTGCCAAAATCGTCGATCAGGTCAAGGCGAAGCTGGCAGCCTAAGCCGGCCGTGCGTCACAAGAAAAGGCCGAAAGGCCTTTTTTTGTTTGTGTAATCAAGAGGCGGATTCATCCATGCGCAATCCAAACGAAATCGTGGCCGAAGCTCTTGCCGCCATCCAGGGCTGTGCCGACCTGCAGGCTTTGGAACAGGTCAAGGCGGCCTGTCTTGGCAAAAGCGGCTCGCTGACCGAACTACTGAAAAGCCTGGGTACGATGCCGGCCGAGGAACGCAAGCTTGCCGGATCGCGGATCAACGAGGCCAAGCAGGCCGTTGAATCCGCCTTGAAGATGCGCCGCGAAGACCTTCAGCAGGCTGAAATGGAACGGCAACTGGCGGCGGAGACGGTCGACGTCACGTTGCCCGGTCGCGGCCTCGGTCGCAGCGGCCTGCATCCGGTCTCGCGAACCCTGTCGCGGATCGAGAAGCTGTTCCGCTCGATCGGCTTCGAAGTGGCGACCGGGCCCGAGGTCGAAACCGATTTTTACAATTTCACCGCGCTGAACATTCCGCAGGACCATCCGGCGCGTGCGATGCACGATACCTTCTATCTGCAGAGCGGCGAACTGCTGCGCACCCATACCTCGCCGGTGCAGGTGCGCTATATGCAAAGTCATCAGCCACCGCTGCGCATCATTGCCCCGGGGCGGGTGTATCGCTGCGATTCCGACGTGACGCATACGCCCATGTTCCATCAGGTCGAAGGACTCTGGGTCGACGAGACGGTGTCGTTCGCCGACCTCAAGGGCGTGCTGGCGGATTTCATGCGCAACTTCTTCGAGCGCGAGGATCTGCCGGTGCGCTTCCGGCCCTCGTTCTTCCCCTTTACCGAGCCGTCGGCCGAGATGGATATCGGTTGCGTGATGTGCGGTGGCGACGGCTGCCGGGTCTGCTCCCATACCGGCTGGCTGGAAGTGCTGGGCTGCGGCATGGTGCATCCGAATGTATTCAGGCACGTCGACATCGATACCGAGCGCTTTGTCGGCTTTGCTTTCGGCTTGGGAGTGGAACGCCTGGCGATGCTGCGCTACGGTGTCGACGACCTCCGTCTCTTCTTCGAGAATGACTTGCGATTCCTTAAACAATTCAATTAAATAGGGCGCGTTTATCATGCAATTTCCAGAATCATGGCTGCGCAGCCTGGTGAATCCTGCGCTCGATACCCGCGAACTCGCCCACGCCCTGACCATGGCCGGGCTCGAGGTCGAGGCGCTGGTGCCCGCGGCTCCGCCTTTCAGCGACGTCGTGGTGGCCGAGATCCTGTCGGCGGAAAGGCATCCCGACGCCGACCGCCTGCGTGTGTGCCGGGTCGATATCGGTGAAACTTCACCGCTGACCATCGTCTGTGGTGCACCCAATGCGGCAGCCGGGCTCAAGGTGCCCTGCGCGCGCGCCGGCGCAAAACTTCCGGGTCTCGAAATCAAGGTGGCCAAGGTGCGCGGGATCGAATCCTTCGGCATGCTCTGTTCGACCCGGGAACTGGGTCTTGAAGGGGCGGCTGACGGGCTGATGGTGCTGGATGACGACGCCCCGGTGGGCGAGGATTTTCGCAGCTATCTCAATCTCGACGACACGCTGATCACCCTGAAACTCACCCCCAATCGTGCGGATTGTCTGTCGATACAGGGCCTGGCGCGTGAAGTCGGGGCGATTACCGCGACCGAAACGCGCTTGCCGGAAATTCACGAGGTGGCAAGCGAAATCGGCGATACGCTGGCGGTACGCGTATCGGTACCGGAGGCCTGTCCGCTTTACCTTGGCAGGGTGGTGCGCGGCATCGATGCGCAGGCGGCCACGCCGCGCTGGATGGCCGAGCGGCTCGAACGCAGCGGCATCCGCCCGGTCAGTGCGCCAGTGGACATCACCAACTACGTCCTGCTTGAACTCGGCCAGCCGATGCACGCCTTCGCGCTTTCTCGCCTGCATGGCGGCATCGAAGTACGCATGGCGTGCGCAGGGGAGCGCCTGGAGCTGCTCAATGGCCAGACGGTCGAGCTTGACGCGGACATGCTGGTGGTGGCCGATGACAGCGGACCGGTGGCGCTCGCCGGCATCATGGGCGGACAGCCGACCAGCGTCGAGACGGTCACGGTCGACGTGTTTCTCGAGGCGGCATTCTTTGCGCCTGCCGCGATTGCGGGACGTGCACGCCGGCTCGGGTTGTCCACCGACTCCTCGCATCGGTTCGAGCGCGGAGTGGATTACGGCGCCACCCGCAAGGCCATGGAGCGCGCCACCGGACTTATGATCGATATCTGCGGCGGCCGTGCCGGGCCGCTGGTCGAATGCGCAGGAAGCCTGCCGCAGCGCGATCCTGTCGCCTTGCGTCTCGCGCGCCTGAATCGCGTGGTGGGCATTCCGCTGGAGGCGGATGTCGTGGCGCGCAATTTGGCTGCGCTCGGGGCGACGGTCGAGCGTCAGGATGATGCATTGATCGTCACGCCACCAAGTTTTCGCTTCGATCTGGCGATCGAGGAGGACTTGATCGAGGAAGCGGTTCGCCTTCACGGTTACGACAATATTCCGGCGCACCCGCCCGCCGCGCCTTCGACGATGCTGCCGCAGGACGAGACCTTGCTGGGCGAGGATGCCATCAGGCAGATGATGGTTGACCAGGATTACCAGGAAGTCGTGACCTACAGCTTCGTCGATCCTGCCTGGGAGAGCGCGCTGCAGGCCGGGTTCGATCCCCTTGCGCTGGTCAACCCGATCGCCAGCCAGTTGTCGGTGATGCGGACCACGCTGTGGGGCGGATTGCTCGATGCCTTGCGCCACAACCTCAATCGTCAGCAGGATCGTGTACGCTTGTTCGAGCTGGGACGGGTTTACCTCTCCGACGCGGAGAGTCTGTCTCAGCCGATGAGGCTGGGCGGGCTGGTTTATGGCCCTGTCCAGCCTGAACAGTGGGGCGCGCCGGCGCGCCGGGCTGATTTTTTCGACGTCAAAGGTGATCTCGAACGGCTGTTCGAGGGCACGCTGGTGTCACGACGGGGCGAACACCCCTCGTTGCATCCCGGGCAGTGCGCCCGACTGGAGCTGAGCGGCGACCCGATTGGCTGGCTGGGCGTGCTTCACCCGCGCCTGGTGCAGGTTTTCGATTTGCCCGCCGCGCCGGTGCTGTTCGAGCTTGACAGCGAGGCGGTTGCGCGGCGTGTTCTGCCGCAGCATGTATCGCTTTCCCGCTTTCCGCTGGTGCGTCGTGACTTGGCTTTTGTCATGTCTTCGGACGTCGCGGCCGGGGAGGTGCTGACCACGATGCAGAATGTCGCACCGGCCATTGTTCAGAGCCTTGGCGTGTTCGACGAATACCGTGGTCCGGGCGTCGCCGAAAACCAAAAAAGCCTTGCTTTCCGGGTAGTTATGCAAGATACTGAACGAACACTAACGGATAAGGAAGTGGACGACGTGGTGGCCAGACTGGCCGATACGGTCATCCGCGAACATGGCGCAGTACTGCGCTCATAATTGACGTTCAGACCCCAATCCATACCAAGTCAACACGCACGATGACGACCCTGACCAAAGCTGACCTCGCTGAACTTTTGTTCGAAAAAGTGGGACTGAACAAACGCGAAGCCAAGGATGTCGTTGAATCATTCTTTGATGAGATCCGTCATGCCCTGGAGCAGGGCGACATCGTCAAATTGTCCGGGTTCGGAAACTTTCAGTGCCGTGAAAAACCCCAGCGCCCCGGCCGCAATCCCAAGACCGGCGAGGAAATGCCCATTTCCGCGCGCCGGGTGGTGACTTTTCACGCCAGCCAGAAACTCAAATCCCAGGTAGAAGGCGCCAATCTTGGAACGCCCACAGCTGAGTGAACTGCCGCCGATTCCGGCCAAGCGCTATTTCACCATCGGTGAAGTATCCGAATTGTGCGCGGTCAAGGCGCACGTGCTGCGCTACTGGGAGCAGGAATTCACCCAGCTCCGGCCGGTCAAGCGGCGGGGCAACCGGCGCTACTACCAGCATCATGAAGTGCTGTTGATCCGGCGTATTCGTGAACTGCTCTATGACGAGGGCTTTACCATTCATGGCGCCCGCCAGCGTCTCGAGCATGAGCCAAACGGTGCCGTTTCGGAACCCGCGGTTGCCTCGCCTCTCCCCGTGCCCGGAAATCTGCGTGCGGAAATCGCCGCGATACTTAAAATATTGAGCTGATGGCCTGTCCCGCAGCGCGCGTCATCTGATAGAATCTTGGCCTTCGTCGGGGCGTAGCGCAGCCTGGTAGCGCACCTGCATGGGGTGCAGGGGGTCGGAAGTTCGAATCTTCTCGCCCCGACCAATTCAGATTTTTGTGTTGCCGTTGAATACGGAACACCTCCAGCCAGGATTCAAACTGGTTGAACTCGCAACACAAACCCTGGTCGATGACGTGCTGATAATGGCTCAAGCTGGAGTTTGCACGTCAGTCATTTTTGTTGGGCCCTATAGACTTCGGAGTGATCGCCCAAGCCTGGCGCAACGTGTGCACATCAGAACGTCACGGCCGCCGGAAATACTGTTGAATCATCATCTTTCGTTCAATTCAGGAGAGTCGAAAATGGAACACACCCTTCCCGCGTTGCCCTTCGCCATGGATGCGCTTGTGCCGCACATGTCGCAGGAAACCTTCGAGTACCACTATGCCAAGCACCATCAGGCTTACGTGACCAACCTCAACAACCTGATCAAGGGCACCGAGTTCGAGCCGCTGGACCTCGAATCCATCGTCAAGAAGGCACCCGCGGGGGGCATCTACAACAACGCCGCACAGGTGTGGAACCACAGCTTCTTCTGGAATTGCCTCAAGCCCAATGGCGGCGGCGCACCGAGCGGCGCACTGGCGGATGCCATCAATGCCAAATGGGGCAGTTATGACGATTTCAAGAAGGCATTCCAGACCAGCGCCGTTGGCAATTTCGGTTCCGGCTGGACCTGGCTGGTCAAGAAGGCCGACGGCTCGGTCGACATCGTCAACATGGGCGCCGCAGGCACGCCGTTGACGACCGCCGATACCCCGCTGCTGTGCATCGACGTGTGGGAACATGCCTATTACATCGATTACCGCAATTTGCGGCCGAAGTTCGTCGAGACCTTCCTGAACAATCTGGTCAACTGGGACTTTGCTGCCGCGAATTACACCCGTTAAGGCATCGGAAGATCCGACTCCTCTGGCCCGTTAAATTAATGGCCTGCCATGTTTCGTGGCAGGCCATTTTTTCAGCATGACCCGCCGGCACGCCTGCTGTCACCCATCCAGTGCAGCGGGGCTTCGTGCTAGACTGCCCCGCATAAATCGAGGCAAGGATGGCCGAGGAGACTGATCTTTCGCGTACCGAACCGGCAAGTCCGCGGCGCCTGCAGCAGGCGCGCGCAGCGGGCGACGTGCCGCGTTCAACCGAACTCACCGCGTGGGTCGTCTTGTTGTCGGCGCTGGCCGCGCTGGGATGGCTCGCCCCCCGCCTGCTGCAGGGCCTGGGCGACCTGGTCGAGACCGCCTTGCGTCATGCCGGCCAGCCCGTTGCGGACGAGGCCGTGATGGCCGAGGTGCTGGAGTTGCTTCTGCTTTTTCTTCCTGTACTAGCGGTGGTGTTCATCGCCGCACTGGCGGCACCGATGCTGCTGTCGGGCTGGGTGTTCGCCCCGCAGCGGATGCACGTCGATGCACGCCGGCTCAATCCTTTCGCGCCGCTTGGGCGTCTCTTTTCGTCCGAGGGCTGGTTCGATCTGCTGAAAACCCTGCTCAAGCTGGCGCTGGTGGCCACAGCCGTGGGGTGGGCGATCTCCTCAAGCTGGACTTCATTGCTGGAATTGGCGCAAGGCCGGATGGAATCGGCTGCGGTCGCAACGTCGGCCTGGGTCGGCCGCGGCCTGCTGGGTGTCGTGGCGGCCCTGGCGATCGTCGTGGTGCTGGATGGCGGCTGGCGCTGGTGGCGCTATCTGCGCCGCCATGCGATGACCTGGCAGGAAGTGCTGGCCGAAGCCCGGGAGGCCGAAGGCAGTCCCGAAATGCGCGCGCGGATGCGGCAGCGTCAGCAGCAAGGGGGGGCGAAACCTGGAACGCAGGCTACGCCTCCCTCTGATGG
>Ga0209450_10000207_pt1 | contig 32202 bp, 35 predicted proteins | sample FrelakmetLWP11LW_FD_187149 | JGI IMG/M metagenome (GOLD analysis project Ga0209450, IMG submission 187149) | Freshwater lake sediment microbial communities from the University of Notre Dame, USA, for methane emissions studies - LWP11 LW (SPAdes)... | ecosystem: Environmental > Aquatic >...
GGGAATTCTTTCACGGGACATGATGTAAGCCTGCATCTGAGGATCGTCTTCATGTTCCCGGAGCATGTTCTGAAGGCGCTCCAGGCTCTTCTCCGCCTGTTCACATCTTAATAGCGCCGCGTTTTTCTCTTCATCCTTCAGCTTTTCGAATTGCTCCCTGAGATACCCCGCTTCAATCAAAAAGAGCCCGAAAACGGCATGGCAGCAATCGGAGCAGTGCGCTTCGCATTTGATGCAGGAGCCGTGCTCCTTTTGCATTTCCTGGAAAGCTGCCACTGCCTTGTCGACCAGCAGTTCGTAAGTTTGAAAAAGATCATTCGTTTTTTTCATGACTGCCGGTAGGGCTCCAGCTCTTTGAGGAAATCCGTATGCACCTCGAAGCCCAGTTCTTTGGCCTTATCCGCATGCTCGATGGCCTTGCCGTGTTCTCCTCTGTGGAAATAAGCTACGGCTAGATTGTTGTGCCCTAGTCCGAAGGTCGGCGCGAGCTTCAGGAGATTCAGGTTCGTTTCAACGGCCTTGTCGAAATCCCCTTTCTGGAGATAGGCATTGGCCAGATTGTTCCAGGCCTGGACAATGTCCGGGTTCAGTTCCAGAGCTTTCTCAAGCTCCTCGATCGCCTCATCTGTCCTTCCCATTTGCAGGTAGGCGAATCCCAGATTGGCGTACCCTCTCGCGTACCGGGGTTCCACCTCAACGGCCTTTTGGTTGGCGTAAACGACCTGGTCCAGGTCGCCTTTCTTGAAGAAGATATAGCCCAGATTAACCCAGGCCTCGAACATGCGCGCGCTGTTCTGGATCGCCTCTCTGAAGGCGTCCACAGCCTCATCCAGCTTTCCTTGCTGCATGAGGGTGACCCCCAGGTTGTAAGAGGAGGTGGCGCATTCCGGGTTTTCTGCCAGCCTTCTTTTCTGCTCTGCAATGAATTCGGCAGAGCCTTGCGGTTCTTTCATGAAAGACCTCAAAAGAGAACTGCTGGAAGAATGGAGTGATGGAGTGTTGGAGTAATGCAAAACCGTGGGAAGAGAGTCAATGACTTTTTCCTATGTTTTACCAACACTCCAGTACTCCAATACTCCATTACTCCAGTTCTTTGACACTCCACTTCTCCATTACTCCAATCTTGTTCTTTAAAATGACCGGGGTCGCCATCCAAAAGGGATAGCGACCCCTTGACCTTTTAGCACATTGCCTTTCGGCAGATCTTAATGATCCTCAGTCTGACCGCGGCCTTTGAGGCCGTACATGGTCGTGCTGCCGGTGGAGAAATAGATCAGCTTCTCCGTGTTGACCAGTTCGGTCGCCGCCTTCTTGATGTCCCTTGTCTTGGCGGTAGGAAACTTCTCCTTGACGGCTGCCTCCAGGTCGTTGAAGTAGAACTTGCTCTTCTTGCTGGTTTCGGCAAAATCGAGGATTGCCTGTCTATAATCGTCCATTGGATTACTCCTCTTCCCTCTCCCGCACCCCCCTTTACTAAAGGGGGGATGGGGGGATTTTGTCTGATACGTTCGTATTAACCTTCCAACGCGTCGGTCACCGCCCAGGACGCATCGGTGAACTTGAACTGCGTCGAGGTCCGATACGTATCGTAGGCCAGCCGATAGTCGTCGATCAGGTGCTGGGTGAATGGAATCCCGCATTTGTCGAAGAATCTCTCCCAGCCGATCCTCTCCGCCCAGTCGCCGATCCGCTCATACTTCTTCGCATCCTTGGCATAGGCTTCGATGATCTGCTTGACCACGCTGACCGCTTCCGGATACCGCGGATGGGTGTTCGGCACACCGGCCACCACGACCTTCGAGAACTTGGGCGGCGAGATCCGGTTGGAGACCTTGCCTCCTGCCATGATCGTGACGCAGTCCCCTTCTTTGTCCGTCAGCGGAAGAGCCATGCACATGGTGTAGCAGTTGCCGCAGAACATGCAGCGCTCTTCTTTGATCTTCACCGTCTTCTTGCCTTCATCCGTCTTGGACGGGGAGATGGCTGCCGTCGGGCAAGCGGCAATGACCAGCGGGATTTCGCACACATTCTCCAGGACCTCGCTGTCAACGATCGGCGGTTTCCTGTGGTAGCCCAGAAGAGCGATGTCTGAACAATGGACCGCGCCGCACATGTTGAGGCAGCACGCCATGGACACTCTCACCTGAGCCGGAAGCGTCATGCTCTGGAAGTAACCGAAAAGCTCATCCATGACCGCCTTGACCATGGCCGAAGCATCCGTTGCCGGAGTGTGGCAGTGGATGTATCCCTGGGTATGAACGATGTTCGTCACGCCGGCGCCTGTGCCGCCGATGGGGAACTTGAAGCTCCCGGAAACGTGTTTCCGTCCGGCCAGGTCTTTTTTCAGGGCCTTCACTTTATCCAGGCTATCGGTCATGAATTCAATGTTATTGCGCGTGGTGAATCGGAAATAGCCGTTGCAGTGCTTGTCTGCGATGTCGCAGAGCTCCCGCACGTTTTCGACCGACATGAGCCGGGCGCCGCCGACTCGAACAGTGAACACCTTGTCCCCGCTTTCTGCGACGTGAACCAGCACGCCGGGTTCGAGGATTTCATGATATTTCCACTTCCCGTAGTTCTTCTGAATGATGGGCGGCAAGTATTGCCAAAAGTGACGCGGCCCAAGGTCCGTGATCCTGTTTTCCATGGGTTTTTGGGGATTAAACCGTCCTAATTTATCTGTAGACAATGCCATGATTGATTACCTCCTCTCTGGAACTATCTCTTGTGTCTTGATCGGTAGTCTTTGATGTCTCTCTTGAACCCGCCCGGAACATCTTCCTCTTTCCAGAAGATGTAGGGGTTGGACCGTGGTTCCTTGACCACTTGAGGCATCGCCGGGATGTTCAGAACCTCAAGGAGCCTCCGAATACCCTGTCTCTGAATCAGTTCGCCCAACCGCTCGCGGTTCTTTCCTTCCTCCATCCACCATTCCCAAACCGGTTCGATGACCTTCTCCTTGATGTTGTCATAGGGAGCCTCGGCCTTCATGAAGGGAACGGTCAGGAGAGACATCTGCGCGCCTTCCAGAATGGGCGCCTTGGCACCCAGGAGGATGGACACACCGGTATCTTTCCCCGGCCACAACGCTTGCGGCATCACGTTGATGCAGTGCATGCAGCGGTTGCATTCCTTGTTGTCGATCATCAGATTCCCTTTTTCCATCCACATGCAACCGGTCGGGCAGAGGCCGATGACTTCTTTCTCGATGTCGAACTTGCCCCACTCTTTTCCTGCGTGGGCTCCGGCGTTGGGTTTGATCTCTCCGCCGATGTAAGCTTTCACGGCTTTCTGGTCGATCCGGATGTCATCTTTCCAGGTTCCGATGAAGGACATGTCCGCGCGGGCAATGGAAGCGACGCAGCAGTTCGGGCAGCCGTCAAATTTGAATTTGAATTTGTAGGGGAACTGGGGACGGTGCAATTCATCCTGATAATGATGCGTCATTTCATAGCACATGTCCTGCGTGTCATAGCAGGACCACTCGCAGCGGGCCTTGCCGATGCAGCAGGAAGGGGTTCTCAGGTTTGAACCCGACCCGCCCAGATCCTGCTGGAGCACATGGGTCAGCTCAAAGAAAATGGGCTCCAGTTGCTCGGTAAAGGTGCCGAGGAAAATGATGTCGCCCGTGGATCCATGGAAATTCATCATCCCGCTTCCCCGGTACTCCCACAGATCACAAAGAGTTCTGAGATAGTCCGTGTTGTAGAAATAGCTTCCCGGTTGGTTAACACGCATGGTGTGAAAGTGGGCGATAGACGGGAACTGTTCCTGGAGATCGGAGTACCGACCGATGACGCCGCCGCCGTAACCGAACACGCCCACGATGCCGCCGTGCTTCCAATGGGTCTCGCCGTGCTCGTAGGACAGTTCGAGCTGCCCGAGCAGATCTTCGACCACGTTGCGGTCGATCATCATGCGATTGTCCGGAAGTTTGCGACGGTGAAGGGCCGCCCGTTTTGCATCTGCCACGAAGCTGGGCCATGGTCCTTTTTCCAAATCATCGCACATGGGTGTGCTGTGTTTGATCTTGAATTTCTTAAGTTCGTCTTCTGTGTAATTGTGCAACTCCGCGTCAGAATAAATTCTGGCTTCCTTGTATTTTATTTCCTTTTGCGGTTCTTTTGGTTCAAAAGCCATTATCAACGCCTCCTCTTGAAAAATAAAATGTTCTAGTCGATCTCAGCAAGGGGGCAACCCCGTAAACATACGCTGCGCCTCTGTTCACCTCCTCCCTCAATAGTCTAATCTCAACACCCGTCCCTTCTTAAACAAACACCTGGGGACGAGAAAATTCCTTCCGTCTCCAACTTCCTGAAAATAAACCGGATGGAGTGTTTGGACGGTCCAAGCTTTCGAAATCAGGGATTCGCTGTTACTGGTTGCGGCAAGTCCAAGGTTCTCGAAATAGCTCAACCCATTGAAAGAATAGACAAACGCTTATAAAAATAAAGTGCCTCCGATGTCAACAAAAATCGTTGGGGCGCTGACACTTTCCGGCCTTGAACACCCTATTTTATTGACAATCTTTTGAGGGAGTTCTATAGCGCTGAAGAGCTGTTAAAATGATTTTCAATCCGCCACGCATCATCATCGCCGCCCTCAAGGGCGGCTCCGGCAAGACCATCCTGTCTCTGGGCCTGACTTCCGCATGGAAGGGAATGGGCCACAGGGTGGCCGCCTTCAAGAAAGGCCCTGATTTCATTGACTCAGGGTGGCTCTCCTTTGCCGCGGGCCGGCCCTGCTACAACCTTGACCCCTTTCTCATGAATCCCGGGCAGATCGTCACCTCCTTGCTCCGGAACTCGACCGGTGCCGACATTTCCGTGATCGAGGGCAACCGCGGTCTTTTCGACGGCCTTGACCTGGATGGGTGCTGCAGCACAGGAGAGCTCGGAAGAATCATCAGCAGCCCGGTCATCCTCATTGTGGATGTGACCATGGCCACCCGGACCGTGGCCGCCCTGGTCATGGGGTGCCAGAAATTCGACCCCGACCTTCGGATCAGCGGAGTGATCCTGAACCGCGTCGCAGGACCTCGACAGGAATCGCTCACACGAAATGCGGTGGAGCAGTATTGCGGAATTCCCGTGGTCGGCGCCGTCCCCAAACTGAAACAGAACATTTTCCCCGAAAGGCACATGGGGCTCGTCCCCCATCTTGAGACCGACTATGCGGAAAAAGCCGTTTCCTGGGCCAGAGGTGTCGCCGAGAAGCACCTGGACCTGAAAACGATCTGGAGCCTGGCGCACCAGGCGCCCTCCCTCGACTACCCTTCAGAGGAAAAGAAAGACGAGGGGGCAATGCACGTGAATGACCCGCCGCCCCGGATCGGCGTGATCAGGGACAAGTCCTTCTGGTTTTACTATCCCGAGAACCTGGATCAGATGAAAAGGCTCGGAGCTCGCCTCATAGAAATCAACTCGTTGGAAGACAGAGAGCTGCCGGCGATCGATGCCTTGTACATAGGAGGAGGCTTTCCGGAGACCCAGGCCCCGGCCCTTGCGGATAACATCGCGTTTAGAGCCTCCCTCAAACAAAGAATTGAAGAGGGTCTCCCGGTTTACGCGGAGTGCGGGGGTCTGATGTATCTTGGGAAGGCCCTGGTCGTTGAGGGCAACGAATTCCCCATGGTGGGAGCTCTCCCCTTGTCTTTGATTCTCGAGAAAAAACCGCAAGGCCACGGTTACACGGTCCTGCAGGTCACGGACACAAACCCTTTTTATGAAGTCGGGGAAAGCCTCAAGGGACACGAGTTCCACTACTCCAAAGCCGTGCTCCACCCTTCGGAAGACACTCGAACCGCCTTCAAAGTCCAGAGGGGTGAGGGGCTCGATGGGCAGAGAGACGGCCTGTGCAGGAAAAATGTGCTCGCCACCTACACCCACATCCACGCCGGCGGCTATCCGGAGTGGGCCGGACGTATTCTGAAAAATAAATTTTCCCTTGACGCCAAAAAGAAGAGTTGACATGATGTCCGAATTAAGTTATACGGTTACGTACCATCCTGCGAAGATACCTAACCCAGCAAGATAATTAATAAAAGGAGGATTCAGGGTATGCCAACAGTGGATTACGAAGGGAACACCTTCAATGTGGATGAAGACGGCTTCATCGACGATTTCAACAATTGGAGTAAATCGTGGGTCAGCTACGTCAAACACACTGAGGGAATAGAGGAACTGACCGACGAGCACTGGAAAGTGATCAGTGTCCTTCAGGACTATTATAAGAAGAACGGCATTGCTCCCATGGTGCGAATTCTGTCTAAGGTCACAGGTTACAAACTTAAATACATCTATGAGCTCTTTCCATCAGGACCCGGAAAAGGAGCCTGCAAGATGGCTGGTTTGCCGAAACCGACCGGTTGCGTCTAATCCATCGGCTTTAACTCAACACACAACAAAGGGCGCGCGGGTTCATCCCCGTGGGCCCTTTGTCTTTTGGTGAAACCAACTCAGGATACCAGATCTTTGTATAGATCCTTCCTCCTGTGAGGAATGAAGTATTTCATTCTGTGAGCCCGCGTCTCATGAAGAGTCTCCGCCTTCAACTCCACGAAAACCATCTTCTCCTCATTCCCGGCATAGCTCCCCAGGACCCGGCCTTGCGGGTCAAGGGCAAGGATCACCCCGGGAAAAAATAAACCCTCGCCGGTCCTCCCCACCTGATTGCAGGCCACAACAAAAGCCCCGTTGTCAAAGGCCCGGCCCGGCAGATGTCGGAGCCAGCTTTTCATCTTTTCTTCCGGATTTCCTCGCGGACTGGCATGGGGCATGAAAAGAACTTCTGCCCCTTTCAGAGAGAGCACGGTGCTGATCTCAGGGAAATGGGACTCGTAGCAAAGCTCCAGACCGAAATTCAGGCCACCGTCATGGTAAACCTCTAGGCCTTCTCCTTCCCTGTATTTCTCCTTTTCCGGGGGAGACAGGTGGGTCTTCCGGTAGAGTCCCAGGAGTCCGCTAGGGCCGGCTACAGCGTGAGTGATGCACGGTCGTCCCTCCTGGAGGATCTCCACCATCCCGGCCATGATGATCAGCTTCGCATCATGCGCCATGCGGACGATCTTCTCCACGATCCATCCTGACCGGGCCAGGTCGTAAATCTTTTCCGGTTCCTTGAGCGTATACCCGGAAATGGAAAGCTCAGGGAACAGAACTGCGCCTGCTGATCTTTCCGAGGCCTCGTGAACAAAGGATTCCATCCGTTCGAGGTTCTTTTCAACCTCGCCGCGCTCGGAGTGCATGCAGACGGCGGCTACAAGGAGATCACGCATGAATCTACTCGGCAGCAGATGGTCGAATTGACAAAAAGGCCTTCAGTTCAAAAGGAAGGCTTATGTTTGGAGTGCTGGAGTGTTAGAGTATTGGAGTAATGAAAAAACCCGAGAAAAGCAGCCAAAGGTCTTTCCTTTTGCTTTACCAACACTCCACTACTCCAATCCTCCATTACTCCGGTCTTTCTACATACTTCACCACCAGGTCCCCGACCTCTTTTGTGCCATAGCCCATCTTCTTCGCTTCCAGGCTCTTGAGGTGGTTCTTGAGGACCGCTTTCATGGCACGCTGGAGAATTTCGGCCGCCTCTTTCTCGCCCAGGTAGTCCATCATCATCTGGGCTGCTGCAATAGCTGCCATGGGATTGATCACATTGAGTCCCGTGTATTTGGGCGCCGACCCGCCCATGGGTTCGAACATGGCGGCACCTTCGGGGTTGATGTTTCCTCCTGCTGCAATTCCCAAACCGCCCTGGATAATCGCTCCCAGATCCGTGATGATGTCTCCGAACAGGTTGGTAGTGACGATCACGTCAAACTGCTCAGGGTTCTTGATCATCCACATGCAGATCGCATCGACGTGCTGGTAGTTGGTCTCCACATCCGGATACTGCTTGCTGACCTCCTGAAAAACCCTGAACCACAGATCGGACTCGTAGATCAGCACATTGGTTTTGCCGCAAAGGGTGAGGCGCTTCTTCTTGTTTCTGCTCCTGCAAGCCTCGAAGGCAAAGCGAATGCATCGCTCGACTCCCTTGCGGGTATTCACCGACTCCTGGATGGCCACCTCATCCGGCGTTCCCTTTTTGAAAAAGCCCCCTCCGCCCGCGTACATGCCTTCCGTGTTCTCCCGCACGACCAGGAAGTCGATATCCTCCGGGCCTTTGTCCTTAAGGGGTGTATCCACCCCGGGATAAAGGACGACCGGCCTGAGGTTGATGTAGAGATCGAGCACAAAGCGCATTTTCAGCAGGATGTCTCGTTCGAGAATGCCGGGCTTCACATCAGGGTGGCCGATAGCGCCCAGGTAAATGGCATCCGTGCCTTTCAGCTCCTCGATCACCTCCTCGGGCAGCAAGGTTCCTTTCTTTAGATACTGCTCTCCTCCGAGCGGGAATTCCTTGAAATCAAACTGCACGCCGCATTTTTTCGACACGGCCTTCAGCGCTTTTATCCCTTCCGCCACAACTTCCGGCCCTGTTCCATCCCCGGGGATGACTGCAATTTTGTATTGTTTGGACATGCTGTCACCTTTCTCTACTTTTTCCTGTTCTCTGGTCTGAGACCTCTGACCGCTGCGCCTGCTCTCCACATTTCGGAGTTCCTCATCTCTGCGAGCTCCTTGTCCAGCTTCTCCCTGTAATCCGGAGCACTGTTCGCCTTGAGAACGATTTCCGTCTCCTTGCCCTGCTTGACCCTCGTGTAGAGCTCACGAAACACAGGGGCTACCGCGTTGCGGAATTTTTTCTTCCAGTCCAGCGCGCCTCTCTGGGCCGTGGTGCTGCAGTTGGCATACATCCAGTCCATTCCGTTTTCGCCGACAAGCCGGATCAGGCTCTGGGTCAGCTCTTCAACGGTTTCGTTGAATGCCTCGCTCGGAGAGTGGCCTTTTTTCCGCAAGAGATCGTACTGGGCCTCCATCACGCCTGCAAGGCAGCCCATGAGCACACCCCTCTCTCCCGTGAGATCGCTGTAAACTTCTTTTTCAAAGGTGGTGGGGAAAAGGTACCCTGACCCTATGGCAATGCCGAGGGCTGCGGTCCTCTCCTTTGCCCTGCCTGTGAAATCCTGGAACACGGCAAAGCTGGAGTTGATGCCGCTCCCGTCCAGGAAGTTGGCCCGCACGGAACGGCCCGAGCCTTTGGGCGCGACCATGATCACGTCCACGTTCTTGGGAGGGATCACCTTGGTCTGCTTCTTGTAAACAATCGAAAATCCATGAGAGAAGTACAGGGCGTCCCCCTCCTTGAGGTGCAGCTTCACCTTGGGCCAAGCCGCCATCTGACCCGCGTCGGAGAGCAAAAACATGATGATGGTTCCCCTCTCTGCCGCTTCCTCAATAGGAAAAAGGGTCTTGCCCGGTACGAAACCATCCTGAATCGCCTTGTTCCAGTAAAAGGGCTCTTCTTCCCGCTGGCCGATAATAACCGAAAATCCATTGTCTCTCAGATTAAGGGCCTGGCCGGGCCCTTGAACGCCGTAACCCAGGACAGAGATCTTTTCGTTCTTCAGTATCTCTCTGGCCTTGGAGATAGGGTACTCCTCCGAGGTAATGACTTCTTCCTTGGTGCCGCCAAAATCTATCTTTGCCATGACAGTTGCTCCTTTCTATTTCTTTTCACGCGCAAGGGCCACCGGCCCTGTTCTTGCGATTTCCTTGACACCCATGGGCTTGAGGAGTTTTAGGAAAGCGCTGATCTTTCCATCGTCTCCGGTCACCTCCAGGGTGTAGTACTCTGTTCCCACGTCAACCACAGTGGATCGGAAAATGTCGGCCATTCTCAGAATCTCGGCGCGGTTTTCCGGTTTTGCCCGGACCTTCACGAGAGCCGTCTCCCGCTGGACAAAGTCCGTCTCTGTGAAATCCAGCACCTTGATCACGTTGATCAGCTTGTTCAACTGCTTTTTGATCTGTTCGAGAATGCTCATGTCGCCTACAGCCACCAGGGTGATTCTCGAAACTAGAGGGTCCGTGGTTTCGGACACACACAGGCTGTCGATGTTAAACCCCCGGCCGCTGAAAAGTCCCGCCACCCGGGAAAGGACGCCCGGCTCATTGTCCACCAGCATGGAAAGAATGTGTTTCTTGGATTGGCCGTTAGTCATAACCCCTCACCTCAATACAACAAAAACCCACCACAAAAGCACGAAGGATAGAAGGCACAAAAAAATAACCTTTCGTGTTATTCCCCTTTCGTGCTTTCGTGGTTGTCCTTCTCTTCCGTGTCCCGTGCACCGTCTTTATACCAGCAACATCTCCGTGATCGGCGCTCCTGACGGCACCATAGGGTACACACACTCCTCCCTTTCCACCACGAAGTCCATGATCACAGGCCTGTGAACGGAGAGCGCTTTTTCCAGAACCGTTTCCACCTCTTCTGGTTTTGTGGCCCGCAATCCCACAGCGCCGTAAGCTTCAGCCAGTTTCACAAAGTCCGGCGCAACGTTCATTTCCGTACATGCATACCTTTTGTCGTAGAAAAACTCCTGCCACTGCCGGACCATCCCGAGGAAGCCGTTGTTCAGGATTGCGATCTTCACAGGGAGGTTGTACTGCATGGCCGTGGCCATCTCCTGGATATTCATCTGAATGCTTCCGTCGCCTGCGATGTCGACGACAAGCTTATCGGGGCAAGCGACCTGGGCGCCTATGGCTGCGGGCAAACCGAATCCCATACAGCCCAGCCCTCCTGAAGTGATAAAGGAATTGGGATGATCAAACCGGAAATACTGGGCTGTCCACATCTGGTTCTGGCCCACTTCAGTGGTGATGATCGCTTTCCCCTGCGTCATTTCAAAAAGTTTTTCGATCACGTACTGGGGCTTGATCACACGATCATCCAGCGTGTACGCAAGCGGTTTTGTCCTCTTCCATTCTTCTATCTGGCGCCGCCACGGCTCTCTCCGCTCCTTCACATGGCCCAGGTGCTCCGCCTCCAGCAACCGGTTCAGCCTGTGGAGCGTGATTCGGCAGTCTCCTACAATGGGAACAGACACGCGGATGTTCTTCCGGATCGACGTGGGGTCGATGTCGATGTGAACAATCCGGGCATTCGGAGCAAAGGCGTCGATCTTACCTGTAACGCGATCGTCAAAGCGCACACCCACGGCGATGAGCAGGTCGCACTCGGACGTGGACATATTGGCGCAATAGGTGCCGTGCATTCCGATCATGCCCAGCCACAGGGGGTCTGACGCCGGGAAAGCGCCAAGGCCCATGAGAGTGGAGGTCACTGGCGCCTGGATCTTTCTCGCAAACTCCCTCAGCTCCTTCCATCCCCTGGAAAGAATTACCCCTCCGCCGGAGAAGATGACCGGACGGCTCGCCTCCTTGACCAGGTCAATCACCTTGGGCAACTGTTTGGGGTTGGGCTCGTAGTTGGGATTGTAGGATTTCAGCTCCACCTCTTTGAGAGGTTTGTACTGGGCCGTGGCCTTCAGCAGGTCTTTTGGAAGGTCCACGAGCACGGGTCCAGGCCGTCCGGACCGGGCAATGTGAAAGGCTTCCTTGATGACCCTCGCCAGGTCGTCCACGTTCTTCACCAGGTAGTTGTGCTTGGTGCAGGGTCTCGTGATTCCGACGATGTCCACTTCCTGGAACGCATCGTTCCCGATGAGACTGGTAGGCACCTGACCGGTGAGCACGACGATGGGAATCGAATCCATGTAGGCCGATGCGATCCCTGATACGGTATTGGTTGCGCCCGGTCCTGACGTGACAAGGCAGACGCCGACCTTGCCCGACGCGCGGGCATACCCGTCCGCCGCATGCACGGCTCCCTGCTCGTGGCGTACCATGATGTGCCGGATGTCGGTCTTCACCAGTTGATCGTAGAGGTCAATGATGGCACCTCCCGGATACCCGAAAATGGTGTCCACCCCTTCTTCCTGCAATGCCTTGATAATGATTTGTGCGCCTGTGAGTTTAATGGTCATCACCCCTCTTCGAGGAAAATTCGAAATCCGAAGCACGAAGCACGAAACAAATCCAAGTGACCTAGATTGAAATGCTGCAAACGCTCTATGCTCTCGGCATGGGTTTTGTTTCGGTCATTGGAACATTGCGATTTTGAATTTGTCTCGGATTTCGAAATTTGAATTTCGAGTTTACTTTAGTATGGCTCCTTCATCCGCCGAAGACACTCTTTGCGCATAGCGCGAAAGATACCCTGTGGTCACCTTTGGCTTCGGCTGTTTCCACTTGGAAAGACGCTGCTTGATGTCCTGTTTCGTGAGCTGCACATCAATCTTCTTGTTCTTGATGTCGATCTTGATGATGTCCCCCGTTCTGACTGCTGCGATGGGGCCGCCTTCCATGGCTTCAGGTGACACATGCCCGATCGCCGCTCCCCTTGTTCCGCCTGAGAATCGCCCATCCGTGATCAAGGCTACGTGGCTATCCAGGCCCATGCCGACGATGGCGGAGGTGGGCGTGAGCATCTCGCGCATGCCCGGGCCCCCTTTGGGTCCCTCGTAGCGGATGACGACCACTTCTCCCTTGCGTATCTTGCCGGTCATGATCGCTTTGGTGGCCTCATCCTCCGAGTCGAACACACGGGCAGGCCCCTGGTGCTTGAGCATTTCCGGCCGCACCGCGGATTGCTTGACCACGCACCCCTTGGGCGCGAGATTCCCATAGAGGATTGCCAGCCCTCCTTCCGGCCGGTAGGGATCTTTGACCGACCGAATGACCTGCGGATCGCGAATGAAGGACTCCCTGGTGTTTTGCCCTACGCTCTTCGTCGTCACCGTGATGCAGTCCTGGTGAATCAATCCTGCACGGCTCAGTTCCCTCATAACGGCGCCGATGCCCCCGGCCCGGTCAAGATCCTCGAGGTGATCCTTTCCGGCGGGACTCAGAGAACAGAGATTTGGGGTTTTCCTGCTGATCTCGTTGATTCTCTCCAGAGGCAAAGTCATCCCTGCTTCCCTGGCAATGGCGGAAAGGTGCAGGACCGTGTTCGTCGAACACCCCAGGGCCATGTCCACGGTGAGCGCATTGGTAAAGGCTTTTTCGGTCATAAGGGTGCGCGGAGTGATCCCTTTTTTAAGTAGACTCATGATCTGCATTCCTGACTCTTTGGCCAGCCGCAGGCGAGCCGCCATGACCGCAGGAATGGTACCGTTCCCCGGAAGGGCCATGCCGATGGCTTCACTGAGGCAGTTCATGGAGTTGGCTGTGAACATACCGGCGCACGAACCGCACGTGGGGCATGCCCGATCTTCGATTAAGCAAAGCTCCTGTTCAGACATCTTTCCGGAGTGAACCGCGCCCACCGCTTCAAACACCGTGATGAGATCGATCTTCTGCTCAGGCTTCGAAGGGTGTCTGCCGGCAAGCATGGGCCCGCCGCTCACTATGATCGAGGGGATGTCCAGACGAGCCGCCGCCATGAGCATTCCGGGAATAATCTTGTCGCAGTTCGGAACCAGAACAAGCGCATCAAAGGCATGGGCCTTGGCCATCACTTCCACGGAATCGGCAATGAGCTCCCGGCTGGCGAGAGAGTATTTCATGCCCTCGTGATTCATGGCGATCCCGTCACACACCCCGATGCCGCCGAACTCGATGGGAACGCCTCCTGCCATGTAGACTCCCGCCTTGACAGCATCGACGATCTTGTCCAGATGAATATGACCGGGGATAATTTCGTTTGCTGAATTCGCGATCCCTACGAGGGGTCTCCCCAATTCCCTGTCCGTGTAGCCCATGGCCTTGAACAGGGACCGGTGCGGCGCCCTGTCTATTCCTTTTCTCACTGAATCGCTTTTCATCATCTTCTCCTCTTTCCTTTTCATCACAACGAACCCCTGTTCCTGATATAAGCCACCAAACCCCCTGCTTCAACGATCTCTCTCATAAAGGGCGGGATGGGCTTTGCAATCACTTGAACGCCCTTGGTGCCTCCCCTGATCTCCCCTGATTCCAGATCCACCTGGATTGGAGAGCCTTCCTCAAAGTTTTTGACGGTCTCCTTGGACTCCAGGATGGGCAGGCCGATGTTGAAGGCGTTCCTGTAAAAGATGCGTGCAAAGCTCTTGGCAATTACCACACTCACTCCCGCCGCCTTGATGGCCAGAGGGGCATGCTCCCGTGACGATCCACAGCCGAAGTTGTTCCCTGCCACGATCACGTCACCCTGCCGCACGCTTTTCGAAAACTCCGGCCGCAGATCCACAAAGCAGTTCTTGGCGAGCAGATCCTGATCCGACACATTCAGGAATCGCGCAGGGATGATCGCGTCCGTGTCCACATTGTCCCCGAATCTCCAAACTCTTCCTTGCGATTTCATGCCCTTCATCTCCGTTTATGCAAGCAACATAAGTTGTTCCAAGTCCTATCTCCAATAGGCGGCTCAAAAATTCTGGAATTAAGGAATTGCGAATTACTCAATTCGCCAATTCCCAAATCCCTCAATTCCCTAATTCTTCCGGCGATCCAATCCTGCCGAGCACCGCAGACGCTGCCGCCACAGCCGGATTCGCCAGATACACTTCGCTCTTCGGATGGCCCATGCGGCCCAGGAAGTTCCGGTTGGTGGTGGAAAGGGCTCTTTCCCCTTCCGCCAGGATCCCCAGGTGCCCACCCAGGCATGGGCCGCAGGAAGGCGGACCTACCACGGCTCCTGCATCAACGAACGTCTCCAGCAGTCCCTCCTGAATCGCAGTCCTATAGATGCTTTGCGAACCGGGAAGCACGATCAACCTTGTACCATTGGCTACCCTTTTGTTCTTCAGAATTGCCGCTGCCACTCTCAGGTCGTCAAGGCGGCCGTTGGTGCAGGACCCAATGAACACCTGGTCCAATTGCACAAGCCCCGCACGCGAGACGGGTCGCACATTGTCCGGAGAGTGGGGGAACGCAATCTGGGGCTCGATCTCATCCACCCTGACCTTGAGCACCCTGTCGTAGGATGCTCCCCCGTCACTCTTCAGGATTCGAGGCTCTCTCGTGCTCCTCGTGGAAACATAGTTGATCGCCATGTCGTCAGGTTCCACGATTCCGTTCTTTGCCCCTCCTTCCACGGCCATGTTGGCCATGGTGAACCGGTGGTCCATGGGCAGGTTGCGGATCACCTCGCCAGTGAACTCGAGGGACTTGTAATTGGCCCCTTCCACTCCGATTTGCCCCAGGGTGAAAAGAATCAGATCCTTCCCACCCACCCACGGCTGGAGTCTTCCCTCATATTCCACCCGGATTGTGGGAGGCACCTTGAGCCATGCCATGCCCGTGGCCATGACCGCTCCAAGGTCCGTGCTTCCCACCCCTGTAGAAAATGCGCCCAGAGCCCCATAGGTGCAGGTGTGGCTGTCCGCACCGATCACCAGGTCGCCCGGCACCACCAATCCCTTTTCAGGAAGGATCACGTGCTCGACCCCGCCGTCGCCGAGTTCATAGTAGTGCCGGATGTTCTGTTCCTGTGCGAACCCTCTCATGAGTTTCGCCTGCTGCGCTGAGGCGATGTCCTTGTTGGGGACAAAGTGATCTGCGACGAGCGCGATCTTGTCCCGGTCAAACACCTTTTGCTTACCGATCTCTCTGAAAACACGGATCGCCAGAGGCGCAGTGATGTCATTGGCCAGGGCAAGATCGACATTCACCGTGATCAGATCGCCGGGCGTCACATATTCGAGCCCTGCATGGGCCGCGAGAATCTTCTCGGTTATGGTCATGGGATGGGTCATGAGCGGGTTTCCTTCCTACAACAAACTCAGATCTAAGTATGTGGCTTTCGTCATCGGAATAAGATTTTTTGGGTACTGGAGTATTGGAGTACTGGAGTATTGGCAAAGCCTAAGAAAAAGCCTTAGTTTTGTTTTTTCGTGTTTCTCCATTTCTCCATTCTTCCTTGCCTTGCTCCTGCCTTCTTCTTCCATCATTCCCTTCTGTTATTCTGTCTTCAGCCTGCCCTGAGCAACGTCGAAGGGTCCCCTGTATCCAGTGTTCTTCTCACTGCTGCCTACTGCCTACTGATTACTGCTTACTGATCACTGTTCACAGTGATCTTTCTTCCGCCGAAAGCGACGGGTTCTTCTTCAAGTACTCCAGCCTGTTGAGGCCGTTGATATAGGCCTTTGCGCTGGCGGTAAAGATGTCCGGGTCAGCGCCTTTTCCCAGGGCCACGAATCCGTTTTCCTGGAGCCGCACCGTCACTTCTCCCTGGGCATCTGTTCCGCCGCTGATGGCGTTGATGGAAAACCGGACGAGCTTGGACCTTGTCCCTGTCATCTTTGCGATCGTGTTGTATGTGGCATCGATCGGCCCCACACCGAACCCCGCGCCCTGCTGCACAACCCCGTCGATCTCCAGCTTGACGATGGCCGTAGGCACTGCCACGGTGCCGCTGATGACGTTCAGATAGTTGAGCTGAAAACGGTCCGGCACTCGAAGGATCTCTTCCGCCACAAGAACCTCGATGTCTTCGTCGAGAATTTCTTTCCTCTTGTCAGCCAGCTCCTTGAATTTTCCGAAAACCTTGTTCAGATCTTCCTCTGTCAGGTCATAGCCCAAATCCGCCAACTTGCGCTTGAACGCGTGTCTCCCCGAGTGCTTGCCCAAAACCAGGCGGTTGGTGGAAAGCCCCACCATCTCCGGCTCCATGATTTCGTAGGTCATCCTGTTCTTGAGCACGCCGTCCTGGTGAATGCCCGCCTCATGGGCAAAGGCGTTGGCTCCGACCACTGCTTTGTTGGGTTGCACGACAATGCCGGTGATCATGCTCACCAGTCGGCTGGCTGGGTTAATTTCCCTGGTGTTGATGCGCGTGGCGAGCCCCAGATGCTCCTTCCTTGTGTAGAGGGACATCACAATCTCCTCCAAAGAGGTGTTGCCCGCCCGCTCTCCGATCCCGTTGATCGTCACTTCGACCTGCCGTGCGCCGTTGCGGAGACCTGCCAGGCTGTTGGCAGTGGCCAGCCCCAGGTCATTGTGGCAGTGGACGCTGAGAATCACGCGATCCATCCCCGGCGTGTTCTTTCGCACGTGGGCTACAAGCTGGCCGAACTCGTCGGGCATGGCATACCCGACCGTGTCCGGCAGATTGATCGTGGTTGCACCCGCTTCGATAGCCGCGCCAAAGACCTTGCACAGGAAATCAGGATCGCTCCGCGACCCGTCTTCCGATGAAAACTCCACATTCTCGGTGAAGCCTTTTGCATACTTCACCGCATTCACGGCTGCTTCCAGCACTTGATCGCGGGTCATTTTGAGTTTGTGTTTGAGGTGGATATCGGATGTGGCGATGAAGGTGTGAATCCTGGGATGGGCCGCTTCTTTCACAGACGCCCAGGCCTTGTCTATGTCTTCCTTGGACGCCCTGGCCAGAGCTGCGATCTGGGAGTTTCGGACCTTCGCTGAAACGGCCCTGACCGCATCATAGTCCCCGCTCGACGCCGCGGGGAACCCTGCCTCGATCACATCCACACCGAGCCTTTCGAGCTGAATGGCCAGACGGACCTTTTCCGCCACGTTCATGCTCGCTCCGGGGGACTGCTCCCCGTCTCTCAGCGTGGTATCAAATATAATGACTCGTTCTGCCATGGGATAACCTCCTTCATTCAAAACTTCTGAGTCGCTAATGCAGGCTCGCCGCCGCAACCCAATTAGAATCCCGAAAACCGAATGTCGAACAAGGAATTTCGAATGATGAACTTGAATCTCTTCTGTTGTTTCCTTCGGCGTTCGTTATTCGTTATTCGATATTCTGCGGTTCGTTTCTGAACTCCTATGCATCGTGCAAGGGATTTTCAGTTTAAGACTCTAAATTGGGCTTCTTCGGGTTGTTATCCCCCAAGGACCCTCCGCAGACGCCTGACGCTGCAGGAATCTGCGGTAAATTTCTCCGTGCCTTTTGCTTTCATATCCTTTCTCTCTATCCTTTGGACGCTGTTTTTAAATCCCGCCTGACCTCCCCTTCGACACGCTCGAGACGTGCCTTTGGTAAGGGAGGCTTTATCCCTCTTTGGTAAAGAGGGGTCAGGGGAGATTTCAGGGACCATGTCAATTGGTCTTCGACACGGTCATACTTCACTTGCCGTTCGTGGCTTTTGAAAGTTTATACTGGATGCTGTCTACCAGCGCCTGCCAGCTTGCCTCGATCACGTTCTCGGAAACACCAATTGTCGACCAGATCTCGCTCGAGTCTCTGGATTCGATTTGCACCCTAACCTTCGCGGCCGTGCCGTCGCTCCCGTCAATCACTCGGACCTTGAAGTCCACCAGCCTCATTTCCTCCACCTGCGGGTAGAACTTGTTGAGCGCCTTTCTCAGCGCGTTGTCGAGAGCATTCACCGGGCCGTCTCCCTCTGCCGCAGTGATTTCCTCCTCGTTGGCAACCGAGATCTTGATGGTGGCATGGGAGGTGCTGGGTCCGGACCGGTTTTTTTCCATGGTGACCCTGAGGGATTCCAGGTTGAAAGGATCCTGGAACTGGCCGGTCACCTTCTTCATGAGGAGTTCGAGGGACCCTTCTGCTGCATCGAACTGGTATCCTTCGTCCTCCAGCCTTTTGACCTCTTTTATGATCTTCTCGCTCCCATACCCGTTGCTCCCCAGGCTGATTCCCATCTCCCGGGCCTTATACTCGATGTTGCTCTTCCCTGCGAGGTCGGAAACCACCACTCGCCTCCGGTTGCCCACGAGTTCAGGATCGATGTGCTCGTAGGCTGCAGGATTCTTGAGAATAGCGCTCACATGAACGCCGCCCTTGTGGGCAAAAGCGCTCTTTCCCACAAATGCGGCCCGCTTGAAGGGGGGCATATTCGCCACTTCACTGACGTATCGTGAGAGTTCCCTGAGCTTCTTGAGCTTTCCCTCGGCCACGCACTCATAACCCATCTTGATCTGCAGGTTCCCCATGACGGTGACGAGATCCGTGTTCCCGCATCTCTCGCCATACCCGTTGATGGTTCCCTGTACCATGGTCACCCCTGCCTGCACTGCTGCGAGGCTGTTGGCGAGAGCCAAACCGCAGTCGTTGTGGGTGTGGATTCCTGTGGGCACGGGAAGATCTTTCATGGCTTCGGTCACGATGCGGTGCACCTCGTTGGGCAGGGAGCCTCCGTTGGTGTCGCAGAAGACCACCACGTCCGCTCCACCTCGAACCGCCGCCTCGATGGTCCTGAGGGCATATTCGGGGTTCTTCTTGTATCCGTCGAAGAAATGCTCCGCATCAAAGATCACGCGCCGGCCCTGCTTCTTTAAATAGGATACGGTGTCCTCGATGAGTGAGGCGTTCTCATCCAGAGATATGCCCAAGATTTCGGTGGCGTGAAGGTCCCAGCTCTTGCCGAAAATGGTGAGTGTTTCGAGTTCTGTTTTGAGGAGGGCTTGAATGCTTGGATCATCTTCAGGTCGGGTCTGGCTGCGGCAGGTGCTTCCAAAGGCGGTGAGGCGCGTGTTCTTGAAGTAAGTTTTCCGGGCCATTTCGAAGAACCGCGCGTCCTTCGGGTTGGAGCCCGGCCATCCTCCCTCTACATAGTGGATGCCGAACTCGTCAAGCTTTTGGGCCAACCTCAGCTTGTCTTCGGCGGACAGGGTCACTTCTTCCCCCTGACTTCCGTCCCTCAGCGTTGTGTCATAAAGCGTGATCTGTTTTGCCATAACCTTATCTCCAAAAAAAAACCGTTATCAGGAGGGCCTGATAACGGTTTTTGTAAGGGCTTATTTACATCATTTCGTCATCACCAGGCCCGCGCGTTTTAGACGGACGACCCCAAGAAGGAGCAATAGGGATAGCAAGCCCCCTATTGCGGTGGTAATGGCGATGATGTTGGTAACGACAAGCATGGTATTCTTAAACCTATCTCCTTAGTGTGAAACTGTATTTTAATCGACGATTCGAGACCCTGTCAAGCTTTTTCTCAATAAATTTCTATTCCTTCTATCTTCCCTCCTCCAAACACCCCCATGGTCTCCGCCGCCACGGTCAACCCGTCTTTGAGGTGGACCGAATCGATCCCCGGAACCGCATAGGCATAAAAAAACACGTTTTTTGTCTCATCTTTGACCCGCGTCTTATCATCCGCTCCCTGGCAGAGGATGCACACAATATCCTTCTCATCTCTCAGGACGATCTCCCCTTCTTTGGTCACAAAGTCCCTCTGGCCCATTCCTTTGGAGATCTCGCCCGCCTTGGCCACGTCCAGCGTGAGTTTGCCGTCGAAGCGATCATAGTCGGTGACAGCCACCAGGATTCCTGCGCACATCTCCGCCATGAAGTGGGCATCCACCATGAGGTTGTACTGGGGGAATCCGCTGTTGACGGTTCTCTTGAGGTGCTTGGGCAGGGGACACTCGAACCCGAAGCTCTGGAAAAAGCTGTCGTAAGTGTTGATTCGCGCTGTGATCTCCGCAAGAGTCTCCCTTTTCCGCATTTTGCGGAGGAGCTTTCTCTTGTAGTGGTCATAGGCCTGCTGATCCGTCACAGGCTTGCAGCCGGTGATGAGCGTCAGCCCAAAACCGACGCCAGGATATCGCGCTTTATATGCTTCACAAACAGTCAGATCGCTCCGTGATCTCATCCGTCACTTCTTCCCTTTTTTTCTCTTATTCAACGAACAAGTCTTTTGTCGAAATCAAACGCCTCTACCCGCAGCAACACCACCTTCCCCATATCAGAATGCAGCGGATTGATCAAAACATTGTATTCCTGCTCGACAACCGCCGAAGGCACCCGCAACAAAAGGGATTTCTTGGCTTTAGCCCATTGGGTCCCCAGGTCAGCCACTGACCGTGGCGGCGGGTAATCGCGCCAGCCCCTGGGCAGGGACGTTCGCGGAACCTCTTCCGGAACAATTTTGTCGGGAACCTCGATAGTGGCAATCATCAGGCCCCTTGGGGCGTTCGACAGGGACATATGCACCAGAAACTCGACCGTTGCCAGGGCCCGGGTTTCAGAGGTGTAGACAACGGCGGTTCCCTTGTGATTCCACCGCCCTCCAAACAACTTTGCTCCGGTTCCTGAGAGGTCCTTGACCACATCCTTCTTGGCGATCCGGTAAACGAGCATCAGGAAACGACCCCGTGCTCGATGCGGCCCAGTTCATCGAGGACCATCTCCGCCCCGAATCTCGAGCCCAGCAGCGAGGCCGGAGTCCTGTTGCCGAGAGCAGGGCTATTCGACTTTATCCAGGTGACAAACCTGTCCCTGCTGCCGAACACACTTGCACCGCGCAGGGCCACTTCCGCTATTTGGAGTATATGTTCGGAGACCGCCTGGTTGAAGCGGTGGTTGCGGCTGTATCTCTGAATAGTCCGCTGCGTCACGGGCAAGAGCTCCGCGATCTGGCTCACGGAGAAATCAAGGTACTTGGCCAGGCGAAGCAACGCCTCTTTGTTCACGCCCTTCTGGCTCAGTTTCATCAGATCGAAGCGCTCGGCCGTCCCACCTTTAAGGCTCTTCCTTCCTCCCAAAATGAGTGCAACACTCGCAACTGACATGATGGAAACCTCCTTACGACATCTGTCGCCAATCTACTGCCATTTGTCGCCCTTGTCAAGTGAAGACCTCACCGCAAAGACGCAAAGAGCACAAAGAAAATAGTTTGACCATTCGCGGGGGCCGCCCGACCTCTCGTCATTCCGGCGAACGCCGGAATCCAGGTCTTTCTTCCTCACCGCTGACCCGCCGGACAGACGGCGCGCAAGCGCACCGGTCTTTCCTCTCCTCAGTGCGCAAAAAGATGATAGCTATTGTCTGGAGTTATGCTATCCTTTTTCAGGACAGGAGAGAACGCCTAGTGAAGGGGGGACATTCTTGCGATATTGACATTCTAGCCAGGGCTGCAAATTGCGAATGTCTATCAGAAGGGGCTCGGGATGCGCGCATTGTTCTCAGGACCCCACGGCACCGGCAAGACGCTTGCCTCTGAGGTCGTCGCCGGCCGCCTGGCCGTGGATCTCCATAGCGTGTCCCTCGACGCCGTGGTTAGCAAATACATCGGAGGAACCGAAAAGAATCTGAGGCGGATTTTCTTAAAGCTGAGACGCTCGGCGTCGTCCTCTTTTCGGATGAAGTTAACGCCCTCTTGGGCAAGAGGACGGAGGTGGGCGACGCACGCAACCGTTACGCCAATCTGAAAGCAGATTACCCGCACCGGCGAATCGAGGAATTCAAGGGCATCGTGCTTCTCACCGCGAACATCCGCGAGAACATCGACTCCGCGTTGACCCTCCTTTAGGATACGACCTTCGAGCTCCCGCTGCCGAATCCGGAGGAGCGACAGAAGATGTCGGAACCCTACTTTTCAGCGGGCCAGCAAGGCGGGCGGGCGGTTGAGGGGATAGGTCGGACCAAGCCATTGAACCGGATTTGTGGCGATACTTTTGCAGGACATACTTGCGTGAAAAAATCTGGGTCCCAGGCCTCCAGGGGCGTGTTTCGGAGGGATGAATCATGAGATCGATCGAGCATTCTGCAGGATTCGATATTTCCCAACCTGTTGAGAAAGTTTTCCCCTTGTTTAGCCCGGAAGGTGAAAAACTCTGGGTTCCGAATTGGGACTACAAGAATATCATGGGTACGACCGAGCTCTCTGAAGACTATGTGTTTCTGACCGCGACCCATGATCATGCATCCACTGATGCGATCTGGCTGGTCAAGAGATATGAACCAAAGGCGCGGTTCGTACAGTTTTATCGGGTGGAGCCGGAAGACAAGGTAGGCATGGTCACCGTCCAGTGTTCTCGGATCAGCGGCCGCAAAACCCGCGTCGAGGTGACATACCAGTACATCCCGTTGTCGGAAAAGGGCCGCAGATTCATCGACGGTTTCACAATTGAGTTCTTCAACAAGTTCATTGGTGAATGGAGAGATTTACTCCTTCGATACTTTGATTCTGCGGGCCAACCACCCGCCGGGGCTGACCGGATAGATAGGGTCTTTTGAAGAATAACCCAAGGAGGGATTAGACATGATTTCTCGAATCTGGCACGGTTGGACTTCGCCGTCAAACGCCGATGCATACGAATCGCTGCTCAAGAGTGAGATTTTTGTCGGCATAGGAGACCGGCATATCGCCGGTTATCAGGGCATTCAACTTTTTCGGCGCAAGGCCGGTGAGGAGGTGGAGTTTGTTACAATCATGTGGTTCGACTCGATAGACGCTGTTCGGACTTTTGCAGGCGAGGACTATGAGGTCGCTGTTGTTCCTCCCAAGGCAAGAGCGTTGCTTTCAAGATTTGATGCACGTTCACAGCACTATGAAGTCCGCGCTGAAATGAAGCCTGCCTAGCGGCTCAAGCCGCTGGACCGGGAGACGCGGTTAGGATACGATGGGGGCAGTGCTATCTCACGACAGAAAGAGGAGAAACAGGATGAAGGTGGTCGGATTCAATGGAAGCCCCAGGAAAGACGGCAACACCGGTATTCTGATTCACAAGGTCTTCCGTGAACTGGAGCAGGAAGGGGTTGAAACAGAGCTTGTTCAGCTTTCTCACAAGAAAATCCATGGATGTATCGCCTGTTACAAATGTGTGGAGAATAAAGATCGGCGATGCGCCGTGAACGATGACGCCGCAAACGAGTATATTGAGAAGATCACCCAGGCACAGGGCGTTGTCATGGGGTCCCCTGTTTATTTCATGGATGTGACACCCGAAATGAAAGCATTGATCGACCGGGCGGGTTTCGTTTCCAGATCAAACGGGGGGATCTACAAAAACAAGGTTGGCGCCCTGGTGGCTGCAGCCCGCCGGACGGGAGCTATGCATACGCTCGACACGATGAGTCATTTTTTCATGAGCATGGAGATGATCACTGTCGGCCGTGCCATTGGCGTGGGCCGGGACAAGGGGGACGTGGAAAAGGATGAAGAAGGCCTGATGCTGGCAAGTGCGCTTGGGCAAAGGATGGCTTGGCTGCTCAAGAAGCTCTACGAATGAACCGGCGAGGATTTGGGCGAAAAGGAGGGACCCATGTCTTTTTGGAACCTGGGAACATTGAAATTGGAACAGTTCAGGCCGGGGATTATGAGCAAGGCAGAAATTGGGGATAACTTGATTATGGTGTGCATGAAGATAGATCTAGGCAGGGAAGATACAGGGCATGAGCATTCGTTCGACCAGTGTGGTATTGTCCTGGAAGGCCAAATCGAGATGTTTGTAGGTCAAGAGCGCCGCTTGCTAAATGCGAACGATTGCTATTTTATACCTTCCGGCAGGCGCCATGGTTGGAAGACCTTTGATAGGCCGGTCAAATTGTTGGATGTATCCTCAAAATCGATGTCGAGCGCCGTCTCCTGAGGGATGACAAAATGCCAACGAAATATGCGCATACGAACTTGATCGCGAAAGACTGGAAGCGACTGGCAGCCTTCTACCAGGAGGTCTTCGGATGCGTGCCTGTTCCGCCTGAGCGGGACTTGTCCGGAGAGTGGGTGGACAAGGCAACAGGGATCAGCGGGGCACACCTCTTCGGGATGCACCTCCGGCTTCCGGGCTTCGGAGACGACGGCCCCACCCTCGAGATTTTTCATTATGGCTCCATGCCGGAGCACCCTTCGGTCAAGCCGAATACCCCGGGATTTACCCATATTGCCTTTGCGGTCGATGACGTTGCAGCTGCAGCGCAGGCGGTTTTTAGCCATGGCGGATCTGCCATCGGTGAGCTTACGGTGCGAGAGGTGCCTGGAGTGGGTTTGCTGACCTTTCAGTATCTTGCTGATCCCGAAGGGAACATTGTCGAGATACAGAACTGGAGAAAATAAGGAGGGACAAAACATGAGCAAAATCAAGATCGATAGTGGTGCGGCTTTCTTGTACCCTATGCCCATGGTGCTGGTGGGGTCTGTGGTCGAGGGAAAAGCGAATTTCATGGCTGCTGCATGGGTTTCAAGAGTGAATTTCAAGCCCCCCCTAATGTTGATTGCATTGGGTCCTCACCACACCAACAAAGGGATCGAAGCAAACAAAACCTTCAGCATCAACATCCCTGATGTCTCACTGATGGAGAAGACGGATTATTGTGGTCTGGTTTCAGGCGGCAAAACCGACAAGTCCGAGCTTTTCGAGGTGTTCTATGGGGAACTGGCCCATGCTCCGCTCATCAAGGAATGCCCGGTGTCTATGTCATGCACTCTCTACGAGGCCGTCAAACTGCCGTTCGATGTGCTTTATATCGGCGAGCCCAAGGAGGTGTTTACGGAAGAAAGATATATGACCGATAATCAGTTGGACATAAAGAAAATAAACCCCTTCACGCTGAGCATGCCTGACAACCACTATTGGTCAGTAGGCGAAAAACTCGGCAAGGCTTGGGGCATCGGCAAAGCCCTGAAGAAGAAATAGTGTCGGAAGAGAGAAGCCCATGCAGGTGTTCATCAAGGTAGCGCTGAGTGTCGTCATCATCCTTGCAGCCACCGCGTTCGAGTAAGCGAGGGGTGAAAAAATGAGTGCATCACATCTGAGAAGCGTCCTCGCGGGAGTGGTGGGCGGATGCGCCATGAACCTCGTGATGCTGATGACATTTCGGTTCATCGGGTTAGGCACCGATGGGAAGGGCATCCTGCTCAATCCCGAGTTCCAGAGCCGCAAGCTCATCGCGGTGTGGACAGAACTCGAACCTTTGCCCCTTGTGGTCAACCGACCTCTTCCCATCATCCTTGGGATTATAGGTTTTGGGATTGTGCACGCGTATTTGTACCGGTGGCTTTGTCCATCCTGGCCGACAGGTGTTGCCAAACGGGGATTTCGTTTTGCGTTGCTGGTTTTCGTCATGACCTTTCTCTTCTGGGAATTTTTCACACCCTTCAATCAGTTGGGAGAACCTCTTGGCCTTATCGCTCTCGAGCTCGTCTTCTGGGCTCTTATCGCGTTGGCGGATGGTTTCGCCATCTCGGCGATTATGGAACGAGGCTCTTGATGCTGAAACCCAATCTCCCGGGGATCGACGATGAAGAAGGGGAAAGGGTTCCGCAAGGACTTCCTCCAGTCATTGATGCCCACGTTCACATTTTTCCTGAGAACATATTTTCTGCAATCTGGGCCTGGTTTGACGAAAACGCCTGGCCTATTCGATACCGGCTAAGCAGCGCGGATCTGCTGGCCTATCTGCTCTCCCGTGGCGAGAGTCATGTCATAGCGCTCCAATATGCCCACAAACCCGGCATTTCGCGGATGCTGAATCAGCACATGGTGGAGAGTTGCAGGGACTTTCCCGGCAAAGTGTCCGGCATGGCCGCCGTGTTTCCGGGCGAGGAAAATGCCGAGGGAATCCTCAAGGAAGCCTTTGGCCAGGGGCTCATGGGAGTGAAACTGCACGCCCACGTCCAGTGTTTCGACATGAACGCCAAAGAAATGGACGTGATTTATGATGTCTGTGAGTCGGAGCAGAAGCCGATGGTGATGCACGTGGGCAGAGAGCCCAAGAGCGTCGCCTACCGCTGCGATCCCCATGAGATTTGCAGCGCTGAAAAGCTGGAGCACGTTATAAAGAACTTTCCCAGGTTGAGGATTTGCGTGCCTCACCTGGGATTTGATGAGCTCGGCGTTTACAGAAGCCTGATTGAGAAATACGACACCCTCTGGCTGGACACAACGATGATGCTGGCGGACTACTTCCCTATTCGCGAGCCTGTCAACTTGAATACTTACAGGTCGGATAGAGTCATGTATGGATCGGATTTCCCGAACATCCCTTATGCCTGGGACAGGGAACTCAAATGGCTGAGAAACTCCGGGCTGCCTCAGGAAAAGCTGGAATGGATTTTAGGCAAAAGCGCAGCTGATTTTTTCAGGTTACGCCCCATTGAGAAAAGCGATTGAAGGCTCTTGATGAAATTTGCCTCGATTTTTCCCGGAGTCTTGGGTACATAGGGAATTCAGATCTTAGGTTGCACATGTGAAAGGAGACTACCGGTTTGGGCTCAGGCGGAGAAATTGTTTTTGAAAACCATAAACTCGTTGTTCCTGATCGACCCATCATTCCTTACATCGAGGGCGACGGCACAGGGCCGGACATCTGGAGAGCCGCTGTACGCGTGCTGGACCGCGCTGTTGAGCTGTGTTGGCCGGGCAAAAGAAAGATCTTGTGGAAAGAAGTGCTCGCCGGAGAAAAAGCTTTCAAGGAGACTGGGAATTGGCTTCCCCAGGAAACGATTCAGGCCTTTCAAGAGCACCGGGTGGGCATCAAGGGGCCGCTCACGACACCGGTCGGCGAAGGAATTAGAAGTCTTAATGTTGCACTGAGAATGATCCTTGACCTGTATGCCTGTGTCCGGCCGGTCCGCCATTTCCGCGGTGTCCCCACTCCGTTGAAGGACCCTCAAAAGGTGGACATGGTCGTTTTCAGAGAAAACACGGAAGACGTGTACGTCGGGTTTGAACTGGAATCCGAAAAGCAGGAAACAAAAGACCTCTTGGAGCACCTCCTGAAGAAATACGGATGGCGAATCCGGCCGGACTCGGGGATAGGCATAAAGCCGATCAGCAAATCCGGGAGCCGGAGATTGATCAAGGCCGCTATTGACTATGCCCTAGCCAAAGGCCGCAAAAGTGTGACCCTTGTCCACAAAGGAAACATTCAGAAATTTACTGAAGGAGCTTTCCGGAAATGGGGATATGAGCTTGCAAGGGAGTCTTATCGCGATGAAGTCGTCAACTGGGATGAGTGCAACGGAAATGCGCCACCCGGCAAGATCCTCATCAAGGACGCCATTGCCGATATTTTCTTCCAGCAGACCCTGCTGAGGCCTGAGGAGTTCGATGTGATCGCCACCATGAACCTCAACGGAGATTACATGTCGGATGCTCTTGCGGCCCAGGTGGGTGGGATCGGCATGGCTCCCGGCGGGAACATCAACTATGAAAGCGGCTATGCGCTGTTTGAAGCAACCCATGGCACTGCTCCCAAATATGCGAACCTCGACAAGGTCAATCCCTCTTCCGTTATTCTCAGCGGCGCTATGATGTTGGAATACCTTGGATGGCCGGAGGCTGCGGCGCGTATTGAAATGGGCCTTGAGAAAACCTTCGATTCCAAGAAAGTCACCTATGATCTCGCCCGCTTGATGGAGGGCTCAGAAGAAGTCTCGTGCTCCCGGTTCGCGGATCTTGTTTGCGCCAACATGGAGAGAATGTCGTGACCTACCTGATCCTTGTCTCTCTTGTGTGGGCTTTTTCCTTCCCTCTCATCAAGGGTCACCTCACGGGCCTTGACCCGAACTTCGTCTCTTTTGCCAGGATGCTCCTGTCCCTCCTCGTCTTTCTGCCTTTTCTGAGATTCCGAGGCATTGAAAAGCCCATGGGATTGAAGCTCGCCTTTACAGGGGCTGTTCAGTTCGGCCTTATGTACATTGCCTACATCACCTCATTCCAGTTTCTTCCGGCTCACACCATTGTCCTCCTCACCACAACGACGCCCCTCTTCGTCACCCTCTTCCATGACCTTTACTCCCGCAAGTTCAATGTCCTCTTCTTCTTGGCCGCCTCCATGGCCTTCCTGGGAGGTGCGGTCATCAAGTACCCTGATCAACCTCTCCGTGCGAGCCTCATGGGAATTGTCCTGGTGCAGATCTCAAACATCGCTTTTGCCTTTGGCCAGCTTTACTACAAACAGCTTTCGGCAAAGCAGTCCTCGTGGAGCGATCGCTCCGTGTTCGGCTTCCTTTATCTCGGCGCGGTCATCCTCACAGCTCTCTTCTCCATTTTCACGACCCGGTTCTCACAAATCCAGGTCACGGCTTCGCAGGTTCTCGTTCTTGTCTACCTCGGCATCATCGCCTCGGGAATCTGCTTCTTCCTATGGAACAAGGGCGCGCGGTTTGTAAATGAAGGGATGCTCGCGATTATCAACAACCTCAAGATCCCCCTTGGAATCCTCGCCTCCCTGTTCCTCCTCGGTGAGAGTACCGACTATTTGAGGCTTGTCATCGGATTCGGTCTGATGGTGGGTGCTGCCTATCTTTGCGAAAGGCCCGGCCACCTTCCCGCAAAGCAGTCCGCCTATTCCTAGGCAAGACTGGAAAGGAGTGGAATCCATGGTTGTGACCATCGTTGAAGTCCACGTGAAACCGGAGAACGTCGAGCAATTCATCGGTGCGACGATCGAGAACCACAAGGCCTCGGTCAGAGAACGGAAGAATATGCGCTTCGACGTGCTCCAGTCGCCCCAAGACCCCTCTCTTTTCCTGCTCTACGAAGCCTACAACTCAGAAGAGGGCGCTGCTGCGCACAAGAACACCCCTCACTACTTGAAGTGGAGGGACACGGTCGCTCCCTGGATGGCTGTGCCCAGAAAGGGAGTGCCGTACCGGGTGATTTGTCCGTAACCTGGCAGGCGCAGTGGCCTGCCCTGCCCAAAGTCAGAAAGGAGAATATCGAATTTCGAACAAGGAACCGCAGAATGATGAAGGATTCACTTCGACATTCGAAATTCCTTGTTTGTTATTCTGCGGTTCGACTTGGTCTCAGGCAATGCATTAGTTCCGCTGCCCCGCATCAATCAGATGCAAAGTGCTGGAATTGCCGGAACCCGAAAATCACGAAGGCCTCCGGAGTTTGAAATGCCGATCAAGGCTTTTGACTTCTACAGAACCCCAAGGCTGGTTTTTGGGCCGGGCCGGGTTAAAGAACTCGGTCAGATCGCAGCCCCTCATGCCGCAACGGTGCTGGTGGTCACCGGCGGGGACTCTCTGGATCGAACAGGCCACTGGGAGAAATGCGAGGAGTCTTTGAAAAAAGCCTCTCTCAGGGTCCACCGCTACCGTTTCAGCGGAGAACCCTCTCCTGAAACCGTGGATAGCGCTGTGAAGGAGTTCGCCCCTCTGTCCGTGGAGACAGTCGTCGCGGTTGGAGGCGGGAGCGTCATCGACTGTGCCAAGGCCATCGCAGCCATGTTGCCTTTGGGGGAACCTGTCACGCCTTATCTGGAAGGCGTGGGGACCAAGACGCATCCCGGCAAGACCTTGCCCTTCATCGCTGTTCCCACCACCGCAGGCACGGGAAGCGAAGCAACGAAAAATGCCGTCATCAGCAAAGTGGGAAGGCAGGGCTTCAAGAAATCGCTCCGCCACGACAACTTCACTCCTGTCTGCGCGATCGTCGACCCTGAATTGACTCTCTCCTGCCCTCCGCAGGTCACTGCCGCCTGCGGCATGGACGCCTTCACACAACTTCTTGAATCCTACGTCTCCCCTCAGGCCTCTTCGGTCACGGATGCGCTCGCCTTGAGCGGTATCGAGCACATGGCTTCCGCCCTGATCCCGGCATCAACCGATCAGGGACACGACATCGGGCTTCGTGCATCCCTCGCCTATGCCGCTTTCCTGTCCGGAATCACCTTGGCCAATGCGGGACTGGGGATCATCCACGGCCTTGCTTCACCGATCGGGGGAGTGGTCCCTATTCCCCATGGCGTCGTTTGTGCAACCCTGCTGGCTGAGGCCTGCCGCATGAACATCAAGCGCCTCAGAGAACTCCGCAGGCCTGACGACATCACGCTCATCAAGTTCGCCAGGCTTGGCCGGGTCGTTTCAGGTGTACAGGATGCTGACCCTTCCGCTGCCTGTGATCGGCTGCTCAAGACGCTCGATGAGTGGACAGAGCGACTCTCCATTCCTCACCTCGGTCAGTACGGAGTCTCTGAATCTGATCTGGATGCGCTTGCTACTCAAGCCGGTCAAAAGAGCAACCCGATCCAGCTTGAGCTCAAGGATATCAAAGCGATTCTCCGCGCAAGACTATGAGTGGCCTTTCCCCCTCCCACCAGAGGCTGTGTCGCAATGTCATTTCGAGGCGCCAGCCGAGAAATCTTGATTCTTCAACTAGCGCAATTTAAAGATTTCTCCCGGAGTTTACCCTGAGCGTGTCGAAGGGGTCGAAATGACAAAGAAGAAGCTTCCCCATGATTGCGACACAGCCTCCCAGGGGAGGGGAATGATGAGAGGCGGACAGACCTCAGTGGGCCCAAAGGTATTCCCCCTTGACAGCCAAGAGAGGTTCTCTCTATATTGGCTTCGAGATTAACCTCCAAGACTTCCGAAGAAATATTCTGCTACAGCAGGGAGAATTCGTCATGGCCAAACTCGAAGGAAAGGTTCTGATTGCCCAGGGCGGCGGGCCGACGGCGGTCATCAACCAGTCGCTCATCGGTGTTGCCGTGGAGGCGCGCAAATTTCCCCAGGTGACACGGATCTACGGAGCTATCAACGGGGTCCGCGGCATCACCAATGAGGATTTTATTGATCTGACCCAAGAGACGACGAACAACCTCGAAAAGGTGGCCCTAACGCCTTCATCGGCACTGCTGAGCACGCGGGACAAACCCGACGAGGAATATTGCTCGCGCATCTTCAAAGTTCTCAAAGTCCATGACGTGCGCTACTTCTTTTACATCGGCGGGAATGACAGCGCCGACACGGTCAACATCGTCAACCGAAACGCCGAGCAGGCCGGTTATGACATGAGATCCGTTCACATCCCCAAGACGATTGACAACGACCTGGTGTTTAATGACCATACCCCCGGGTACCCTTCTGCGGCCCGGTTCGTCGCCCTCGCTTTTATGGGGGCGAATCTCGACAACCGTTCTCTGCCCGGTGTTTACATCGCCGTCGTGATGGGCCGACACGCCGGATTCCTCACGGCCGCATCGTCGCTCGGCCGCGCTTACCCGGATGACGGACCTCATTTGATTTATCTTCCCGAACGATCCTTTGATCCCGACAAGTTCCTGGGAGATGTGGATCGGGTTTACAAGAAGCTTGGGAGGTGCGTTGTCGCCGTGTGCGAAGGGATCACAGACGAGAAGGCTACACCGATCGTCACCAAGCTGACCCAATCCCAGGAAAAAGACGCGCACGGAAATATCCAGCTCTCAGGCACGGGGGCTCTCGGCGATCTTCTCGCAGATGAAGTCAAAAAGAAGCTGAAAATCAGCCGCGTCCGTGCCGACACTTACGGATATCTCCAGCGCTGCTACATGGGCGTTGTCTCCGACGTGGACCAGAATGAAGCTCGCGAGGTGGGAGAAAGGGCTGCGCAGTACGCCCTCTGGCATGATGCGGACGGGTCCGTGACCATCCATCGGACAGGGAATTACTCTGTGGACTATCAGCTGTCCGCTCTTTCGGAAATTGCCGCCAGAACAAAAACCATGCCGGACGAGTTCATCAGCGCTGAAGCCAACGATGTGACCGAAGCCTTCTATGCTTATGCACGGCCCCTGCTGGGAAGCGGCATGCCTCAACCGCACAGGCTCCGTGCTCCG
>Ga0209450_10000208_pt1 | contig 32191 bp, 31 predicted proteins | sample FrelakmetLWP11LW_FD_187149 | JGI IMG/M metagenome (GOLD analysis project Ga0209450, IMG submission 187149) | Freshwater lake sediment microbial communities from the University of Notre Dame, USA, for methane emissions studies - LWP11 LW (SPAdes)... | ecosystem: Environmental > Aquatic >...
CCGCAGGATGTGGGCAAAGGCCGGCTCGTCGTCATCGGCGCCGGCAAGGCCTCGGCGGCGATGGCGCGCGCAGTGGAGGATCACTGGGCCGGCGAACTGTCGGGGCTGGTGGTCACCCGCTACGGCTACGCGGTGCCGTGCCGGCGGATCGAGATCGCCGAGGCGGCGCATCCGGTGCCCGATGCGGCGGGGCTGGCGGCCGCGCGACGCATGCTCGACGTGGTGCGTGACCTCACGGCCGACGACCTGGTGCTGTGCCTGATCTCCGGCGGCGGCTCGGCGCTGCTGCCGCTGCCGATCGACGGGCTGTCGCTCGAACACAAGCAGGCACTGAACCGTGAATTGCTGAAGTCCGGCGCCAGCATCAACGAGATGAACTGCGTACGCCGGCACCTGTCCGCCATCAAGGGCGGTCGGCTCGCCGCCGCCTGCCACCCGGCCCGGGTACTGACGCTGGCGATATCCGACGTCCCCGGCGACGACCCGATCAACATCGCCTCCGGCCCCACCGTGCCCGACCCGACCACCTGCGCCGATGCGCTGGCGATCGTGCGCCGCTACGGGATCGAACTGCCGCCGGAGGTGCGCGATGTGCTTGAAGGCGGCCGCGGCGAAAGCATCAAACCAGGTGACCCTCGGCTGGCGCGCGCGCAGATGCGCCTGATTGCCACGCCGCAACTGGCGCTCGCCGCGGCAGCGAAGGTCGCGCGCGGGGCCGGATTGACCCCGCTGCTGCTCGGCGATGCGATCGAGGGGGAGGCGCGCGAGGTCGGCAAGGTGATGGCCGGCATCGCCAGGTCAGTGGCCCATCATGGACACCCGGTCGCCGCGCCATGCGTGCTGCTCTCTGGCGGCGAAACGACGGTGACCGTGCGCGGCAGCGGCCGCGGCGGCCGCAATGTCGAGTTCCTGCTCGCGCTGGCGGTGGCGCTCGACGGCATGCCGAACGTTTGGGCGATCGCCGGCGACACCGATGGCGTCGACGGCGCCGAGGAAGTCGCCGGTGCGTTCGTTGCGCCGGACACGCTCGCGCGCGCCTGGAGCAAAGGGATCCGCGCAGTTGACCGGCTCACCGACAACGACGGCCACGGCTTCTTCGAGGCGCTCGGCGACCAGGTGATCACCGGGCCAACGCTGACCAACGTGAACGACTTCCGCGCCGTTCTGGTAACGCCGTGCCGCTAGCGGCCGGGTCCTGCCGCGAATTCGCCGATAATTGCCGCGTTTGTCGCCCGGGCGTCGCTGCTGGCGGGCTTCGATTCGAGGAGAGGGTGATGCACCAGAACGTGATCGTGTCGTTCGGCAAGGACAAGGAATTCGATTACAAGCTGACGTCGGACGATCTGGCCGGCTATACCGGTGACGAGGCGCGCAAGTGGTTCGACCGCGAGTTCCAGGAACTGGAGTGCGACGTGCCGACGCCGATGGGCAAGGTGCTGCTGGTCGATCGCATCCTGAGCGTGGCCAGGTATTCCGGCGAGCGGCGCTTCCGTGAGCATCCCGAGTGGGCCGGCGTGTTCGCCCGCAACGCGGCGGTGATGATGGGGCGCGAAGTGATCCGCGTCGACGTCGACAAGTACACGATCGAATACTGAGAAGCTCTGCGCTTCATGCCTCGGGGTCGAGCCCGATCGGTGGAAAACGACTGAGCGCGGCCGGGGCTGCCGCGAGGCGGCGGCCGTTCCCTGCAACGCGGCGCGCCTGCCACGCTACTGCCCGCCCTGGACGACGCCGATCCGCCGGCGCAGCCGCTCCGCTTCCGGCTTTTCGCCGGCCTGTTCGGCGCGCATCAACTGCACGTTCAGCCACGCCAGCAGCGGCCGTCGCCAGCCCTGCGCCGAGGCGGTGTCGACGGCGACCTGCAGCGTCTGCGGGCTGGCGCGCTGACCCTCGAAAAGCACGCCGGCAGCGATCAGCCGCGACAGCGGATCGTCGGTTCCGGCAAGCGCCGACGCGGCCGCATCCGCGCTGCTCTTCGCATCGGCCACCGTGCGATGCGGCTCCGGCAGCAGGGCGATGTCCTGCGGTTGCACGCGGGCGGAAAGGTAGTCGGCATAGGCGCGCTCCGCCGGCGCCGCGTCCGCCCTGAGCTTTTCGAAACCCTCGCACGGCTCGAATACGAGGCTCGCTACGCGCGCGGCGCAGCGCATCAGCTCGGCGCGCGCGAGCAGGTCGAGCCGGCCGGTGCGCGCGATCTCGTTACGCGCGCGGGCGGTCTCGGCCGCTTCGACGCGCGCATTGCCTTCCAGGTAGGCGGCCACGGCGTTATCGATCGCCTGCCGCGCGTTCATCTGCCAGTCGGGCGGCGCCGGGCGGCTCGTGCAGGCGGCGACCAGCAGGCCGAGCGCGGCGACGGCCAGTGCGCGCAGGAGGCAGGCGAAGGGGCTCATCGCAGCTTCAGCTCCGTGTCGCGCGCGAACGGCCACTTGCGGTTGATCTCGTTGACCAGGTGCTCGACTTTGCGCAGGCTCGACTCGACCTCGGCGCGCAGGGTGCCGAGGTCGGCGCTGGCCACCTTGGCATTGGTCGCCACTGCCTGCGCCTCGGCGAGCAGTTTGTCGGCCTGCTTCAGCGTATTGCGCGCATCGGCCAGTGTGCCGTTCAGTTGCACGATCGCGGCGCGCGTTTCCGGCATCACGCCCTCGGGGCCGAAGACCTGAACGTCGGCCTTGGCGACCAGGCCGTCGACACGCGCCGCCAGGCCGTCGACCCGCGCCAGCAGTGCGTTGGTGCGGTCCAGCGCGGCGATCAGCTTCTTCGCGTCGTCGTCATTGCCGAGCAGTACGCCGAGCGCACCATGACGGCCCTTCAGGCGTTCCGTCGCAGCCTGCACGTTGCCCAGCGTCGCGGTCAGCGCCGAATCGGCGTTCGACAGCGCCGTCAGGTTGCGCACCAGGTCACGCGTGGCGGCGACCAACTGCGGGATCTCGGCGGTGGCGTCGCCCACCAGCACCCGCCGCACCGCGCCGTCCGGCAGCGGCGGATCGCTGAGGACGCCGCTGTAGGCGCGGATGGCGACGTTGCCGACCAGGCCGCGCACCAGCGTGAACACGCTCGACTCGCGCAGCCAGCGCGCGTCCTTCTTCGGCACGTCGATCAGGATCCGCGCGGCGCCGTCCTCCGCCAGTTCGATCCGCCGCACGCGGCCGATCGGGAAGCCGGAAAAGGTCATGTCCATGCCGACGGTCACGCCCTCGGAGTCGTCGGCGACCAGCACCAGCCGCTGCGTCGCCTCGAACACGCCCCTGGCGTACATCACGTACAGCACCGAGCCGACGAGCAGCAGCACGAGGAGTACCAGCAGCAGCGCGGCCTTGAACTCCAGGTGCGCGACCGGCGACGGTTCGGGCGATGCGGGCGGTTGCTGGTTCACGAAGTTGGTTCAGTAGTAGTTGCCGACCAGTGATGCCGCCTCGATCAGCAGCATGACCAGGAACAGGCGGACCAGCGCCTGCAGTTCGGCGCTGGTGCGGGTTCGCCCGCGTGGCAGATCGTACAGAGCCGAGGCCACCGGCAGCAGCGACACCGCGAGCGCGAGCAGGAAAGTCTTGATGGTGAAGATCAGCGTCACCGCCGGCGTGAATACCTGGCCCACGGTGCGCGTGTAGCGCTCCAGCCCGCCGAGCGTGAAGCCGTGCACCGTGAGATAGGCAAGCACCAGGGTCACCACGCCGGCGACGGCAGCCAGCATCATGACGGCGAAGGCGCCGGCGATCACGCGCGGCAGCACTTCGTGGCGCAACGGATCGAGGCCTTGCTGGCGCAGGGCATCGAGTTCGCCGCGCGATCGCATGCGGGCAAGCTCCCGGCCGTCCGGCAACCCGATGCGCAGCGCGACGAAGATCGCCGCGGTGAGCGGGATCAGTTCCAGCACCAGCACGCGCACCACCATCTGCAGCGCGTACTGCGACAGGCCGTAGCTCGCCGCCGTCACCACCACGATGCGGATCAGAATCAGGCCGAGCAGCGATGACAGCAGCGTGAACCAGAGCAGGATCGGCGCGGTGCCGAGATAGATGTGCCGCGCCATGGCTGCTCGATTGGCGCGCGCATAGCTCGACGGCGACAGCGCCAGCACCAGCAGGAGCGCGCCCAGGTGAATGATCCGCCACCAGCCGCCGAACCATCGCAGCACTGCGCGGCCCATGTCGGTGAGCGCGCCGGGGCGCGAGAGCATCGGAACCATGACCGGATGATAGGAGCGTGGGGCGCCCGTCGACGGCGTATGTCAACCCACGTCGTTCCCGCGCAGGCCGGCGCGACGGCAACAGGCGAGGGCAGGCGACGAACCGCTAAGCCGCCTTTACCGGCATCCGGATCACCTGGGCGTTGCCCTGGCCGCGGAAACGGGCCAGCAGGTCGGCCTGCTTCGCTCGCGCCTTCTCGAGGTGCTGCGCTTTGACGTGGCCGTAGCCGCGGATCTCCTCGGGCAGGCTCGCCAGTTCGATCGCGACTGAGTGGTTGTCGGCGGCGAGCCTGCCGAGCAGTTCGTCGACCAGCTGCTCATACTCGCCGATCAGCGCGCGCTCCATGCGCCGTTCTTCCGTGTAGCCAAAGACGTCGAGCGCGGTGCCACGGAGAAACTTCAGCTTCGCCAGCACGCCGAACGCGCCCATGATCCACGGCCCGAACTGCATCTTCTTCGCCTTGCCGGTCACCGGGTCCGGCCGCGCCAGCAGCGGCGGGGCGAGATGGAAGTTCAGCTTGTAGTCGCCTTCGAACATCCCGGCGATCCTGTCGCGGAAGGCCGGGTCGGCGTGCAGCCGCGCCACTTCATATTCGTCCTTGATCGCCAGCAGCTTGAAGTAGTAGCGCGCCACCGCCTCCGTGAGCCTGGTCGACTGCAGGCGGTCGGACTCGACGCGGCGCACGCGCTCGACCAGGTCCTTGTAGCGCTGCGCATAGGCGGCGCTCTGGTAGGCGGTGAGGAACTCGGCGCGACGGCCGACGATCTCCTCCAGCGATGACGCGCGCTTCAATTCGATCACCTGCGCGGGGAAGGCCGCTTTCCTGACTGCTTCGGGGTCGTGCGCGGCGGCGCGACCCCACTCGAAGGCGCGCCTGTTGGCATCGATCGCCACCCCGTTCAGTTCGATCGCCCGCAGCAGCGTCTCGTAGGCCAGCGGGATCCAGCCCTTCTGCCAGGCGAAGCCGAGCACGAACGGGTTGGTGTAGATGCCGTCGCCGAGCAACGCCGTGGCGAGTCCCGTGGCGTCGACGGCCGCCGCGTGCGCCTCGGTGCCGATAGCCTCGCGGATCTGCTGCAGCATGCCGGCCGCACCGGAAGACCAGTTGGGGTTCTTCACGAAATCCGCGGTCGGCGATTCGGCGGTGTTCAGCACCGCCTTCGTACGCCCGGAATGAATCTTCGACAGCGCCTCGTTGCTGGCGCTGGTGATGAGATCGCAGCCGAGCACGAGATCCGACTCGTTCATCGCGATGCGCGTGGCGAACAGATCCTCCGGCCGTGGCGCGATCTGTACGTGCGAGAACACCGCGCCGCCCTTCTGCGCCAGGCCGGCCATGTCGAGCACCGACACGCCGCGGCCTTCGATGTGCGCGGCCATGCCGAGCAACTGGCCGATCGTCACCACGCCGGTGCCGCCGATCCCGGTGACCACGATGCCGTAGCCTCGTCCGGCGGGAAGCTCCGGCACTTCAGGCAGTGGCAGTTGCGGCACGTCAACTGCGGCTGCCTTGCCCTTCTTCAGCTTGCCGCCCTCGACGGTGACGAAGCTCGGGCAGAAGCCCTTCAGGCACGAAAAATCCTTGTTGCAGGAGGACTGGTTGATGCGCCGTTTGCGGCCGAACTCGGTTTCCAGCGGCTCCACCGACAGGCAGTTCGACTGAACGCTGCAGTCGCCGCAGCCTTCGCAGACCAGTTCGTTGATCACCACGCGCCGCGGCGGATCGGGGAAGACCACCTTGTCCGGCTTGTTCTGCTTGCGCCGGCGCCGCTTCTCCGAGGCGCAGGTCTGGTCGTAGACGAGCACGGAGACGCCGGCGTACTCGCGCAACTCGCGCTGGATTCGGTCGAGTTCATCGCGGTGATGCACGGTCACGCCCGGCGCCAGCTTCCACACGTCGCCTTCGGCGCCGCGGGCGTTGACCGCACTGTGGTCGCGTTCGCTCGCCGCGTCGTACTTCTGGGGCTCGTCGGTGACGATGACAATCCTGCGCACACCCTCGGCGTAGACCTGCTGGGTGATCGCCGGCACCGTGAGCTGTCCGTCCGTGGGCTGGCCGCCGGTCATCGCCACCGCGTCATTGAACAGGATCTTGTAGGTGATGGCTACGCCCGCCGCCACCGCGGCGCGGATCGCCAGCGCGCCGGAGTGGAAGTAGGTGCCGTCGCCGAGGTTGGCGAAGATGTGCTGCTCGCTGGTGAACGGCGCCTGGCCGATCCACGGCACGCCTTCGCCGCCCATCTGCGTGAAGGTGGACGTACTGCGATCCATCCAGATCGCCATGTAGTGGCAGCCGATTCCGGCCACCGCTCGCGAGCCTTCAGGCACCACGGTCGAGGTGTTGTGCGGACAGCCGGAGCAGAAGTACGGCTTGCGCTCGGCCACCAGGCGCGGCGTGGCCAGCGACTTCTCCTTGGCCTCGATCAGTGCCAGCCGTGCCTGCATGCGCGCGCGCACATCGGACGGCAGTTCCAGCCTGCCGATGCGGGCGACGATCGCCTTGGCGACGATTGCCGGCGAGAGCTCCGAGTGCGCCGGCAGCACCCAGCTGCCCTGCGGCACCGACCACTCGCCGCCGTCCTTCTCGTCGAACTTGCCGATCACGCGCGGGATACGCTTGCCGGTGCCGATCCACGCGTACAGGTCTTCCTTGATCTGGTACTCGATCAGCTGCCGCTTTTCCTCGACGACCAGGATCTCCTCCAGCCCCTCGGCGAAGGCGCGGACCGCCTGCGCCTCCAGCGGCCAGACCATGCCGACCTTGAACACGCGGATGCCGATGCGCGCGCAGGTCTCCTCGTCCAGACCGAGGTCGGCCAGCGCCTGCCGCATGTCGAGGTATGCCTTGCCGCTGGCCACGATGCCGAAGCGCGCATGCGGCGAATCGAGCACCGTGTAATTGAGTTTGTTGGCGCGGCAGTAGGCGAGCGCGGCGTACAGCTTGTGGTCGAGCAGCCGCGCCTCCTGTGCCAGCGGCGTGTCGGGCCAGCGGATGTTGAGTCCCCCAGGCGGCATCGCGAAGTCGGAGGGCAGCGCGATGTTCACGCGCTCGGGGTCGACGACCACCGAGGCGCTCGCCTCGACCACCTCGGTGACCGTCTTCATCGCCACCCATACGCCGGCATAGCGGCTCATCGCGAAGCCGTGCAGGCCGTGGTCGAGGTATTCCTGCACGGTGGCCGGATACAGCACCGGGATCATGCAGGCCTTGAAGATGTGGTCCGACTGGTGCGGCAGCGTCGAGCTCTTGGCACCGTGATCATCGCCGGCCAGCGCCAGCACGCCGCCGCGCGGGCTGGTGCCGGCGGCGTTGGCGTGCTTGAAGACGTCGCCGCAGCGGTCCACGCCCGGGCCCTTGCCGTACCACAGGGCAAAGACGCCGTCGTATTTCGCGCCCGGCGTCATGCCGACCTGTTGCGTGCCCCACACGCTGGTGGCGGCGAGGTCCTCGTTCAGGCCGGAGTGGAACTTTATGTGTTGCTTTTCAAGGTGCCTCTTCGCGCGCCATGCGGTCTGGTCGACCGAGCCCAGCGGGCTGCCGCGATAGCCGGTGATGAATCCCGCGGTGTTCAGCCCCGCCATCGCGTCGCGTTGCCGCTGCAGCATCGCCAGCCGCAGCAGCGCCTGCGTGCCGCTCATGTAGGCGCGTCCGCGCTCCAGCGTCCAGCGGTCGTCAAGCGAAATTTCCGCCAGGGCGCGGCGGACGGATTCAGGCGGCGGGGCATTCATGCAGGATTCCTCGGCCAAAAATCGTGTTCCTGGGAGCGCGTTGCCAACGGCTGCTGGACGTTGGGTGCGGCCGCGCTTCGCCTTGTGGGCGTCGGCGGCGGTGTCTGGACTTCAGGAGCCTGAAGTGGCGGGCAGGCTAACAGAGGCACCGCATCGGCTCAATCGGCACAGCCACCCGGCATCGCGGTAGCGGCGGTTGCGTATCCTTCGAGCGCTTCGCGCGGAATCCAGGCTCTGTCCACGCGCCGGCAGACAGCTGCGCCCGCCGATGAAGGAGATGTCGAATGGTCGTCACCACCACCCCGAGCGTCGAAGGCAAGCGCATCACCCGGTACTGCGGTGTGGTCGCCGGTGAGGCCATCCTCGGCGCCAACCTGTTCAAGGACCTCTTTGCCGGCATCCGCGACCTCGTCGGCGGCCGGTCGGCAACCTATGAGCGCGAGCTGCAGCGGGCGCGGGACATCGCCATGCAGGAGTTGCAGCAACGTGCTCAGGAACTTGGCGCGAATGCCGTGGTCGGGGTCGATCTGGACTACGAGGTGCTGGGCCAGGGCAACGGGATGCTGATGGTCTCGGCCAGCGGTACCGCCGTGGTCGTCGAGTGAACTGACTGGCTCTGCACTGCACCGGCCCTGCGTTCAAGGCGCCGCCGGCAGCGAGCAATCAACTTCATATCTATCGACAGTCGATGAACCGCGACAAGATTGAAACGCTCGACAACCCGCTGCTGCAGGCCTGGACCGACGAGCTCGGCCTGCCGCCGTTTGCGGCGATCGAGGCCGGCCACTTCGAGCCGGCGTTCGACGCGGCGCTCGCCGAGCACCGCGCGGAGATCGAGCGCATCGCCACCCAGTCGGAGCCGCCCACGTTTGAAAATTCCGCGGCGGCGCTCGATCGCAGCGGCCGGTTGCTGGCGCGTATCGAGCCGGTCTTCCGCAGCTTCTTGCTTCGCACACCTCGCCTGAGCTGCAGGCGGTCGAGCGCCGGCTGGCACCGCGGCTGGCCGCGCACTACGCGTCGATCCAGCGCGATCCGCGGCTGATTGCCCGCCTCGACGCGCTGCATCGACGACGCGCAGATCAAGCCCTACTTCTCGCTGGAGAACATGCTGGCAGCGCTCGCCGACTGCGCGCAGCGCCTGTTCGGCGTGCGCTTCGTCGAGCGCCCCAAAGCGCCGCGCTACCACCCCGACGTGCGCGTGTTCGAGGCGCTCGCTGCCTCCGGCAGCCGCGTCGGCACGTTTCTGTTCGACAACTTCGCCCGCCCCGGCAAGCGCAGCGGCGCCTGGATGAATGCCATGCGCCTGCAGTCGAGGAGTGGCGGTGAGGTGCGGCCCGTCATCGTCAACAACAGCGATTTCTCGAGAGGCGCGCCAGGCGAGTCCGTGCTGCTGTCGCTCGACGACGTGCGAACGCTGTTCCACGAGTTCGGCCACGGCCTGCACGGACTGCTGTCGGACGTCACCTACGAGCGGCTGTCCGGCACGCGGGTGCTGCGCGACTTCGTCGAACTGCCGTCGCAGCTCTTCGAGCACTGGGCGCTTGAGCCCTCGGTGCTCGGGCGCCACGCGCGGCACTGCGTCACCGGCGAGCCGATGCCGCAGGCGCTGGTAGAGCGCGTGCTGCGAGCACGGGAGTTCAACCAGGGCTTCGAAACGGTGGGCTACACGGCCAGCGCACTGGTCGACATGATCCTGCATGGCCTCGCCGACGCGCAGGACCTCGACATCGCCGCCTTCGAGCGCGAGACGCTGGCGCGGCTCGGCACGCCCGAGCCCATCGCGCCGTACCACCACCTGGCGCACTTCCAGCACCTGTTCGCCGGCAACTACGCTGCCGGCTACTACGTCTACCTGTGGGCCGAAGTGCTCGACGCCGACGGCTATCGGGCCTTTGTCGAGGCGGGTGATCCGTTCGATGCGGCGGTGGCGGACCGCCTGCTGCGCTTCATCTACTCGCGCGGCGGTTCGCTGGAACCGGCGCAGGCTTACCGCGCATTCCGTGGCCGTGACGCCGAAGTCGGGCCGCTGCTCGCCAAGCGCGGGCTGATCGAGGAAACGCAGACGGCCTGATCGCCGGTGAGGCGGTCAGGCCGGCACCGGCATCGGCTGGCGGTCGCTCAGGCGCAGCCAGCCGCGGGCGATGCGGTACACCGCCCACAGGCCGAGCACGAACAGGCCGACGATCCAGATCGCAATGCCGACCAGCACGATCGCCAGCAGGCCGCCAGCCAGGCCGATGATCAGCGCCCACAGCAGTGCAAACCAGAAGGTGCGGATCTGCCAGGTGAAGTGCGACTCGAGCCACGTGCCGCGGGCGTCGCCGCGCTTCACGTAGTTGATGATCACCGCGATGATCGACGGCCAGCCGAACAGGAACGCGCCGATCACGGTCGAGGCGCCGAAGGCGCCGATCGCCAGCCCGAGCGCATGCAGCGCGTAGGTCACGTGCGTGAGCGTGACCAGCGACGGGTCGGGTTCGATGGTGTTGATGTTGGTGCTCATCGCTCCTCCCTGCCGGAGTCCGGCGGACAGCGGATATGTGCGGTCGGCGCGCTGGAAGTCAACGGTAGTTCAGCCGAGGAACCGCGCCAGCCGCTGGACGCCGTCGTCTATCAGGTGCTGCTGGGCGGCGAAGCACCAGCGCAGATAGCCCTCGCCTTCGGGACCAAAGGCCACGCCCGGTGCGAGCCCCAATCCCACCTGGGTGACCAGCCGCTTGGCAAAGGCGAGCGAATCGTCGCCGCGACCGGCTACGCGGAAGAACAGATACATCGCACCGTCGGGCGGCGCGCATTCGATGCCGGGCAGCCGCGACAGCTGCGCCACCAGCGCGTCGCGCGAGGCCTGCAGCCGCGCGCGCGTCTCGGCGATCAGTGCGTCGCCGTGCTCGATGGCGGCGATGCCGGCGCGCTGGATGAAAGTCGGCGCGCACGAAGTGTTGAACTCGACCATCTTGGCGAAGTTGGCGATGAAGCCGCGCGGCGCCACCAGCCAGCCGAGCCGGAAGCCGGTCATCGTCCAGCTCTTGGAGAAGGTGTTGGCGCTGATGAAGCGCTCGTCGGCGTCCGCCTGCCCGAGCACGCCGGGCGCGTGCGCCGAACCGTCGAAGATCAGCCGCTCGTAGGCGTCGTCGGCGATTAGCCAGACGCCGTGGCGGCGGCAGTGCGCGCGCAACGCTTCCCAGTCTTGCTGCGGCATCACCCAGCCGGTCGGGTTGTTCGGCGAATTGACGATCACCGCCCGCGTGCCGGCAGGCGCAGCATCGAGCAGCCGCTGCAGGTCGAGCGTCCAGCGGCCGGCGGTGCACGAAAGCGGCACGCGCACGACCTCAGCGCCCATGATGCGCGGCTGCGCGGTGACGTTCGGCCACACCGGGGTGACGATGGCCACCCGGTCGCCCGGTTCGAACAGCGACTGCGCCACCAGCGACAGCGCGCTGACGCCGGAACTGGTCACCGCGATCCGGCCCGCGTCCACCGGCAGGCGCGGCCTGTGCAGCCGGTTGACATAGCCGGCAATCGACTCGCGCAGCTCGGCAATGCCGAGGTTGTGGTTGTAGAACGTCTCGCCTTCGTCGAGCGCCGCCTTCGCCGCCTCGCGGATGAAATCGGGCGTCGGCAGGTCGCCTTCGCCGAACCAGAACTTCAGCACATCGTCGCGGCCCATGGCCGCGTTGGCGACCTCGCGGATGCGTGAGGCGGGCAGGGGATCGAGCGAGGGGCGCAGCATGGGCGCGGATGTTACCGGGACGGCCTGTGGCGCCCGGCGGAAGACGCTCAGCGCGCCAGCTGGTTGATCTCGATGATCGGCAGCAGCACCGCCAGCACGATCAGCATCACCACCACGCCCATGGCGAGGATCAGGATAGGCTCGAGCAGCGAGGTGAAGAACATCGCCCGCCGCTCGGCTTCGCGGGCATGGATGTCGGCAGCGCGGCCGAGCATTTCCGGCAGCTTGCCGGTCGCCTCGCCGGAAGCGATCAGGTGGATCAGCACCGGCGGAAACAGCCTTGTGCGGCCCGGCTGGTTGTCCTCGTTGCCGCTGGCTCGCAGCGCCCGCGCCAGCGAGAAGCCTTCGCGCACCCGCTGCGTGGCCTCCAGCACGCGCGTGCGCATGGCGAGGTTGTTGACCGTTTCGCCGGCCGCCTGCAGTGCGCGCAGCATCGGCACGCCGCCGCCGGCGAGGATCGCGAGCGTGCTGGCGAAGCGCGCGGTGTTCAGCGACCGGCTGAGCACGCCGACCACCGGCATCTGCAGCAGCCGCTTGTGCCAGCGCAGTCGGACCGCTTCGACCTTGAGCAGCCGGCGCACGACGAAGACGGCGATCACGACCAGCACAAGCACGATCCAGCCGTAGGCGCGGACGAAGTCCGACAGGGCGATCAGTGCCCGGGTCAGGAACGGCAGTGCCTGTTTGGTGTTGGCGAACACCTGCACGACCTGCGGCACGACGTAGGTCAGCAGGCCGATGACCACCGCCAGCGCGACCAGCGTGACGATTACCGGATAGACGAACGCCAGCGTGATCTTCTGCTGCAGCTTGGCGCGCTCCTCGACATAGTCGGCAAGGCTGCCCAGCACCGAGCCGAGCTTGCCCGACTCCTCGCCGGCGGCGATCAGCGCGCGGTAGATGTCCGGGAACTGGCGCGGGTGGCGGGAGAGTGCATTCGACAGCGAGCTGCCGGCGAGCACGTCGGTGCGGATGGCCGCCATCAGTTCGCGGATCTGCTGCTTCTCGCTCTGCTCGACCATCACGGTGAGCGCGTCGGCCACCGGCAGCTGCGCTCCGAGCAGGCTCGCCAGCTGGCGCGTCAGCACCGACAGTTCGGTCTGCGACAGCCTCCGGCCAAGCGAAAGCTGCAACCCCGCCTTCTGCCCCTCGCCAACAACCGGCTCGACGGTCAGCGGCACCAGGCCGCGGCCGCGCAGCAGCTGCCGCGCGGCGCGCGCGCTGTCGGCCTCGATGACGCCGGACTGGTCCTTGCCGGCGGCATCGGCGGCGGCGTAGCGGAAGGCGGTCACTCCCTCGTCACCCGCACCACTTCCTCGTGCGAGGTGACGCCGGTGGCGACCCAGCGCAGGCCGTCGGCGCGCATCGAGGTCATGCCGGCGCGCTCGGCGGCGCGGCGCATGTCGGTGTCGTTGACGCCCTGGTGGATCAGCCCGCGCATCTGCTCGTCGACCCGCAGCAGCTCGTAGATGCCGGTGCGGCCGACGTAGCCGGTGAAAGTGCACTTGTCGCAGCCGACCGGAACGAACCCGTTGCCGCTGGCCTCCGGCTTCTTGCAGTGCGGGCACAGCTTGCGCACCAGCCGCTGGCCGAGCACGCCGAGCAGCGACGACGAGAGCAGGAACGGTTCGATGCCCATGTCGATCAGCCGCGTGACCGCGCTCGCCGCGTCGTTGGTGTGCAGCGTGGCCAGCACCAGATGGCCGGTCAGCGAGGCCTGAACGGCGATCTGCGCCGTTTCGAGGTCGCGGATCTCGCCGACCATCACCACGTCCGGATCCTGGCGCAGGATCGAACGCAGGGCGCGGGCGAAGGTCATGTCGATCTTCGGATTGACCTGCGTCTGGCCGATGCCCTCGAGGTCGTACTCGATCGGGTCCTCGACCGTCATGATGTTGGTGGTCGAGTGATCGAGCCGGCGGATCGCGCCGTACAGCGTGGTGGTCTTGCCGGAGCCGGTCGGCCCGGTCACCAGCAGGATGCCATGCGGCTGGTGGATCAGCTTGTCGAAGGCGGCGCGCGTGCCCTCGGCCATGCCGAGCGACTCCAGGTTCAGGCGCGACAGGTCCTTCTCCAGCAGGCGCAGCACGGCGCGCTCGCCGTGTCCGGTCGGCAGCGTCGAGACGCGCACGTCCACCGCCCGCCCGCCGACCCGCAGCGTGATGCGGCCGTCCTGCGGCAGGCGTTTCTCGGCGATGTCGAGTTGCGCCATGATCTTGATGCGCGACACCAGCGCCGCGTGCAGCGCGCGCTTCGGCCGCACGATGTCGCGCAGCGTGCCATCGACGCGGAAGCGGACCAGCGAGTAGGTCTCGAACGGCTCGATGTGGATGTCGGAGGCGCCGTCGCGCGCCGCCTGCGTCAGCAGCGCGTTGATCATGCGGATGATCGGCGCGTCGTCCTCGGTCTCCAGCAGGTCCTCGATGTCGGGCACCTCGGCCAGCATGCGCGAGATGTCGAACTCGCCCTCGATGTCGCCGACGATCTGCTGCGCCGAGCCTTCGCCGGCGGAATAGACCTGGGCGATCGCCTCGCGCAGCGCGGCCGGCTCGACCATCACCGGCGTGACGCGGCCGGGAAACACCCGCATCACCTCGTTCAGCGCCGACAGCGGCGTCGACTCCGAGACCCAGGCCTCGGCGTCGCGCTCGCTCTGCGGTCGCAGCAGGATGCCGTTGTCCCGCGCGAAGGTGTAGGGAACGTAGCGCTGCGCAGTGCTCATTGGGCGCGCCGCGGTCTAGCGCTTGACCGGTATCGGGTTGTAGCCGAGCCGCTTCAACTCGGCTATCGCGTCGTCCAGCGTGCGCTTGGCCGTGTCGACGGCAACGCGGACGCGGTAGATCTCTCCGGTCGAGGTGCGCATCGGCTCGATGAAGGCGTCGAAGCCGGAGTTGCGCAACTCCTGCTGGAAATGGCGCCCGCCGGCGAGGTCCGGCATCGTCGTGATATGCAGCACCTGCACGGTGCCGGCGGGTGGCGAGGCCAGCGCCGCGGCGGTGCCGCCACCGGGCGGCACCGATGGCGGTGGTGCCGACACCGGCGGAATCACGAGCGGCGCTGCGGGCGCCGGCGTGGTCTCGCCCGATGGAGCAGCCGCGGGCGGCTGCGCGCTGCGGGCAGCCGCAGGCGGGATCGGCGCGACGTTCAGGTCGCGGAAGATCAGCGTGTCGGGCACCCGCGCGTCGGCCATCTGCGTGCGCATGTACTCGTAGCGTTCGGTGGCGATCGCCGCCGAGGTGCTCTCGTCGCGCACGATGATCGGCCGCAGGAAGACCATCGTGTTGGTGCGGTTGCGCTCGCGCGTCTCGTAGCGGAACAGGGCGCCGAGGAACGGGATGTCGCCGAGCAGCGGCACCTTCTGTTGCGAGACGTTGGTCCTGTCCTCGATCAGGCCCGACAGGACCACGAAGTTGCCGTCCTCGACCAGCACCACCGAGTCGAAGCTGCGCTTGTTGGTGATCAGCTGGCCGGCGACCAGCGACGACGGCGCGATCGACGAGACCTCCAGGTAAAGCGCCAGCCGGACCACGCCGCCCTCGGAGATCTGCGGCTTCACCCGCAGCTGCAAACCGATGTCCTGCCGCTCGAAGGTCTGGAACGGGTTGATCGAACTGCTGCCCGGCTGGGTGAACGAGCCGGTTACGAAGGGCACGTTCTGGCCGACCAGGAACTTCGCTTCCTCGTTGTCGAGCGTCTGGATGTTCGGCTGCGACAGGATGTTGGCGTTGGCCTTCGTCTCCAGAGCGCGCGCGAGGAAGGCGAGGTTGGCGACCTCGCCGATGCCCGGCAGAGTGATCTTGCCCTTGACGATGCCGATGTTCAGGCCGCGGCCGGCCGTGCTGGCATCGGCGGCGACGCCGATGATGTTGGTGCCAGGGCCGCCGAAGTTGGTGCCGCCGATCACCTTGGTGTCGTTGCTGTCCAGCCCGGACAGGTCCTGCCACTGGATGCCGAACTCGGCCGACTTGTCGGCGCTGACCTCGACGATCAGCGACTCGATCACCACCTGCGCGCGGCGCGAATCGAGCTTCTCGATGATCGCGCGGATGTTCCGGTAAAGCGGCTCGGGTGCCGTGATGATCAGCGAGTTGGTCGCGGCGTCCGGCTGGATCATCCCCGCCAGGCCGCCGGCAGCGCCGGCCGCTCCGCCACCGGCCGGCGCCTGCGGCGCCGGTTGCTGCTGCTGTTGCATCTGCTGGCCGAGCACGCCCTGCTGCTGGCCGGTGGTGACGGACGTGCCGGACAACGCGCGGCCGCCGGTCTGCGGCACGAACGTCGGGTCGTTGGCCAGCACGGCCCGCAGCAGCGGCGCCAGCCTCACCGCCTCGGCGTTGCGCAGGTAGACGACGTTCAGGTCGCCGGAGGTCAGGCTCGGCCGGTCGAGCCGCTCGATCAGCTGCTTGGCCAGCGCCAGCCGCGACGGACTGGCGGCGCGCAGGATCAGCGAATTGGTGCGCGGTTCGGCGAGGATCTGCACCCGCTGGCCGCTGTCGGTGGCCTGGCCGGCGGCGCGTGCGCCTTCGTCCAGCACGCGGTTGGCGATCGTGGCGACATCCGTCGCCAGGCCGTACTTCAACTGGATGATTTCGTTCTCGGCCGCGCCCGGCGAGTCGATCGCCTCGATGATGCGGGCGATCCGGCGAAGGTTCTCGGCGTAATCGGTGATCACCAGCGTGTTGTTCGCCGGGTAGGCCGAGATCGTGTTGTTCGGCGCGATCAGCGGCCGCAGGACCGGCACCATGCTGGTGGCCGATTCGTAGCGCAGGCGGAAGACCTGGGTGACGACCTGGTCGCCGCGCGGCGCAGTTGTGGTCGGCACCACCACCTGTCCGCCCTGCAGCTTGGCGTCGGCCTCGGGCACGATGCGCACGATGCCGTCGGGCCGCGCCGGCTCGACGATCGTGAATCCCTGCAGCCGCAGCGCTGCGAGCAACTGCTCGTAGGCCTGCTGCTTGGTGACCGGCCGCTCGGTGACCAGCGTCAGCGTGCCGCGAACGCGCGGGTCGATCACGAATTGGCGACCGGTGTACTGACCGATCGCCCGCACGGCCGCTTCGAGGTCCGCATTGACGAAGTTCAGCATCACCGGATCAGTCCCGGCCTGCGTGCGCGCCGCCGGCGCAGCGGCAGGGGTCTGGGCAAACCCGGCAAGCGGCGTCAGGGCGGCCAGCACCGCCAGGACGAAGGCAGGCAGCCGCCGCCCTTGCGCGGGACGCTTGTGAGCGGGCGCATCGCTGCGCGTTGCGGTCATTTCAGTTTCCAAAGCTGAGGATTGCCGAATCACCGTCACGCCGGCCCAGCAGCAGTACCAGGCCGGCGAGCTGCGCCCGGGTCGACGCGTCCACACCCGACAACGCGCGCGCGCGACCGGCGAACCGGAAGTTCCGTTGCTCGTCGATTGTGCCATCGCCAACCAACTCGAGGGGGCCGGCCAGGGTTGACAACGTCAGCCGCGTGCCGGGGAAGCCGCCTTCGGCGAGCAGTCGATAGTTGCCGAAGGGCGCGACCGTCGTCAGCGCGCTGGTGGCGAACTGCCATTCGCCGACCACGTCTCCCTGCATGCGGCCGCGATGGATTTCGAGCCGCTGCCAGGCCAGGCTGATGACGCCGCCGGGCTTGATGGTGTTGAACGGCGCACCGAGCCCCGCCAGCAACGCTGCCGGCAGCCGCGCGGAGGTGGCCAGCAGTTCCACGCGACCTGTCAGGTCGGCGCGCAACTGCAGCGGTTGCAGCAGCGCCGAAGGGTGCGTCAGCGTCAGGTCGATCGTGCCGGCGAGAAGCCTCCACGGCGACAGCTGCCACGAAAGCGCTTCCGGCAGACCGATACGGGCGATCCCGGCATCCTGCCCCGGCGAGAGCACGACACTCGCCTGGCCCTGCCAGACCGATCCCTTCGCCTCGGCCAGGACGATGCGCTCGCCGGTGGCTTGCGCAATCGCCGAGGCCACCCATTGCGCGGGCGCCATCACCACGGCGGTCGCGCCGATGCTGAGCGCGGCAACCAGGCTGTAGAGCAGGCCGCGCAGCATCGGCAGCCCGGACCGGCGCCTAGCGGCGCGCCAACCGCAGCGACATCTCGATGTCGGCTGCTCCGGGCGTGCCTGTTGCACGTGCAGTCACGATGCTGGCCCTGGCGCCAAGCTCGCGCTCGGCGCCGGCCAGCCAAGTCGACCATGCGGCGTACGGCACGTTGGCAAAAGTGATCTGCAGGTCACCGTCGGCAGCGGGCACGATGCGGCTTGCCTTCAGCCCGGCTGCCTCCAGCGAGCGCTCAACCGCTGCGCGCGCCTCGGCCGGCGGCAGCACGGCCGACTGCGGTCTGGCCTTCAGGCTGGCGACCTCAGCGAGCAGCCGGTCGAGCTGCTCGGCCTGCGTACGCGTCGCCGGCAGGCTCCGTTCCAGGCGCGGGATGCCGACGGCAGCCGGCTCGATCAGCAACAGGAAGATCGCCGTGCACAGCACAACCACGCCGGCGGCGCCAAGGATCAGCCGCTCGCGCGGAGCGCGTTGCGACCAGAGCTCGCGCAGGGCTTCCATCGTCAACCTCCGGCCGCGCTTATGCGCGCTGCCCCGTCCGCCTCGAAGCGCAACCGCAGGCCCTGCTGAACCGCCTGCGCGCGCAACTGGTTCTGCAACTGCGCGTCCGGCGGCGCCTTGAACTTCAGCTGCAGCGTGGCGTCCCGATAGTCGATGCCGGCCACGATACCGACCGGGGCGGAGGCCAGCAGCTGTGCGATCTGGGCGTTCAAGGCAGTGAAATCGCTGGCCGACGACTGCCCGGCGCGCGCACGCAGACGAGCCAGTTCCCGCTGCGCCTGCACGATCGGATCGACCATCTCGGCATCGGCGAAGGCGCTGCGGAACGCGGTCGTCATCCGGCTGCGCAGTTCATTCGCGTCCGATTGCAGCTTCAGCCAGTAGCCGTTCATGCCGGCGATGAACACGGCGATCGCCACTGCGGTCCACGCGAGTGGCGCCTTCCATGAGCGCAGCGAAAGGCGCAGTCGCGACACGTCGCCGAGCACCCCGCCGCGCGCGAAAGCGCCCTGCAGCAGGTTGATCGAACCGTCCGGCGCAGCGGCGTCGAGCGGGCGGTCGGCCGGATCGACGGACACGCCAAGCGCCTCGGCCATCTTCGCAAGCCGCGGCGCCTGCGGCCCGAAGGCGCGGATGCGCTGCCAGCCGCGGCTGCGCAGCGCCAGGCGCAATGCCGCCGGCGGATCGTCGTCCTCGTTGATGTCGCAGGCCACGCCGTCGTGCTGCGCGGTGCGCGCGACCAGGCGGCCGCGCGCCGCGAACACCGGCAGCGCGTCGGCACCGGGTGGCGGCAGCACATAGATGGCGCTGTAGGCGGCGCGCGGCCGCGCGCCGGCCAGCGTCATCACGTCAAGCAGGCGGGTCAGCAGGCCGCGGTCGATCGCGGCGACCGGTAGCTCGGACGAATCGCCTGCTGCCGTCTTGTCGCTGCGGCCGGCCAGCAGGAAGGCGATGTGGCATTGGGTCGGGTCGGCGAGCAGTCGATCCTCGAGAAGGTTGGGCAGCGCCAAGCGCAGTTTCGCCTCACTCAGCCTGGGCGCCGACACCGCGGTCTGGAAGACGTCGCCGCCGTCGAAGACGATTTCAACGCGCTGGCAGCGCGGCAGCAGTGCGATCGAAGCCTCGCCCCACTGAAGCTCGCCGCTCGCGTCCAGTGCGACAAAGCCAACGACCGTCGAGTCGGAAAGTCGCGCCGTTCCGGCCAGCAGCCGGTGCGCCGGCGCGAAGACCCAAAGCCGCGCGACTGGTCTCTCCCCTCTTACAACTCGCGTTGCCACAAGACCTCCACCGGCCCGCCGCCGGGCTGCGCACTGCGGCGCACCAGCGCTTCCATTCGGATGTCGGCGCGTGCCAGCTTGATCTGGCCGCGGACGAAGAAATAGCTGCTCGTCGTTGCAATGCTGGCATCGCCGGCCTCGGCGCTGCCGCCCTCGCCGACGTAATTGCGGAAGTTGCCGACATCGACGAAGTGGGAGATCCGCTCGCGCTGGGCGACGACCGCCCGCGCCCGCGCAAGCGAGATGCCGATCTGCGCGGCGATTACCTCGGCTGCAGCGGTGTTGACGTTCAGGCGCGTCTTGTTGCCGTCGAGCACCACCAGGTAGGGTGCCAGCGCCGCCCCCGCCTCCGCTGAAATCCCCGGGATCGCGGCAATGTCGGTGGACAGGACCGGCGGCAGCGGGCGCCCGGTCGCCGCTCTCGCGCCCGCTTTGCCGTCGTCCGAGTCGGGCGCGAATGCCTCCTTCATGCGCAGCGCAATCAGCTCGGCGTTGACCGTCGGCACGCCGAGCAGGTCGCACAGCCGCTTCAGCGCTTCCAGTTCCCTCTCGACAATCTGGCCATCGTCGCCGGTCAGGTTGCGCAGATTGAATCGTGACTGGGCATCCTCGATGCTGCCGGCGATGCTCGCCTGTGCCGCCAGCGTGGAGGACTCGCCCAGCTGATCGAGCCGGGTTTCCGCCAGGCCCTTGGCCCAGAATTCGTCCAGGCCGTCGTGGCTGCTGCGCATCAGGTCCTCGCGCAGCATCGCTCGCGCCCAGTCGAGAGCGCCTGCCATCAGCACGCGGCTCTGCACGATCAGCTGCTGATTCTCGATCGTCCGCAGCAGCACGAACTGCTGCCAGAAAAGGCCGGACACGATCAGTGTGGCCAGCGTCGCCACGAACAGCGCCATCAGCACCGCAGCACCGCGCTGGCGAGGACGGCAGTCGCGCCGGCCGCGAGCAGCAGTCGAAACGCACGCCGTCCTGTCCTTGCCTGCAGCAGCGGCTGGCCTGTTCATCCCATCCCCACCAGCAGCACACGGCGGTACTGGCGGCCGTCGGTACGCTCGACGATCAGTTCGAGTCCCGGTGGCGCAGCGCGCGGGTTAGGGGACGAGGCAGCCTCCGGCGGCGCCCAGCCTCGCCCCGGCTGCCAGACGCGCACCTGTAGCGCCTGAACGTCGGCGAGCAGCGGCGTTTCGACGAGCTCGGTCACCGGCGAGGAGTCGAGGACGATCGTCGGCGCCGAGGACAGCCGCATCAGGCGTCCTTCGCGAACTTCGTAGATGACCAGTTGCACGGCGCTCGGCGAGCCTTCGATGACCGGCGCGAAACGGATCAGCTCGAAGCTGGCCGGCGTCCCGGAACGGACGATGACCGGCGCGGCCGAAAGCGGCACGAAGGAAGTGTTGACCACCTGCGCCAGGTCGCGTTCGATCTGGCCAAAGGCCACCAGCAGCTCGCGCACCTCTTCCGCCTCGGGCTGCAGCCGCTCGCGCGTGTGCACCAGCGAGTCCAGGCCGCGCCAGGCGATCAGCGAAACGAGCGACAGCACGGTGATCGCCACCAGCAGTTCCAGCAGGGTGAAACCGGCAGCGCTATTCGGTGGGCGGGCGCGGATCATCAGCTGACTGGCACAACGGCCATCATCTCGGCGTGCCGGCGGCGCATGTCGCCGGTGACTCGGAACACCTGCAGTTCGACGCGGCGGAAGAAGGGGTTGGGCGTCGACTTGACCGTTTGCAGGCATTCGAACTCGACATCGGCCTGCGCGCACGGCGTGCTTGTCTGCCCGACCTCGAGGCTCTCGCGCACCAGCCGCAGCTCCAGCAGCCGATTCTCGGCAACCATCGTGGCGAGCATGGTGTAGCGGGTGTCTTCGGCGGCGGTGGTCAGCGACAGCGCGCCGCGCATCGCCGCCGCCAGCGCCACGCCAATGATCACCAGTGCGACCAATACCTCGAGCAGCGTGAAACCACGCTGCTGCGATAGCCGATGCTCAGCGCAGATGAACCGTGCCACGGCCGCGCTCGTCGAAGTCGATCGCCACCTGGGCCGATGCCGTGGACAGTTCCAGCCGTAGCGGTGACTGGATCCATTCGCGGGCGATCGCCACCCGCAGCGGTGGCGCGCCGGGGGCAAGGAGGGACTGCGATGGCTGCTTGGCGCCGGCGGGCACCATCGCCAAAGCCTGCAGCGGTTCGCGCCAAGCGCGCTCGCGCAGAAGATCGTCGCCGCTGACCAGTCGCCGCTCGCCCGCGACGATCGTCACGAAGCGATAGCCGTTCAGGTCAGCCTCCCAATAGATGGGCTGCTGACGGATGCGCGCCTCGTCGGCGGCCAGTGCGAACAGCTGACCGACGCGTTCGGCCTCGCGCGCAAGTTGCTGCCGGTCGTCGGGGGCGGCCGAGATCGTGACGATCGACAGCAGGATGCCAGCCAGCACGATCACCACCAGCAGTTCGAGCAGCGTGAAGCCCCTCGCACGCGGCCGGGCCGCACCGGCCATCGGGCCTAGAGCTGCCACGACCCGATGTCGGCATCGACGCCTTCGCCGCCGGAGGCACCGTCGCGGCCGTAGCTGAAGACATCGATCTCACCCTTCAGGCCTGGGTTGAGGTACTTGTAATCGTTACCCCAGGGGTCCTTTGGCGGAGAACTGCGTTCAAGGTACCCGCCTTGCTTCCAGTTCTGCGGCATCGGCTCGATCGTCGGTTTGGCCAGCAGCGCCTTCAGGCCCTGCTCGGTCGACGGGTAGCTGCCATTGTCGAGCCGGTAGAGCTTAAGCGCCTGCAGCAGCGAGGCGATGTCCTGCTTGGCAGCGGCAATGCGGGCGTCATCAGTGCGGCCGACCACGCGCGGCACGATCAGGGCGGCAAGGATGCCGAGGATCGTGATCACGACCATGATCTCGATCAGCGTGAAGCCGCGGGGCAGGCGGCGGGCGCCAGTCGCGCGTCGAAGAGTGAGCTGCATATCAGTACACCATAGCAATATGTCGCGCCGGAAAACCGCTTTGCAGACACTGCGTAGACTGCGTAGCGGGCAAGCCGACGATATTATCAATGCACCTGCTGGAAGGCCGCTGCCCGGAAATTGGCCGGCAGGGACTTCTTCCATTGGTTGCGAATCCTGCCGGACGGCGATGTGGGCCAAGTGAAGGACGGCCGTTGAGATGTCGAGAAAGATCGCTGTCGCTCTGCTGCATCTGTCGATGCTTGCGCTGGTGTGCGCCATTGGCACGTACTGGGCGATCCGCATCCTGACGCCGGCGCCGGCCAGCGTGCCGCCGCCGCAGTCGGCGGCGGTGCAGCGCGAGGCCGATCCGACTCTTGCTGCGCGCATGTTCGGCCTCGTGCAGGCAGCGCCGGCGGCGCAGCAGGCGCTGAACGTTCAGGCGCTCGGTGCCTATGCGGCGGGCCGGGATTCGGCGGCGGTGCTGTCGGTCGACGGCAAGCCGGCGCGTGTCTACCTGCTGAACCAGGAGGTGTCCAATGGCGCGAGGCTTGTCGAGGTGCGCAAGGACGCGGTGACGATCGAGCAGGGCGGGGCGCGGCGTGAGTTCGCGTTGCCGCTCCAGCAGTCGCTTGGGCTGGGGGGCAGGCCGCCGCCGCCGGGATACACCCGCGAAGGCTCCACCTTGACCGCACCGTCGGTTGCGGCGGCCACACAACCCGCAGGGGCCGCGCCCCGACCGCTGCCGCCGCGGCCGTCCGTCGCGCAGCAACCGCTTCCGCAGCAATCGCAGGTCCAGCCGCCGGCGCAACCGCAAGCCCCCGTACCGGCGCAGCCGCAACTGCAGCCGCCGGCAGTCCAGCCCGAGCAGGATGACTCGGCGTCGGAAGACAGTGGTGGGGGCTCGTCGAGACGAGCAAGAGGTCGCGCGCTCGCCCAGTGAGTGCGGAGACTGGCCGGGGCGGCAGTCCGGCTGAGTGGCTCCCCGCCAGACCGACAGACACCGAGCGCCCGCCGCAGGGTTCGTCCGCAATTGCTTTGCCGGTCAGGAATGCAACGCCCTTCAGCCAATGAAGTGAACGCCCGGGATCGGCTGTGGCGTGTTCTGTTCTTCTGGCTCAGCGCGGTGATGGCGGGCTTCGCGCTGGTCGAACTCGACGCCGGCCGGCTGGCCACTGCAGCCGGAGATGCTGGCGTGTCGTGCCTCATGCTTTCGCTGATGAACCAGTTTCCGGTGGTCAGGGCGATCGTGGGGGCGGCGTCGACGCGCACCTCGCCTTCGGAATTGCGGCGCGAAACCGAGAGGCTCCGCAGTGACCATCCGTGGGCGGCGCGCCTGGCCAGCGTCGGCTGGACGCTGTTCCTTGGCTCGCTGATCCTGCGCGCCCTCGGGGCGGATTAACCATCCAGGCGACGCGGCTGCGTTCCGGCTCGCATTTTCTGCGTCCTGTCGCAGGCGGCTCGGCAGCGGCGGCTGCCGGCAGCTACATTTGGCGCCGACCTTGAAAGTCGAGCGCGACCCGGCGATTCACCAACCAATGAGCTCCAGTCCTGAACGGAACCCGGGCGGTCACGAGCGCCGTGGCCAGAGCCGTGGTGCGCAGATGGCTGCCGATGTCGCCGCCGGCGCACGTGCCGCGGCGCCCCGGCTGACGGCTGCGGCAAGGCGTTTCGGCGACTGGTTGACCTCGATCGGCTGGGGCAAGTTCTTCCTGCTTTCCCTGCTAGTGCTGGTGGCCGGCGCGATGCTGAACAGCTGGCTGTTCGATGGTGGCCCGGCGATCGTCGTCGATGCGTCCGACCCGAAGGATCGGGTCAACGTCGTCGTGTCGGTCACGCCCGAGGGCGTTCGTATCGCGCCGCCGGCGTCACCGGCCGCGCCCAAGCCGCCGACGCCGCCCAAGCCGCCCGCCGTGCCGGGCGCGCCGCCGCCACCACCCGATGCGGGGGCCGACAGCGCCGAAGGGAAAGAAGCCGAGGTCAAGGTCGGCAAGGAAGGCGTGCGGATCATCACCACCAAGGACGGCAAGCGCGTCGTGCTGCAGATCGACAGCAAGGGGGTGCGGATCGAAGAGCTCGCTCAGGGCGCGTCGGCCGAGACGGCGACCCGGGATGAGGCGGCCGCTCCGGAAGGCTCGGTGGTCATCGGCCCGGAGGTGCTGGCCGACCCCGACAAGGCTGCCGAGGCGATCGAATCGGCGCGCGAGCGGATCGAGGCCATCGTCCAGGATCAGGTCAGCCAACAGGTTGCCAGGACGACACGCGTGTACCGGGAGCGCTCGAGCGACTGGTTCATGAGCTTCCTGATGCTGCTGATTGTCACGTCGATCATCGCCAAGGTGCTGCTCGGCGGGAAGCGGAAAGCCGAGACGCGGGCCCGGGCGGCGAGCGCCACGGCTGCCGAGGAGGGGCTGAAGCGCCAGCTGGCCGAGGCACAGCTGAAGATGATGCAGGCCCAGGTCGAGCCGCACTTCCTGTTCAACACGCTGGCCTCGGTCGACTACCTCATCGAGACTGACCCGGCGCGCGCCTCGACGATGCAGAAGAACCTGATCCAGTACCTGCGCGCGGCGCTGCCGCAGATGCGCGAGGGCTCGACTACGCTGGGCAAGGAGCTCGCCTTGGTGCGCTCCTACCTCGAGATCCTTAAGGTGCGTATGGAAGACCGGCTGCACTTTGCGATCACCGTGCCGCAGGGCCTCATGAGCGCACAGTTCCCGCCGATGGTGCTGCAGTCATTGGTCGAGAACGCCATCAAGCACGCGCTCGAGCCGAAACCCGAAGGTGGCTCGATCACCGTCACCGCCGACATCGCCAACGGCAGCCTGCGGGTGACGGTCGCCGATACCGGCCTGGGCTTCGGTGCCGCCGGGAAGCCCGGCACCGGCGTCGGCCTGGCCAACCTGCGCGAGCGCCTGGCCGCGCTGTACAGCGGGCGCGCGAAGTTCACGATCGAGGCGAATTCGCCGAGCGGCACGATCGCCACCATCGAAGTGCCCTACGAGCCGGACCTCGCGCGCGATGCGGCGGACCAGTCGTCGGTCGGCGCCGCCGCCTGAGTTCCAGGCGATACCCCCCTCGACTTCGGGCGCCACCCCAGCGCGAAGGGCTTGCCCGCTGTTCGCGCACAGCCGGGTCGGCGTTAGCATCGCTCGATGGAAAAGATCCGCGCAGTGATCGCCGACGATGAGCGCCTGATGCGCGAGCAGTTGCGAGCGCGCCTGGCCGAAGTCTGGCCTGAACTGGAAATCGTCGCCGAGGCGAAGAACGGCCGTGAGGCGGTCGAGGCGGTGGCGACGCATCGGCCGGACCTGGCCTTTCTCGACATCCGCATGCCGGGGATGACGGGTGTGGAGGCAGCGCGCGAAATCGGCGATGCCTGTCACGTCGTGTTCATCACCGCCTACAGCGAATACGCGGTGGAGGCGTTCGAGCAAGGGGCGGTGGACTATGTGCTGAAGCCGGCCGACAGCGAGCGCCTCGCGGTGACGGTGGCGCGCCTGAAGAAGCGGCTCGGCGCCAAGCCCGCCGACCTCGGTGCGCTATTGGAGAGACTGGCTTCGAAGCTCGACCTTCCTGCCGGCTCTCTGCAGCCAACCGCCCAGAAAGGCCCCTACCTTCAATGGATTCAGGCCTCGATGGGCCAGCACATCCGCATGATTCCGGTGGCCGAGGTGCTGTTCTTCACCTCGGACGAGAAGTACACCCGCGTGCAGACCGAAACCTACGAGGCACTGATTCGCAAGCCGATCAAGGAACTGGTCGAAGAACTCGATCCCGAGCAGTTCTGGCAGATTCACCGGGCGACCATCGTCAATGCCAAGGCGATCGCCGGCATCACACGCGATCTGCGGGGACGGCAGCTGTTGCAGTTGAAGAACTATCCGCAGAAGCTGGAAGTCAGCCGCAACTTCACCCATCTTTTCAAGCAGATGTGACTGTGGCCGATGCCTGGCTCGCGCGGCGCGGCGAGCCGCGGCGGAGGGTCGGTCCGGCGGTTTCCTCAGGGTTGCAGCGCCTGCCACATCTGCTGGTCGCGTTCCGTCGTCCAGATGCGCGGGTGGGTGAGGCCGCTGGCTTCATCGAACGCGCGCGAGACGTCGAAGGGCAGGCAATGCTCGTAGATGAACACATCGCCGAACAACGGGTCCATCTTCGATCGTGCATGGGCGAACGCCTGACGCAGATCATGCCCCGCAGCCACGCTCTCTCGCGCCGCTGAGAACAGCGTCTGCACGAACGCCTTCGTGTAGTCGATGGCCTTGTTTGCGTCGGCGTTGCTCAGAAGCGCAGGCCCGCGACCGGGCACAAGCTTCTCCGGGGCGAACCCCCGCAGTACCTCGAGGGTGGCCGGCCATTGCGCAAGCTGCGCGTCACCCGTGTAGGCGGCGGCGCCGTACTCGACAAGGTCGCCGGAGAAGAGCACTTTTTCCTGCGGCAGCCAAACGATCGTGTCGCCTTTGGTGTGTCCCATCCCGACGTGCCTGATCTGTACCTCGAGCTTGCCCAGGAGCAGGGTGAGATCGCGCTCGAACACCATCGTCGGCCAGGTGAGGCCCGAAACGGACTCGACCGCGTCGAAAAGCCTCGGGAAGCGCTCGATCTCGGACTTCATGTCCTGCGCGCCGCGCTCCACGATCAGTTCGTAGGTGCCGCGGCTGGCGATAACCTCCTGCGCGCCTTCGGCCGCGTAGGCCGAGGCGCCCAGGACGCGCACGGCGTGGTAGTGGGACAGCACGACGTACTTGATCGGCTTGTCCGTCACCTGGCGGATCTCGCGGATCAGGTGCTGCGCCATTGCGGGTGTCGCGGTGGTGTCGACAACCAGCGCGGCGTCCTCGCCGATCACGACGCCGGAGTTCGGGTCGCCCTCGGCTGTGTAGGCCCAGGCGTGCTCGGACAGGCGGGTGAACGTCGTCTTCTTCGGCGTCAGGTCGGCGCGGGAGGCGAAAGCCTTGGTCATGGGCTGGTTCCTGGGTCGAGCGGGTGGATGCTGGCTTGCCGGTCTACAGCGGTCAATCCAATCAATAGCTTACGTGCTTCCTGTCGGCGTTGCCGGCGTGGTGCGCTGGGCGGGCAAGGCTACCGGCGGCTCCGGCCGCGAGCCTGCCCGGCAGGCGCGGAAGATTGCCTGAGGCTTCGGCCGAGCGCACTCGCGGACAGGCCGGGCGGCGCAGCGCGGCGGAGACGGGCGCCGGCGCTCCTCCCGGTTTGACAAGGGGCAGTGGCACAAAGATAATTTGCGGTTCTCTGCGCAGGCGGAGGGGTGCCCGAGCGGCTAAAGGGGGCAGACTGTAAATCTGTTGGCTTACGCCTACGTTGGTTCGAATCCAACCCCCTCCACCAACACAGGGGCGCTGCTGAGCAGCCGGGTCGGAACTGCGGTCGGGCGCCCGGCGCGATGGAGACGGGCCACATCGCGGGCGGGTGTAGCTCAATGGTAGAGCAGAAGCCTTCCAAGCTTATGACGAGGGTTCGATTCCCTTCACCCGCTCCACAGATTCAGGATTGACTCGCCTTTTTTGAGGATTTCGGCAAGGGATAACACTGGCCGCGCCTGCCGGGTCCGGAAGTTCGATACGGATCTGACCCGGGCGCGTCGCCGGCGAGCAGAGCATTCTGCCCATGTGGCTCAGTGGTAGAGCACTCCCTTGGTAAGGGAGAGGTCACGCGTTCGATCCGCGTCATGGGCACCAGGATTCGGCCGGCATCGCTTCGGCGGTGCGGCGAGGAATGAGCAAGGGCATCGGTCAACAGGGAGTCGGCGATGGCAAAGGGCAAGTTTGAGCGGACGAAGCCGCACGTGAATGTGGGGACGATTGGGCACGTGGATCATGGGAAGACCACGCTGACGGCGGCCATCACGCTGGTGCTGAGCAAGAAGTTTGGCGGCGAGGCCAAGGCGTACGACCAGATTGACGCGGCGCCGGAGGAGAAGGCGCGCGGCATCACGATCAACACGGCGCACGTCGAGTACGAGACGGCCAAGCGGCACTATGCGCACGTGGACTGCCCGGGGCACGCCGACTACGTCAAGAACATGATCACGGGTGCGGCGCAGATGGACGGTGCCATCCTGGTGGTGTCGGCGGCCGATGGCCCGATGCCGCAGACGCGCGAGCACATCCTGCTGGCCCGCCAGGTGGGGGTGCCGTACATCATCGTCTACATGAACAAGTGCGACATGGTCGACGATGCCGAGCTGCTCGAGCTGGTGGACATGGAAGTGCGCGAACTGCTGTCGAAGTACGAGTTCCCGGGCGATGCCATTCCGATCATCAAGGGGTCGGCCAAGCTTGCGCTCGAAGGCGACAAGGGCGAGCTGGGCGAGCAGTCGATCTTCAAGCTGGCCGACGCGCTGGATTCGTACATCCCGACGCCGGAGCGGGCGATCGACCAGCCGTTCCTGATGCCGATCGAGGACGTGTTCTCGATTTCGGGCCGCGGCACGGTGGTCACGGGCCGGATCGAGCGCGGGGTGGTGAAGGTCGGCGAGGAGATCGAGATCGTCGGCATCCGGCCGACGGTGAAGACCACCTGCACGGGCGTGGAGATGTTCCGCAAGCTGCTCGACCAGGGGCAGGCGGGGGATAACGTTGGCGTGCTGCTGCGTGGCACCAAGCGGGAAGAGGTCGAGCGGGGTCAGGTGCTGGCCAAGCCGGGCTCGATCACGCCGCACACCAAGTTCAAGGCCGAGGTGTATGTGCTGTCCAAGGAAGAGGGCGGGCGGCACACGCCGTTCTTCAACGGCTACCGGCCGCAGTTTTACTTCCGCACCACCGACGTGACTGGCTCGATCCAGCTGCCGGCGGGCACGGAGATGGTGATGCCGGGCGACAACATCACGATGGACGTGGCGCTGATTGCGCCCATCGCGATGGAGGAAGGGCTGCGCTTCGCCGTGCGTGAAGGCGGCCGCACCGTCGGCGCCGGCGTCGTCGCAAAAATCGTCGAGTAAGCACTGGATCAGCGCAGGGGTATAGCTCAACTGGCAGAGCGTCGGTCTCCAAAACCGAAGGTTGGGGGTTCGATTCCCTCTGCCCCTGCCACAGTAACCAGGGCGCCGCGGCGGGCGCCTGAACCGCCGCCGCAGCGTCGCTGGGCGGAACACGGATGACTACTACACAGAACATCGAAACGGTGGCAAGCAAGACTGCCTCGGCCCTGGTGGCCCTGGCGGTGGCGGCCGTGCTCGCCGGCGTGCTCGGCTTCAGCTTCATGACCGACCAGCCGATGCTGACCCGAGTCGGCATCCTCGTCGGCGGAATCCTGCTGGGCATTGGCATCGCCTGGTTCTCGCCGCCGGGCAAGCGCTTTCTCGGCTTCGCCCGCGAGGCGTATGACGAGACCCGACGTGTCGTCTGGCCGACCCGCAAGGAGACGGTGAACATGACCGGCATCGTCTTTGCCCTGGTCGTGGTGATGGCGCTGTTCCTTTTCATCGTCGACAAGCTTCTCGAGTGGGGCCTGTACGACTTGCTGCTGGGGTGGAAGTGATGAGCGAGGCGGCGACGACCCCCGAGGCCGCGAAGACCGGCGGCGCCAAGCGCTGGTACGTGGTCCACGCCTATTCGGGCATGGAAAAGAGCGTGGCCAAGGCGCTGCAGGAGCGGGTCGACCGCGAGGGCTTGCAGTCGCAGTTCGGACGCATCCTGGTGCCCACCGAAGAGGTCGTCGAGGTCAAGGGCGGCAAGAAGGCAATCACCGAGCGGCGCCTGTACTCGGGCTATGTGATGGTCGAGATGGAAATGACCGACGAAGCCTGGCATCTGGTCAAGAGCACGCCCAAGGTGACCGGTTTCCTCGGCGGCAGCGCCAACCGGCCGTCGCCGCTGCCGCAGCGCGAAGTCGACGAGATCCTTCAGCGCATGCAGGAGGGCTACGAGAAGCCGAAGCCGAAGGTACTGTTCGAGGTCGGCGAGATGGTGCGCGTCAAGGACGGTCCGTTTGCCGATTTCAACGGCAATGTCGAGGAAGTGAACTACGACAAGAGCCGGGTTCGCGTGTCGGTGACCATCTTCGGGCGCTCGACGCCGGTGGACCTGGAGTTCGGTCAGGTCGAGAAGGTCTGAGTCAGTTTGTTCTGCCGCCCTAAGCGGCCGCAGTTCGACCCGCGTCAGAGGTCGCGCAGTGTGCAGTTGAACCGAGGAGTCGAAGTAGGGTCCGCCCGAACCGACGTTTGCACTCAAGGAGCTTTCTAGATGGCGAAGAAGATAGTCGGCTTCATCAAGCTGCAGGTGCCGGCCGGCAAAGCCAACCCGTCCCCGCCGATCGGCCCGGCGCTCGGCCAGCGCGGCCTGAACATCATGGAGTTCTGCAAGGCGTTCAATGCCCAGACCCAGGGCGTTGAACCGGGCCTGCCGATCCCGGTGGTGATCACCGCCTACGCGGACAAGAGCTTCACCTTCGTGATGAAGACTCCGCCGGCGACGATCCTGATCAAGAAGGCAGCGAAGATCGAGAAGGGTTCGCAGCGGCCACACACCGACAAGGTCGGCAAGATCACGCGGGCGCAGGCCGAGGAAATCGCAAGGACCAAGATGCCGGACCTCACCGCGGCCGATCTCGACGCGGCGGTGCGCACCATCGCCGGCTCCGCCCGCAGCATGGGCATCACGGTGGAGGGCGTCTAAATGCCGCGGCTTTCCAAGCGAACCAAGGCAATCCGCGCCAAGGTCGAACTGAACAAGAGCTATCCGATCAACGACGCGCTGTCGCTGATCAAGCAGACGGCAACCGCCAAGTTCGACGAGTCGGTCGACGTGGCGGTGGTGCTCGGCGTCGACGCGAAGAAGTCCGACCAGGCAGTGCGGGGCTCGGTGGTCCTGCCCGAAGGTACCGGCAAGGCGGTCCGCGTCGCGGTCTTCACGCAGGGCGCGAAGGCTGACGAGGCCAAGGCCGCCGGCGCCGACGTGGTCGGCTTTGACGACCTGGCGGCCAAGGTCAAGGAGGGATTCATGGACTTCGACGTCGTGATCGCATCGCCCGATGCGATGCGTGTCGTCGGCCAGCTGGGCCAGATCCTCGGACCCCGCGGGCTGATGCCGAATCCGAAGGTCGGAACGGTCACGGCCGACGTCGCCGGTGCGGTGAAGAACGCCAAGGCCGGCCAGGTTCAGTTCCGTTCCGACAAGGGCGGGATCGTCCATTGCACGATCGGCCGCGCTTCGTTCGAAGCCGGACGTCTGCGCAGCAATCTGGCGGCGCTGGTCGACGCGCTGAACAAGGCCAAGCCGGCATCGAGCAAGGGCGTGTTCGTGCGCAAGATTTCGCTGTCCTCGACGATGGGCATCGGTGTGCGCATCGACCAGGCCAGCCTTAACGCGTAACAGAGGAATACGGGGTCCGGCAACGGCCGGGCCCGAACAGGGCTTTGGGCAGCGCCGTCGTCAACGGCGGCGCGGCTGTCAAAGACCGCTGGAAGAAGGTCGAGCCCCGGACGTACAGCGTCCAGCGTGAAGTGTCCGGGCTCGAACTTCGTTAATTCCCGGCAGTTGCGGAAAGCGCGCACGCTCGACGCCAGGCGCTTGACGCTCAACGAACCGGATCCAGCGCAGACGGTGAACCCGAAGAGAGTTTTTGCGTTGTGCGCTCCGCAAGGGGCAAGCGGCTCAAGGGCGTCTCGGTTGGTCGCCGGGTCTTGAACCGGTGCGAACGCCGCAAGGCAAGCACCAATTGAGTAGATGGAGCCAGTACCGTGGGTATGAACCGGCAGCAGAAGGCGGCCAAGGTCGAGGAAGTCTCCGCCCTTGTGGCGAAGGCGCACACGATCGTCGTGGCCGAATACCGTG
>Ga0209450_10000209_pt1 | contig 32141 bp, 22 predicted proteins | sample FrelakmetLWP11LW_FD_187149 | JGI IMG/M metagenome (GOLD analysis project Ga0209450, IMG submission 187149) | Freshwater lake sediment microbial communities from the University of Notre Dame, USA, for methane emissions studies - LWP11 LW (SPAdes)... | ecosystem: Environmental > Aquatic >...
GGCTTCTCCGGATTGGCCTTGAGTTCCAAAACCTCGGCCTGGAGAAGAATCAGTTCGAGGAGTTCATCCACGCCCTCGCCCGTCTTGGCCGATATGCTTCCGAAAATGGTCTGTCCCCCCCATTCCTCGGGTGCCAGTCCCAGCTCGGCCAGCTCCCTGCGGACTCTCTCCACATTGGCCTCGGGTTTGTCGATTTTGTTGATCGCCACCACGATGGGAATGTTGGCGGCCCGACCGTGATTGATCGCCTCTTTGGTTTGGGGCATGACCCCGTCATCGGCTGCCACCACCAGCACGATGATGTCCGTCACTTTGGCTCCCCGGGCTCTCATGGCGGTGAACGCTTCGTGCCCCGGCGTGTCCAGGAAAACAATGTCTCCCCCCTTGCGCTCCACGTAGTACGCCCCGATGTGCTGCGTGATGCCCCCGGACTCGCCCGCAATGATGTTGGACTTCCGAATGTAATCGAGCAGGGAGGTCTTCCCGTGATCCACGTGACCCATGATGGTCACCACCGGAGGTCGCGCCTTCAACTCCTCCGGCTTGTCCTGCACTTCCGTGAGGCTCTCTTCGAAATCAAAACGGGCCGCTTCCAGTTCGAACCCGAAGTCATCGGCCAGGAGCGAAGCCGTCTCATAGTCGATCGTCTGGTTGATGTTGGCCACCATGCCCAGCGCCATCAACTTCCGAATGAGCTCCGCCGCCTTGACGCTCATGGCCTTGGCCAGGTCGGCGACCGTCACTTTTTCCGGGACCTTGATCTTTCGCTTGGCCGGTTTCGGCGCCACGAGTTCCGGCTGCTTCATTCTTTTAGGGGCCTCTTTGCCCGGGAGTTCCTTTTTCTTGCGTTTGATCAGGCGGCCTTCATAGAGATCCGCTCTCTCAAAAACCTCGAATTTGCGAAGGCGAATAACGCTCCGAGGGGTCTCCTCTTCGCGCGCCACACCCTTTTTCTCCTTCCTCTTCTTTCCTCTTCTCTCCTTTTCTTCCTCAGGAACCGCCGCCTCGGCGTCCAGGGCAGGAGCCTTAAAAGAGACCTTCTCCTCAACAGGAGCGGCCGCTTCTCTCTTCTTCTCGAAAACCGGTTTGAGAGGGCTCTCCTCGGCTCTCCGGATGATCTTGGCCGGCAGATCCAGCTTTTTCTTCTTCGGTTTCTTGAGCTTGTCTTTGATCTTCTCTTTATCCAAGACCTTGGATATGGGGGTCTCTATCGCTTCTTCTGCCTTCATCGGTTCCACAGTCACGTCTTGTTCCGCCGCAGCGGCGGGCTCCCTCTCCACTCTCCTCTCCTCCTTTGTCTCAACGACAGGCTCCACTTCCGCTTCTTCTGCAGGCTCCTCTGCAACAGCCTCCTCGACGACCGCCTCCTTTGCCCCACGACGACCCATGGCCGCAGGCGCTCGCGCTGCTGCTGCGGGTCTCTCTTCCACAGGAGCTTTCGGCACCTCCGCCGACGGGGCTTTGAGAGCCGCTTCCATCTTCTCGGGGACCTTTTCCGCCTCGACGGTGACGGTTTTCTTGCGACGACGAATGACCGTGGGCCGTATCCTTTTCTCCTCAATCACTTCCGAAACCACGCCGAGTGCTACTTCCCGGGCCTTTGCCACCACCTCCTCGTCGAGCGTGCTCATGTAGTTTTTGACAGAGATTCCCCCTGCCTTGAGCTTCTCCACAAGCTCTTTGCTATCCATGCTCAACTCTTTGGCCAACTCATAGACCCTGACTTTCGCCATTGACACCCCCAAGATCCTTTGGATTCTCAACCCCCACAACCCTCTTGTTGTTCTGCACTCATCCGGCCTTTTTCCTTTGCTCGCGAGGAACCCTGAAAACGGTCTCCACGCGTTTGCGGTTCATCAGCGCCTCGACGCACGATGGAACCCTGCACGCATAAGCCCCTCTGCCGAGCTCATGACCGGAATCATCCCTGAGCAACCCCCTATCCCGGCTGAGAACGAAACGAAGCATTTCCTTTTTGCTCCGCTTGGCCCCGCAGGACACACAGGTCCTCACAGGCACATGCCCTTTACCCCTGCTCATCCGCGCTCTTTTCCTCGGCAAGCTCCTCCGTCGTCTCCGGGCTCTCTTCTGCAGCGGCAACTTCTGCGTCTGCGGGGGCTTCGGCTTTTTCCGCTTCTTCCCCTGCCTCCTCCTTCTTTCTCACGAGATCAAGCGCGCTCTGCACGATTTTCGCCGCCTTTTCTTCGCCGATCTCCGCCAGCTGCATCAGGTCCGCCACCTGAGCGTTGGCGACTTCTTCAGCCGATCGGAACCCTCCCTGGTAGAGGGCCAGGGCGGTCTTTTCTCCGACTCCCTCCAGTTGGAGAAGCGAATCGTAGGTTTCTTTCAGGGCTCGGTTGTAACTGGATTCACTCGTCACATCCAGATGCCATCCCGAGAGCTTGGAGGCCAGGCGCACGTTCTGCCCTCTTTTCCCGATGGCCAGAGAGAGCTGGTCATCCGGGACAACCACTTCCATGGATTTCTCACCCTCGCTGACAATGACCCTCACGATCTCCGCAGGGGCCAGGGCATTGCAGATAAATTTCGCCGGATCTTGATCCCAAGGGACAATATCGATTTTTTCGCCTCGCAGCTCCTGAACCACCGCCTGGACGCGGCTCCCTTTCATCCCCACGCAGGCCCCCACAGGGTCCACGTCGCCGTCCCTCGAGCTGACGGCGATCTTGGAACGGCTCCCCGGCTCTCTCGCCACCTGCACCACAGAGACAATCCCCTCGGCAATTTCAGGAACTTCATTTTCAAAGAGAGCGGCGAGCAAAGCGGGATGGGTCCTGGAGAGAATGACCTGCGGTCCTTTGCTGAACTGCTTGACCTCACAGATGTAAGCGCGGATTCGGTCTCCCTGTTTATAGGATTCCTTGGGAATCTGCTCCTTCACTGGAAGTTCCGCTTCGGTTCTGCCCAGGTTCACGACGATGGCGCCCTTGTCGAATCGCTGCACGATGCCGTGGACAATCTCGCCTTTCCTGTCTTTGAAATCCGCGTACACATTGCTCCGCTCCGCCTCCCTGAGGCGCTGCATGATCACCTGCTTGGCGGACTGGGCGGCGATTCGACCGAATTCATCCGTGTCCATTTTGATGCCCAGGCTGTCTCCCAACTCGGATTCCGGATCTACGTCATGAGCCTCCTCAAGCGAAATCTCCACGTGCTCGTTGGTGACCTTTTCCACGACGGTCTTGAACTCGAACACTTCGATTTCGCCCGCTTCCTCGTTGTAAGTCACTTCCATGTCGTAATTGGGGCCCCACTTTTTCCTGGCTGCCGCCTTCACAGCCTCCTCCAGAGTCTGGATGAGAACATTCCGGTCGAGTCCCTTTTCACGGCTCACCTGGTCGATGACTCTTTTTAGCTCTGAAATCATGATGCTTTCTCCCCGACGGTTGACTTGAATTCGTAGATGAGATTCGCCTTTGCCACGTCAGGCCAGGACAAAGCCACCTCCCGACCATCCACCTCGAGGTGCAGAATTCCGTCTGCGTGGCGGAGGAGGATGCCGGTAAAATTCCGCCTGCCTTCCAGGGGAACGGCCAGTCGCACCTTGACTCTCTTTCCAAGAGCGCGAAACAGGTCTTTCTCTTTCCTGAGGGGTCTGTCCAGACCGGGCGAAGAAACCTCCAGGTTGTACTCGTGCCGGATGAACTCCTTCACGTCAATGAGATCCCCGAGTTCCTCGCTGATGCGGGCACAATCTCCGATGGTGACGCCCCCCTCCTTGTCGACAAAGAGCCTCAGGATCCATCTCCCGAAGCTTGAAACGTATTCCACGTCGACCAGCTCATAGCCCATCTGTTCGAGGATGGGCTCTATCAGGCTCTCCACCTGTTTGACAATGCTTTGGGTCTTTATTTCCATATGGGTCTCAACGCAAACCCCAAGCAGCTGCTTTATCCTATCCTCGAAGCCTTCTGCGCTGGTTCTGAAAAAACTCAGGCGCCTATTCTAAAAAGAAGCGGGCCATGGGGCCCGCTTCCTGTTTGTGAACTGGTTGGTCGCTTGTTCTGTTATACCGCAAAACGCATCAGACAACACCAACAAAGCGTCCGCAATTCGAAGTCGATCACCCCTGCTGAGGGGGCAACCTCAAAAAGGGAATTAGGCCGTGCTTGCAGGATCAACTGGAGCGGGCAACGGGGTTCGAACCCGCGACCCCAAGCTTGGGAAGCTTGTGCTCTACCAACTGAGCTATGCCCGCTGATCCCGCCAGTCAGGCTTCCTGGAACGTGTCCAGAGAATTCAAAAACAATGCCTGAAGCAAAAGTCGTGCTCAAGTTAGCAAATCCTCCTGTAATGTCAAGCAAAATCAATTTACGGTCCACGGCACGCGGCATACGGCGCACGGTAAGAATCTTTATTGGTCGCTTTTTTTGTTTTCCGTGCACCTCGAACCGTGCACCTTGCACCGTCTTTACTCTCCTTGACAGAAAAGACAGGGGGACATAAGATGCACCAAGTGCAAGCCCGGTTACCGCCTGCACATCTCTCTATTGAGAAGAAGGTGAGTTTATTTGGAAGAGGATTCGGAGCAAGGGTTGCTGAGCCGCTTTAAGTCCCTCTTTCGGAAGACAAAGCCCCGGGATGAAGAGGCCGAGTTGACCGAGGAAATCTACGGTCTTATGGATGAGGGGCAGGCCAGGGGTCTCATTTCCGATGAGGTTTCCGAGATGGTCCACGCGGTGTTGGACCTCAAAGAGACCAAAGCCTACGAGATCATGGTCCCGCGGACCCAGGTGATCTCCGCGCCCTTGACCATCTCCCTCAGCGATGCAATCAAATTGATCAGCGACCGCGGCCACACGAGGATTCCGATCTACAAAGACAATATCGACGAAATCCTGGGGATTCTCCACGCCAAAGACCTCCTCAAAATGTGCTCCAATAGTCCGGAATCGAGGATTCCGCCTGAAATCCTGAGGAAACCTCATTTCGTTTCTTTCAATCAGAAGGCCAGCGACGTCCTCAGAGAACTGAAAGAAAGAAAAACGCACCTGGCCATTGTGACCGACGAGTATGGCGGCACGGCAGGGATCATCACCATGGAAGACGTCATTGAAGAGATCGTGGGGGAAATCATGGATGAGCACGACAAGGAGCGGCCTCTTCTGAACGTGCTCGACGAAAACACGGTTTCCGTGGATGCCCGCCTCGAGGTGGAAAAGCTCGCCGAGCACTTCGACATCCCCGTGCCTGAGGGGGAGTTCGAATCCGTGGGCGGGCTGGTGATCCACCTGTTGGGAAAAATCCCTAAAGTCAATGAAAAGGTCTCTTTTGAAGATCTTGAAATGACTGTTCAATCCGCTGACTCCCGAAAAATAGGAAAGATCCTCGTGAACCGAAAGACCTCTTCCCCTCCCTCCCTGGCTGAGGCTGGCCGGCCTTGACGTCTCAGCCTTCACCTGAATCAGGATTGCCTTGCCATGAAGCGCACCACGGTTAAGAAACTCCTGCTCGCCCTTCTCTCAGGGTTCATGCTGACCGCCTCCTTCCCGCCAAGTCCGTTCTACTTCCTGGCGTGGTTCGCGCTGGTGCCTCTCCTGAAAAGCCTCGAAACCGAGACTCCCATGGCCGCCCTCCGGCTGGGGTTTGCCGCAGGTCTCGCCCACTCTCTGACCCTGATCTACTGGGTCATCATCGTCATGGGGCATTACGGCCACCTTCCGCTTCTTGTGAGCGTGGGCATCCTGATCCTTTTCTCCCTCTATCTTTCCATTTACCCGGCGCTCTTTGCCTGGGGCTATTCGCTCACCGGGAGGTCCTTTTTGGGTTCCTTTAAGGCTGCCGGACTGTGGGTTGCCCTGGAGTACGTGCGAGCCAACCTTCTCACCGGGTTTCCCTGGTGTCTCCTCGGGCACACCCAATACACGAATCTCGAAGCCATCCAGATCGCGGATCTCGTCGGGGCCTACGGCACCTCTTTTGTGATCGTGCTTTCCGGCGCCCTGATCTATGGGCTGCTCCTTGAGCAAAACCCCGGTCGCTGGAAACTCGAAGCTCCTGTCGTTCTCCTCACCCTGGCCCTGACCCTGGGGTATGGATTTTACCGGATGTCGGATTCCCGCCCGGCTCAGGGGAGCATCAGGGTCGCCATAGCGCAAGGCAACATCGACCAGTCCGTCAAATGGAATCCCGCGTATCAGGAAAAGACCCTTCAGATCTACAAAACGCTGACCCTACAGTCGCAGCCCTTCGGCCCGGACCTGGTGGTGTGGCCTGAGACGGCGGTGCCTCTTTTCTTTCAGGATGGAGAGCCTCTGAGCCGAAGCGTTCTGCGCACCGCCCGGGAAGCGGGGGCTCACGTGATCTTCGGCAGCCCCGCCTACAGAAGGGAAAAAGGCTCTGTCTCCTTTTTCAACCGCGCCTATCTTGCCTCCCCGAACGCAGAGATCACCGGCTCCTATGACAAGGTGCACCTGGTTCCCTTTGGCGAGTATGTGCCGATGAAGCGATTTCTCCCCTTTGTTCAGCGACTCGTGGTTGCGGCAGGCGATTTCCTTCCGGGCGACAAGGTGGCGCCGCTGGAATTCCCCAAGGCGGCTGCAGGAATCCTGATCTGCTTTGAGAGCATCTTCCCCGAACTGGGGAGAGCCATGACCCAGAATGGAGCCACGCTCCTCGTCAACCTCACGAACGACGCCTGGTACGGCATGAGCAGCGCGCCCTATCAGCACTTTTCCATGGCGGTGTTCAGGGCCGTCGAAAACCGAAGACCGGTGGTTAGAGCCGCCAACACCGGCATCAGCGCCTTTATTCTGCCGAACGGGAAAATCGTGGAGCAGAGCGGCCTCTTCACCCAAGCGCTTCTCACGAAGGAAATCCCTCTTCCGGGTTCCGGACTGACTCTTTACACGCGGTATGGGGATTTCTTCGCCATCGCCTTGACCCTCTTCAGCGGAGTTAACATTTTTCTCGCTTATTGGTATACTAGGAAACGAATCCGCAGAACCCGGTAGATTGAAAGGAGCATGATTATGCCTCAGGAAGTCATTGCCAGAATTGAAAGCATCAGGGACCAGCTTCACCTCTTGCGAGGTCATCTTTGACCTGGATGAACTGCAAAAGGAACTCGACCAAATCGAAAAAACCATGGCCCAGGCCGATTTCTGGCAGAAAAGCCAGGACGAGATCACCCGTCTGAGCCAGCACAGGGTCTTTCTGCGAGGAAAGATCGATCAGTGGAACACCTACGCCCGCGAGGCGGAGGACGCCAAGCTTCTCGCTGAAATGGCCTTTGAAGAGGGCGACCAGCCCACCCTCAAGGAGGTCGAACAGGATGTCTCCCGGATCGAGTCCCAGATCAAAGACCTGGAGCTTCAGCTCCTCCTCTCTGAGCCGGATGACAAGAGAAACGCCATCGTGGCCATCAACTCAGGGGCAGGAGGCACCGAAGCCCAGGACTGGGCCGAGATGCTTCTGAGAATGTACCTCCGGTGGTGTGAGACGAGAGGCTTTGAGGTGTCCGTGATCGACTATCTGGCAGGAGAGGAAGCCGGGGTCAAGAATGTGACCTTCACGGTCACGGGACCCTATGCCTACGGGTTTCTGAAGTCCGAGAACGGGATTCACCGGATGGTCCGGGTCTCGCCCTTTGATGCCACGGGACGGCGCCACACGTCCTTCGCATCGGTCTCCGTGTATCCCGAGGTGGACACGGACATCCAGATCGACATCCAGGACAAGGATGTGCGCATCGACACGTTCAGAGCCAGCGGTCCCGGAGGCCAGCACGTCAACAAGACGAGTTCAGCGATACGCATCACCCATTTCCCCACGGGAATCGTGGTCCAGTGTCAGAACGAGAAATCCCAGCACCGCAACAAGGACATGGCCTTCAAGGTCCTCAGGGCAAGGATCTATGAGCTGGAAAAGGGGAAGCTGGACGAGAAGAAGCAGAAGCTCCACGAAAACCAGAAGGACATCTCCTGGGGAAGCCAGATCCGCTCCTATGTGTTCAACCCCTACAGGCTGGTGAAAGACCACCGCACCAATGTGGAGGTGGGGAACCTGGACAAGGTGATGGACGGCGGGCTGGACCCCTTCATCGACGCGTTCCTGCGAATGAAGAAGTAGCTCCTCTACCCTCTTGTGGATTTAGACAGGCTTCTCATGTAGCGCTCCACGCCGGCGACGATCCCGTCGGCCAGCGTCTCCAGATACTTCCGGTTCTGGAGGCGCCTCCTTTCCACGGGGTTGGTCATGAACCCGGTCTCCACCAGGATCGCCGGCATTTCCGCACCGATGAGCACGTAGAAAGGCGCCTGTTTCACCCCCAGGTCTCTAGTGTCTTCGTACTTCCTTTTCACCTGTCCCAGAACGCCTCTCTGGACTTCGTGGGCCAGCTTGCTCGATTCGCTGATCTTGGTGTTGAGCATGAGATCGTTCAGAATGGATTGGAGGTCGCTGATGCTCTTCTCGGAGGTGGCGTTTTCTCGTGCAGCGACGAGCACCGCCCGCTCGTCGGTCGCCATGTTGAGGAAGTAGGTTTCAAAACCGTGGACCTCCGGCTGTTTGTGGGCGTTGATATGGAGCGAGATAAAAAGATCCGCCTTGTTTATGTTCGCAAAAGCTGTCCGCTTCTCCAGGGGAATGAAGGTGTCTTTGTCTCTCGTCAGGATCACGTCAATGTCGAACTTCTCCTCCACTTTTTTCTCCACGATCTGAGCGAGCGCAAGGGTGATGTCCTTCTCCACGATCTGGCCTTCAATGTAAGAACCGGGGTCTTTGCCCCCGTGCCCAGGGTCAATCACGATTCGCTTGACATTGAGGCCCAGCTGTCTTGCAAGAGAAACGGTCTTGTCCGGTTCCTTGGCCTTGGCAACCCCCCTTTTCGGTTTCCTCTTCTCCGCCTTGGCGACCTCTTTGGGCTCCTTTGCTCTTTCCGTCCCCTTTTCTTTGTCCTTTTCTTCTCCTTGCTCCTTGGCTATTTCTTTTTCTTTCTCAGGTTCCGGCTCCTTTTCCTTTGCCCTTTCTTTCTCCTTCGCTTCCGCGCCGCGCACGTCGATCACGATCCGAAAGGGGTCGTGAAGAGGGAACACCTTGAACCCTTCAATGTTGTTGATGTCCAGGACCACGCGAACCGTGTCCTTGGTATACTGCCCTGCTCTGGCTCCCTGAAGCAATCCGTTCTGGGTGGGGATCGCACTGTCGATGTCGCTCGGCACATGAGCGCTCTTCAAATCCAGGTACAGGCGCCTCGGTTTCTTCTGCTCCTTGTTTTCAGGGAGAAGGTGGTGCTCGTACTGAACAGGCCGCTCCAGATCAATGACCACGCGGGTGTAATTGGGCGTGGACCAGTGCCGAATGCCCTGGACCTGGGTGAGACCCGGCGCCTTGGCATTCGCCTCCTTGATCTCCTTCTGGCTCTCCTTTTTGCTGATCATCCCTGAAAGCTTCTCGACCATCTGCTGCGCCTTGGGCCGCATGTCTCCCTTCGGGAACTTTTTCTCCACCTTCAGGAATTCCAGATAGGCCTGAGTGATGTCGTTCTTTTCGTGGTAGTAAATCTCCCCGATCCTGTACTGGGCGTCGTCCGCAACCCGATGATGGGGATGCTCGTTGACCACCCTCCTGTAGAGTTCGATCGCACCGTCCAGGTCCTGCGGCTTGCCGGAGTATCCGAAAAGGCTCTCCTGCAGCTTGGCTCCCTGGTAAAGAGCCCGGCCGGCCTCTTCGCTCTGAGGATAGCGGGTAGCCATGTCACGATAAGCGTCAACGCACTCGGTCCATTTGTGGCGAAGTTTTTTCTTGTCTTTGGCCTGCAGGAGCGTATCCGTACACTTGTCCGCTTTCTCCAGCAGAGCTTTCGCGCCTGAAGAAGACTGGGCAAGCGCGACCTGCCCCGGGAGAAGCAAAAGGGTGAAAATGAGGAGAATTATTGCCTTGAACAGAAACTTGCGTGCACCATGCTCAGAGGTTCGAAAGCGAACCGCAGAATACCCGCCTGCCCTGCGAAATGCTTTGTGACGGAACGGAAGCAGTGCCGGTTGAGGGCGGGGAGTTCCACGTGAAATCTGTTCACGGGCACAGCGGGCAGGTCGAATATCGAATATCGAACTCCGAAGGAAAAGACAGAAAGATTTTAACTTCATCATTCGAAATTCCTTGTTCGACATTCGACATTCGAGTTTAGCGTTCTCATTTGATTACGGCCATAGGCCTGCATCGGCATCCAATTGTCGATCATGATGACTGGCGACTCAGGTACTCCTTCATTTTGTTGATCTCGATCAGCGCCTCCAGAGGGGTCATGGAGGAAAGGTCCAGATTCTGAACCCATTTTCTCAAGCGCTGGTCCTGCGCTCCGAAAAGACTCAACTGCGCTGTCTCTTTTCTCTCTCGACCGCTCCGGTCCGCCGCCATTCGACGGGTCCCCACCTCGTTGCCCTCTCCCCGCTCCAGATTCTCCAGGATCTCCCTGGCCCTGCCGATCACCTGGTAAGGAAGGCCTGCGATCCTGGCCACCTGAATGCCGTAGCTCCGGCTCGTTCCGCCGGGGACCAGTTTTCGGAGGAATATAATCTGATCCTTCCACTCCTTCACGGCAATGTTGAAATTCTTCACCCTGGGCTTGGTGGCCACGAGCTCCGTCAACTCGTGATAGTGCGTGGCAAAAAGCGTCCGCACCCCTCGGTCGTCACGGTCGTGAAGTGCCTCTGCAACGGCCCATGCAATGCTGAGGCCGTCATAGGTGCTCGTTCCTCTTCCGATCTCGTCCAGGATCACGAGGCTCCTTGGGGTTGCATGACGCAGGATATTGGCCGTCTCGTTCATCTCCACCATGAACGTGCTCTGGCCCTTGGTCAGGTCATCCGATGCCCCGATGCGGGTGAAAATGCGATCCACCACTCCCAGGGTCGCCTGAGAGGCAGGGACAAAACTCCCCATCTGCGCCATGAGCACGGTGAGTGCCACCTGCCTCAAGACCGTCGACTTCCCCGCCATGTTCGGGCCCGTGATGATGAGCACCTGCTGCTCCTGATCATCGAGGTGAATGTCGTTGGGCACAAAATCCTCGTCCCGCACCGTCTCTTCGATCACCGGGTGTCTTCCGTCCACAATCTCAATGACGGTTCCCTCATTCACCTCAGGCAAAGTGTAACCTTTCAATTCAGCAGCCTCTGCAAGAGCCGCCAAGGCATCCACCTCGCCCACCCGTTTTCCCGTCTCCCGGATGCGCTGATTCTCGAGAGCCACCTGCCTTCTCACGTCTTCAAAAATCCCGAACTCCAGGGTGACTCTTTTTTCTTCGGCGCCCAGGACCAGGTCTTCATACTCCTTCAACTTCTCCGTCACATACCGTTCGCCGTTGGCCAGGGTCTGCCTTCGAATGTAGTCCGGGGGAACCAAGTGCAGGTTCGCTTTGGAGATTTCGATGTAATACCCGAACACCCGGTTGTAACCCACCTTGAGGCTGGAAATGCCGGTTCTCTTCTGCTCCGCGGCAGCCAGATCAGCGATCCAGGTTTTGCCGTCACGGGTCGCGCGAATCAGGCGGTCCAGTTCCTCGTGATATCCCTCCCGGATGAGCCCTCCCTCTTTCAGGGACACAGGGGGATCCTCGCAGATGGCTCGCTCAATGAGCTCTGCCACGTCCTGAAGGGGGTCCAATTTCCCGGCGATCTCATTGAGCCGCTCGCTGGGAGACCCGGCCAGCTTCCCCTTGATGGCGGGCAGCCGGCGGCTGGACTGCTTGAGCGCTACGAGATCCCGGGCGTTTGCCCGTCCCATGGAGATCCTGGCGTTGAGCCTCTCCATGTCCAGAACCCCATCCAGGTGCTCCCTGATCTCTTCCCTGAAAACCCTATCGCCCCTGAAGCTCGCAACCGCCGCCAGCCTGAGCCGGATCTCCCGCAGGTCCAGGAGCGGATAGCCGATCCACTTCCGGATCTGGCGGCTTCCCATGGGGGTCACCGTCCGGTCCAGAATTTGAAACAGAGACCCTTTCACGGACTGCCTTCTCACGGTTCTAAAAAGCTCGAGATTCGCGGTAGTCGCCTCGTCAAGGAACATGAAATCGCCGAGCCGATACGTGACCAGATCCTTGATGTGGTCGGGATTCACCTTCTGCGTGGCCTGAACGTAGTGGATGAGCGCCCCTGCCGCAAGGACCGCCCGCTCCATGTCCTCGCATCCGAAAGGAGCCAGAGATCGGACGCCGAGCTGGCTTTTCAAGAGGCTTGCGGCCAGGTCCTCATGGAAATTCTCCCTGGCCAGAACCTCGAGGCGGTAGGCCGAAAGGCCCTTTCGAAGAGACAGGTCGTCCTTTTCAAGGAGCAGAAGTTCGGCCGGTTTGATTCTTCCCACTTCGTCCAGAACCTCTTCCCACTCTTCGATTTCCGTCACCCGGAACTCCCCGGTGGACAGATCCAGGTGGGCCAGGCCAAAGGGTTTTTCACTGCCCGCAAGCGCCGCCATGTAGAGATTCGACTTGCTGTCTACTTCCCCCTCTTCCAGCACAGAACCAGGGGTGACGACCCGGATGACGTCTCTCTTCACAATGCCTTTGGCTGTTTGAGGGTCTTCCACCTGCTCGCAGATGGCCACCTTGCAGCCGTTTTCAATCAGCTTGGCGATATAGGATTTCGAAGAGTGGTGGGGCACGCCGCACATGGGGACCTTCTCGCCGTTGAGCGTGCCTCGCGAAGTGAGCGTAATTCCAAGGAGGCGGGAGGCCTTCTTTGCATCATCAAAGAACATCTCATAGAAGTCGCCCATGCGGAAGAAAAGGATCGAGTCCGGGTACTCGCTTTTCATCCCCATGTACTGTTTGAGCATGGGCGAGAGGTCGCTCACGGCCTGTCCTCCGGTGCGGTCTTCGAAGCGGCGGCGCCCTCGTCCACCTCCGTGGAATCCATGAGACCGATGGTGTCCCAGCTCCTGCACTGAGGGCACTGCCACTGAAGGTCGCCGGGCCTGAAGCCGCAGTTGCTGCACTGGAATTTCAGGTAAGGCACATTCAGGCGGGGGATAAGATCCTGGTAAGCGCTCAGGGCCTCCTCCCTCATGCCCTGCTTCAGGAGGATCTCTCCCTTGAACTTTCTCGCTTCCCAGAAGGAGGGATCCAGCGCCAGGGCGCTGTCTAGTTCTCGAACCGCTCCCTGATAGTCCTGCTCATTGAAAAGGTACCGGGCCAGGGCCATGTGGGTGAAGGCATCCCCGCTGGATTCCGCGCACTCCTTCAGAAACTCTTCGACCGGTTTGAGGTTCTTCATCTCCCCGTAGGCCCCCTCCAGCCTGCGGTAGGCAAGAAAACTGAATTGCGGCGCGATGCGGACCACTTTTCTCCACTCGGACACCGCCTTCTTGTAGTCCTGCTTCTTAAAGTGCAAGTCCCCCAGGTGGAGGTGCGCATCCAGGCACCTCTCGTCGATGGAGATGGCTTTCTGAAAACAGGATTTTGCTTTTGCGAGATCCTCCTTTTCCTGGCCCTCTTTGCCGAGTTCCACCTGGTAGTGGGCAAGGATGGGCTTGTGGTTGCCTTTGCTCACCCTCGCGATCTTTTGCCTGGTCCCGTAAGCGTTTTCCCAGTCTCTCATGTCTTCGTAAATCTTTTCGGCCGCATCCAGGGCTTCCAGGTTCCCCGGTTCTTCTTGAAGCGCCTGGTTCAGGGCTTCCAATGCCCTGTTCATGAACCCTCCCTTGCGGTAGTCCAGCCCCAGATCGATCAGAGCCCTCAGCTTGAGCGTTTCATCGATGTTGGGCCGCAGGATGATGCTCTGGCGGATGCGTATCGCCCGGTCAATGTCCCCTTTGGACCGGTAGAGATTCCCCAGGGCCACGTAGGTTTCAATGGTGTCGGAATTGATCTGGACGGACTTGGTGAATTCCTCGATCGCCTGGTCATGGTCGTTGGAAAGGATGTACTGAATGCCCTTGAAAAAGGCCTTGTCGCTTTCGCTTCGCAGAAACCGGGTCCTCTTCTCCTTCCGGTAGCTGAGAAAACGGCCGGCAATGCCTCCCAGGATGAGGCTGACCAGGATGATCAGGAAAAGTTGCTGGTTGGCGGGCTCCAGAAACCAGTCCCAGAGCAGCTGCATTTCAATTTCCCTCCTCCCCTGCAGCCGACCTCATGCGGCATCCGGCCGGGACGGAGGGACATGCTCCGAAGTGATGGGCAGGTTTCTGAGATTGTTCACTTCTTTTTCTCTTTCCTCCAGCGTTCTGGCGAGAAGTTTGATCCTTTTTTTCAAGCGGAACCGTTCGGCAATGCCATAAAGGCCGATCGACAGCACACCGATGAGATAAGTCACGATGACGATCTCGTAAAGGGTGATGTCCGATGTCATGCTCTCCTGAAAGAAATAGGGGTTCATCCGGAATTTGACGGTCGTTGACAGAGCGGCATTGTTCTGAACCACAAGAACGATAACCGCGAGGCCGATCAGGATAAAGACTATCGCCTTGAGATGCGTCATGTTCAACCTCCTCCTCGCTTAAGTGCATTTCTGAAACAAGGGGACCAACTTCGCGTAGGTCGCCTTGATGTGTTCCGGAATCACGCGCACGTCTTCGATCACCGTCATGAAATTGGTGTCTCCTTTCCAGCGGGGGACGACGTGGAAATGCATGTGGTTCTCCATGCCGGCTCCGGCCACGTGCCCCAGGTTGAGTCCCACATTGAAACCGTCCGGTTTCATGACCTGCTTCAGAATCTCGATGGATTTGCGAACCATGAGCAAGAGGCCCAGCGTCTCATCCTGGTTCAGGCGTTCAAGGCTGGAGACGTGTTTGACCGGGGCAACAAGGAGATGGCCGTTGTTGTAAGGGAATCGATTCATCACCACCATGGTCCGCGGTCCCACGTGGAGAATCAGCCGTTCCTGATCTACGCTCCGGTCCGCACCCGGGCAGAAGATACACCCGTCCGCCTTGTTCTCCGCGAGGATGTATCCCATCCTCCATGGCGCCCAGAGGACCTTCATGCCGCTCTCTTCACTCATGAACTTTCACCTCCTGCAACGGCCTCTCAATCCAGGTCGATGATTTCCCCCTTCACGGTGTCCCCGCATTCCAAGATCCCTATGGTGTGCACTCCGGATGAGCTGAAACCGGTCGCGGTCCCAGGGTTGAAAAGAAGCACTCCCTGGGCCACCTCATTCATGGCCTTGTGAGAGTGTCCATACACAATCACATCCACTTCGTTGAACTGAGCGAGCACCCTTTCCTCCAGACCCCGGGGCGAGCCCCACCCGTGGATGAGGCCGAACCGGAAGCCGCCGATTTCCACGATCTTTTTTTCAGGCAGCACGGCCTTGATGGCAAAGGGGTCCATGTTTCCGTGCACGCCGTGGAAATTTCTCGAACTCAGAAACTCCACGACCACAGGAGAAGTGAAGTCTCCCACGTGAAAGAGCACATCCACCTGCGAAAAGTGACGATCCAGAAGTTCTCTGAAATCCTTGCTCACATGGTGAATGTGTGTGTCGGAAAGGACACCGATTCTCATGCACATGTGCCCATTTTTGCTGAAAGTTCATCAAAGTATATCAGGACGAAAAAAAAAGACAAGCCTGAATCAAACCTTTTCCAAAGGGGATTGACTGAGAGAAGCTTTTTTGTAGAATGACGGCGTGACTGGATATCGATGGAGTGGTAAGAAGTCGTCACCCCGGTGGAAACCGGGGTCCAGTGAAATTGTAACGAGTTAAGAACACTGGATACCGGCCCGTTCGACGAGCCCTTCGAGACCCTCAGGGTCCCGAAGGAAATCGAGGGACTTCCACCGGTATGACGGAAAAGGGCGTTTTCGGAATTATTGGAAGCGCAGCCAATTTAGTTCCAGAGGAGTTGTCATGCCCATCTATGAGTTCTACTGCAAGAAATGCCACATGATTTTCAGTTTTTTCTCTTCCACGGTCAACACGGACAAAAGACCCCTCTGCCCCAAGTGCCGCAAGGTCAAACTCGAACGGCAGATGTCCCTTTTCTCCAGGGTGCGCCAGCGAGAACAGGGAGAGGACACCCCCATGCCGGACATCGACGAGTCCAAGCTGGAGCAGGCCATGAACGTCCTCGGCCGCGAAGCGGAGAACTTGGATGAAAACGACCCCAAGCAGGCAGCCAACCTCATGCGTAAACTCAGCGACATGACCGGCATGAACCTGGGTCCGGGTATGGAAGAAGCTTTGCGGAGGATGGAAGCGGGCGAGGATCCGGAGCAGATCGAGCAGGAAATGGGAGATCTTCTGGAAGGAGAAGACCCCTTCAGCTTCGGGGACAAGAAAGCGGGCAAAGGCCTCAAAAGACGGCCGCCAGCAAAAGACGAAACGCTCTATGAACTCTAGAAGGGACACGGCTCACGGTTGAAGACTCTTGAATCTTTTTTTCGACTTTCCGTGCCCCGTGTGCCGTGCGCCGTGGACCGTACTCATAGCGCCACGAGTTCTATTTCCCCCCAGCTTGCCATTTTCTCTCCCAGAACCACGAGGACCCCGAGAATCCCCTTGAGCACTCCGGCCCACTCGTCGATTCTGCTCAAATCCTTCGGACCTTGAATCCTGTTGCACAGGGCTGTGGCCGCAGCATCCGCGAGAGCGGCCGATGGGGCAACGACACAGCCTAAGTCCGCCTTTCCCAGACTCAAGGAGTGCCCCACGGTTCCTGAAGAGGAGGCGACTCCGAGAGGCATGAGTTTCGGCGAAATGACCAGGCCGATCTTCTCGCTCAGAGGCGAGGTTCCGGCAAAGATGGAAACCGTCACAGGCCTGTCGGCCTTGAGAAAGAGGTCTCCTCCGTTTTCCACGATCACTTGGTTTGTTTTCGTGAGGAGACGCTTCCCCACATACTCGGCAATGGCTCCGGCCACAGCGGCCATGGGACCGACACCCACCTCGCGGGTGCGCTCGATCATTTCCTTCACAAGGGGCGGCGCATACGGGTCTTCGGGGTAGGGATCGAGGGCGGTGAGGAAGTCGGCATGCGTTTGCATGTAGCTCTCGATCTGGTGCCTCGACTCGAACACCAGGTCCCGGGTCTCTTTTTCGAGTTTCCGCTCTGCGCTGACAAGAAGGTCTGTCTCCTTCACCATCACCCTAAAGGAGACGAGATCTTCCGATTTGACTCTGTTGCGATAAAAGCGTTCTGTGTAGTCAGGCATAGTTCCCAAACCGGAGTATTGGAGTGTTGGAGTACTGGAGTGATGGTTAAACCGTTGCACCACGGTTTTCCAGTACTCCAATACTCCATCACTCCGTCACTCCATCTCTTTATCCGTCCAGATCCACGGCTGTCTTACACTTGTTGCACTGTTTTGCTCCCCTGAAAAGCCTGTGGCCGCAAGTCGGACACAGGTAGCGCGCCTCCTCATCCTCCACCCATTTCTCAGTCCCTGCGCTGCGCCAGTGAGGAATGGCCCTCAAGATAACTTTTTCCCCGACCGGCATGGGAAAATTCTCGATCAGCGAGCAGGGAAACTCCACGCATTCGCGGCAGCTTGCATATCCCTTCTTGGATGTGCAGTCTTTTATGTCACATCTCTTGCAGTAAGCGAAAGGCTCCTCTGAAAGGCACCCTTTGCAGTGGATGTCTTCCACGGACAGGTTCTCGGTTTCAGGGAGCCTGCCCTTGTAGAGTGCCACGAGCTTCTCTTTGAATTTCACGTTGTTTTCCCGCGTTGCGTAAAGAACAGCACACACTCCGCAGTAAAGCCCACAGGGAGCCAAAAAATCAGGATTGATTTTCATGGAGCACCTCCGCGCCGATAGGGTTTCTTAAAAAAGGAAGGATAAACAAGGGTACTTAGGTTTGCGGCAAACGTCAAGACGGCCAGAAAGATCGATTTCCCGGCTGCTATGGAAAAAGATTTGTGTTAAGGAATACCCCAGGAGATCTTTCTCTGCCACTACCCAAGCAAGTTCGGAGGACTCTCATGGAAGTATTCAATGCTCTGGAACCATCAGCGGTAAAGATCGAGACCTTTCCTTACAAAGGCAAGCCTTACAAGGTCAAAGACGTGTGGATTCGGTGGCTCAGCCAGGCCGGCCCCAAGGACTCTCCTGAATACGGCCTGCGCTTTTTCACCATAGGCCCGGCCGGAGAGATCCCGATTCACAATCACTTCTACTATCAGACCATGTTCATCCTGAGCGGAAGGGCCACGGTCTTTTCTCATGAATCCGAAACAAATCAGGTCAAGGAAGAGCGGACGGCCGGACCCTTTGACGTGGTCTTTGTACCGACCATGGAACCGCACAGCATCAAGAACCTGAGCGCGTCTGATCCTGTGCTTTTCCTCTGCTGTGTCGGGAATGTTTACGAAGAGGAAGACAAATAGTCCGTGGTCAGTTGTCAATTGTCAGTGGTCCGTTGAAAGTAATCAGTGACCAGTGGGGCAAATCCCCCTTGTTCCCCCTTTAGAAAAGGGGGAAATCAAAGTACGTTCTTCCCTCTGTAAAGGGGAGACAGGGGGTTTTTATGCATTGCGATAGCAAGTTTTTCAGCAGTGCCGAGCTGCCGGCATCCATTATCCAGTAACTAGCATCCAGCAGCCAGTATCCAGCAACCGGCTACAACCCCTTTGCGTGGAGCGCGGCGCCAAGGCCGCCGACAATCTGCGGCTCTTTGTACACGCGGACCGGATGCCCCAGCTTCTCTTCCAGGAAGGTGACTACGCCCCGGTTCTTAGCCACACCGCCGCTCATCGTGACTTCTCTTTTGGCCCCAAGGGTTTTCACCATGCTCCAGACCCGGTTCACGATGGCGCGGTGAATGCCCCTGATGATTTCCTCCTTCGGGTGGTTCTTGGCCACAAGGGAAATCACCTCGCTCTCGGCAAAAACCGTGCACACGCTGCTGATGCGCACCTCCCCGTTCGCCCCCATAGACAGAGAGCCCATCTCGTCTAGCGGAACCTTCAGCTTGGCCGCCATCACCTCCAGGAAGCGGCCCGTGCCTGCCGCGCACTTGTCGTTCATGGTGAAGTCGAGCACCTTGCCGCCCTGACCCACCCGGATCACCTTGGAGTCCTGGCCTCCGATATCGACAACCGTCCTTGTGTCGGGAAAGAGCTTGTAAGCGCCGAGAGCGTGGCATGAAATCTCGGTCACCTTCTTGTCGGCAAAAGGAACGGAGATCCGGCCATACCCTGTTGCAACAATACTCTTCACCCTGTCGCGTTGCACTCTCGCGCGGGCCAACGCCTCCTCAAGCGATTTCTCCGCTGCCTCGGTGCTGTTTGCGCCGGTTTCCGTGATGCTGTAGGAAAGGATCTCGTCCTTTTCATTGATGATGACGCAGTCGGTGCTCAGAGAACCGACGTCAATGCCTGCAAAAAGGTTCATAAGGCGTTATCCGTTCACCGTTATCCGTTGCATGTCGCCAGTCGCCTGTTGCAGGTTGCGAACAGTCCGTTGTCCGTTGTCAGTGGTCAGTTGCATGTCGCAAGTTGCTTGTCGCATGTTGCTAGTAGACCGTTGTCAGTAGCAGGTCACTGAAAGATTTTCTTAGAATCCATCACGAAAGCACGAAACAAGAAGGTTTCATACGCCCCCTTGTTTTCTTTCGTGTTTTCCAACTTTCGTGCTTTCGTGGTTGTGATTCTTGGTGTCCACTTTGGGCACCCTACATTCTGTCTCCTGTATTCTGTCTCCTTTCTTCTAATTTTCCATGGTTTCAAAAAACGCGTCCAGCCGTGTGCGAGCCTGCTCTTCGGAATAGGCCCTGGAGTCCGTAATGTCTCCCTCGATCACCACGGATGGAACTCCGAGACGATCCATGAGCAGCCTCTTGAGATCGTACTGACCTACCGAATAGGGTTTGCAGCTTCTCGCCGAGTGAATGACCAGGCCGTCCACCTGGTATTCTTTGATGAGACTTTCCATCAGATGGAGCCTGTGGTTCAGGTTGTTGTTGAGAATGACAAGGCTGTAGGTTCTCGCCATGGAGTCGAAAGGACGGTCCGAATCCATGTGAGGGGTTGTCTCAGCCCAGGCATTCGTGTAGGTGGCTGTGACAAAGTTCATCCCGTGCTCGGCAAAAAGATTGGCGTAATCTCTCACCTTGTACCACATGGCAATGTTGTCCCACATGAGCCTCTTTCGCTCGTTGGTGATTGCGGCTACCCCTCGTTCCACTCTCTCCTTCAGTTCACTCAGCAGGGTTCGATAGTAGTTCAGGGCCACCGGCAGGCCCCGAAGAGAAACAACCGGAGCCAGGTGGCCGAAGGCATCAAAAATCGTCATGGGCGCAGGTTTCGCCTTCATGGTGGCAAGCACCTCGCCCCAAGCGAGCGAGGTCTCCTTGGCCGTGCGGATCACTGCCTGGAATTTCTCCTCCTTGAAGGGCTTTCCCGAGATACGCTCGAGCTCAGGAATCATCTCTTCTAACTGGCGCACCATGTACGCAACGTCCCCCTCCTGGATGCCGCCGAAATTGTAGGGCGTGTCGAAAAGGATCAAGGGAATCTTCCAGTGATGAGCCAGCACCTTGTACCAGTAGACCACGGTCTGGCAAATGTTGTTGGAAGCAAAAAGAAGATCCGGCTTGGGGAGCCTTCCCACAGGCGTTTTCCCGGTCAGGCAAACACCGAGGTCCACCCTGGCATAGGAGCAAAGATCCTGGCTATACCCCCGCTCCTCGGCAAGCGCACACAATTCCGGCGCCACCTTTTGAGCCCCGCAAAGAGCTCCGTGATTTTCCGGATAGATGGTGTAGAAGTCAAAGGGCCGGAGGATCTCCACCGGCGCACCGCTCGTGACCCAGGCCACGGGCTTTGCTCCTTCAGCGTAGCGGGCGAGGAAATAGTGCCTCGTGATGATCGCCTTCAGCCGATCGTTGCACCTGAGCGGAGGGCCGAACAAAGGGCTTGCCTTTCCCCGGCGTTTCTTCTTTTTCATGCCGGCCATCTTCATCAGGGCCGGAGCACCGTAATCCTTCATAAAGGAGTAGCGAATCTTCTTGGCAAGAGACATAGAAATCCCTTTCGAAAAGAGCTCTCAAGGATAAATTCGAAGGTCATGGAGTCTTAAACAAAAATCTCTTCGCAAACTGCATTGAAATTCAAAAGCGAACCGCAGAATATCGAATACCGAACTCCGAAGGCAACTGCAGGAGGGGTTAGCTTCATCATTCGAAATTCCTTGTTCGACATTCGGCTTTGGTGTTTCTTGGTTGCGGCCAAAGGCCTGTATTAGGAAATTATCTCTGTAAAGGCTTCCACCCTCGTCCTCATCTGCCCGCTCACACCCTGGTTCAATTCCGTGTCCATGACCAGGGTCGCAACTCCTTTGCTCCTCAGTCCTTCCACAAGCTGCGGAATGTCGAAAAGCTCAGGCTCGCAGAACTTCACTGTGTAGAAAATAGCGCCTTTTGCCCCGCTTCTTTCAATCTTTTGCACAAGATGCTGCAGCCTTTCCTCTACCGAAGAGTTCTTGGTGCTGCAAGGCGGCATGGCAAAATAGCCGTCTGCCAAAGCTTCAAAAGGATCTTCGCTGGTGCTGGGGGTTACAAGCAGTCTCCTGCTGCAGTTCAACAGGTCATCGTCCCCGACGCGCACGCCCAGGTCATCCAGGAGGGTCAGAATTTCAGGAGGGCTGGGCAGCACACCGCTCATGATCACAACAGGGCCTTTCTTTGGTTCTCCCCTCGAGGTCTCTGCAAATTCTGAAAGAAGCGGGTGGAAGTCCTCCGGATAAAGAAACTCACCCTGGCGGAGCACCCGATAGAACTCCTCGTTGGTGCTCTGCAGTTTCCCCTCTGCCCTCAGATCATAAATCTCTTTGATCAAGAAAGATATTTCCCGGCTTTGGCGGACCCGCCGTTTTAACTCCTCAAGGTTCAGGGGCCCGAGCTGCTTTTCCAGGCTTGAAGCGAGGCCTTTCATCTGTTTCAGATAGTAATCGCGTGAGGAAGCCCTGTAGGGAGCTTTAGGGTGGTAGAAAAAGGTGCAAGGCTTCTTGAGCCCCAGATAATCGTTCACAATGGAAGCGAGATTCTGGATGGAATCACAGGTGTGGGGGAAAAGAAACCCGTCCACACCGTCGCAGTGACCTTGAAGGATGAGTTCAAGGCCGAATCTCACCACCGAGCAGATGTAAGGCTGAAGGTGGGCGCTGGCGTGGCTCACTTCCAGGGGAGGGTCCCAGATCTCTACGGGCAGCGCGTTCATGGCCCAGAAGATCTCCTTAGGGTACTGGGCCGGAAAGACCCCGAAGATGCGTCGGCCGTATTTCTCCCTTTGTTCCTGGATATATTCCTTCCTCGGTCTAGGCTGAAAACGCGTCATGAGATTCAATCTCCCCTCGGGCTCCCCCGACTAATCCAACCGCGAACCCTGTGTCTTGTACCCTGTGTCCTCCCGCCTATATCCCCTATATGCTAGCCTTCTATCGGGACAAACACAATGGCTAATCCTATTCCCAAAGAGCATCCCTCAGGCCGGAAACACGGGTGGTGCGGCGGCCCACCGCCTCGCGAAAAACGTTCTCCCGGCCCCACACTTCCACCCCTTCTCGTGCACGGGTGATCCCGGTGTAAATGAGCTCTCTCGTGAGCACCGGTGAATCCTGATCCGGAAGAATGAAAAGGAGCCGGTCAAACTCAGAGCCCTGGCTCTTGTGAACCGTGAGGGCATAGACGGTCTCGTGCTGCGGCAACCTGACAGGATGCAGGGCTCGGAGCGCGCCGTCCGGTGCCCGGAAAAAAACCCTAAGCTCTCCGTCCGCCGCGGGATCCGGCAGGGCAATGCCGATGTCCCCATTGTAGAGGTGCAGGTTGTAATCATTCTGGGTGATCAGAACAGGCCGGCCCCGGTACCACCTCCCCTCTCCGCGGATGAGCTTTTGCCCCCTCAACAGGTGCTCCACCAAGAGATTGATGGCATTGACCCCATAAGGACCTTGTCTCAAAGCGCAGAGGATTCTGAAGCGGTCCAGCTGCTCGAAGGCCGTCTGAGGGTCCCTCACCTGGAAAAGATAATGGAAATCCTCCAACCCCCTGTCCTTCAGCGCACGGGGCAAGGACTTCGGTGAGGGTAGAGGTTTCCAGCCCAAATCTACGGCCGTTGCATCCTGCAGGATTTTCAGGGCAGCGTCGGCATTGCCTTCATTGATCGAACGGCTGGCAGAGGCAATCCCGCTTTCGTCGCTGAAACGATAGCTCCGGGTGAGCTGAACAATGGAGTCGCTCATTGGAGACGCGGATTTGGCTCCCTGGATCTCATACCCGGCGGTTCTTTGAATTTCGGCACAGAATGTCTTTGAAAACGGGTGGGACACTCCCGTGTCGCATATATCGCCGAGCACTGCGCCTGCCTCCACCGAAGAAAGCTGGTCCTTGTCGCCAAGAAGGATGAACCGCGCCTGCGACGGAAGGGCCTGCACCAGCTTGGACATGAGAGCCAGATCCACCATGGAAGCTTCATCTACCACAACGGCGTCCACGGGAAGATGATTCTGCGCGTTGAAACGAAAATAAGGGGAATCCTTCACGGGCCCGAGAAGACGATGAATCGTCGAAACTTCCTCCGGAATGAGCGCCTTCAGACTTTGTTCGCAGGCCAGGTCCTCCTTTGCTTTCTTCAAAGCCTCCTGCAGCCGGGCAGCCCCTTTCCCGGTGGGGGAGACCAGGGCCGTGCGGACTCCCTGTCTCCTGTTCTGTTCCATCTCCATCAGAAGGGCAAGGATCTTGGCAACCGTTGTCGTCTTTCCGGTACCAGGACCTCCGGTAATCACACAAAACTTCCTCCTTGCAGAAGCAAAAGCCGCCACCTTCTGCCAGTCTATGCCGGCCTCTTCCAGCGAGGGAAAAACTCTGCTCAACCCATTCTGAAAAGAACTCATCGGTGAGACAGGGCTTTCATCGTTGATCCGGCTCTTTATTCCCTTTGCGAGTTCCTCCTGATACTCCCAGTAGCGGTAGAGGTAGAGCCGGTCCTTAGGGTCGAGGATCAGCGGCCTGGGCTCACCCGGTTCCCCAACCACGCCGCTTTTCTTGAGCTTCTTCACCCATTTCCCCGCTGCAGGGAAAACAAGGCTCTCCCCCGCCTCCGAAGCGTGAAAGGGCTCTTGTGAAGAAAGATCAAGGCAAATGTGGCCTTCTCTCGTAAGCCGGCTCACAAGCGCCGCGGCCAGCACGAGTTCCTGGGACGGAGCCTTGCAGACCTTTGCCATGAACCTCGCGAAGTGAAGATCCAGAGGAGAAAAGAAACCGCTCTTTTGGAGAGAATCCAGATCGATCATCGCTCACGCATCCTCATAAAAGTCTAGCATCCTCCGCAACCAGATTAGAGTCCCGAAACCCGAATGTCGAATGTCGAACAAGGAATATCGAATGATGAAGTTAAATCTCTTCTGTGGTTTCCTTCGGCGTTCGTTATTCGTTATTCGATATTCTGCGGTTCGCCTTTGATCGTCTGTGCAGTTTGCAGAGAACTCACAGGCTAAGGATCCAAATTCGAAATCCTATACTCCGATCAGTTCTTCACTCAAGGCTTCGATCAGACTCCGACGGGGTTTGTCCCTGTAGACGCCGAATTCAGGCCCTTTCCCCGGGTCCACCCCGCGCAGGAACACGTAGAAGACCCCTCCAAAGTGCCGGTCGTAATCATATCCCTGCGCTCTGAGCCTCAGGTACTGGTTGAGTGCCAATGTGTAAAACGCGTACTGGAGGGTGTAGAAGTTTTCTTCCATGGCCTTGGTCAGGTTTTCAGGGCTGTAATCCTCCACGCTCGCGCCCAGGAAGTTGGATTTCCAGTCGAGGAGGTAGTAGCGATCTTCAAACCTGAAGACCATGTCCATGAACCCCTTCATGAACCCGCGAAGGGGTGAAAAGCTTAAGCGCTCCGTTTTCTCGGGGACCTCCTGGCGGAGGCTGCCTCTTGCCAGAATCCTTCCCACCGTTTCAGGAGCCAGGGACTTGAGCGGAAAGTAGAATTCAAGTTCATTCAGGCGGTCCTCCATCCTGACCCTGGAGAGGCAGAAATCTTGCCGTTCCGGATCCAGCGGGACCCTGAGCACTTTGTCCACCATGTCGCAAATGACCTCCAGCCAGGAACGATCATATCCGTATTGGACAAGCTTCTCTCCCACCAGGTCTAGTCTTGACGGACCCGTGACGCTGCAGAAGTCGAGATGCTCGAACACATCATGAAGAAAAGTGCCTGCCTTAGCCCCTTTCGGAAAGGCAAAGATACCTGCAGGCTCTTCCATCGTGCGCAGAGGATCCTCCCGAGCCTGCAACGTGACAGCATCGTAGTCGGTCCCCTCTTCACTGTGGAGTCGATCGGAGACCAGGCCGGAGAAGCTCGATATCCTCCACTGTCTGTCGATCCGGCCGGCAAAGTCCTTTGCAGGATTGATCTGCATCTCCTCGGGCAGCGGAGAAAAGCGGCTTTCGTCATCCTCAATTTCCCTGATCACCTCTACGGCGGCTGCAGGCTTCTTCATCAGAGACTTGACTTTGAGGAGAAGTTCCTCGTTCGTGATTCGTTTGAAGTTGTCTGCGAGCGCCTTCACGAGGTCGCCGGAGTCCTCGGTCGCCGGAGTATGAAGCAGGTACGCCGGCGCGGACGTCTCAGCCCCCTTGAAACGCCCCCACGCCAGATACACCCGGCATTTCGCACGGGTGAGGGCAACGTACAGGAGCCTCAGGTTTTCAGCCAGCTCTTCTTTGTTCGCAAGGGCTTTGTGGGCCGCCCGGTCCTCCGACCCAAGATCGAAAACGAGCTCCATCCGGTTCTGCGGGTTGTGAAACAGAAGGGGCTCCGCGCCTTTCTTGGGCCTGACGCCGTCCCACGAAAAAGGGCAGAACACAATGGGGTACTCAAGCCCTTTGCTTTTGTGGATGGTGACGAGTCTCACGGCGTTCTCGTCGCGCTCCAGGCGGAGCTGATGCTCCTCCGACCGGGGAGCGTCGGGGTCTCTCTGTTCGGAAAGCCACTTCAGCAGTCCGGTCATGTTCAGCTTTTTCTCTACAGAGGCCTGATGCAGGACTTCCATGAGATGGAGAAGATTCGTGTTTCTTCGCTCCCCGTCGGCAAAAGCAATCAGACGGGTCAGGACCTTCTCCTCCTTGAGGAAAGAGCGGAACATGCGGAAGAACCCTCTTTCCTGCCAGAGGTCATGGTGCTCCCTGAACTTGACGAGCCAGCGCTCCCACCGTGCTTCATCCAGCGTCAGCCGCTCGAGTTCCTCACCCGAGACCCCGACCATATCGGTGGACAGGGCCGTCTTGACCAGGGATTCCGCACCGGGCTCCACAACGGCGAAGAGGAACCTCGCCATCTCCATCGCTTCGTGGGAATCGAAAAGGTTCTCCGTGCTGTGGAGAACGCTCGGGACGTTTCTCGCGGACAGGACCTTTTGCACGAGAAGGGCTTCCTTGTTTTCACGCACCAGCACCGCGATATCGCTCGCCCTGAGGGGCCTGCCGCCGATGAGAGCTTTCTTCTCCTTGCCCAGGTTTAGAAGCCGCGTGATTTCCGCAGCGACCAAGCCGGGCAGGTGAGCCTCCGCCACCCCCTTGTTGATGATGCCGTTGGGTTCGGCCCACTTTCCCGGGTCCATGAACCAGAGGGTGAAAGGTTCCCTCTTCCCCCCGATCACGAGAGTCTCGGCTTTTTTCCTCCTGGCGGCCTTGGCCGGCTCGAAGGGAATCTTTTCATAGACAAAGGCGGGTTTCGCATTCCCGAACAGGGCGTTGATGGTTTTGATCAATTCGGGGTCTGATCGCCAGTTCTCCGTAAGGGTGTAGCGGGTGTCGACTTTGTCCACCGCCTCCATGTACGCGAAGATATCCGCACCGCGAAACCCGTAAATCGACTGTTTCGGATCGCCCACAAGGAAGAGCGTGCTCCCTCCCCTTCCGAAGATGCTCTGGAAGATGGCATACTGCACAGGGTCCGTGTCCTGGAACTCATCGATCAAAGCGGCCCGGTACTTTCGTCGGATGGCGATCCCAAGGTCCCTTCCCCCTCTGCCTTCCAGAGCGGCTTGGAGTTTCAGCAGCAGATCGTCAAAAGTCTGAACGTTCTTTTCCGTCTTTCTCCTGGAGAACTCCTCGCCCACCTCTTTGAACAGGTTGACCTTGAGCCCCAGCAAGCGTTCCGCGAAAAGAATCTCCAGGTCCTGAGAGGCCTGGTAGAGGTCTTCGCAAAGATCAAAGAAAGCGTGTTTCGGCGGATCATAATCCTTTTTCAGGTTTTCCCTTTTCTCCAGTTCCCCTCTTGTGAATCTCTTGAACTCCTCAAACAGGCTCGTGCGGTTTTCCCCATAGGCGAAGAGGTCCTCCATCTCCTCTCCCCAGAGTCCGACCTTGGGCGGGCTGTACTGCTTCTTGTTCATGCCCTCGTAGCAGGCGAGCAGGTCCAGGACCTCCTCTCTGACCGAGGGCCACGTGTCGGCCGCCTTGGAAAAAGCCTTTCTGAATCGCTGTTCCTGCGCGCCGGTGTCCCGGTTCTCCGGCTCGGGGAGGATGCGAAGAAAGGGCTGGTTCATTTTGCGCTTCAAGAGCCGGGTCAGTTCTTCAGGCGTGAAACGGTTCTCCAGCGCAAAGTTCACGAACAGAGGCGACGCGGTGTAGAGGTGGCGTCGCCAGAAATCATCCACGCTCTCCTGGATCATGGCGGAGGGATCCGTGAGCAGCTCCGTGTCAAAGAGGCTGCCGCTCTCAAAAGCGTTCTCATGGAGCATTCTTCTGCAGAAGCCGTGGATCGTGAAGATGGGTGCCTCGTCAAAGGTCCTCAACGCTTCTCGCAACAGGCGTAACGCGTCTCCCGAAGACGCCTGCCGCTTCACGAGCTTGTCGAGAAAGGGATCCTTTGCTTCGCCGCTTGAAAAGGCCTGAACGGCATCGCGGATTTTGCTGCGGATTCGGTCTTTCAGCTCCTCCGTGGCTGCCTCGGTGAACGTGACGACCAGGATCTGATGGACCGCCAGTCTTTTTTCCAGCAGGAGGCGCAGGAAGAGCCCGGTGATGGTGTAGGTTTTTCCCGTCCCAGCACTGGCTTCGATGAGGTTCGCTCCCTCAAGAGGTGTTTTCAGGGGATCAAAGACTTGGTAGTGCAACATTCTCTTTCTCACGTGAGCGGCCTGTCTGATTGACGCTCATTCTGTCTTGAGCGAGTTCAGCAGAGGCTCGAAGACCTCCAGCGCGATCTCTTCGAACGCCGAGTCGATGGGACTGGCTTTGGGGAAACAGAGCCGATGGTAGACATCGGCCCTTTCCCCCTCGTTCCACCCGTCCCCCTCCCATGCCTCACGCGCTTGTTCAAGGGCCCACTCCCTGGGCTTCTTTTTCGAGAGACGCGCCTCTGCATAGGACCAGGAGAGTTCCGGGAAGAAGTGCAAAGGCGCTCTCAATCCCTCTCCGTATCGCCTCAGCAACCCTTCGAGAATGGTCTCTCCCTGCTCCACCGGAGCATAGTCGTAGAAAGCCCTCTTTCGTTCCTTGGTCAGACCGGCAAGCAGCGTGTGCCGCGGGTATCCCTCGGCGCGGACGCTGTTGAGCACCAGATGATGAATCCAGCTCACCACCCTGTCCTTGCCCTTGAGACGGGCATAGCGGTACCGGATCATCCGTTCTCTGAAGACATCCTTAAGCGATCCTGTTAAAGAAAACCCTCCCACGTCGATCTGGAAGTCCAGGGTTTCGAGGGCGTTTTCGCCGATGAGCCGCGACAGGTCCTCTGCAAAACGCTCCACTCCGGCACTGAACCCGTCATAGACGCAGTGTCCCACAGGCCCGTGAGGAAGTCGGCCGGAGGCTATGGCCAAAGCGACGTCCTTCTTTACGCTTCGACCCTGGAGCCGTCTTCGCAGCATGCTCTCTTCCAGGAGGTAGCGCTCCAGGGTGTCCACGGTAAAAGGCTCCCTTTCCTCCGCGTAGGAAGACGCCTCTTCCAAAGCGATCCCCAGCCGCCTGTTGACCAGAAACCTCGCGGGGCTGGAGAAGAAGGCGCACAGGCCATGGAGATCCACTTTCTTCCACGACTCATCAGGCTCGGACAACCCTGTGCTCAAAAAAGGGGCCGGTTCCCCGCGCTCGGCGATCGCGGTCGCAGCAATCTCATAGTTCTCCTCCGAGTAAGTGAACAGCTTCTCCTGGTTCTTGAAGTATTCAGGGCTGAACGCCTGGAGACGATGCTTGATCTGGAGGTGGTCACGGAGGGTGCGGCCGGGGATCTCGAAACCTTGCTCCACGTAGTCGACGAGTTCGCTCACCAGCACCGAGGGAGGGATCGGCGAGTTGTCCTGGATGCTCTGCCCCACATAGCTGATGTAAAGCTTTTGTCTGGCCGAAAGGATCGCCTCCAGAAAAAGGTACCGGTCATCATTCCTCCGGGACCGGTCGCCCGGCTTGGGGTATCTCGCCATGAAATCGAAGCCCAGGGGCTTGGACTGTCTCGGATAAGCCTCCCCGTCCATCCCCAGAAGACAAATCACCCGGAAGGGGATGCTTCGCATGGGCAGCATGGCGCAAAACGTCACCCCCCCGGTCATAAAACCTAATCCGAAACCGGTTTGGTCGAGAGTGCGCTCAAGGTAGCTTCTCACGACCTGCAGAGGAACCTTTTCATCAAACAGAGAAACCGCGCCGGTTTTGACCAGGTCGTCGAGCATTCGGCGGATCAACTGCATCTCCCGGTCCGCCTCTTCCCCCGGTTCGAAGAAATCAGTCAGGACGCCGGTGAGCTCCGCCTGCCAGCATTCCAATGTGTTCGGTTTCCCGAGAGCGGTGGCTCGCTCGAACAGCTTTTCCACAAACTCCACGAAAGCACCGAGAATCCGACTCTCTTCCCCTTCGATGGGATCGTAAGGCAGGATCCCCGAAAACAGCTTTTCTTCGCGGCCCGGCATGGCAAAGCCGAGAAGGAGTCTGTCGAGGCCGGCTCTCCAGGTGTTTGAAGGGAAGGGAGGCAGCCCCAACTCGGCTTTGTGTGTTTCATCAATTCCCCAGCGGATCCGTGTTTCAGAAATCCATTTGCGCACCGTTTCCAGATCTTCGTTGGAAAAACCGAACTTGCGGCGCACCGCTTCGCATTCAAGAAGGTTCACGACCTGACTGACTCCGAAACGGCTTCCCTGGAGGTCAAGAAGATTGAGGAACGCTTCACCGATCCCTCCCTCCTTTCGCATGCTCCGGTCCGCGATGCTGAAAGGAATTCTGCGGGCATCTTCTTGAGGGGTGTCGAAGACGCCCTGGATGTAAGGCGCATAGGTTTCCACATCCGGCATCATCACCAGAATGTCCCTGGGCAGAAGACCGGGATCTTCTTCGAACATCCGTAGAAGTTGATCACGGAGAACTTCCACCTCCCGCATGGGGCTGTGACAGGAATGGATCTGGATAGAGAGATCGTCTGGTGAAACTTTGTTCTTTTCCTGCCTCTCCTGGAGCTTGAGAATATCCAGCTGAACAGAACCCAGGAGATTTCCCGATTTCGGCTCTTCGTAGAATGAAAATTCCTCCGCCTCGAGGTCCAGGATCATCTCAAAGAAGTCCCTCCCCAGCCTGCCCATGGAAGCGAGCAAAGAGTTCCCCTTTTCCATGTGGAGTTCCGATTCCGAGACGCCTTTCTGTGCCTTTTCTTTTTTCTTCATTTCCCACGTGTCCAGAATATCTCCCCAGTACTCCCGGCTCGGGTTCATGAGGAAGAGGTTCACCTGGGCCACCTGCGACAGGAGAGCAAACACTTGAACATGAAATCGAGGCAGTGCGGAGATACCGAACACGCAAATCCTTCTTGGAATTCCGGAGCGAGGGTCGATGCCCCTCCCGGTGGCCGTGAAGAGTTCTTTAGCCAGCGCTGCGCGGTGTTCGTGTTCATGGCCCTTAACCAGTTCGCGCCACAGCACCGCTTGCCAGTGCCGGGCTTTTCCCTGTTCCCACTGGAACATCATTTCAGGCCGGAAAAGAAGGTACTGGTCAAAAAGATCGGCGATCCGCTGCGAGAGCTGGAAGCGCTTGAGATCGCTGCGTCCGCTCTCCAGGTAGATCCGCAGGGGCTCAAATGCCGGCTCCTCGATGAGCTTGGGCAGTGCCTTCATCACCCTCCACGTCATCACTCCGGGATCAAAAAGATTCGGTTTTGGCAGGTCCTTGAGGACGCTCTGAAACATCTCACGGACAAAGGTGTTGGGGAAAGGGAAACGACAGTTAGCGCAAATTCCGTGTCGTTCTGCAAGCTGCAGAGATATCCAGCGCTCCATGCCCTTGCTCTGAACCACGATGACCTCGGGGTCAAAGGGAGACGGCAGGGATCGCTGGAGAACCTGCGCCAGCTGGTCCGACAGGATCTCTAATCGGTTGCTGGTAAAAACTCGGAAGTTGCCCATAGAAGTGAATAGGCCGTTATTCGTTATCTTTTGTCCGTTCACCGTTGTCCGTGGCGCGTTGTCTGTGGTCGGCGGTCGGCCGTCGGCGGTCCGCGGTCGCTCTCTCAGCGATCATTATATGACAAGGGCTACGCGCGAAGAAAGAGAATAGACACCATGGCAAGCCCTATGCCGAGGATGCGCATCCCGCTGAGCTTCTCCTTGTAAACGATCACGGACAATAACACGGCGATCACGAAGTGCATTCCTGTGATGGAAACAATGATAGACAGAGGCCCTACGGAAAGAGCCGCCAGGAAGGTGTAGAAGCCCACGAAGTTGATCAGGCCCATCAGGAGCCCGATCCGGATGGCGTCTTTGCGGTTCCCCCGGGCCCCTTCTTTCCCGGCTTTCCTGATCAGGGCCGCTGAAAAGACGGTCCCCAAGAAATAGGAAAGCGCCATGAACCCCAGCTTGTTGGAATAAACTGCGGCGAACTTGCTTGAGATCGAGGCCACGCTGCCTGAAACCAGAGAGACAGAGACCAGGAACAGCCCCTTTCTCACGCTCCTCACAGCTCCCTTCACCTCCTCCACGTCTCTCGTCAGAATGACGATGACCACGATCGCAAGAAGGATGCCCAGGACCTGATGCAGAGACACACGGTCATGAAGGAACAGGATGGAAAAGAGGACCACGACCACCATGTTCAGGCGGATGATGGGATAGACCACGCTGGAGGGAACGTGTTTGAGCGCTTCGATGTGGGTGATGGTGCCGAGGACAAAAGAGGCACTGTTGATCCCTGCGGTCAGAAGGAGCATCCTGGCATCGTAAACCGATTCTTTCAGAGAAAGGAAAAAAACGACGCTC
>Ga0209450_10000210_pt1 | contig 32137 bp, 25 predicted proteins | sample FrelakmetLWP11LW_FD_187149 | JGI IMG/M metagenome (GOLD analysis project Ga0209450, IMG submission 187149) | Freshwater lake sediment microbial communities from the University of Notre Dame, USA, for methane emissions studies - LWP11 LW (SPAdes)... | ecosystem: Environmental > Aquatic >...
AGATAAATTGGTGTCGATAAATTGGTGTCAGGTTTGCAAGATCTGCAAGATTGCAGACGCGCGATCTTGCAGATCTTGCAAACCTGACACCAATTATTCTAATTATTTCCCGTTGCCGCAGAACGGGTTGCTGCGGCGCTCCTCGCCGAACGTGGACATCGGCCCGTGCCCCGGCACGAAGCGCACGTCGTCCCCCAGCGTAAACAGCTTCTCGCGAATGGCGCGGATCAGCGTGTCGTAGTCGCCGCCCGGAAAGTCGGTCCGGCCGATCGAGCCCGCGAACAGCACGTCACCCACGAAGGCCACGCGGTCCGCCGCCGAATAGAAGACCACGTGGCCTGGCGTGTGGCCCGGGCAGTGGCGCACCTCGAACTCCACCTCGCCGACCCGCACGCGGTCGCCGTCCTCGAGCCACTGGTCGGGCGTGAAGCGTTCGCAGCGCCCGAAGCCGAACATCCGCGCCTGCTCCGCCAGCCCGTCGATCCAGAACTGGTCGCCGCGGTGCGGTCCCACGATCGGCAGCTTCAGGCTGGTCGCCAGCTCGGCAGTGCCGCCGGCATGGTCGATGTGCGCGTGGGTGAGCAGGATCTTCTCGAGCCGCACGCCGTTCTCGCGTACCGCGGCCAGCACCTGCGGCAGGTCGCCGCCGGGGTCGATCACCGCGCCCGCCCCGGTGCGCTCGCACCAGACCACCGAGCAGTTCTGCGCGAAAGGGGTCACCGGGATGACCGTCGCCTTGAGCACGTCACGGCTCCCGGGGCGGCGCAGCGTCGGGCGTCGGAACGCTCTGAACTCCCTGCACTCCGCCCATCAGCGCGATGCGCATGCCCGCCTCGACCGTCAGGGTGGTGGGCTCGAGCAGTTCGCGCGGCAGGAACACCGTGTAACCGCCGACCATGTAGCTCATCGGCAGGTACACGGCGACCGCGTCCTCCGACTGCCGGAGGCCGAGCGCCCGGCTCGACTCGGCAGTCACGAAGCCGATGATCTTGCCCGGGCCGAACGGCACCAGCACCACGCGCTTCAGGTCGCTGCCCTTGCCCGACGACGGGAAGAAGCGCATGAAATCGCGGATCGCCACATACAGCGTCTTCACGACCGGGATGCGCGCGAACAAGTCGTCGCTCATGCGCAGCGCCCGGCGCACGACGTAGGCGTTCACGGCCAGGCCGGTCGCATATAGAAGGACGAGGCCCGCGGCCAGCCCGAGGCCGGGCCGGTACGCGCTGTCGGGAATCACGAGCTTGAGCACGCGCGAGAACAGCGTCTCCGCGGCGACCGCCAGCCAGTACACCAGGTACACCGTGAGGCCGACGGGCAGCAGCGCCACCAGGCCTTTCAGCATCGTGTTCCAGATCTTGCGCATGGGGATCCTCGCGGAGGGCCGGCAGTATGCAGACCACTGCGCCGCGCCGCCACCGCGATGACGTATCATTCCGGTGACCCCCCGGACCGATGCCTGATGCACCTGCGACGACGGCTCCTTGCCTGCCTCCTGTTCCTGTGCTGCGCGACACCACTGCTCGCGCGCGACCGGCCCTACCTGCCGCCCGAGGTCGAGCGCGTGCTCACCCAGCGCCGCATCCCGGGCACGGGCCTGAGCGTGCTGGTGCGCGAAGTCGGGCGCGACGAGCCGCTCGTCAGCTACAACGCCTCGGTCCCGCGCAACCCGGCCTCGACCATGAAGGTGCTCACGACCTATGCAGCGCTCGAGGTGCTGGGCCCCGCCTTTACCTGGCGGACGCGCGCGCACGCCGCCGGGCCGGTGCGCGACCTCGTGCTCGAAGGCAACCTGTTCCTGGAGGGCGGCGGCGACCCGTTCATGACCGCCGACCGCTGGTGGGGCTTCGTCAACGGGTTGCGCCAGGCGGGCATCGAGCGGGTCAAGGGCGACGTGGTGATCGACAACAGCCTCTTCGCCGACCAGGGCGACGACCGGGCGGCCTTCGACAACCGGCCCTACCGCAGCTACAACGTGCTGCCCGACGCGCTGCTGGTGAACTTCCAGACCGTCAACGTGAGCGTCGTCCCCGACGCTGGCGCCGGCGCGGTGCGCGCCCGCGTGAACCCCTGGCCAGCCAACCTGTCGGTCGACAACTCCGTCCGCCTCGACCGCGGGCCGTGCCGCCGGGGCTCGGGTGGCGTGGTCGTTGCCATGCCCGAGGGGCCGTCCGGCAACCGCCTCAGCCTCGGGGGCCACTACGCCTCGGGCTGCGGGCCGATGTCCGTCACCCGCGCCATCATGCGGGCTCCGGATTTCGCGTTCGGCACGTTCAAGACCTACTGGCAGCAGTCCGGCGGGACGCTCGATGGCGGCATGCGCCTCGGCACCGTGCCGGCCGACGCGCGCCTGCTCTACACGCACGAGTCGCTGACGCTGGCCGAGGTGATCCGCCTCGTCAACAAGTTCTCGAGCAACGTCATGGCGCGACACCTCCTACTGACGCTGGCGGCCGAGAAGTCCGGCCCGCCGGCCACGACGGCCGCGGGATCTCGCGCGATCGTCGAGTTCCTGGCCTCGCGCGGCATCTCGATCCCGGACCTGGTCCTCGAGAACGGCTCCGGCCTGTCCCGCAACGAGCGCATCAGCGCAGCGGGGCTCGCCGACGTGCTGCTCGATGCCTGGCGCAGCCCCTATGCCCCGGAGTTCCAGGCGTCGCTGCCGCTGTCGGCCGTGGACGGCACCTTGCGGCGCCGCTTCCGTTCGCCGGACATGGAGGGCCGGCTGCGCATGAAGACGGGCAGCCTGCAGGACGTGAGCGCCCTCGCCGGGTACGTCAATGCAGCGTCCGGCAAGGCCTACGTCGCCGTAATCATCCTCAACCATCCGGGCGCCGAGCTCGGTGCCGGGGAGGCCATCCAGGCTGCGCTGGTCAACTGGGTCTTCGGCCAGTAACTCCCGCGCCCCTTTTTGCGGTGCAGCATGGCAATTACTTTCAGGTTGCCGCCGTCCAGCTGTTAACATCTCCCGGTCCAATAATTAACAATAATCATTATCGGCTTTCGGGTCGTCGAGTTTTCGGATTGACCAGGCAGAGGAAAAGCCATGGGTTCTCGTCCTATTCGTTTTGCGTTCCGAGCGATTGCCGTCGTCATCCTCGCAGGCGCGGGAAGCGCTGAGTGGGCGCAGGCGGACACGCAGCTGGTGCAGCAGGTGCTCGATCGCGTCGTGGTCTTTAACGCCGGCACCGCGCTCGAGATGAATTTCGAGCTCAAGCCGTACAAGGAGCCGACGCCGGCGAACCCCACCCCCGTGCTCGACTTCTACAACTACAACCTCGTCGAATCGACGCGGCTGAGCAATTGCCGGCTGAACGGCTCGCGCGGCCTGTATTGCGTCGACGGCCTGAGCGTGCGGCGCTGGCAGAATCCCGAGGACGGCGGTTCGGGCCAGGTCGAATTCAGCTGTGCGAACGACGCGCTGCGGCTCGACAAGAACCGCACGGACATCTGCACCGCGCTTGCCGTCGCGCAGAACGGCGACGTGTGGATCGCCGGCAGGCGCAGGAGCGCCTCCGTGCTGATCCGGCTGCGCGAGAAGTTGGACGGCAAGCCAGACGGCAGCTGCCGTGACACGATCGAACAAAGCCTCCTGCCGGCGGCTTCTCAGCGCTATTGCTTCCTCGAATACACCACCTCGGAACGCCCGCTGATCAGCAGGCTGGTGGTGGTCGAGGGGGAAGAGGCCGAGGTCTTCGACCCGGGCACCGGCACAGCGGCGCCCGGCGTGCTCTCCCTGGACGTGCGCAACGTGGTGACCTACTACAGCATGGTCCCCAAGGCAGCGCCGATCGATCTCGTCCTGAAGGCCGACTGGCTGCTCGCAAACAAGGAAGTGCTGCAGGACCTTGCGCTGCTGCAGACCGACAACGGCGCGACCCGCGGCGATGCGACCGACAACCGCGTGCTGGTCACCACCTCCAGCGGCCGAGTGCTGTCGCGACAGACGGACGCGGGCACGGCGCCGGGCACGGCTGACGTGTTCGGAGTGCCTTCCAAGCGCATCGAAGGGTCGCCGCAGTGCCCGGCGGCAGCCCCGGCTTCCGCGGGCTATGGCATCGCCGTGAGCGCCAAGACGGGCCGGGTGTACGTCACCGACCGCAGTTACTGCCAGGTGCTGGCGCTCGAGGCTGCCGACGCGAACACGAATGCGGCCGGCATCCAGTTTGCCGGTCTCGTCAATGTCACGACCGTCAACGATGTTTCGGACCTGACGCTCGCGACCTCCAACGACTCGGTGCCGTCCGATTACCCTGATAAGGACCAGGATCCGATCACCATCACCGGTGAGTACCCGCCCGATGGCGCCACGGTCGCGCCCGGCATCGTCGTCGACCTGCAGGAATGCAAGGGCACGTGCAAAGTGATCACCAGCGGCAGCGCCGACCTGTTGACGTTGTCTGCCGTGCAGCTGAACACGCCAGACCGGTCGCGCGTGGTGCTGTTCCAGATCCGCAACATCCCGGATTGCCGCTACCTGCTCAACCTCATTGAGACCGACCCGCGGCGCGCCCTGTGCGCCGACTACGCCGCCGCCGTCATCGGCCCCGCCGGCAAACCTGGCGAGCAATACCTCGACGTCGCCCAGATGCTGCCGGACGACATCAAGGCGCAGTTCCCGTCGACTGGCACGCTACCGCCGGGTCTGCCGCCGTTGCTCATCTCGCCGCAGTACCGTGCCCGGGAGGACAAGGACTTCATTTTCGGGGCGGTCTTCGCCATCCCGGAACCGGGCATGGTCTTCAAGGAAACCTTCGAGGCCGACTTTGACGTCGCGGGGCTGACCGGGGACCCGCCCGGGGACACGTCGCGCTGCGAGCCTCCCCCAACACCGACGCTGACGAACCTGCTCCAGTGGGATGTCGTCACGCGCGTCTCCGAAAAGTACCTTGCGCCGGGTGGACCGAACGGGCTTGGCTACGTCGACACGATCGTGAACAGCGGTTGCGGCACCACCAAGTCGAAGATCGGCAGCTTCTCGCTGGTCGCCTACGGCCTCGAGATCGCCTACGACGGCCAGGACGACGTCTTCGCGCGGCTGGTCGTCAAGCTGTTCCAGGACTTGAAGACGACGCAGATGCAGCTCGCCTGCCCTGCCGGCGTCGACCGGGAGGCCGACGACACGACGCCGGCCAGTGACCCGCTCACCGACGCCCAGTGCTCGACGCTCAACTCGGTCCTGCTGAATGCCGAGGACAAGTTGACGAAGTGCGTCACGGCCACACAGCAGCCCAAGACGAGCGCGGTGGACCAGAACTGCCAGGCCTTCAATTCGCAGTTCTCGTCCTATCGCTCGCAGTTGAACGCCGTCCCGCCGGCCAAACCCGTCCCGCCGGCCCTGGCACAGCCCGATCCGGCCAACCGGATCGGCGAGTTGAAGGCGCGCTCCGAGACCCTGTGGCTGGTGTACGGCGAGCGGTTCCTGCCGTCGGTCCCGCTCGGAGGCTTCGGCAATTAGCCGCAGTGACTGACCGTGGTGTGACCGAGTCACCCCGCCGCCATGCAGACGGCGCGGTGATTCGGTAGGCTCCCGCCGCATGGGCGCTGCGGGCGACGGGAACGACTCGATGCCGACCGGCACGGCGGTCGGCAGCGGCCCCTCGCGCCGCCTGTACTCCGTGCCGCTCGTGGTCGCGGTCACCGGGCATCGCGACCTCCTGCCCGACGAGATTCCCGCCATTCGTCAGCGCGTCCGTGCATTCCTCGAGGACTTGCGCAGCCAGTCGCCCGATCGCGACATCCTGCTCATGTCGCCGCTGGCCGAGGGGGCCGATCGGCTGGCGGCCGAGGAGGCGCTGGCGCTCGGCCTGCCGCTGACCGTCGTGCTGCCGATGCCTCGGGAGCAGTATCTCGACGACTTCGCGACGGAAGACTCCCGCGTGCAGTTCGAGCGGCTGTGCAGCCGTGCCACCGACGTCTTCGAGTTGCCCCTGACGCCCGGCAACAACCTGGCCCTGAACCAGGGGCAGGGTCCGAACCGATCGCGCCAGTACGCCCAGGCCGGGGTCTTCCTTTCCGCGCACTGCCACATCCTGCTGGCGCTCTGGGACGGCAACGAGAGTGACAGCCTCGGAGGAACGGCGCAGGTCGTCCGCTTCCACCAGGATGACGTGATGCCGGGCTACACACCGAGTGCGGCGACCAGCCGCATCTCGTTGACCGATGACGAAAGCGACCTCGTCTACCACATCGTGTGCTCGCGGAGCCGGCACGGCGGCGGGCTCGGGTCGGGCCTGCGGCCGCTCGATTGCTGGTGGTTCACCCGCGATGAGCAGGAGCCGCGCACGACGGAGTTGCCCGAGCGCTATCGGGTGATCTTCGCGCGCACCAACGAATTCAACCTGGACATGCGGCGGCACGCGCAGGAGATCACCGCCGGCGGTTACCCGCTGCTCGATCAAAGCCGCGAGAAGGAGCTGCCGGCCGGGCTGCGGGACATCGACGAGATCTTCACGGCGGCCGACTGGCTGGCGATCCACTACCAGAAGCGCACGCTCTGGACCATCAAGGCCACGCACGTGTTCGTGCTCCTGATCGGCATCACCTACGTGTCGTACACGGACGTCCTGGCAGATCGCCTGCTGCTGTTCGTCATGCTCGCGCAGATGGTGATCGCCGGCGTGCTCGGCTTCGTGGCCACGCGCGGAGAATGGCACCGCAAGTACCTCGACTACCGCACGCTCGCCGAGGGACTGCGGGTGCAGTTCTACTGGGCGGCGGCGGGCGTCCGCAGCGGCAACGTGACCAAGTTCTCGCACGACAACTTCCTGCAGATGCAGGACCCGGATCTCGGCTGGATCCGCAACGTCATGCGCGTCACGGGCACCGAGTGCGACGTGCGCGCCGTGGAAAGTGCCGCGGGGCTGGAGTTCACGCTGCAGGACTGGATCGGCAACGAGCAGCAGGGGCAGCTCGGCTACTTCCGCAGGAAGACGGCACAGCGCCTCGCGCAGACGCGCTCGACCGAGAAGCTGAGCACCTTCGGCCTCGTGGCGAGCGCCGCGACGCTGGCCGTGCTGCTGTTCGTCGACGCGGCGATCCTCGATACGTTCCGCGGCACGCTCGTGTATGCCGTCGGCTGCGTGCTGCTGATGGTCGGCGTTCGCCAGGCCTACGCCAAGGCCACGGGTGAGTCGGAGATCATCAAGCAGTTCGAGTTCATGATCCGCATCTTCAGCAACGCGTACCGGCGGCTGGGCGAGGCCGAGAGCGACGTCGACCGGCGCAGGATCCTGAGGATCCTAGGCGATTCGGCCCTCGAGGAGCATGCCGAGTGGATCCTGATGCATCGCCAGCGCTCCATCGACGCGCGCGACGTGCTGCGGCTGAGCTGACGACGGAATGGCGCGGATGGACCAGCCTTTCAAGTACCGCGCCTTCATCAGCTACAGTCACGCCGACTCGAAGTGGGCCGCGTGGCTGCACAAGTCGCTCGAGACCTATCGCGTGCCGAAGCACCTGGTCGGGCGCGACGGCGCATTCGGGCCGATCCCGGAACGCCTCGCGCCGGTGTTCCGGGACCGCGACGAGCTCGCCTCGGCGACTAACCTCGGCGACAAGCTGACGACCGCGCTGCGGCAGTCCGCGGCGCAGATCGTGATCTGCTCGCCGGCCGCGGCGCGCTCGCGCTGGGTCAATGAAGAGATCCTGACCTACAAGCGGCTCGGGCGCGAGGACCGGGTCTTCTGCCTGATCGTCGGCGGCGAGCCCGGGGCCTCGATGCGGCCCGAGACGGCGGACCAGGAGTGCTTTCCGGTCGCGCTCAGCTTCCGCATGGGTGCGGACGGCCAACTCACCGAGGAGCGCACCGAGCCGATCGCCGCCGACGCCCGGCCGGGCAAGGACGGCAGGAACGATGCCAAGCTCAAGCTCATCGCCGGGCTGCTCGACGTCCCGCTCGACGAGCTCAAGCAGCGCGAGGCGCAGCGGCGCCACCGTCGCATGATGCTGCTGGTCGCGGCGTCGCTGGCCGGCATGGCGATCACCTCGACCCTGGCCGGTGCCGCCTGGCTCGCGCGCAACGAGGCGGAACGCCAGCGGGCGAGGGCCGAGGCGGAGGCGGAGACCGCGCGCCAGACGACGCGCTTCATGGTCGACCTGTTCAAGGTGTCCGACCCGTCCGAGGCGCTCGGCAACTCGATCACCGCCCGCGAGATTCTCGACAAGGGCGCTGCGCGCATCGAGCGCGAGCTCGCGGACCAGCCGATCATCCGGGCGACGCTCATGGATACCATGGGTAGCGTGTACACCGGGCTCGGCCTGTACCAGCCGGCCGCGCGCCTGCTGCGCCAGGCGTACGCACAGCGCCAGCGAACCCTCGGTGGCGACCACCCGGACGTCGCCGGCAGCCTGAACCGGCTCGGCGAGGTGCTGACCCTGCAGGCCGACTACGCCGACGCCGAGCGGTACCTGAAGGCGGCGCTCGCTTCGCGCCGGCGCGTTCACGGGCCGGATTCGCTCGAGGTTGCCGGGACGCAGATGGCGCTGGCCGAGGTCATGTCCGAGACGGGGCGCTACGACGAGGGCGAGCCGCTGATCCGCGATGCGCTGCGCATCCGGCGCATGCACCTCGGGACGAGCCACCCGGACGTGGCCGCGAGCATCGAGGCGCTCGGCATCAATTACTACGAGCGCGGCCAGTACGACCAGGCCGTGCCGAACCTGCGCCTCGCGCTCGCGATGCGGCGCGACATGCATCCGGACGGCCACCCGCTGCTCGCGCAGGCCATCGGCAACCTCGCCTATGCGCTGCTCGACCAGGGCAACTACGAGGAGGTGGAACGCCTGCAGCGCGAGTCGCTGGCGCTGAAGCGACGCCTGTACGGCGCGGCGCACCGCGAGATCGCGACCGACCTGAACAACCTCGCCTACACGCTGCAGCTGCGCAGCGACTACGCCGGCGCGGAGCGCTTCTACCGCGACGCACTGGCGATGAACCGCCAACTGCTGGGCGCCGAGCACCCGGAAGTCGCCGCCAACGAGAACAACCTGGCCCTGGTGCTCTACCGCAAGGGCGACCGCGCCGGTGCCGTCGAGCTCATGCGCCACGTGCTCGCCTCCTACCGCGCCTCGCTCGGCGTGGACCATCCGAACGTCGCCGCCGTCGCCGCGAACCTCGCCTACTGGCTGATCGGGGTCGGCAGTTATGACGAGTCCGCGCAGCTGGTCGACCAGAGCCTCGCCATCCGCGAGCGGGCCCTGGGCAAAGATCATCCGCAGGTGGCCGGCACGCTGACCGTCAAGGCCAGCCTGATGCTGGCGACGGGGCGCTTCGACGAGGCGCGCAGCCTCGCCGCCGAGGCGCAGCGGATCCTCGGCGCCAGCCTGCCGGACGACCATTGGCAGATGGCCGCGGCGCGCAGCGTGGAGGGCGGCGCGCTCGCCCGGCTGGGCAGGTTCGAGGAGGCGGAGCGGCTGCTGCTGCAGAGTCAGCCGGCGCTCGGCGCCTCGCCGATCCCGGACCTCGAGGACCGCGGCCGCCAGCGACTCGAGGCGCTGTACCTCGCCTGGGGCAAGCCCGCGGAGGCTGCCAAGTACGCAGTGGCGGGCGGGGCAGCCGGCACCGCCCGCTGACTCATCCTTTGGTCGAATGGCCCAGCGGCGCCTGCCCGGCTGCTGGCTATACTGCGGGCTGCGCGTACGCTCCGGGGGACGATGCATGGCCTACGATCGCAACAACATTTTCGCCCGCATCCTGCGCGGCGAGATCCCGGCGCACAGGGTCTGCGAGGACGCGCACACGCTCGCCTTCATGGACGTCATGCCGCAGGCAGACGGCCACGCGCTGGTGATCCCGAAGGTCGAGGCGGAGAACCTCTTCGACCTGCCGCCCGAGGCGCTCGCCGCGACCATCCTCACCACGCAGCGCGTCGCGCGCGCGGTCAGGAAGGCGTTCGACGCGCCGGGCATCCTCATTGCGCAGCTGAACGGCGCGCCGGCGGGGCAGAGCGTGTTCCACATTCATTTCCACGTGGTGCCGCGCCACGCGGGGTTCGACCTGCGGTTGCACGCGCGCGAGATGGCCGACCCGGCCGTGCTCGCAGCGCACGCTGCGCGGGTCAGGGCTGCGCTCGACTGAGCGACGCCGGCACCAGGTCAGACAAACGGGGAGAGAACTCATGACGAAGCTCTACGAGGTACCGGCGGAATTTTCGGCCAAGGCGCGCTACCGTCGCGAGGACTACCAGCGGTTGTACGAGGAATCGGTGCGCGACCCGGAAGGGTTCTGGGGACGCATGGGCCGCCGGGTCGACTGGATCCGCCCGTACAAGCAGGTCAAGGACGTGAGCTTCGCCGCTGCGGATTTCCACATCCGCTGGTACGAGGACGGCCAGCTGAACGTTGCGGCCAACTGCCTCGACCGGCAACTCGCCACGCGTGGCGACAAGACTGCGATCCTCTGGGAAGGCGACAACCCGGCGGAATCAGAGGCGATCACCTACCGCGAGCTGTACCACAGGGTGTGCAAGCTCGCCAACGCGCTCAAGTCGCTCGGAGTGCAGAAGGGCGACCGCGTCACGATCTACCTGCCGATGATCCCGGAGGCCGCCGTCGCCATGCTCGCCTGCGCGCGCATCGGCGCGATCCACTCGGTGGTGTTCGGCGGCTTCTCGCCCGATTCGCTGTCCGGCCGCATCTCCGACTGCGCGTCCACCGTGGTCATCACGGCGGACGAGGGTATCCGCGGTGGCAAGAAGGTGCCGCTCAAGGCCAACGTGGACCAGGCGCTGTCGAGCCCGGGCACCGAGACCGTGCAGCACGTGCTGGTCGTGAAGCGCACGGGCACCAGCGTGGCGATGTACGGCCGCGATCGCTGGTATCACGAGGTCGTCGACGGCCAGCCCGACGAGTGTGCGCCGGTGGCGATGGACGCGGAGGATCCGCTGTTCATCCTCTACACCTCGGGTTCCACCGGCAAGCCGAAGGGCGTGCTGCACACCACCGGCGGCTACCTGGTGTACGCGTCGCTCACGCACGAGGCGGTGTTCGACCTGCACGAGGACGACATCTTCTGGTGCACCGCCGACGTCGGCTGGGTGACCGGCCACAGCTACGTCGTGTACGGGCCGCTCGCCAACGGCGCCACCTCGCTGATGTTCGAGGGCGTGCCGAACTACCCGGACTCGAGCCGTTTCTGGCAGGTGTGCGACAAGCACAAGGTGACGCTCTTCTACACCGCGCCCACGGCGCTGCGCGCCCTGATGCGCGAGGGCGAGGGCCCGGTGAAGAAGTTCTCGCGCAAGACGTTGCGCCTGCTCGGTACGGTGGGCGAGCCGATCAACCCCGAGGCGTGGGAGTGGTACCACCGCGTGGTGGGCGATCACCGCTGCCCGATCGTGGACACGTGGTGGCAGACCGAAACCGGCGGCATCCTGATCACCCCCCTGCCGGGCGCGATCGCGCAGAAACCGGGCTCGGCGACGCTGCCGTTCTTCGGCGTGCGACCCGCGATCGTGGACAACGAGGGCGTGGCGCTCGAGGGCGCGTGCGAGGGCAACCTCGTGCTGCTCGACAGCTGGCCCGGCCAGATGCGCACGGTGTTCGGCGACCACCAGCGCTTCATCGACACCTATTTCAGGACCTTCCCCGGCCGCTACTTCACCGGCGACGGTGCGCGGCGCGACGAGGACGGTTACTACTGGATCACCGGGCGCGTGGACGACGTGCTGAACGTCGCCGGCCACCGGCTCGGCACGGCCGAGGTGGAGAGCGCGCTGGTGGCGCACCCGAAGGTGGCCGAGGCCGCCGTGGTCGGCTGCCCGCATGACATCAAGGGCCAGGGCATCTACGCCTACGTCACGCTCGTGGTGGACGCCGAGCCCACCGAGGAGCTGCGCAAAGAGCTGCGCGACTGGGTGCGGCGCGAGATCGGCCCGATCGCGACCCCCGACTTCATCCAGTGGGCGCCGGGCCTGCCGAAGACCCGCTCAGGCAAGATCATGCGCCGCATCCTGCGCAAGATCGCCGCCAACGAGCACGACCAGCTGGGCGACATCTCGACGCTCGCCGACCCGTCCGTGGTCGCGAACCTCGTCGCCGAGCGCATGAACCGCTGACCTGCTCGGCGCGACGGCCCGGCCTGCGACCGTGGTCGTAGGCCACAGGCCCGTTGCGGCTTACCTGTACAACCAATGGCGTATGGCCCCGCCGCGGCGGTCTGTTAGCTTTCCCAAGCGCTGCCGCGGCCCCGTGGCACGACGAGGAGATACCCATGGCCAATGGCTCGAACATCGACTGGGACGCCGTCATCGCCGACCCGCGCTTCCAGGCGCTGCATCGCAGAAAGCAGACGTTCCTCACCGGACTGATGATTTTCTCGGTCGTCTTCTACTTCCTGCTGCCGATCGGCGCCGCCTATTTCCAGGATCTCTACAAGGCGAAGGTCTGGGGCGTCGTCAACTTCGGGCTGCTGTTCGCGCTCTGCCAATTCGTCGTCGCCTGGGGCGTCGCGATCTATTACTCGCGGATCGCCAACCGCGACTTCGATCGCATGGCCCGCGAGATCGCGGCCGATTACGAGACGAGGGGGGCCTGAGCCATGCAGACGTCGAATCGACGCTGGATCACGTGGGCCATCGCCGGGGCGCTCGCCGTTTGGAGCGGAGCGGCGTTGGCGCAGGGAGCCGTGGCGCCGCAGTACCGCTGGCTCACCTTCGCCGTGTTCGCCGCGATCATCGGCTTGACGATGTACGTGACCTACATCGCCGCCAAGCGCGTCAAGACGGCGTCCGACTTCTACACCGCCGGTGGCGGCGTCTCTGGTCTCCAGAACGGCTGGGCGATCGCGGGCGACTACCTATCGGCGGCGTCGTTCCTCGGCATTGCCGGCCTGATCTCGCAGTACGGCTACGACGGATTCATGTATTCCGTCGGCTGGCTGGTCGCCTACATCACAGTGCTGCTGGTGATCGCCGAGCCCTGCCGCAACATCGGCAAGTACACGCTGCCGGACATCCTGGCGTACCGCAACAACCCGAAGGCGATGCGCATCGTCGGCGCCATCTCGGTGATCACTGTCTCGACCTTCTACCTGACGGCGCAGATGGTCGGCGGCGGCGTTCTGGTGAAGACGCTGATCGGCATCGACTACGAGTACTCGGTGATCGCCGTGGGCGTGCTGATGCTCGCCTACGTGCTGTTCGGCGGCATGGTCGCCACGACCTGGGTGCAGATCATCAAGGCCGTCCTGCTGGTCGCTGCGTCACTGATCCTGGTGATGCTGGTGTGGACGCCTTACGGATTCTCGCTGCCCGCGTTCCTGGCGGACGTGGTGGGTGATCCGAAGGTACAGGCCAGGGTGGCTTCGCTGCTCGGCGATCCGGCGAAGAACATGTCGGCTGCGGAACTCGGCCAGCGGTTCCTCGAGCCGGGTCTTTACTTCAAGGCCCCGATCGACCAGATCTCGCTCGGCATGGCGCTGGTCTTCGGGACCGCCGGCCTGCCGCACATCCTGATGCGGTTCTTCACGGTGCCCACGGCGCAGCAGGCGCGCAAGTCGGTGGTCTGGGCGATGGCGATCATCGGCGGCTTCTACGTGCTCACGCTGTTTCTCGGCTTCGGCGCCGCGAAGCACGTCGGTCCGCAGGCGATCGCCGCAGTGGACGCCGGCGGCAACATGGCCGGTCCGCTGCTCGCGCAGTTCCTCGGCGGTGGCCCGGAGTCCCTGCTCGGCAACTTCATGCTGGCGTTCGTCTCGGCGGTCGCGTTTGCGACCATCGTTGCGGTGGTCGCGGGGCTGGTGCTGGCGGCGGCCTCGGCCATCGCGCACGACCTGTACGTGGGCGTCTACCACGGCGGCGACGTCGTCCCGCCGCAGCAGCAGGTGCGTGCCGCGCGCGTCGCGACGGTGGTGGTGGGCGCGATGGCGATCACGATCGGCATCGCCGCCAAGGGACAGAACGTTGCCCACCTCGTGGCGCTGGCGTTCGCAGTCGCGGCCTCGGCCAACTTCCCGTGCGTCCTGCTCACGATGTACTGGAAGCGCTGCAACACCGGCGGCATCGTGCTCGGCATGGTGGTCGGCACTGTGGCGGCCGTCGGGCTCACGCTGGTGTCGCCTAACGTCACATACCCGAAGGCGGTGCGCGAAGCGTCGATGAAGGTGCTCGACGGGGAGGCGGCGAAGCGCAGCGCGATCGAGGCGGCGCTCGCCTCAGGCGATGCCGCGGCGATCGACAAGGCCAACACCGACCTGAAGGCGCTCGACAAGGCCGTGCAGAAGGCCAAGGACGACATGGCCAAGGTCGAGGGCAGGGAAGTCTCGATCATGGGCCTCGAGAAGCCGCTGTTCACGCTGAAGAACCCGGGCATCATCTCGATCCCGCTCGGATTCCTCGCGGTGCTGCTCGGCTCGCTGTTGTTCCGCGACAAGCGGTCGGAGGCGATGTGGCCCGAGGTGTACGCGCGCCAGAACACCGGCATCCTGGTATCCAAGGCGGCCTCGCACTGATACTGACTGTTCAGTGACGGCAGGGCGGGTGTAGCTTTCTCCAATGGCTGCACCCGCCCTGATTGTCGAGACGACCGTCCGTTTCCTGCGCGCGCACGTACCGTTCGCGCGCATGGCCCGCAAGGACCTCGAGTTCATCGCCGAGCGGGCCCAGCTGGCGTATTTCCGCGTCGGCACGACCATCGTCGATCCCGCCGACGGGATGGCGCACAACCTCTACGTCATCCAGCGCGGGCACGTCCGCGTGCACAACATGGCTGTGGCGGGCGACGACGAGGTGCGCGGCCCCGGGGAGTGCTTCCCGGTCGCGGCCCTGGCGGCCGGTTCGGCCGGGACACGACGCTTCGAGGCGACCGAGGACGTCTTTTGCTACAAGCTGCCGCGCGAGGACTTCGACGCGCTGCGGCAGGCTTCGGTCCCGTTCGCGGAGTTCTGCGCGCAGGCCCTGGCGGGCATCGTGCAGCATTCGCTCGGGCACCTGCGCCAGAACTTCAGCCAGCGGGTCGTGGAGCAGCGGACGCTGCTCGAGCCCCTGCGCAGCCTGGTGCGGCGTACGCCGGTGTTCTGCGAGACCCGGACCCCGATCCGCGCTGCGCTGGACGCCATGCACCGCGAGCGCCTGAGCAGCATCGCCGTGGTCGACGAGTCGCACCGGCCGGTCGGAATATTCACCCTGACCGACCTGCTGACCCGGGTCGTGCTCGAGGGCGTCGAACTCGCCACCCCGATTTCCGCGGTGATGACGCACGGCCCCGGCACCATCGACGAGATGGCCACCGCGCAGGAGGCCCTCGCGCAGATGGCGCAGCTCGGTTTCCACCAGCTGATGGTGACGCGGGAAGGGCGACTCGTCGGCGTGGTGTCCGAGCGCGACCTGTTCGCGCTGCAGCGCGTCACCATGCGCAACATACTGCAGTCGACCCGGCTCGCGCGCGACATCGAGGGCCTCACGCGCGTGGCTGGCGACATCGACGCGCTGACCGACAACCTCGTGGCGCAGGGCGCGGCCGCCGAGCCGCTCACGCACACGATCACCTCGCTCAACGACGCGCTCACGCACCGGCTGTTCGACCTGCTGCTACCGGAGTTCGAGCTCGACGAGTACGAGTGGTGCTGGTTGTCCGTCGGCAGCGAGGGCCGGCGTGAGCAGACGGTCGTAACTGACCAGGACAACGCGATCCTGTTCCACTGTCCGTCGTACGAACTGGACCGCGTTCGCAGGGAACTGCTCGATTTCGCGCGCGCGGCCAACGACGGGCTGGCACAGCTCGGCTTCCCGCTGTGCCCCGGCAACATCATGGCCAGCAATCCCGAGCACTGCCTGGAGGCCACGGAGTGGCGCGAACGGTTCGCGGGCTGGATCCGCGAGCCCACGCCCGAGGCGTTGCTCGGCGCCAACATCTTCTTCGACTTCCGGCCGCTGGCCGGCAATGCCGGGCTCGCGGAAAACCTGCGGGCGTGGCTGCGCGACATGGCGTCCGGCAACCGGCTGTTCCTGCGCATGCTGGTCGCCAACGCGCTGCAGGCGGAGCCGCCGCTCGGCAGGATCCGCAAGTTCCGCACCGACGACGGCGAGCACGCCGGCACGCTCGACCTGAAGAGCCACGGCACGCGGATCTTCGTGGACGCGGCACGCGCTTTCGCGCTCGGCCTCGGTATCACCGAAACCAATACCTCGCAGCGCCTGCGTCTCGCCGGCCGTCGGCTCGGCATCGACGACCGCGAGATGGGCTCGGCGGTCGAGGGGTATCACTTCCTGCAGCTGCTGCGCCTGCGCGCCCAGCGCGGTGAATTGCAGGCGGAGCCGCGCGGCGCGGCCGAGGCGGCGCCCGACAGGCCGCAGGCGGCCGTCAATCGCATTGACCCCTATGCGCTCAACGACCTCGACCAGCGGATGCTGAAGGAATCGTTCAGGCAGGCGCGCGCCCTCCAGACGCAGCTTGAGCGCGCACTCGGACAGTAGCTCCGGCAACGGCAGGTCCCGAATCGATGCGCTTGTCGTTCTGGCAATCGATCACGCGACGGCGGATCCGCGGGGAGCTGCCGCCGGACGTGCGCCAGCGGCTGGCGGCACTGCAGGTGCGGGCTCGCCAGCGGGCACGCGAGGACCGCAGCGTGACGTCGGGCCTGTTCTCGCTGGCGCGCTTCGTGGCCATGGACCTCGAGACGACCGGACCCAACATGCACGCCGACCGGATCATCTCCATCGGCGGGGTGGCGGTCTGCGGCAGGGCCGTGCGGCACCGCGACGCCTTCGAGGTCGTGCTGCGCCAGGAGCAGGAGAGCCGCGTCGACAACATCCTGATCCACCAGATCGGCGGCCAGGAGCAGCGTGCCGGCGAGGAGCCGGTCGGCGCGCTGCTGTCGTTCCTCGAGTACCTCGACGGATCGATCGCGGTTGCGTTCCGTGCGGAATTCGATGCGACCGTGCTGCGTCGGGAACTGCACGAGTGGCTCGGCATCCGTACCCGCCTGCGCTTCCTCGACCTCGCCAGCGTGCTGCCCGCGCTGTTCCCGAACACGCCGAACGACACGCTCGACGACTGGATGCGGCACTTCGGCCTGCCGCCGATCGGCCGGCACCACGCGATCGCGGACGCCTACGCCAACGCCCAGTTGCTGCTGCTGGTCCTCGACCAGTCGCAGCGCCTCGGTCTCGCGACCGCCGGCGACCTGCTCGAGCTCGAGACGTCGCAACGCTGGCTCGGCCGGCGCCGCTGAAGCCTTCGACTAAGGTCGCACTGACAACCCGTCGGAGGCGCTGCTACGGTCGGCGCGCCCACATAACAGGCGCCAGCGCGAGGGCTGCGACTGGCTGTACCGTGGCCCCGGGGCGGGGCGTCCAGATCGCGAGGGGGATTTGCCGTGCGTGAACTTTCAGCCGCCGACCGCGCCGAGCACTGGCGCCAAACGCGAAACCTGACGATCCTGCATCTGACCGTCTGGTTCATCTTTGCCTACGTCGTCCACTGGTTCGCCCTGCCGCTGAACAGCATCGACTTCTTCGGCTGGCCGCTGGGCTACTACTTCTCGGCGCAGGGCTCGCTGATCGTGTTCGTGGTCCAGCTGTTCGTGTTCAACCGTCAGCAGCACGCCATCGACGTCAAGTTCGGCGTGGACGAACGGGAATAAGGGGGACGACATGGGCATGAAATGGGAAGGCAAGGGGTTCATGGAATCCCTTCCGAGAATCTACGCGATCTACACCGGCGGCTTCCTCGGGTTCTTCGCGCTGATGGCGTTCTTCGAATCGCTCGGCATGGGCGCGAAGTGGATCGGCATCCTGTTCGTCCTCTTCACCCTCGTCGTCTACGCCTTCATCGGCGTGCTCTCGCGCACGACGGCGGTCGACGCCTACTACGTCGCAGGGCGCAGCGTCCCGCCGGTGTTCAACGGCATGGCGACGGCGGCCGACTGGATGTCGGGCGCGTCCTTCGTCGCGATGGCCGGCGGCATCTTCATGTCCGGCCATCCCTACATGGCCTTCATCGTGGGCTGGACCGGCGGCTACATCCTGATCGCCACGCTGATGGCGCCGTACCTGCGCAAGTTCGGCTGTTACACGGTGCCGGACTTCATCGGTACGCGCTACGGCGGCAAGCTGACGCGTTTCTGCGCGGTTGTCGTGCTGGTGGTCGCGTCATTCACCTATGTGACGGCCCAGATCACCGCCACCGGGACGATTGCGGCGCGTGCATTCCAGATCCCATTCGAGATCGGCGTGTGGCTCGGCCTGTTCGGCATCCTGGTGTGCTCGATGCTCGGCGGCATGCGCGCGGTGACCTGGACGCAGGTCGCGCAGTACATCGTGCTGATCATTGCCTACCTGATCCCGATCTTCTGGATGTCGATTGCGCAGGGCTTCGGCTTCCTGCCGCACCTGTCCTATGGCTCGGCCGTCCAGCGCATCATGGAGCTCGAGCCGCTCATTGGCGTCGGCACGCAGCCGACCGATACCGTGGCGGGCCTCAAGGCGCTGACCACCCTCCACGCGACTCCGCCCGAGGGCGCGCTGGCGTCGTGGAAGTTCGTGACCCTGGTGTTCTGCATGATGGTCGGCACCGCCTCGCTGCCGCACATCCTGATGCGCTACTTCACGACGCCGTCGGTGCGGGACGCGCGCAACTCCGTGGCCTGGTCGCTGTTCTTCATCTTCCTGCTGTACTTCTCGGCGCCCGCGCTCGCGACGTTCAGCAAGCTGCAGATGATCGACCCGAACCTGGCGACTTCCATAATCGGCGCCTCGATCGACCAGGTGATGTCGCTCGAGTGGATCCAGAAGTGGAGTGAAATCGGGTTGCTCGCCATCAAAGACAGCAACGCGGACGGGATCCTGCAGGTGAACGAGTTCTTCCTGAACCCGGACATCATCGTGCTGGCAACGCCGGAGATGGCCGGCCTGCCGTACGTGATCTCCGGCCTGGTCGCCGCGGGCGGCATGGCGGCGGCGATGTCCACCGCCGATGGGCTGCTGCTGGCGATGGCCAACACGCTGTCGCACGACCTGTACTACAAGATCCTCGACCCGAAGGCCGAGGTGAAGAAGCGCCTGATGACGTCGCGCATCCTGCTGCTCATCATCGGGGCCGGCGGTGCGGCGGTCGCCAGCCTGAAGCTCACCGGCATCCTCGGCGCCGTCGCGTGGGCGTTCTGCTTCGCAATGTCGGGCCTGTTCGTCCCGCTGGTGCTCGGCGTCTGGTGGAAGCGCGCCAATCGCGCGGGAGCCCTCGCGGGCATGATCGTCGGGCTCGGCACGGGCTGGTGGTACCTGCTGGCGGTCCGCAACCCGGAGGCATGGTACGGCCTGGCGCAGCCGTGGATCGGCCTGGACGACCTGCGCTTCGGCGTCGTCGGCGTCACGGCAAGCGCCATCGCGATGGTCGTCGTGACCTTGCTCACGGAGGCGCCGAGCGAGGAGATCCAGCGCATGGTCGACGACGTGCGCGTCCCGCACGGCGATACGATCATCCCGTCGAAGGCCTGATCAGGCGTGACGTGACCATTGGGAGCCGGGGCGAGGCAGCTCGCCCCGGCTCTTTTTCATGTGAGAGAATCCGCGCGCCGACGGGCCCCAGGCCCGACGAGTCAGCGCGTGGCGGCGCCGTGGCGACATACGGAGTGACCAGGTGATCGAGGGAATCCCGCTCTGGGCGGTCGTTCTGGACTACGTGCTCGGCATGATCATGTGGACGCTGGTCGGCCGTTTCGGCATGCGACTGTTCCTGCCGGAAGACAGCAAGTTCTTCTTCAGCCGCTTCTTCATCCGCGTCACCGACCCGCTGATCCGGCGCTTCCAGCCGGTGACCCCGGGCTTCCTGGTGCCTGCCCTGGTGCCGCTCTACGTGGCGTGGTTCTTTTTCATGGCCCGCTTCTACGTCATGCCGTGGCTGCTGGGCTACTCGGTGATGGGCATGCTGTCGTTCCCGCTCGAGGGCCAGATCGCCAAGGCCATCTACTATATCGGTCGCCTGTTCACCGGCTAGTCGCCGCCGGACATCGGGCCGAGCAGAGCCTCGGCGTCCAGGTGCCGGGCGAACTCGCGGCGCACCTCCTGCCAGCGGAACCGCACCGAGTTGCGCACGATCTCTTCGTCGAGCTGCTTGAGTTCGTCCATGACCGGGGCCCACCGCACCAGGCTGGCGGGGCTCGCCGTGAACGCCGACTCGTCGGGGCCCACCGCCAGCCAGTCGGTGCGCGCCAACCGGTCGCGCACCCGGTCCGCGTGTGCGGCAAATTCGGCGCCCGCTTCGGCCGGGGTCCCCGCCCGCGCGAGGACGTCGTCTACCGCCGTGACGATCATCCGCGCGACCGTCGGAATGGCGCGCGGCGCGCGTTGCGCCAGGCGGCTGCCCGCATAGACCGCGAGGTCGGCCAGGCAATCCAGCCAGACGTGCCACTTGGCGATGTTGATCGAGACGACGAAGGGGTCGTCGTCGAACAGTTCCGGGTAACGCATCCCCGCGCGGGTACGCAGGTAGCCATAGAGCGAGGTCTGCGCCACGAAGCTGGCGCGCTGCTCGAGGAAACGCGCCATCGCCTCCGGCGTGTCGATGGCTTCCGCGGTCGCTTCGCGCCCGAGACCGATGTAGGACCTGACCGTGGCCCAGAGCTTGGCGGGCCGCAGGTCCGCCCATGACACCCGTGCGCTCTCGTCGGAGCGCTCACGCCGGACGACGCGGCGAGTACCGGGCTTGTCGGATCCGGGCATCGGGAACTCCAGGCACGCTGCAGGCCGGCCGCCAGTATACGGGGAGCTGGCGCACGGACGCGGCGCCTGGCACCGTTGGCGCTATGATGGCCGGCGATGAACAATCCGCTGGCCGACGTCGAAAAATTCCTCGAGGAGACACCGCCGTTCGACCTCCTCGATCCGCCGCTGCGGCGTCGCGCCGCGGCGGCCGTCGAGGCGGTCTACCGGCGCAAGGGCGCGGTGCTGCTCGAGATCGGCGACGTCAACAAGAGCCTGCACCTCATACGGCGTGGCGCCGTCGAGGCCCACGACCGGAACGGTAATTTCGTCGGCCGCTACGGGGAGCGCGAGAGCTTCGGACTGCAGTCGCTGCTGACCGGCAAGCCGGTGCGCTTCCGCATCACCTCGATCGAGGATGGCCTGATCTGGAGCATGCCGCGGCCGGCGTTCGACGCCTTGCGTGCGAGCTCGCCGGAGTTCGACAGCTATTTCATCCGCAGCCTCGAGGAGCGGCTCATCACGGCGGTGCAGCCGCGCGGCTCGTCGGGCCAGACCCTGTTCATGACGCCCATGGCCGAGCTGGTCGGTCGCGAGCCGATCGTGGTGACGCCCGCGACCACGATCGCGGAGGCCGCCCGCTGCATGTCGCAGCACGGTGTTTCATCGGTGCTCGTCAACGACGGCGACCGTGTCTGCGGCATCGTCACGGACCGTGACCTGCGTAACCGGGTGCTCGCGCAGGGCCGTGATGCGACCGAGCCCGTTGCCGCGATCATGACCGCGGACCCGCTGACGCTCGACGCCTCGAGCCCGGTGCTGGAAGGCATCCTCGCGATGGCGGGACGCGGCATCCACCACCTGCCGTTGACGCGCGACCAGCGCATCGTCGGGATGGTGACGACCCGCGACTTGATGACCCTGCAGACCCAGCACCCGCTCTACCTGGCGGCCCAGATCCAGAAGGCAGCCTCCCTCGAACGCCTCGTCGCGTTGTGCCGGCAGGTTCCGCGGCTGTTCGAGTTGCTGCTGGCCTCGGGCATGCGCCCCGAGGAGGTGCCGAAGGTCCTCACCACGCTCAACGACACGGTCACGCGCCGCCTGATCGGCCTCGCGCGGCAGCAGCTGGGTCCGGTACCGGCGCCGTTTGCCTGGCTGGCCTTTGGCTCACAGGCCCGCGAGGAGCAAAGCCTCAAGACCGACCAGGATAACGGCCTCGTCTACGCCGACGATGCGCCAGCGGGCGCCGATGCGTGGTTCGCGGCGCTGGCACGCATCGTGTGCGACGGGCTCGACGCCTGCGGCTACCCGCATTGCCCGGGAAAAGTCATGGCGACCACGGATGACTGGCGCCAACCGTTGTCCGGATGGCTGCAGCATTTCCGGGACTGGGCCGATCTTCCCGACCCGACGGCGGTACTGCGCGTCAGCATCTTCTTCGACCTGCGCGCCGTCTACGGCGAGCCCCATCTCGTCACGCGGATCCGGGAGGCGATGGTCGAGTGCGGTAGCGGCCGCGGCAAGAGCGTGTTCGTCGCGGCCCTGGCACGCCAGGCGGCGGAATACGACGTGCCGCTGGGGTTCTTCCGCCGCTTCGTGCTCGCGAGCAAGGGCGAGCACGCCGAGACGCTCGAGATCAAGGCCAGCGGCCTGCTGCCGCTCACCGACCTGATACGCGTGCGCGCCATCGCGGCGGGCATCACCGCTCCCGGCACCCAGGCCCGCATCGCCCAGCTGCTGGCGGAGGAGCGGCTGAGCCGGCAGGACGCAGATCGACTCGCCGGCGCGCACCGCCTGCTGGCCGGGCTCAGGGTTCGCCTGCATGCGGAGCAGGTGCGACGCGGCGGCGAGCCCCACAACCATCTAGACCCTGATGCGCTCAGCCATGCCGAGCGCACCTCCCTCCGGGACGCATTTCGCGTCATTCGCGAAGCCCAGAAGGGACTCATGCTGGATTTTCCGACGTGAGCCTGTTGCAGCGGTTTCGCCTGGCGCAAGCCCGACGCCGATCCGCGCTGCCCCTGCAGCAGCGCCTGCTCCAGCAGACCCTGCCGTCGCCCGGCGCGCGCGTGGCCGACCTGGAGATGATCGCTCTCGACTTCGAGACCACCGGGCTGGATGCCCAGCGCGACCAGATCGTTGCGGCGGGCTGGGTGCTGATCCGCGGCGACCGGATCCTGATGGCCAGCGCCCGCGAGGTTCATGTCCGCAGTGGCCAGGCCGACGGCGTCGGCCAGAGCGCGGTTATCCACGGAATCCTGGACAGCGACCTCGATGATGCCGACAGCACCGAGTCCATGCTGGAGCAGCTGCTGCCGGAGCTGGCCGGGCGCGCGATCGTTGCGCACGCCGCTTCGATCGAGCGGGGCTTTCTCGCGGCGTTGCTGCGCCGGCTGGGCGGCGTGCCGATGCCCAATCCGTTCATCGACACGCTCTCGCTCGAGCGCCGCCTGGTCGAGGGCGAGGGAGGCCGCGTCCGGGAGCTGCACGGCGACCTGACGCTGGACGCGTGCCGGGCGCGGCGCGGACTTCCGGATCACCAGCGGCACTCGGCCGGCAGCGATGCGATCGCCGCCGCGGAGCTGCTGCTGGCACAGGTGGCGCAGCTCGGTGGCGCGCCGCAAGTGAAGCTGCGCGAGCTGTGCTGAGACGATCGGCGGGCCTGGCAGCCGATGACCTCCGACTGCTAGGGCCGCGCGGGGTAGAAGCGCCCCGCGCCTGCGTACCGTTGCCGGTACCACTCGTCCTCCAGGCTCGCCATGCGTACCTGGCCGCCGCTCTGCGGCGCGTGCACGAAGCGGTCTGCGCCGGCATAGATGCCGACGTGGCTCACGCTGCGACTCTCGAGGCGAAAGAACACCAGGTCACCGGGCCGCAGGTCGCGGCGCTGGACCGGCGTGGCTGCAGCGAACTGCTCCGCCGCCGTTCGCGGCACGTCGATGCCAAGCTGGCGGTGGACGTACGTGACCAGGCCGCTGCAATCGAACGCGTCGGGGCCGGCGCCGCCGTAGCGATAGGGCGCGCCGATGCGCGATTGCGCGGCCTGCAGGACGGCCTGGCCGGGATCGGACTCGGCGGATCCGCCGGGCATGCCCGGCTGGAAAGGCGTGCAGCCCGCGAGCGCGCCGAGGAACGCAACGAGCGGCAGCCAACGGGCAGCGATCGGTTTCGATGGTCGGGCAACGGTCGCCGTCATGCGCCGTAGTCTAGTTCGGTTGGCGGGACGAAGTCTCGGACGGACGCCTGTCGTGGCGCGATCCTCCCGCATTGCGCTCGCCTGGTGCGGATGCTGCAATCGGGCCGCCGACGACACAGGAGAGACGGCATGAAGTGGCGCACGCTCGGGATCCTGGCGGGACTGGCCGCCGCAGGCACGGCAGCGGTGCTGTGGCTCGGGCGCGCGGAGCCGATCACCGTGGAGGTGATCGAGGCCAGTCGCGGCAGCGTCGCCGAGACGGTCACCAACACGCGCGCCGGCACCGTGAAGGCCTGCCAGCGCGCCAAGCTCGCGCCGCCGGCCGGCGGGCAGATCGCGCGCCTGCCCGTGAAGAAGGGCGACCGCGTCGAGGCCGGGCAGGTGCTGCTCGAGCTCTGGAACGACGACATCCGCGCGGAACTCTCCGTCACCGAGCGCGACGCTGCGGCAGCCAAGGCCCGGCGCGAGGAAGCCTGTGTTTCCGCGAAGGTAGCGCGCCGCGAATCGGACCGGCTAGACCAGCTGACTGAACGGAAGCTGGTCTCCACCGAGTTGGCCGAGCGCGCGGCCGGCGAGGCCGACGCCCGCGAGGCGGGGTGCCGCGCAGCAGCGGAGCAGATCCGCGTCAGCCAGGCGCGCATCGACGCGGCCCGCGCGAGGCTCGAACGCACCCTGCTACGGGCACCGTTCGCCGGGACGGTGGCCGAGATCAACGGCGAGATCGGCGAGTTCGTCACGCCGTCGCCGGTGGGCATCCCGACGCCGCCCGCGGTGGACGTCGTGGACACGAGCTGCATCTACATCACTGCACCGATCGACGAAGTGGACGCGCCGCGGGTACGCGAGGGCATGCCGGCCCGCGTCACGCTCGACGCATTCCGCGACCAGAGCTTTCCCGCGCACGTGCGCCGCGTGGCGCCGTACGTACTCGACGCGGAGAAGCAGGCCCGCACCGTCGAGGTCGAGGCCGAGATCGACGACATCGGCGAGGCGCTGCTGCTGCCGGGCTACAGCGCCGACGTCGAGGTGATCCTCGCCGAGCGCAGCGACGTGCTGAGGATTCCGACGCGCGCCCTCATCGAGGGCAAGCGCGTGTACGTGCTCGAGGGCGACCGCGTCCACTCGCGCGAGGTGACCACCGGCATCGGCAACTGGGAGCACACCGAGATCAGCAGCGGCCTCGAGGCCGGCGCGCGCGTCGTGGTCTCGATCGACCGCGAAGGCCTCGCCGACGGCGTGCCGGCCGTCGCGCGTTGAAGCGGGTGCGACCGTGATCGAGCTGCGGGGCGTTCACCGTCACTTCCAGGTGGGCGAGCAGCTGGTGCGCGCGCTCGACGACGTGGCGCTCACCATCGCCGACGGCGAGTACGTCTCGATCATGGGCCCGAGCGGCTCCGGCAAGTCCACGCTGCTCAACGTCATCGGCCTGCTCGACCGCCCGACGACGGGCCGCTATCTGCTTGACGGCCGCGAGACCACCGAGCTGGACGACGACGCGCTGGCCGACGTGCGGGCGCGGCGCATCGGATTCATCTTCCAGTCGTTCCACCTCGTGCCGCGGCTCACCGCGTTCGAGAACGTCGAGCTGCCGATGGTGCTCGCCGGCCAGGCGCCCGCCGCCCGCCGCGCGCGCGCCGACGAAGTGCTGGCGGCCCTGAGCCTCACCGACCGCGCGCACCACCGGCCGGACCAGCTGTCCGGCGGCCAGCGCCAGCGCGTTGCGATCGCCCGCGCGATGGTGATGCGCCCGACCGTGCTGCTCGCCGACGAGCCCACCGGCAACCTCGACCACGTGTCCGGCGCCGAGGTGCTCGCGGCGCTCGAGTCGCTCAACGCGGGCGGGATCTCGCTCATCGTGGTGACGCATGACGACGAGGTGGCGGCGCGCTCCCTGCGCCAGATCCGCATGCGCGACGGGCGCATCGTGCACGACGCGCCGACGCCGGGGGCGGCGCGATGAGGGTCGGCGACCTGCTGCACCTGGCCTCGGAGTCGCTGTTCCGCGCGCGACTGCGCAGCGCGATGATGCTGGTCGCGATGGCGATCGGCGTCGCCGCCGTGGTGGTGCTCACCTCGCTCGGCGAGGGTGCGCGTCGCTACGTGACCGGCGAGTTCCAGGCGCTCGGCACCGACCTGCTGATCGTACTGCCGGGCCGCTCGGAGACCACCGGCGTGCAACCGGGGCTGTTCGCGGGTGAGACGCCACGTGACCTCACGCTCGACGACGCCAGGGCGCTGCTCAGGATCCCGGGCATTGCGCGGATCGCGCCGCTGGTCGTCGGTTCCGCACCGGTCTCGGCCGCAGCGCTCTCGCGCGAGGTCCCGGTCGTCGGATCGACGGCGGACTTCTACTACGTGCGCAACCTGTCGATCGGGCAGGGGCGGTTCCTGCCGCCCGGCGAACTCGACCGCGACATGGCGGTCTGCGTGCTCGGCAGCAAGGTGGCGTCGGAGCTGTTCCCGCAGCGCGCGGCGGTCGGCTCCTCGGTGCGCATCGGCGACCGCCGTTTCCGCGTGATCGGCGTACTCGGCGACTCGGGGCGCGCCGTGGGCTTCGATCTGCAGGAACTGGTCATCATCCCGGTGAGCAGCGCGCAGCAGATCTTCAACACCGAGTCGCTGTTCCGCATCCTGGTGCAGGCGGGCGACCACGACGCGATCGCGCGCACGCGCACGGCGGTGCTCGAGACCATCAAGGCCCGCCACCAGAACGAGGAGGACGTGACGGTCATCACCCAGGACGCCGTGCTGGCCACGTTCAACCGCATCTTCACGGCCCTCACCCTGACGCTGGCCGGCATCGCCTCGATCAGCCTGGCGGTGGCGGGCATCCTGATCATGAACGTGATGCTGGTGGCGGTGAGCCAGCGCACGGCCGAGGTGGGGCTGCTCAAGGCGCTCGGCGCGCGTGGCCGGCAGATCACCGCCCTGTTCCTCACCGAGGCGATCCTGCTGTCGGTGGCGGGCGGCGTTGCGGGGCTGGTGGTGGGCCATGCGGCCAACGTGGTGATCGGCCGCGCCTATCCGGCACTGCCGGTGGGCGCGCCGGCCTGGGCCGTGGTGCTCGCGCTCGTGGTCGCCGTGCTGAGCGGCGTGGTGTTCGGACTGTTGCCGGCACGGCGCGCGGCACGCCTCGACCCGGTGGTCGCGCTGGCGGGGAGGCGCTGAGCCGTGCGGGCCGCCGACCTGGTGAAGTTCACCGGCGGGTCGGTGTTCGCGCACCGCATGCGCGCCGTGCTCACTGCGCTCGGCATCGCCGTGGGCGTGGCGGCCGTCGTACTGCTGACCTCCATTGGCGAGGGCGTGCGGCGCTTCGTCGTCGCGGAGTTCACGCAGTTCGGCACCAACATCATAAACGTCACGCCCGGCACCACCCAGACCATGGGCGGCTCGATCGGCGTGTTCGGCACCGTGCGCCCGCTCAGCATCGACGATGCCGAGGCGCTGCGGCGCGCGCCGTATGCGACGGCGTCGGTGCCCGTCGTGCAGGGCAACGCCGAGGTGGAGGGCAACGGCCGCAAGCGCCGCGTCACCGTCTACGGCGTCGGGCACGAGTTCGCCGAGGCATTCCGCTTCGAGGTGGGCGCCGGCAGCTTCCTTCCGCCGGACGACCCGCGCGCGCCGCGCAGCCTCGCGGTGCTCGGTTCGAAGATGGCGGAGCAGCTGTTCGGCGAGTCGAACGCGCTCGGCGCGAGCATACGCGTCGGCAGCGAGCGCTATCGCGTGGTCGGCGTGATGCGCTCCAAGGGCACGATGATCGGGTTCGACCTCGACGACACCGTGTACCTCCCGGCGGCGCGAGCACTCGAGCTGTTCGACCGCGAGAGCCTGTTCGAGATCGACGTGCTGTACGAGGAGGCCGCTCCAGTCGGCGAGGTGGTGGACGGCATCCGCCGGGTGATGGTCGCGCGCCACGGCGACGAGGACTTCACCATCACCACGCAGCAGCAGATGCTCGACACCCTGGGCTCGGTGCTCGGGGTCCTCACGTTCGCGGTCGCCGCGCTCGGCAGCATCTCCCTGCTGGTCGGGGCGGTGGGCATCTTCACCATCATGACGATCGCCGTGCGCGAGCGCACGGCGGAGGTCGGCCTGCTGCGCGCGCTTGGCGCCGGGCGCCACCAGGTGCTCGCGCTGTTCCTCGCGGAGGCCGTCGTGCTGTCGCTGCTCGGCGGCCTGTCCGGACTCGCGTTCGGGGCCGGGGTCGCCTGGCTGCTGGGCGAGGCCGTGAGCCAGCTGCCGGTGAGCTTCTCGACCCTGTTCATGGGGTTGGCGCTCGGCCTGTCGGTCGTGATCGGACTGGTGGCCGGCATCCTGCCCGCCATGAACGCCGCCCGGCTCGATCCGGTCGAGGCGCTGCGCGCCGAGTGATGCGCTTCAGGTGCCGGGCGGCCGCACGCGCCGCGTCGCGACCGCTTCGCGCGGGTCCTCGGGCCAGTAGTGTTTGGGATAGCGTCCCTTCAGTTCCCTGCGAACCTCGTGGTAGCCGCGCGACCAGAAGCTCTCCAGGTCGCGGGTCACCTGCACCGGGCGCCGCGCCGGCGACAGCAGTTCGAGCGTCACCGGCACCCGGCCGTCGGCGACGCGCGGTGAGGCGGTGAGTCCGAACACCTCCTGCAGCCGGACGGCGAGCGTCGGTACGCCGCTCGTATAGTCGATGGCGACGCGCGATCCGCTCGGCACGACGATGTGCGTCGGCGCGAACGCGTCCAGGCGCCGCTGCGTTTCCCAGTCCAGCAAGGCGTGCAGGGCCGCACGCAGGTCGACGCGCCCGAGCTGGTCCCGGCGCGTGACCCCGTTGAGCCACGGCGCCAGCCAGTCTGCCGCGGCATCGAGCAGCGCGGCGTCGGACACGTCCGGCCAGGGCGATGCGCCGGGCGGGTCGTTGGCGCGCGCGAACGCGACCCGCGCCCGCCACTGCTCGAGATCGCGAGTCCACGGCAGGCAGCCGATGCCCAGCGACCGGATCCCGGTGATCATGGCCGCGGTGGCCTGCGATCCGACGTTGCGCAGCGGCGCCTCGTCGATCAGCAGTCCACCGAGTCGGCGGACGCGCCGGGCGACCACCGTTTCGCTGCGCGGATCCCACTCGACGCTCGTCGTGTCCTCGACGAGGTGCGCGAAGTGCACGAGCAGCAGGCCGAGATCCACCGGCGCGGCCAGCTGCACGCGTGCCTCGCGCTCACCCGCGTCGAGCGCGGCGACGACGATGTATTCCGATCTCGCGAGCGCCGCAGGTCCCGGCAGCACGGCCCCGCGGCCCGCGCTCAGCACGTAGCGGCCGCTGGCCGGGGAGCGCGCGCGTCCGATGCGGTCCGGGTAGGCGAAAGCGAGCAGCAGGCCGACGGCATTCCCTTCGTCGGGCGGCGCGCCGGCAGGCGGTGCCGTCGGTCGCGGCCGCTCGAGTTGTCGCTCGAGTTGCTGCACCACTCGTTCGATGCGGCGCAATGCCGCGCGATCGGCGACCACGCCCGGCGGCAATCGCTGGCCGCGCAGCGCGTCGATCCGGGTGCGCAGGTCGGGGTCGGGGGCGGCCGCCTCGGCGCGCAGCGGATCACGTTCGGACAGCAGCGCAGCGAGTTCGCAGCCGAGGCGACTGAGTCCGAGCGCCCGGGCGCGCAGCATCAGGTGCGCGAGGCGCGGATGCACCCCGAGTGCGGCCATGTCTCGGCCGAGCGCGGTCACCCGGCCGTTGGCGTCGAGGGCTTCGAGCTTCGCGAGCAGGTCACGCGCCTGGGCGAGCGTGGCGGCGGGCGGCGGGTCCAGCCAGCCGAGTTCGGCGGGGTTCGTGGCGCCCCAGCAGGCGAGTTCCAGCGCCAGCGGCGCGAGGTCGGCCTCCAGGATCTCGGCGGGCGCCTGCGGGAGCAGCGCGGCGTGTGCGGATTCGCTCCACAGCCGGTAACAGATGCCGGACGCGGTGCGTCCCGCGCGGCCACGGCGCTGGTCGGCGGACGCACGCGAGATCCGCAAGGTCTCAAGCCGGCTCATCCCCGTCGCAGGGTCGAATCGCTGGCGGCGCTCGAGTCCGGCGTCCACGACGATGCGTACGCCATCGATCGTGAGACTGGTCTCGGCGATGTTGGTCGCGAGGATGACCTTGCGCCGCCCCTGCGGATCGGGCTGCAGCGCGGCGTCCTGCGCCGCAGCCGCGAGGTCGCCGTACAGCGGCAACACGACGCAGCGGTCTGCGGGCAGCACATCCTGCAACGTCTCGGCGACGCGGCGGATCTCGCCTGCGCCAGGCAGGAACGCCAGCGCGTCCCCCGGATGCGCGTCGAGTGCCTGCACGAGGCGGCTGCTCACCTGGCGTGCCAGCGGCGCCGCGCCGGGGCCCGCCGGCGGCGCAGCGTAGATGGTTTCCACGTCGTGCATGCGCCCCGGCGCGCGCACGAAACGCGCGTCTTCGAGCACGCGCCCCAGGGCATCCGCGTCGAGCGTGGCCGACATGACGAGCAGCCGCAGGTCGGGCCGCAGGTGTCGCTGGCACTCGAGTGCCAGTGCGAGCCCGAGGTCACCGTGCAGGTTGCGCTCGTGGAACTCGTCGAACACGACGCAGGCCACGCCTTCGAGCGCGGGGTCGCGCTGCAGCATGCGGGTGAGGATGCCCTCGGTCACGACCTCCAGGCGCGTCCCGGGCCCGACGCGGGTCTCGAGCCGCGTGCGATAGCCGACCTGCCCGCCGGCGCGTTCGCCGAGCAGCACCGCCATGCGTTCCGTGACGGCACGGGCAGCGATGCGGCGTGGTTCGAGCATCACGATGCGGCCGTCGCCACGCCACTCGGCCTCGAGCAGGGTGAGGGGCACGACGGTGCTCTTGCCCGCTCCCGGGGGAGCCTCCAGCACGACCTGTCGCCCGTGGGCGAGCGCCGCACCGAGTTGCGGCAGCGCTTCGAGGATCGGCAGGGGCGGCAGGGTGGTCATGGCGCAGCGGCGCAGTCTACCGCGCCGTGCGCGCCGGGCCGCGGCGCAGGTGACGCGGGGCGCGACGGGCTGCAAACTCCGCCCTCACGTTCAACCGGGGAGCCGGGCATGTCGCTCGAAGTGTTGTGGCTGGTGCTGGCCGTCGTGCTGGTGTGCGTCGGCGTCGCCGGTTCGGTGCTGCCCGCATTGCCGGGCGTGCCGCTGGTCTTCGCCGGCCTGCTGCTCGCGGCGTGGGCCGGCGACTTCCAGAAAGTCACGTGGTTGCCCCTGGTCGTCCTCGGCCTGCTCACCGTGATTTCGTTCGTCATCGACTTCGCCGCGACGGCGCTCGGCGCGAAACGGGTCGGCGCGACCCGGCTGGCGATCGTCGGCGCGGCGCTGGGCACCCTGGGCGGGCTGTTTCTCGGGCTGCCGGGCCTGATCCTCGGGCCGTTCGTTGGCGCGATCATCGGCGAACTGCTGTCGCACGGCCAGATGCAGCAGGCGACGCGCGCCGGCCTCGCGACCTGGGTGGGGCTCATCTTCGGCACGCTCGCCAAGCTCGCGCTGGTGTTCACGATGCTCGGCGTGTTCGCGCTCGCGTATTTCTTTTGAGGGCCCGGGCACTCAGTGCGCGTAATGTGCGCGGCACTGAACCTCGCGCCCGCGCACCACGCGTCGGCCGGCCAGCGGCCCGTGCGTCTCGGTGACGACCGTGTGCTGCCCCTCGGTGTGCTCGTCGTCGTAGAAGTACAGCACCACCCAGTCCCGCGTGCGGTTCAGCTGGTGTGCCTGTGCGGTGTTCGAGTAGAGCGCGGTGAAGTGCCAGCCGTCCCGCACGCTGTGCAGTACCGGGAGCCACGCCTCGCCGGAAGGGTTGAAGCGGCGCGGAGCGATGGTCGGCAGTGAACCGGCCGCGGCCTTGGAGCGATACTCCTCGTCCACGGCGAGCAGCGTGGCGACGTCCGGCTCCGCTGCAGCCTGCCCCGGGGTCGCGGTGCGGTGCGGACGGCTGCGCGACAGCATTGCCTGCAGGCTGGCGCGGATCGAGGCCGCGCGACGCGGGCCCACCCCCGGCACGGACTCGAGGCGGCCGTCGTGCGCCGCGAGTTCGAGGCCTTCGAGCGTGTCGACGTGCAGCTCGTCGTGGATGCGCTCGGCCAGGCGGTGGCCGAGGCCCGGCACCACGGTGAGCAGTTGCACGGGGTCGGCACTGCCCCGCAGTCGCTCGAGCTGGATCCAGCGTCCGGTGCGCGTCATTTCCAGTAGTGCGGAGGCGATGCCGCGGCCGACGCTGGGCAGGGCTTCGAGGCCGGGGAGTCCCTCACGGCCGACGATCGCGGCGAGGTCCTCCTGCAGGTCGAGGACCGTGGCAGCCGCCTTGCGGTAGGCGGAGACGCGGAAG
>Ga0209450_10000211_pt1 | contig 32063 bp, 31 predicted proteins | sample FrelakmetLWP11LW_FD_187149 | JGI IMG/M metagenome (GOLD analysis project Ga0209450, IMG submission 187149) | Freshwater lake sediment microbial communities from the University of Notre Dame, USA, for methane emissions studies - LWP11 LW (SPAdes)... | ecosystem: Environmental > Aquatic >...
AAGATCCAAGCCCGCGTCGCCGCCCTGATCGGCGACAAGGCCAAGAACCTCTCGGCCGAACAATTGGGCCAGATCTTCCTCGAGCCCGGCTTGTTCCTCAAGGTGCCGCTCGACCAGATCTCGCTGGGCATGGCCCTGGTGTTTGGCACGGCCGGCATGCCTCACATCCTGATGCGGTTCTTCACCGTGCCCACGGCGCAGGCCGCGCGCACGTCGGTGAACTGGGCAATGGCCATCATCGGCGGCTTCTACGTGCTGACGCTTTTCCTCGGCATGGGCTCGGCAATGAAGGTCGGCCCCGCCGCCATCGCCGCCATCGACGCCGGCGGCAACATGGCCAATCCGCTGCTGGCGCAATCCCTGGGCGGCGGCCCCGACTCGCTGGGCGGCAACCTCTTCATGGCCTTCGTCGCCGCCGTCGCCTTCGCCACCATCGTCGCGGTGGTCGCCGGGCTGGTGCTGGCCGCGGCCAGCGCGATGGCGCACGACCTGTACGTCGGCGTGATCCGCAGCGAACACGTGACGCCGCAGGAGCAGGTCAAGGCAGCGCGTATCGCCACGATCTTCGTCGGCGCCATGGCCATCGTGATCGGCATCTCCGCCAAGGGCCAGAACGTGGCGCACCTGGTGGCCCTGGCCTTCGCCGTGGCCTCTTCGGCCAACTTCCCGTGCGTGCTGCTGACGCTGTTCTGGAGGCGCTGCAACACCGGCGGCATCGTGCTGGGCATGATCGTCGGCACGCTGGCCGCGATCGGCCTGGTGATGGTGTCACCGAACCTGACCTATCCGAAGCCCATCAAGGCGGCCGCGCAGAAAGTCGTCGACGGCGCGCCGGCGAAGATGGCGCCGATCACCGAGGCACTCGCGTCGGGCGAGGCTTCCAAGGTCGCGCAGGCGGAGAAGGACAAGGCCGCGCTCGACAAGGCGGTCGGCGCTGCCAAGGCGAACCTCGAGAAGTTCAAGGGCGACGACACCAGTATCGTCGGCCTCGAGGCGCCGCTGTTCGGACTGCGCAACCCGGGGCTGATCTCGATCCCGCTCGGCTTCCTGGCGGTGATCCTCGGTTCGCTGCTGTATCGTGACAAGCGCGCCGACGATATGTGGGACGAGCTCTATGTGCGGCAGACCACGGGCATCCTCGCCGCCAAGGCGCAAGCCCACTGAGCGGCGACGCTCACACAATGAAGGCCCCGCTCGCGGGGCCTTTTTTTCTGCCAGCGCAAACCTGCGAAGATGTATCTGATCGGGACCGCCGCGGCTGCGCGCCGCTGCCACGCGTGAAATGAACGAACCGTCCACTCCGCCGCTTGTCTACGACTCGGTACGCGAGTTCCTGCGCCGACACCCGCCGTTCTCGACGATGAGCGAGGCCGCGTTCCAGTTCCTGATCCCGCGGCTGAAGCTGGCGTACTTTCCAAAGGACTCAATCGTCGTCGATCGACAGGCCGGGCCGTTTCCGCAGTTCCACATCATCGAGAGCGGCACGGTCACCAGCCAGACGGCCGGCCTGGACACGCTGCCGGACCGAGTGCTGACGACCGGGGAATGCTTCCCGGTCGGCGCACTGTCGGCCGGCGGCCAGCCGACCCGCAGCTACCGTGCGGTCGACGACCTTTTTGCCTACCTGCTCGGCGTCGATGACTTCATGCGCTTGCGCGAGTTGTCGCCGGAGTTCGAACACTTCTGCACGCAGGCGGTGACGGTGCTCGCCCAGCAGTCGCTGGCCGAGCTGCAGCGCCATTACAGCCAGCTCGCCGCCGACCAGCACTCGTTGACCCGGCCGCTGGCCGAATTCGTGGCGCGGGAGCCGGTGACCTGCGGCATGGACATGACATTGCGCGAGGCGCTCAAGCGCATGCGCGGCGATTCAGTGCGTTCGATCATCGTGGTCGACGAGGCGTCCGCGCCGATCGGCGTATTCACGCTCAACGATCTGCGCGACCGCGTGGTGCTGCAGGAGCTGTCGCTCGATGTGCCGATCGCGCAGGTGATGACCCACGACCCGAAGACGCTGCCAGCCGATTCGACCGCCCTGGAGGCGATGCAGCAGATGGCCGCGGGCGGTTTCCACCAGATGATCGTGACCGACCGCGGCCGCGTGCTCGGCACGGTGGCCGAGCACGACCTGTTCGCCCTGCAGCGGGTGTCGCTGCGCCAGATCCACCACGCGATCCGCTCGGCACGGACCATCCAGTCGATGGCACAGGTCGCCGGCGACATCCGCAACCTCGCCCACAACCTGCTCGCCCAGGGCGTCTCGGCCGAGGCGCTGACACGCACTGTCTCGGCGCTGAACGACGCACTGACGCGCGAGGTGCTTACCCGCATCATCACCGATTACGACCTGACCAACATCACGTGGTGCTGGATGGCGCTGGGCAGCGAGGGGCGGGGCGAGCAGACGCTGGCCACCGACCAGGACAACGCGCTCATCTATCACGTCGCGCCGGGCCTGTCGGCCGGTGAGGAACTGCGCCAGCGGCGCGAACTGCTGGCCTGTGCGCGCGAGGTCAACGAGGCGCTCGATACGCTCGGCTTCCCGCTGTGCAAAGGCGGCATCATGGCCAGCAACGCCGACTGGTGCCTGTCGGAGCAGAACTGGCGCGAGCGGTTCACGCAGTGGCTGACCGAACCGACCCCCGAAGCGCTGCTCCGTGCCAACATCTTCTTTGACTTCCGGCCGCTCGCCGGCGACAGTGCGCTGACCGACCGGCTGTCCGAGTGGCTGCTGGCGCGCACGCAGGACAACAAGCTGTTCCTGCGGCTGATGGTCGCCAACGCGCTGCAGACCGAGCCGCCGCTCGGCCTGATCCGTGCCTTCGCAGTCGACAGTGACGGCCCGCACGTCGGCACGCTCGATCTGAAGACGCGCGGCACGCGCGTCTTCGTCGACGCGGCGCGCGTCTTCGCGCTGGCCAACGGCATTGCCGAGACCGGAACCGCGGAGCGCCTTCGCATTGCCGGCGACAAACTGAAGGTCGACCGCCGGCACGTCGATGCGACGGTCGAGGCGTTCCACTACCTCCAGGTGCTGCGGCTGCGCAGCCAGGGGCGGGGCGATCATTCGGCGGCGCCGAACCGCATCGATCCTTATGCGCTCAACGACATCGACCAGCGCATGCTCAAGGAGGCGTTCCGGCAGGCACGCAAGGTGCAGCAGCGGCTGAAGGAAACCTACTCGATGTCGCTCTAGCGACCCGGCGGCTGTGGGACTGCTCGCGCGATTGTTCAGGACGGCGCCGCGGCTCGATCCGCAGCTGGAGGTGCGCCTGCAGCGGCTGACCGAGCTTTCGCCGCCGCCGACGCGCAACCGGCATCGCAGATCGCGCTACGTGACGGTCGATGTCGAGACCACGGGCCTGGACATGCGCCGTGACCGGGTGCTGTCGATCGGCGCCGTTTCGGTCACCGGCGGGACGATCGACCTGGCGGGCTGCTTCGAAGTGGTGCTGCGGCAGCCCGAGTCGTCCAGCCGCGACAACATCCTGGTGCACCGGATCGGCGGGCAGCGGCAGATGGCCGGCGAGGACCCGGCCGAGGCGCTGGTGCGCTTCCTCGAGTACGTCGGGCGAGCCCCGCTGGTGGCCTTCCGCGCCGATTTCGATCAGAACATGCTCGACCGCGCGCTGCAGGAGACGCTGGGCATCACCTCCCAGAGCGCGTGGATCGATCTCGCCAAGGTGCTGCCGGCACTGTATCCGTCGAATGACTGCCGCACGATGGACGACTGGCTGGCGATGATGCACATCCGCATGCTGGCCCGTCACGACGCGCTGGCCGATGCGCTCGCCACGGCGCAGATGCTGCAGGTGGCGCTGCACGCGGCGGACCGGGTCGACATGACCTGCCCGGCGCACCTGATCGAGATGCAGAAGGCGCAGCACTGGCTCGGCAAGCGATGATGCCGTGCCGACTGCCGCCGGTTGGCGGCTTGGGCGCAGGTGGTGGAGTTGCGCCGGAACGTAGAATCCCTCCGCGGTTACAAGAGCGGGAAGATGCAGCACAAGAACATCCTCGTCATCGGCGGCGCAGGCTTCGTCGGTCGCTACATCGTCAATGAACTGGTGGGCCGCGGCTGTCGGGTCGTCGTGCCGTCACGCCGACGCGACAAGGCCAAGCACCTGATCATGCTGCCGACCTGCGACGTCGTCGAAGCCAGTGTGCACGACGACGCGACACTCGAGGCGCTCGTCGCCGGCCAGGACGCGGTCATCAACGTGGTCGGCATCCTGCATGGCAGTGAGGCGCAGTTCGAGCGCGTGCACGTCGCGCTGACGCAGCGCGTGCTCGCCGCCTGCGCCCGCAACAAGGTCCGCCGCTACCTGCACATGAGCGCACTCGGTGCCGATCCGCAGGGGCCGTCGATGTACCAGCGCAGCAAGGGCCGCGCCGAGCAGGCGGTGCGCGAGTCGAAGCTGGCCTGGACGATCTTCCAGCCGTCGGTGGTCTTCGGCGCCGAGGACAGTTTCCTCAACATGTTCGCCAAGCTCGCCGCAGTTGCACCGGTGCTGCCGATCGGCGGTGCCGACGTGAAGTTCCAGCCGGTTTGGGTCGAGGACGTCGCGCACGCCTTCGTCAACAGCCTGGACAACGAGGCCACCGTCGACAAGACCTACGAGTTGTGCGGACCGAAGGTCTACACGCTGCGCGAACTGGTCCAATTCGCGGCGGGTGCGGCGGGGCACAATCGGCCGGTGCTTGCGCTGCCCGACGGCGTCGCACGATTGCAGGCGCGGCTCATGGAACTGACGCCGGGCGAACCGCTGCTGTCGCGCGACAACCTCGACTCGATGAAGCGGGACAACATCGCCAGCCGGCAGCCGTACGTGCCGGCGCCGGAGCTTGGCATCACGGCGACGCCGATGGAACCGGAGGCGTCGCTGTACCTGGCCGGGCTGCACCCGCGCACGCGCTTCGGCGGCTTCCGCGCCCGCGCCCGCCGTTGACCCGACGCCGGGCGTCCGCTGTCCTCGGGCGGACCGCCGGCGTCACCCACCCCAGGAGCAACCGATGGCACTGACGCTGGTGATCGGCAACAAGAACTACTCGTCGTGGTCGCTGCGGCCGTGGCTGGCGATGAAGATGGCCGGCATTGCCTTCGACGAGATCCGCGTTCCGCTCGACCAGGCCGACACCAAGGCGAACATCCTGCGCCATTCGCCGACCGGCAAGGTGCCGTGCCTGATCGACTCTGGCAGCGCGGGCCGGCTGACCGTCTGGGACTCGCTGGCGATCTGCGAGTACGTCAGCGAAGCCTATGCGGACGGGCGCATGTGGCCGGCCGAACAGGCAGCGCGGGCACACGCCCGCTCGGCCGCGGCCGAGATGCACTCCGGATTCGCCGCCCTGCGCACGCACATGTCGATGGACATCCGCGCGCGCAAGTACGAGCGCGGCGCCGCTGCGATGGCGCGAGAGGACGTCGCTGCCGACATCAAGCGCATCCGCGCGTTGTGGTTCGACGCGCTGGTTCAATCGAGCGGACCATTCCTGTTCGGCGATTTTTCGATCGCCGACGCCTTCTTCGCGCCGGTGGTGATGCGCTTCGTCACCTATGGCGTCGACCTGCCGCCGGCGCTCGCCGCCTATCGCGACCGCGTTGTCGGGCTGGCGCCGATGCAGCAGTGGATCGCGGAGGCGACGGCGGAGGTCGAAGACCTCGGCGACCATTGAGCCCCGGCCGGCGATGAAGATCTACGCCGTCGGGGGCTGCGTGCGCGACCAGTTGCTGGGCGTGCCGGTCACCGACCGCGACTGGGTGGCCGTCGGGGCGACGCCCGACGAGATGATCGCCGCCGGCTTCCGGCCGGTCGGCAAGGACTTTCCGGTCTTCCTGCACCCGCAGACGAACGAGGAATACGCGCTGGCGCGCACCGAGCGCAAGACCGCGCCGGGCTATCACGGCTTCACCTTCCACGCGGCGCCGGACGTGACGCTCGAGGACGACCTGGCGCGGCGCGACCTGACGATCAACGCGATGGCGCTCGACGAGGCGGGCGCGCTCATCGATCCCTTCGGCGGCCGCGCCGATCTGCAGGCGAAGGTGCTGCGCCACATCGGTCCCGCCTTTGCCGAGGACCCGGTCCGCATCCTGCGCGTGGCGCGCTTCGCCGCGCGCTTCGGCGATTTCGGCATCGCCGGCGAAACGATGCGGCTGATGCGGTCGATGGCGGGGGCCGGAGAGGTCGACGCGCTGGTGCCTGAGCGGGTCTGGCAGGAACTGTCGCGTGGGCTGATGCAAGCGCGGCCGTCGCGGATGTTCGAGGCGCTGCGAGGCTGCGGCGCGCTGGCGCGGTTGCTGCCGGAGGTCGACCGGCTGTGGGGCGTGCCGCAGCGGGCCGACGTTCACCCGGAGGTCGACACCGGCGTGCACATGATGCTGGTGCTTGACACCGCCGCGCGCATCGGCGCGCAGTTGCCGGCACGCTGGGCGGCGCTGCTGCACGACCTCGGCAAGGGCGCCACGCCGAAGGACGAATGGCCCCGCCACATCGGCCATGAGGAGCGCAGCGTCGAGTTGGCGCGCGCGGTCAACGAGCGGCTGCGGGTGCCGAACGACTGCCGCGACGCCTCGATCCTCGCCGCGCGCGAGCACGGCCATATCCATCGCGCCCTCGAACTGGATGCCGCCGCGCTGCTGCGGCTGCTCGAGCGCTGCGATGCGTTGCGTCGGCCGGCGCTGCTGGCACGGGTGCTCGACGCCTGCGAGGCCGACGCGCGCGGGCGCACCGGTCACGAGGACGACGCTTACCCGCAGCGCGGGCGGATCATCGATGCGCTCGATGCTGCTCGCGCGGTGAACGCCGGCGCCATCGCGGCGCGCGTGGGCCCGGATGGGGAGCGCATCGCGCAGGCCTTGCATGCGGCGCGCGCGGCGGCGATCGCGACCGCGTTCAGATGAACCGGCCGATCAGGAACATCAGCAACGACAGCACCGCGGTGCTGGCGAACGGGAACGAATACTCGCGGCCGCCGATGCGGAAGTTGACGTCGCCCGGCAGCCGACCGATGCCGATCTTGCGCAGCCACGGCTGCAGCGCGGTGAGCACCACCAGCGCGATGAACATCGTCAGCAGCCAGCGCATGATCCGGCCCTAAAGCGTGTGCGTGCGGTCGCCACGGGCGAAGCCTAGCAACGGCGCGTCAATCCCGCGGCCGACCGCCAGTACCTTGACCAGTTCGCCCATCTCTGCCTCGGAGATCAGGCGGTGTGCGGCATTCGCAGCCGCCGGGGTGCGGTTCTCTTTGAGCAGATCCAGCAGCCCGCAGTTGAGCAGGAAGTGCGCCTGCGTCGTGTAGCCGAGCACGTCCAGCCCACCTTCGTGCGCAGCCTGCGCCATCGCACTGAAGTCGACGTGGGCAGTGATGTCGTTCAGGCCCGGCAGCCACAGCGGATCGGCGTGCGCATGGTGGCGGTAATGGCACATCAGCGTGCCCATCAGCCGCTGCGGGTGGTAGTACTCGCGGCGCGGAAAGCCGTAGTCGATGGCCAGCAGCGCGCCGCGCGCCAGCCACTGCCCGGCCGAGCGCATCCACCCGCGCGCAAGCAGCCCGACTTCGGAACCGTAGTCGTCGGGCAGGGTGCCAACCTCGGCCTCGATGTCGGTCACCGCCTCGGCAAGCGATGTGTCAGCGGGCCGACCTTCGAAGGCCAGCGAACCGTCGCGTAGCGTCACGCCGCGCTCAAGAAGCTCGCCTCGCTCGCGTAGGAACAACCGCACCGGCATCACGTCGAGCACTTCGTTGGCGACGATCACGCCGGAGAGATCCTGCGGCGGCGAATCGAGCCACCGCATACGCGAGTCCGTCAGGAGGCCCTGCTGCCGCTCGCGCAGATCGGCCGACAATTCGACGATGCCGTAGCGTTCCACAGCCGCGCCGCGCGCATCGAGCGCATCGATCAGGTCGCGCGCCAGGCGCCCCGTGCCAGCACCGAATTCGACGATGCGCGGCGGCACGTGCTCGAAGACCTGCGCGACTTGCGCGGCGAGTGATCGGGCGAACAGCGGCGAGATCTCCGGCGCAGTGACGAAATCGCCGCCCTCGCTTCCGCCGCCGAACTTGCGCGCGCCGGCGGTGTAGTAGCCGAGGCCGGGCGCGTACAGGGCGAGTTCCATGTAGCGGTCGAAGCCGATCCAGCCGCCGGCCGCGGCGATCTCGGCGTGGATCAGCGCAGCGACGCGTTCGCTGTGCGCCATCGCCTCGGACGAAGGCGCGGGCATCGATGCGCGGTCAGGTGTCATGGGCGCGGGCATGCTACCGGTAAACTTCGCCGCCCCATGGATGCGAATCGACAACGCCCAGGTGTGGCGCTCGTGACCGGCGGCGCGAAGCGCATCGGCCGCGCGATCGCCTTGGCGCTCGCCGGCGACGGCTGGGATGTCGCCGTGCATTACAGCCGCTCCGCCGCCGAGGCGAGCGACACGGTGCGGGCGATCGAGGCGCTCGGCCGTCGGGCCGTGGCGCTCGACTGCGATCTTGCCGACGCCGCCTCGGTGCGCGCGCTGCCGGCGCGCTGCGCGCAGGCGCTCGGGCCGCTCTGTTGCGTGGTCAACAACGCCTCGCTGTTCGAGTACGACAGCGCCGCTGATTTCAGCCCGGAACTGCTGGCGCGCGTCAACGCGGTCAACGTCGCCGCGCCGGTGCTGCTGGCGCAGGCGCTGGCCGCGCAGCTTCCGGAAGGCAGCCAAGGCGTGGTGATCAACCTGCTCGACCAGAAGCTCTTCAACCCGAATCCGGACTTCCTCAGCTACACGCTGTCGAAGAGCGCGCTGAAGGAGGCCACCGTGCTGCTGGCACGCGCGCTGGCGCCGCGCGTGCGCGTGGTCGGCATTGCGCCGGGCATCACGCTGCCTTCCGGCGAACAGTCGGACGCCGGTTTCGCCGCCGCGCACGTGAAGACGCCGCTCGGCCGCTCCTCGACCCCCGACGACATTGCCCAGGCAGTCGTCTACGCGGTGCGCGCCCCCGCGATCACCGGCACCACGCTGCTGGTCGACGGCGGCCAGCACCTGGTGCCGAGCGATCGCGATGTGATGTTCCTGACGGAGAAACCGTGACCTGGCTGCTCGACCCCCGGCTGGCCAAGTGCCGGCGTATCTTCCTGCGCGAGGTGCTGCTCGACGCCAACATCGGCATCCACGACTTCGAGCGCGCCGGCAGCCAGCGGCTGGTGATCAACGTCGACGTGTTCGTGCACCTGGCGGTGAGCACGCCGCGGCACGACCGCTTCAGCGAGGTGCTCGACTACGACTTCGTGCGCCTGACCATCCGCCGCCGCATCGAGCAGGGTCACATCAACCTGCAGGAGACGCTGGTCGACGACATCGCGCGCTCGCTGCTGGCGCATCCGAGCGTGGCGGCGGTGCGGGTAGCGAGCGAGAAACCCGACGTGTATGCCGATGTCGAGGCGGTCGGCATCGAGGTGTTCCACTTCAAGGAGGGCGCGGCATGAGCGCCGCGGCGGAATTGCACGCGCCGACCGTGCGCGCGGCGCAGAAGGCGGCGCACGAAGCGAACAAGCTGGAAAAGCGCCTGCTGCGCCTCACCGGCCAGGCGATTGCCGACTACAACATGATCGAGGCCGGTGACCGGGTGATGGTCTGCGTCTCCGGCGGCAAGGACAGCCACGGCCTGCTCGACCTGCTGCTCAAGCTGCGCGAACGCGCGCCGATCTCCTTCGACGTCGTCGCCGTCAACCTCGACCAGAAGCAGCCGGGCTTTCCGGCGGACGTGCTGCCGGCCTATCTGACGTCGCGCGGCGTGCCCTTTCACATCGAGACGCAGGACACGTATTCGATCGTCACCCGCGTAATACCCGAGGGCAAGACGATGTGCTCGCTGTGCTCGCGGCTGCGGCGCGGCATCCTGTACCGGGTGGCAGCCGAACTCGGCGCGACCAAGATCGCGCTCGGCCATCACCGCGACGACATCGTCGCCACCTTTTTCCTCAACATGTTTCACGGCGGCAAGCTCAAGGGCATGCCGCCGAAGCTGGTTTCCGACGACGGCCGGCACGTCGTCATTCGCCCGCTGGCCCATGTGAAGGAAGCCGATCTCGCGCGTTACGCGCAGGTGAAGCGGTTTCCCATCATCCCGTGCAACCTGTGCGGCTCGCAGGACAACCTGCAGCGGCAGGAAGTCAAGAGGATGCTGGCCGATTGGGACCGCCGTCATCCGGGCCGCGTGCAGACCATCTTCAGCAGCCTGACGCGGGTGGTGCCATCGCACCTGATGGACGCTTCGCTGTTTGCTTTCAGGGACCTGGTGGCCACCGGCGTGGCCGATGCCGACGGCGACATCGCCTTCGACGAGGAGCCGTGCGATTCGCCGGATCCCGCCATCGAGGTGATCCGCTTCGCTGGCAGCGACTAGACCGCCGCCGAGGCAGCGGTTTCGTCGCACCGGCGGGCCGGGCGCTTGATTCAGGTCAGCGCCAGCGACGCGCATCGGCGCAACATGGGTTCCAAGGAGGCTGCCATGAGAGCCCGTACCGTAACCGTGCGCGACCTTGCCGCGCATGAAGTGGTGACCGTCACGCCGACAACCACGCTGGCCGAATGCGCGCAGATCATGCGCGCGCAGCACGTCGGCAGCGTGGTGGTGATCGACGACCAGGGTCAGCGTGACAACCCGCGCGGCATCGTCACCGACCGCGACATCGTGCTCGAGGCGGTGGCCGTTGGCCTCGATCCGACCACGCTGACCGCTGGCGATGTGATGACGACTCCGCTGGCCACCGTCCGCGACGGCGACGATATCCTCGATGCGCTGGCACGCATGCGCGAGCACGGCGTGCGCCGGCTGCCGGTGCTCGACGACGCCGGGCACCTGTCGGGGATCGTCGCCGTTGACAACCTGCTCGAGACGATGGCCGAGGAGCTCGACGCCGTGGTGCGCGTGCTCAAGGCCGAGCAGACGCGCGAGACTGCAACGCGCAAGTAACGCCGTCAGCGCTTCGGCGGCGAGGGCGCAGCCGCGCAGTGGCCGGCGCCGCTGACCGGGCCGCTGCCGATGGCAAAGGGCGGCGGCTCGTCGAAGCGGTTGCGCTGCGGCGCGCGCGTCCAGTCGAAGACCACGAAGGCGATCGTCAGCGCCCAGAAGACGGCGGCCATCACGGCAGCCGGCGCGGCGCGTGGTGGCTGACCGGCGCTCATCCGCTGAACCCCAGTCGTTCGCGCAGCCGCACGCCGAGCACCGAGCCGGCGAAGGCCGCCGCGAACCAGACCCAGCCGTGCAGGCTGCCGGTACTGATGCCGGAGAAATACGCGCCGACATTGCAGCCGAAGGCCAGGCGCGAGCTGTAGCCGAGCACCAGTCCGGCGACGATCGCGGCAAGCCATTGCTGCGATGTCACCCGAACGACCGGGCAGGCGGTGCCGCGCCAGGTGGCGGTAACGAACGCGCCAAGCAGCAGCCCCAGATTGCTCGCCGAGGTGACGTCGTCGAGCAGCGGCGCGGCGATCTGCGCCTGCTGCGCCTCGCGGCCCCAGAACGCATTGGCCGCGAGATCCATGCCGCCCCAGCTGACGATCTTCGCGCCCCACAGGCCGAGTCCGTAGACGATCCCCCAGGGTTGGCCAGCGACGAGCAGATTCGCCACTGCGAAAAGGGCCAGCAGCACGGCGCCGATGAACACGCCATGGCCGCGCCAGCGCGTCCCCATGGCGCCGCGACGGCGCCAGAAGTACGTTCCGAGCAGCGCCAGCACGGCGGCTTGCAGCAGCAGGGCAGGCATGGCGCCTAGTGTCTGCGGCAGCGATACGGCCGGCAGGCTGCCGAGTGCCAGCCAGCCGTTCAGATGCATCGCGCCGAGGAAGCTGCCGGCTACGAAGCCGGGCAGGGCGGCGAGGCTCACCGCGTTGCCCTGCCCGGCCTTGTACAGCGTGCCCGAGCCGCAGCCGTCGGCCACCTGCATCGCCGCGCCGAAGACGAAGGCGCCGACCAGCAGGCTGACCGACAACGGGCCCATCGCGCCGACCAGTTCGGGATGCGCGGCGAGCAGCGGGATGGAGATCGTCATCGCCACGCCGATGGCGACGAACTGCGCCAGCAGGCCGGTCGGGTCGCGTTCGCGCAGCCATACCCGCCAGCCGGTGGTAAAGCCGAACGAGACGCCGGCGAGCACCGAGCCCAGGCCGATGCCGATCAGGAAGGTGAAGCCCTGGCGCAGGCCGGCGAACCACGTGACGGCGAGCCACGCGGCAAGGACGAGCAGCACGAGCGCAGGGCGCCTGGACAGTGGCATCAGGGAGGAATCCGCGAGGGCGGGCGGCAGGCTGCGATCGTACTGAAGCCCGTGCACCGCCGTGCGGCCCTGCATCGGCGCAACTCAGCCGGCACCGAACGCAGCGCGCAACTGCATCCAGAACTGCTGCAGGCGCGTGGGCACGTTGGCCATCGCCTGGCCGGAGCGTGACCAGTCGACCATCGACTCCGGGTACAGGCGCATGTCCCGTCCGCCGAGCACCTCCGACAGCACGAACCATTGCGTCGCCGCCCAGTGGCCGGCGTTGCAGAACGACACCGTCGGCGCATCGGCGTCGACGCCGAGCCGCTGCGCGGTGGCACGGATCGCCTGCGGCGCGGCCAGTTCGGCCGTGCCGGGGACGAACCAGACCGTGTGCTCGACGTTCCTCGCGCCGACCAGCGTGCCGGGCGTGCGCGCTGACGGATGGCGCTGCTCGCCGCGGAAATACGTCGCCGGCCGCGCATCGAGCAGCCGCCACGAGGGGCTGCCCGTCGCCGCGGCCACCTGCGCACGGCTGGCCAGCCAGCGGCCGTCGATGCGCGCCTGGTAGTGCGTCGGCGCGGGCACGGCGGGCGCGGGCGCGGTCGGCAGGCCAGCGGCCCGCCAGGACTTCATGCCGCCGTTCAGGATCGACACCTGGCCGATGCCGGCCGTTTTCAGCGTCCAGTACACGCGCGCCGCCGCACCGAAGTCGCTGGGATCGTCGCCTTCGTAGACGACCACCACGGGCGTCGAACTGTCGATGCCGAGCCGCTGCAGCAGGGCGGACAGCGCGCCTGCATCCGGCAGCCGGCCCGGGTTGTCCGCCGGGCCGCGCCATTGCGCGTACGGCGCGGCGACCGCGCCGGGCACATACGTCGGTTCCTCGTCGGCGCGGATGTCGATGACACGCAGCGGCCCGTCGGCGAGCCGCGCCGCGAGTTCGCTCGCGGTGAGCAGCGGCGGCAGCGGGGCCGCATGTGCCACGCCAGCCAGCAGCAGGAGGATGAGTCGGGCAAGCCAGGTCTTCATTTCGTTGCGGGCCAGTCGGCCATCGGTAGATCTGCGACTGCGATGATGCACCCGCACAGGGCCGCCGCTCAGAACCGCCGGTCATGCCCGTATGCCCGCGCCGGGCGTGCTTGATTCCGGTCACGGCGGCGCAGGACGCGGCAGCTACATTGAGTCGAGGTCAAACGCCGGGGGTGTTCGCGGTGCCGAAAACCAATGCCGATCTGGCTGCCGCCTTCGAGCAGACCGCCGACCTGCTCGAACTTCAGCAGGCCAATCCGTTCCGCGTCCGCGCCTATCGGAACGCGGCACGGGTGGTCGGCGAACTGAAGCTCGACCTCGTCACGCAGGTCGAGCAAGGGAAGGCGCTGCCAAGGCTGCCCGGCATCGGCGCCGATCTCGCCGGCAAGATCGAGGAGTTCGCCCATTCTGGCCATCTGGCGCTGCTTGACCGGTTGCGTCAGCAGATCCCGGCCGGAGTGGCGGAGATGCTGCAACTCCCCGGCCTCGGCCCGAAGCGTGTGCGTGCGCTATACGAGGAACTGCATGTCACCAACCTCGCGCAGCTGGCGCGCGCGGCGCGCGACGGCCGTATCCACACGCTGCCCGGATTCGGCGCAAGGACCGAGGCGCGCATCCTCGAGGCGATCGACGCGCACGGCCACAGGTCGCAGCGGCTGAAGCTGGTGACCGCGGCGCAGTACGCCTCCGCGCTGATCGCCTGGCTGCGCAAGGCGCCCAAGGTGAGCGAAGTGACGGCCGCCGGCAGCCTGCGCCGCTCGCGCGAGACGGTCGGCGACCTCGACCTGCTCGCCTGCGCGCCCGACGGCGCCGCCGTGTGCCGCCACTTCGTCGCCTATCCCGAGGTCGCCGAGGTGCGCGCCGCCGGCGACACGCGCGCCACCGTGCAGCTGAACTCCGGCCTGCAGGTCGACCTGCGGGTGGTGCCGAAGGCGAGCTTCGGCGCGGCGCTGCTGTATTTCACCGGCTCGAAGGCGCACAACATCCGCCTGCGCACGCTGGCCATCGAGCGGGGACTGAAGCTGAACGAGTACGGGCTGTTCGCCGGCCGCAAGACCGTTGCCGCCGCGACCGAGGAGGAGGTCTACCGGGCGCTTGGCCTGCCGTGGATTGCCCCGGAACTGCGCGAGGACCGTGGCGAGGTCGAGGCAGCGCTGAAGGACAGGTTGCCGGCGCTGATCGAGCGCGGCGATCTGGCCGGTGACCTGCACGCGCACACCGACTGGAGCGACGGCACTGCCAGCATCGAGGCGATGGCGAGAGCCGCCAAGGCGCACGGCCTGTCGTACCTGGCGATCAGCGACCACAGCCGGCGATTGACGGTGGCGCACGGGCTGGATCCGGTTCGCCTTGCCAAGCAATGCGCCGAGGTCGAGGAGTTCAACCGCACACTCAAGGGCATCGAACTGCTGACCGGCATCGAGGTCGACGTGCTCGAAGACGGCAGTCTCGACCTGCCCGCGGGGGCGCTTGAGTCCCTGGACGTGGTGATCGCGGCGGTGCACTCGAAGTTCGATCTGTCGCGTGCCGCGCAGACCCGGCGCATCCTCGCCGCGATCGACCAGCCGAAGGTGAAGATCCTCGCCCACCCGGTCGGCCGGCTGATCGACAAGCGCGAGCCCTACGACGTCGACATGCTGGCGGTGATCCGCAAGTGCAAGGCGCGCGACGTGGCGCTCGAACTGAACGCGCACCCGCAGCGGCTCGACCTGACCGATGTTGCCTGCCGGATGGCGAAGGACGAGGGCGCGCGGATTGTCATCAACTCCGACGCACACGCGGAGCACGAGTTCGACAATCTCGACTTCGGCATTGGCCAGGCGCGGCGCGGCTGGCTGGAGAAAGCCGACGTGATCAACACGAGGCCGCTGCGTGAGGTGCGCGCATGGCTGGCCGGTAAGGAGAAGCGATGAAAATCACATCGACCGCATTCGCCGACAACGGCGAGATCCCAGCCGTCCACACCTGCGAGGGCCGCGATATTGCGCCGCCGTTGCAGTTCAGCGGCGTGCCCGCCGGTGCGAAGTCGCTGGCGCTGATCGTCGACGACCCCGACGCGCCGGACCCTGCCGCACCGAAGATGACCTGGGTCCACTGGGTCGTTTACGACATCGCGCCGACGACCGCCGGCCTGCCCGAGGGCGGCGCACTGCCCGCCGGCGCGCGTGATGGCCTCAATGACTGGAAGCGGATCGGCTACGGCGGGCCGTGCCCGCCGGTAGGCCGGCACCGCTACTTCTTCAAGCTCTACGCGCTCGACACGACGCTGTCGTTCGCCCATCCGCCGACCAAGCCGCAGCTCGAGCAGGCGATGAAGGGCCACGTGCTGGCGCACGCTGAACTCATCGGTACCTACGCGCGCCGCAGCGCGCGCAAGTAAGCCGCCTACTTCGCCGCGGCGGCGACAGCGGCGCGCAGGCTCGCGGCTTCCGCCGCCACCGGCTTGCCGCGCACCAGGATGTCGAGCGGCGAGACCTTGGCCTTGTAGTAGGCGTTGTTCAAGCTCTCGCGCACGTCGAGCACCGAGCCGTCGAGGCTGATGCCGGCGTATGCGCACTTGCTGCGCGAGAAGCTCATCATGTCGGTCGTGAAGGTGACGTTGCCGCCCTGACCCACCGGTCCGGCGGAAACCGAGCCATCGGCGCCGAGCTTGAACTTGTTGGCGTACAGGCCGTCGAGCGCCTTCTGCGAGTTGACGACGATGACCGTTTCCCCGGCCTCGCCGCCGAAGGCGATGCCGATGCTGGCCGAGCCGATGGTGTAGAAGGCCGGACCCTTCCACGCGCCTTTCTCATCGCGCGACAGCAGCACGCCGCTGCCGCCCGAGCCGCCGACGAAGAACGCGCCCTTGATGATCTGCGGGAAGAGCAGCACGCCGCGCGCCTGCTTCAGCGCCGCGCGCATTGCGCCGAAGTTCTTGTCCGCGGCGCAGTGCCGCTGCTAACGATGCCAGTCTATCTGCTCTCAGAGAAGCGGCGTGTTCATCTGCTTCTCGCCGCGCTCGTAGACGACATTGGCGCGACCGACCAGCAGCGGGTCGATCGGGCCGATGCCTTCGAGGTCCTTGTTCCTGTAGGGCAGCCTGTGCAAGATGTAGCGCATCGCGTTCAGGCGCGCCCGCTTCTTGCAGTCGGACTTGATCACCGTCCACGGCGAGTCGGCGGTGTCCGTATAGAAGAACATCGCCTCCTTGGCCCGCGTGTACTCGTCCCACTTGTCGAGCGAAGCAACGTCGATCGGCGACAGCTTCCACTGCTTCAGCGGGTGGATCTCGCGCTCCTTGAAGCGGCGCCGCTGCTCCTTGCGGCTCACCGAGAACCAGAACTTGATCAGGTGCACCTCACTGTGCACGAGGTTGCGCTCGAACTCCGGGCACTGGCGCATGAACTCCATGTACTCCTGCTGGTTGCAGAAGCCCATCACCCACTCGACGCCGGCGCGGTTGTACCAGGAGCGGTCGAACATGACGATCTCGCCGCGCGTCGGCAGGTGTTGCACGTAGCGCTGGAAGTACCACTGGCCGCGTTCGTATTCGCTGGGCTTCTCCAGCGCCACCACCCGCGCGCCGCGCGGGTTCAGGTGTTCCATGAAGCGGCGGATCGTGCCGCCTTTGCCGGCGGCGTCGCGCCCTTCGAACAGGATCACGACTTTCTGGCCGGTCTCCTTGACCCAGGCCTGCAGCTTCAGCAGTTCGACCTGCAGGCGGTACTTCTGCCTTTCGTAAGAGCGCCTTGATAGCAGGTTCTTGTATGGGTAGCCGCCCTTGCGCCAGTCGTCGGCGAGCGCCAGATCGGGGTCGGCCTGCCGCGGCTGCGTCGTCGCCTCGCTCTGCTGCTGCAGAATCTGCATCAGCGCCTCGCGGTCGCGCGGCGCCTCCCCCTTCAGGATGTCGGTGATTGCGGCGATCTCGTGCTCGTTGGCGGCGGCGACTGCCTCGTTCACCGCGAAGCTGTCGACCGCGCGCGTGCTCCGCGCCGGAGCGACATCGCCGGCGGCCACCGGCCGGGCGCCATTGCCGCGACGTGGCGCCGGTCGGGCGCTGCCGTCCGGCTTGGGCGGCGTGGCGCGCTTGGGTGAGGTCGTGGCGCGAGTTGGTGCGCGGGCAGCTTGGCGGGTCGTTCGCGTGGTCATTGGTTCTCCAAATTGTTCAGCTCAGCGTAGCGGCGAACGGCGCGCTGTGCGCAATCTCAAGAGGCTGCTGCAGGCCCGGCGGGGAGCGAAGTTTCAGCGTGCCGCGGCGTCGATGTACGGCTCGCCGAGTTCCTTCTGCAGCAGCTTCAGGTTGCGTTGGTGCGCGCGGAACAGCACGTCGAAGTAGTCGCCGAGCAACGGCACGACGCCGACGAGGAAATCGAGCAGCAGGTTGCCGACCATCCGTGCCAGCAGCCAGCGCGAAGCGCCGAGTTCGCGCGCCTCGAGCACCAGATACAGGCCGACGCCGGCCGAGACCAGGTCGCCGACGACTGGCACCAAGCCGATCAAGGCGTCCAGTCCGACCTTGCGCCGCAGGACCGGAATTTCGAACAGCCCGTCCATCAGCCGGGTCAGCGTGATCAGCCGTTCGCGCGCCGCCTGGCGACGGGCAGCCGTGGCGGTGCGTGCGGACGAGGCCTTCTTCGCGGCGCCGGTACGTGTCGACCGCGGGCGGATGGTGGGGCTGGCGGTGATGGCTTGCATTGGGGTCGGATCCTCCTGGGACGACATCGATTCTAGATGGCGATCGGTCGGCCCCTTGCAACCCCGCGCTGCTAGCGCAGCAGCCAGTAGCCCGCGAGGCTGATGGCCAGCATCCACAGCAGGCTGGCGCGGGTGCGCGGTCGAGTCCGTGCCGCTGGGGCACGGCGTCGCGGCCGTCGGGGGGTGGCGGCCAGCAGAGCGCGGAAGTGTTCCGCGCGCAGCGCGGCGCCTATCCACTGCTCCCAGCGCGCCGCCGCCACCTCGATCGACGCGAGGGACGGATCCATGGCTGCCTCCTTGTGCTGTCGCGATTTGGATCACGCGACTGCGGAGCATCTTGCGGAGGACTTGCGCCGAGCGCTGTCGGAAATTCCGTGTGCGCTGGAGTGAAGATTCGGCAGGCGGGCCGTTGACTCAGCCGAGGAACAACCGGTATGCCGGGTGCCCGCTCTCATCCCAATGCCGGTATCCCAGCGTGGCGAGGAACTCTCTCAACTGCCGCTTTTCGCCTGCAGGCACCTGCATGCCGACCAGGATGCGGCCGTAGTCGGCACCCTGGTTGCGGTAGTGGAACAGCGAGATGTTCCAGTTCGGCGACATGCTGGTGAGGAACTTCATCAGCGCGCCGGGCCGCTCCGGGAACTCGAAGCGATAAAGCAGTTCGTCCTCGGCCAGCGGCGAGTGGCCGCCGACCATGTGGCGCAGGTGCTGCTTTGCCAATTCGTCGTCGGTCAGGTCGAGCGTGGCGAAGCCGTGCTTCTCGAAGCTCTTCGCCAGCAGCTTGGCGTCGCGGCGGTCGGCGATCTGGATGCCGACGAAGATGTGTGCCGCCCTGCTGTCGGCGATCCGGTAGTTGAACTCGGTGACGTTGCGGCGTCCCACCAGCGCGCAGAAGCGGCGGAAGCTGCCGCGCTCCTCGGGAATGGTCACCGCGAACACGCCCTCGCGCTGCTCGCCGACCTCGGCGCGCTCGGCGACGAAGCGCAGCCGGTCGAAGTTCATGTTGGCGCCGCAGGCGATCGCCACCAGGGTGCGGCCCTTCAGCTTCTCGCGCGCCGCATACTTCTTCATGCCGGCGATCGCCAGCGCGCCGGCCGGCTCGAGGATCGAGCGGGTGTCCTGGAACACGTCCTTGATGGCCGCGCAGATGGCGTCGGTGTCGACGGTGACGACCTCGTCGACATAGAGCCTGGCCAGCTTGTAGGTTTCCTCGCCCACCATGCGCACCGCCGTGCCGTCGGAGAACAGCCCGACGTCGTGCAACTGCACGCGGCGGCCGGCGGCGAACGAGCGGGCCATCGCGTCCGAGTCCGCGGTCTGCACGCCGATGACCTTGATGCCCGGCTGCAGCGCCTTGATGTAGGCGGCAACGCCGGCGATCAGCCCGCCGCCGCCGATGGCCACGAACACCGCGTGGATCGGCCCGTGCTCCGCCGGATGATGCTGGCGCAGGATCTCCATGCCGATCGTGCCCTGGCCGGCGATCACGTCCGGATCGTCGAAGGGGTGCACGAAGGTCAGGCCCTTCTTCTTCTGCAGCGTGAGCGCGTAATCGTAGGCGTCCGAGTACGAGTCGCCGTGCAGCACGACGGAGGCCCCCCGCGCGCGCACCGCATCGATCTTCACCTGCGGGGTGGTCACCGGCATCACGATCACCGCGCGGCAGCCGAGCTTCGCCGCGGCCAGCGCCACGCCCTGCGCGTGATTGCCGGCGGAGGCGGCGATCACGCCGCGCTTGCGCTGCGCCGGCGGCAGGTTGACCATCTTGTTGTACGCGCCGCGCAGCTTGAAGCTGAACACCGGCTGCAGGTCCTCGCGCTTCAGGAGCACGCGGTTGGCCAGCCGCGCCGACAGCTGCGGCGCAACCTCCAGCGGCGTTTCCTCCGCTACGTCGTAGACGCGCGCATTCAGGATGCGGCGCAGGTATTCCTGGGCGGGCATGGCTTATGTCTTGGTCCTGGGGAAGCGCTCAATGGCTGTCGGTCTAGGCGCATGCGGCGGGGCGCGGAAGGACGCGCGATCGCGGGTCGTGGCAATCGGAACTGTAGCCGCAGCGTGGGATGTGCCTCTGGCCGGCAGCTTGCCGTGCTGGAAGGAGCCTGAGGCCGCCATCGCGCCGGGTACTCGAACGGGCGACCTGCGGTGCGAGCGCTCGCTAACTGTCGACCTTCTTTACGGTTTGTAGCCTGCCAGCGGGCGTACGAATCTCAAAATCATTGTTTTTCAATTAGTTAACAGTCATGGCATACCGCTTGCTTGGTATCACGTAAATAAGTTACCGGGCGAGAAGATAGTGAAGAAGCTCCGAAACCTGCTGTCGTTGTCTTTGCTTGGCGTTGCATCCTCGGTGTCGGCCGCGGAGATCTGGAACCACTCCTTCAACGCGACTGGCCAGCTCCGGTGGAACGGCTTCGACAGCGGCAGCACCAGCGTCTACGTTCAGAAGACCAACGGACCCTCGGTTTCGTACAACGGTGCAGGCGGCCAGTTCAACGGCTACTTCTATACCGACAACGTGGAGAGTTCGGACGAGTTCTTCCGCTTCTTCTGCATCGATCTGTCCCAGGTAGCCACTGGCGGACCGTTTACCTACGAGGCGTCGATCCTTCAGAGCAGCGCACTGGCGCGGCTGTTCGACATCGCCTATCCGAACAAGGCGCTCGGGGACTTCTACAACGGCGCTGCGACGGGCTTCGGTCAGTTCAGCTCCGGCATCCTCTCCTCCGCTTTCCAGCTCGCGGTGTGGGAGATCTTCTTCGAGTCGGAGGCCAGCTTCAGCCTGGCTGGCGGAACCTTTATGAGCAACACCAGCGCCAACAGCGTGGGCAAGGACCGAGAGAAGGCCGTGGCACAGGCTGACGCTTGGCTGACCGATCTCAACGCAGGTGAGGGCTCGGCGTCCGGCTGGATGCTCTACAAGTTCAGCAACGACAGCAAACAGGACTACCTCTCCGCAACCTACCGCCCGGTGCCGGAAATAGCCCGCCTGAACTCAGTCCCGGAACCGGGCACGCTGGCCATGCTGGGCCTGGGCATCGTCGCTCTCGGCGCGATGCGCCGACGACAGAGATAGCTGCGCTTTGCCGAGCCGAACCCGCCCGCGTGGCGGGTTTCTTTTTTTGGGGGGAGCCGCATGCCGGCATGAGCGCGGCCGATCGCCGGCTACGATCCGGCGCATGCCATCCGCCTCCGAAGAGCACGCAACAGCAGCGCCGTTCGCCGACCTGACGCCGGACGCGGTGCTCAACGCGATCGACGCGACCGGACTGGTCACCAGCGGCACCCTGCTGACGCTGAACAGTTACGAGAACCGCGTCTTCCAGGTCGGCGTCGAGCACCCCACAGACCGCTTCGTCGTCGCCAAGTTCTACCGCCCGGCGCGCTGGACCGATGCGCAGATCCTGGAGGAGCACGCCTTCACGCAGGAACTGGCCGATGCAGAAGTGCCGGCGGTGCCGCCGCTCGCCATCGGTGGCAGCACGCTGCACGAGCGGGGTGGCTATCGCTTTGCGCTGTACCCGCGCCGCGGCGGCCGCGCGCCCGAGGTCGAGGACCGCAACGTGCGCGAGTGGCTCGGCCGCTTCATCGGTCGCATCCACGCCGTGGGGGGCGCGTCGCGTTACCAGCACCGACCGTCGCTCGACATCGCCACCTTCGGCAAAGAGCCGCGCGCGTATCTGCTGGGAAGCCGCTGGCTGCCGCACGAACTGCGCGACGTTTACGCGGGAGTCAGCGCGCAGGCGCTGGACGAGGTCAGCCGCTGCTACGAACGCGCCGGCGACGTGCGGACCATCCGCGTGCACGGCGACGTGCATGTCGGCAACGTGCTGTGGACCGATGCAGGCAGCCAGCCCGGCCCGCACTTCGTCGACTTCGACGACTCGCGCATGGGCCCGGCGGTGCAGGACCTGTGGATGCTGCTGTCGGGGCCGCGCGAAGAGCAGCAATCGCAGCTTGCCGACCTGCTGGCTGGCTACGAGGACTTCGCCGAGTTCGAGCGGCAAGAACTCGGCCTGATCGAAGCGCTGCGCACGCTGCGGCTGATCCACTACTCCGCGTGGATCGCACGGCGCTGGGACGATCCGGCGTTTCCGGCCGCCTTCCCTTGGTTCGACACGCCGCGCTACTGGGAGCAGAAGATCCTCGAACTGCGCGAACAGATCGCGGCAATGAGTGAACCACCGCTGGCCTGAACCAAGGCATTCCGCCGCCTCGGCGCGGCGTTCGGCCAGTCACACGCCAGATCAATGCCCACGCGCGGTGAGCGCTGCCGTGAAGTGCGTCAACCGCCACAACCAGGCCAGCACGACGAAGAAGACGGTGAACACCAGGGTGCCCCACCATTCGGTGATGTTGCCGAGCGCGTCCTGCGCCGCTTCGCTGGCGAGGTACAGCGGCGAGGTGGAATTGACGAGGCCCAGCATGGGCAGTGCCGCGACGAGCGCATACAGCACCACCCCGGCGTGGCGCAACTCTCCGGTGGCGGCGGTGACTCGCTGCACCGCGCCGCCGACGATCAGCATGGCGATGCAGGTGAAGCCGAAATAGACAACCACGCCATAGCGGCGCATCCACTGGTAGCCGGGACCCTCGGTGCCGAGAAAGGTCCCATAGAGCAACAGGAACAAGGCCGCGATCACGCCCACCCACGGCAACAACACGAGTAGGCGATCCCGCGGCGCGCCGAGCCGCCGCAGCCACGTGCCGGTCAACAGCCAGACGATCGCCTGCAACGTCGCACCCGGCAGCAGCAGTGCGCGAAAGACGATGTTCGGCAGATCATGGCGCCCGGCCCGGCTGATCGACACGCAACCCTCGAGCAGCGGATTGCACGAGGGAAACTGCCCCTGCGCCACCGCCAGGTTGAAGGCGACGATCGTGCCCGCGGCCGGCAGCAGCCCCGCGGCCAGGGGCAGCCACCACAGCCGAACCGAACCGTGCGCATCGCTCGTTGTCACGTCCATATGCCCGCATCACCGTCTTGCTCACGATAGCGGCTCGGCATTGGGGCTGTTGACCCCATGTCGTGTGCAGGTGTTGATGCACCGCAGCAGATACACTTGAGCCGTGCGGGAGCCTGCCGCACTTCGTTCGCCGTACCCGCCATGAACGCCCCCCCGCCTGCCGGTTCGCTGAAGCCCGCCGCTCCGCCCGTCGAGGTGGTTCGCCTGCGCGAGATTCCGTACAACTACACGTCGTTCTCGGACCGCGAGATCGTGATCCGCCTGCTCGGCGCGGATGCCTGGCGGGTTCTCGACGAACTGCGCAGCGAGCGCCGCACGGGGCGCAGCGCGCGCATGCTGTACGAGGTGCTCGGCGACGTGTGGGCGGTGCAGCGCAACCCGTACCTGCAGGAGGACCTGCTCGACAACCCCAAGCGCCGCGCGATGCTGGTCGAGGCGCTGCACCACCGCCTGCACGAGGTCGAGAAGCGCCGCGACGCGGCGGACCCGGTGCGCGATGCCAAGGTCGGTCAGCTGCTGGAGGCGGCGACCCGGTGCGTCGAAGCATTCAAGCGCGAGTTCTCCGACACCTGGGACCTGCGCAAGGCGGCGCGCCGCAAGTTCGAGCGCATCACGCGCGCCGACAACGTCTGCTTCGACGCCTTCGCCCGCGTCTCGCACGTCACCGACGCGACCGACTGGCGCGTCGAGTACCCGTTCGTCGTGCTGGCGCCGGACGACGAGGACGAGGTGCCGGCGCTGGTGCGCGCCTGCTTCGAACTCGGCCTGACGGTAATCCCGCGCGGCGGCGGCACCGGCTACACCGGCAGCTGCGTGCCGCTGACGAGCCGCTCGGCGGTGATCAACACCGAGAAGCTGGTGCAGGTCGACGCGGTCGAGCGCGCCAGGCTGCCCGGCGTCGACGCCGACGTGCCGACGGTCTTCACCGGCGCCGGCGTGGTCACGCGGCGCGTGGCCGATGCCGCCGAGGCGGCCGGGCTGGTGTTCGCGGTCGACCCGACCTCGGCCGATTCGTCGTGCGTCGGCGGCAACATCGCCATGAACGCCGGCGGCAAGAAGGCCGTACTGTGGGGCACCGCGCTCGACAACCTCGCCTGGTGGCGGATGGTCGACCCGGAAGGCAACTGGCTGGAGGTCACGCGGCTCGAGCACAACCTCGGCAAGATCCACGAGGCGCCGGCGGCGAAGTTCGAGCTGGTGTGGAAGGACGGTCGGCAGCCGGCGGCGCACGCCAGGGAACTGCGCCGCGAACGGCTGGAAGTCGAAGGGCGGCGCTTCCGCAAGCCCGGGCTCGGCAAGGACGTCACCGACAAGTTTCTCGGCGGGCTGCCCGGCATCCAGAAGGAAGGCTGCGACGGGCTGATCACCTCGGCGCGCTGGGTACTGCACACGATGCCGCCGCATATCCGCACGGTGTGCCTGGAGTTCTTCGGCCCGGCGCGCGAGGCGGTGCCGTCGATCGTCGAGATCAAGTCGTTCCTCGACCGCAAGCCTGGCGGCGCCATCCTCGCTGGCCTGGAGCACATGGACGAGCGCTACCTGCGCGCGGTCGGCTACACGACCAAGTCGCGGCGGGCCGCATTGCCGAAGATGGTGCTGATCGGTGACATCGTCGGCGACGACGACGCGGCGGTGGCGCGCGCGGCCAGCGAAGTCGTGCGCATCGCCAATGCGCGCGGCGGCGAAGGCTTCACCGCGGCGAGCCACGAGGCGCGCAAGAAGTTCTGGCTCGATCGCGCGCGCACGGCGGCGATCGCCCGCCACACCAACGCCTTCAAGCTGAACGAGGACGTGGTGATCCCGCTCGAGCGGATGGGTGACTACACCGACGCCATCGAGCGCATCAACATCGAGCTTTCGATCAGCAACAAGCTGGCGCTGCTCGAGGCGCTCGAGGAGTACCTCGGCACCGGCTTCGCGCTCGGCACCAGCGGCGATCCCGAGTTCGATCGCCAGTCGCGCGACGAGGTCGTCGGCGACCGCGTCGAGGCGGCGCGCGAACTGCTTTCCTTTACGCGGCGTCGCTGGACCTACCTGCTCCAGCACTTCGACCTGCCGGCGGCGCAGGCGGCGCCCGAACTGGCGAAGCTGGGCGTCACGCACGTTGCCGGCGAGGATGGCCGGCCGCAGTCGCGGATCATCGACCTGCTGCAGGAGCGCACGATCCGCGTGTCGTGGAAGACCGAAATCCGCGCGCCGCTGGAGCGCATCCTCTCCGGGGCGGCATTCGCGCCGGTGCTGGCCGAGTGCCAGGCAATCCACGAGCGCGTGCTGCACGGGCGCGTGTTCGTCGCGCTGCACATGCATGCGGGCGACGGCAACGTGCACACCAACATCCCGGTCAACTCCGATGACTACGAGATGCTGGCCACGGCGCACCGTACGGTGGCGCGGATCATGGCCATCGCCCGCGAACTGGGCGGCGTGATCTCCGGCGAGCACGGCATCGGCATGACCAAGCTCGAGTTCCTGGCCGACGAGGAACTGCGCGAGTTCCGCGCCTACAAGAACCGCATCGACCCCGAGGGCCGCTTCAACAAAGGGAAGCTCCTGCCCGGCGCGACCCTCGAGACGGCCTACACGCCGAGCTTCGGCCTGATGGGCCACGAGTCGCTGATCATGCAGCAGTCCGACATCAAGGGCGTGTCGGACGCCATCAAGGACTGCCTGCGCTGCGGCAAGTGCAAGCCGGTGTGCGCCACCCACGTGCCACGTGCCAACCTGCTCTACTCGCCACGCAACAAGATCCTCGCCACCTCGCTGCTGATCGAGGCCTTCCTGTACGAGGAGCAGACCCGGCGCGGCATCTCGCTCGCGCACTGGGACGAGTTCGACGACGTCGCCGGCCACTGCACGATCTGCCACAAGTGCGCCGCGCCGTGCCCGGTCGACATCGACTTCGGCAACGTGACGATGGCGATGCGCGACCTGCTGCGGCGGATGGGCAAGAAGCGCTTCAACCCCGGATCCGCGACGTCGATGTTCTTCCTCAACGCGACGCGGCCGGAGACGATCAAGCTGGCACGCAAGCTGATGATCGACTGGGGCTTCAAGGCGCAGCGACTCGGCAACCGTATCTTCGCCCTGGCCGCGCGGGCGCAGACGCGCCAGCCGCCGGCTTCCACCGGCCGGCCGCCGGTGAAGGCGCAGGTGATCCACTTCGTCAACAAGAAGATGCCGGCCGGCGTGCCGAACAAGACGGCGCGCGCGCTGCTCGACATCGAGGACCGCCGCTACGTGCCGATCATCCGCAACCCGCAAACGACGCCGGCCGATGCGGAGGCGGTGTTCTACTTCCCCGGCTGCGGCTCCGAGCGGCTGTTCTCGCAGGTGGGGCTGGCCACGCAGGCGATGCTCTGGCACGTCGGCGTGCAGACGGTGCTGCCGCCGGGTTACCTGTGCTGCGGCTATCCGCAGCGCGGCTCCGGGCAGTTCGACAAGGCGGAGAAGATCATCACCGACAACCGGGTGCTGTTCCACCGCGTCGCCAACACCCTGAACTACCTCGACATCAAGACGGTGGTGGTGTCCTGCGGCACCTGCTATGACCAACTCGTCGGCTACGAGTTCGAGCAGATCTTCCCCGGCTGCCGCATCGTCGATATCCACGAGTACCTGCTGGAGAAGGGCGTCAGGCTCGAAGGCGTCAGCGGCGTGCGCTACATGTACCACGACCCCTGCCACAGCCCGATGAAGCAGCAGGATCCGGTCAAGACGGTCAACGCGCTGATCGCCACCGCCGACGGCCGGAAGATCGCCAAGAACGACCGCTGCTGCGGCGAAAGCGGCACCTTGGCGGTCACGCGGCCCGATGTCTCGACGCAGGTGCGCTTCCGCAAGGAAGACGAGATGCGCAAGGGCGCCGAGCGGCTCCGCGCCGACGGCTTCAACGGCGACGTGAAGGTGCTCACCTCCTGCCCGTCGTGCCTGCAGGGCCTGAAGCGTTACAACGATGATGCCGACCTCGACGCCGACTACATCGTCGTCGAACTGGCCCGCCACCTGCTCGGCGCGGACTGGCTGCCGCGTTATGTGGCGGCGGCCGCGAGCGGCGGTATCGAGCGGGTACTGGTGTGACCCAGTCCTCCTGCGTGCTGTGCGCCGGCGACGGCGGCGAGGTCCTGTTTCGCGACGGCCTGCTTCGCGTGGTGCTGGTCGACGATGCCGACTATCCCGGCTTCGCGCGGGTGATCGCCAACGCGCACGTGCGCGAGATGACCGACATCGAACCCGCGGATCGGCAGCGTCTGCTGGAAGCGGTCATCGCCGTCGAGTCGGCTCAGCGCGAGGCGCTCGCACCGTACAAGATCAACCTTGCCAGCCTCGGCAACGTGACGCCGCACGTGCACTGGCACGTGATCCCGCGTTTTGCCGACGATGCGCATTTCCCCGGGCCAATCTGGGGCGCGCGGCAGCGCGAGCCGGACCCGGCGCGACTGGCCGAACGCCGGGCACGGCTAGGGGCGCTGCGCGCAGCGATCGTCGCCAGGTTCGCCGCCGCCGGCTGAGGGCGACAGCGTCTGCGCCGCTATGGCGTGCGCGCCACCACCAGGTTGGTGACCCGTGCCGCGCCGGCTCGTTTCAGCGCGGCAGCGACCTCGTCGAGCGTGGCGCCGGTGGTCATCACGTCGTCGACGACCACCAGTCGCATGCCCGCGAGGTCGCCGCGCGCAACGAACGCGCCGCGCACGTTGCGCCGCCGCTCGGCAAGCGCCAGATCCATCTGTGCCGAGGTGTGCCGGGTGCGCAGCAGGATGTCCGTGCGCAGCGGGCGGCGGCAGACGGCGGCGACACGCCGTGCAATCTCCTGGGCCTGGTTGAAGCCGCGCTCGGACTGGCGCTCGAAGGCAAGCGGCACCGGGCAGATCGCATCGGTGTCGCGCAGCACCTGCTGTGCGGCGCGGGCCAGCAGGCTGCCGAACGCATCTGCCAGCGTCAGCCGGCCGCCGAACTTCAGCGCGGTGATCATCCGGTCCACCGGCGGCGCGTAGTCGGCCAGAACGACGGTGCCGTCGAAGCGAGGCGGCGAGCGCAGGCAGTTTCCGCAGCGATCCTCGCTTCGCGCCATCGGCAGGCGCAACGCGCACGCCGCGCAGCGCGGCACGTCGCCGGCGAAGTAGTCTCGCGCGCAGCCGGGGCAGAGCGGGTCGCCGTCCTCGAGATCGCAGACCACGCAGCGCGGCGCGAGCAGGCGCCGCAGCCGCGCAACTCCGCGCGCGAATGGACCTCGCAGTGTGCTGCCGAACCCGTCGCTGTCGGCGTTCGCCATGAGGGGCCAGCATATACTCGGCGCCCGCACCCATCGGCAGCCGCCCTGCGCGCCGTCCCGGTCCGTTGCCATGTCGCTCGGCCCAGGCACCTCCGAACTGACGCCGACCATCGTCGATCCGCCGCGCATGCCGGCGCGCATCGACACGGTGCGCCGCCAATTCGACCGCCGCGCCGCGCGCTTCGCTCAGCACGAATTCATCGTTCGCGAAGTCGGGCAGCGGCTGATCGAACGGCTGCAGGTCATCCGCCTCGCTCCGCGCCGCATCGTCGACGTCGGCTGCGGCGCAGGGGGCACGCGCAAGGCGCTGCTGGAGCGCTACCCGCAGGCACACTGGCTCGGCCTCGATCTCTCGCCGGCGATGCTCGCCCGCGCCGCGCCAGCCTCGCCGCTGTCGCGCCTGCTGCCGTGGCGCGCGTCGCGGGCGCAAGTGGCCTGCGCCGATGCGGCGGCGCTGCCGCTGCCCGAGGGCAGCGCCGACCTGCTGTTCTCCAACCTGATGCTGCACTGGCATCCGCAGCCGCACGCCGTCTTCCCCGAGTGGCTGCGCGTGCTGCGCACCGACGGGCTGCTGCTGTTCTCCTGCTTTGGCCCGGACACGCTGAAGGAACTGCGTCGGGCCTACGCCATGGCGGGCATCGCGGCGCGTCCGATGCCCTTCGTCGACATGCATGACTTCGGCGACATGATGGTCGCCGCCGGTTTCGCGACGCCGGTCATGGATGACGAGACGATCCGTCTCACCTATGCATCGCCGCGGGCGCTGCTGCGCGAGGTGGCCGCGCTTGGCGGAAACCCGCGTGACGACCGTGCCGTCGGGCTCGTCTGCGGCCGGCGCGCGCGTGCGCTGCTTGCGGCGCTCGAGGAGATGCGAGATCCGCAGGGACGGATCTCGCTGAGCTTCGAGATCGCCTACGGCCATGCCTGGCGGCCGCAGCCCCGCATTCGCGGCCAGTCGACGGTGTCGCTTGATCACCTGCGCGCGCAGTTGCGCCGGTCGTGACGAAAGACGAGCATCGCGGTTCAACCGACGCGGTCGATCGACCGCGCTTGACAACAGGAGGAAGTTGCAATGGGTCTCTTCACGTTCTTGAAGGAAGCGGGGCAGAAACTCTTCGGCAAGGAGGTGAAGGCGGAACAGGCCGCTGCCGATCCTGCAAAGCGTGCCGAGGCCGATCGAGCGGCGGCCACGGCCATCGAGAATTACGTACAGACACTCGGCCTGAAGGTCACCGCATTCACGGTGACCTTCGACGGCGTCACCGCCATCGCCAAGGTCTATGGGGTGGCGGATGACCAGGAAAACAAGGAAAAGGCGATCCTCGCGGTCGGCAACGTCGAGGGCGTGGCCGGCGTCGACGACCAGATGACGGTGTCCCGCGCTGCGCCGGAGGCAAAGTTCTACACGGTGGTCAAGGGCGACACGCTGTCGAAGATCGCCAGGGAGTTCTACGGCAACGCCAGCGAGTACATGCGCATCTTCGAGGCCAACAAGCCGATGCTGACCCACCCGGACAAGATCTATCCGGGGCAAAACCTGCGCATACCGCCGAAGTAAGGGCCTTGTTGCGCCGCACAAGCCGGCTTCCGTCCGGCTTGGCGCGCCGCTGCAACCGATCGGCAGGGGCCGCGGCGGCCCTCTTTACCCCCGGGGGGATGCAAGGCGGCCGCGAATGCATATAATCCGCCGCTCTGCGCAGGACCGGTTCCGCCGTTCGGGCCGGTCTGCCCGACGGGGCTCCGCTAGTGGTACCCGTGTGCGCACCGCTTTTTTGCGAAGCCCTGTCGATGATTGATCCTGCTCGTTGCTGGATGATCAAGCGCAACTGCTCGGCGAGCCCGATGCAGGTTGCGTGGGTCTTCGTGTCGATCGTTGCTGTTTCGTTTGCCTTCGGCGCCGTGTTTGCGGCGCAGGGCCTCTGGCTGGTGCTGCCCTTCGTCGGCATCGAAACGCTGGCGGTGGCAGCGGCGTTCTTCTGCTACGGCAGGCGGGCGGCGGATTACGAGCGGATCGAGATCGGCGGCGGCGAGATCGCCGTTGAGCAGGTTGAGGGGGGCCGGCGTTCGGTGCGGCGTCTGCCGTCACCGTGGGCGCGGGTCGAACTGCAGTGGCTTGGCCGGACCGGCCGCGTAAAGGTTTGGCTGGCGGCCGGAGCGGAGCGCATCGAGGTGGGTCGTCACCTCCTTGATGCGCGACGCGTGCAACTGGCGGAGGAATTGAAGATGGCGCTCGCCGGGCCGCTGCCGGCGTGACGTCTCTTCGATGGATCGTGAATCGCAGCGCAGGACTTAATAGATGATCATTCGCTCGATGAGGCAAGCACTCCTTAGGTCCGCCGTGGCCACCGCGGCGCTCGCTGCTGCCGGCAGCGCCGCCGCGATCCAGAGCAGGTACAACCTGGCGCCGCCGGTCACGCGCATCGCCGAGGAGATCCACGGCCTGCACTGGATGATGATGGCCATCTGCGGCGTGATCTTCATCGTCGTCTTCGGCGTCATGTTCTATTCGATCTACGCCCACCGCAAGTCGAAAGGTGCGGTGCCGGCCAATTTCCACGAGAGCACCAAGGTCGAGGTCATCTGGACGGTGATCCCGTTCCTGATCGTGATCGGCATGGCCGTGCCGGCGACCAAGACCGTGGTCGCGATGAAGGACACCAGCAACGCCGACCTGACGATCAAGGCCACCGGCTACCAGTGGATGTGGGGCTACGACTACCTCAAGGGTGAGGGCGAGGGCATCTCCTTCCTGTCGCGCCTGTCGACGCCGCGCTCGCAGATCGATGGCGCCGACGCCGCCGCTCGCGCCGCCAACAAGACCTACCTGATCGAGGTCGACAACGAGGTCGTGGTGCCGGTGAACAAGAAGGTGCGCGTGATCACCACTGCCAATGACGTCATCCACGCCTGGTTCGTGCCGGCCTTTGGCGTCAAGCAGGATGCGATTCCCGGTTTTGTCCGCGACACCTGGTTCCGCGCCGAGAAAGTCGGCACCTACCGCGGCAATTGCGCCGAGCTGTGCGGCAAGGATCATGCGTTCATGCCGATCGTCGTGCGCGTGGTGAGCAGCGAGGACTACACCAAGTGGGTCAACGAGAAGAAGCTGGCGCTGGCGGCAGCCAAGGACGACCCGAACAAGACCTGGGAACTGGCGGAGCTGAAAGAGCGCGGCGCCAAGGCCTACGCGGCCAACTGCCAGGCCTGCCACCAGGCCAACGGCCAGGGCGTCAAGGGCGCCTTCCCGGGGCTCGACGGCAGCCAGGTCGTGATGAGCAAGGAGCAGCAGATCGCCATCATGCTCAACGGCAAGGGGGCGATGCCGCCGTGGAAGCAGCTGTCGGATGTCGAGCTGGCGGCGGTTGCCACCTATGTCAAGAACAGCTGGGGCAACAGCGCCGGCACGGCGGTGCAGCCGGCCGAGTTTGCGGCCGCCCGCAAGTGACGCGGATGTGCGTGAGCAAGATGCAGAGCATTGCGGCGAACGGAAACAGCCGCGTCATCCCCGCGAAGGCGGGGATCCAGAATCGTCGTCGGACCCAGTACTGAGGTAAGCCCATGAGCGCAGTCGCCCACGAACACCTGCACGGCCACGATCACGCGCACGACCACCCGCACGGCTGGCGGCGCTGGCTGTTCGCGACCAACCACAAGGACATCGGCACGATGTACCTGTGGTTCAGCTTCACCATGTTCATCGCCGGCGGCATCCTGGCGCTCGGCATCCGCACCGAGCTGTTCCAGCCCGGGCTGCAGGTGTTCCAGCCCGAGTTCTTCAACCAGCTCACCTCGATGCACGGGCTGATCATGGTGTTCGGCGCGATCATGCCGGCGTTCGTCGGCTTCGCGAACTGGATGATCCCGCTGCAGATCGGCGCGCCGGACATGGCCTTCG
>Ga0209450_10000212_pt1 | contig 32025 bp, 29 predicted proteins | sample FrelakmetLWP11LW_FD_187149 | JGI IMG/M metagenome (GOLD analysis project Ga0209450, IMG submission 187149) | Freshwater lake sediment microbial communities from the University of Notre Dame, USA, for methane emissions studies - LWP11 LW (SPAdes)... | ecosystem: Environmental > Aquatic >...
CGTGTCCCAAGCAGGTGACCCCCCACCCTGCTGTAAAATCCATATACTCGTTGCCGTCTTCATCCCAAACATAGAGGCCCTCACCCCTTTCAATGGAAATAGGGGTTTTGTTAAAGAACGGCGCACAGTGAGCATCTTCAGTAGCGATCGTGTTTTTCTGATTCCCCATGTTCCTTTTTCTCACCTCGCATTCTATTTCTGATTGTCAACGTCGTCGAAGTTCAGGAAGGAATGCTTTCGCATCCCCTAGACACACCATCCTCAGATGGAATCAAGACCTCAACCTTTCTGAAGGGGAACGTCGTATTCGCGGTCTGATCCGCTGACAGGCGAAGAAGCGTCATCGGGTAGGATGGCCCTCCCTTTTTCCTTCTCCCCGGGGAGAGGGAAAAAGGGACAGAGCGATCAGTCGGACGTGATGGAGTGGGTGGTGCTGACCGTGACCTCCTCAACGCCCGGTACTCTTAGAGCCATTTTGGTCACCTCGCCAATCACCTCTCTCTCCATGAGAAGGGACGTCTCCACATTGCTCACGAAAATCTTCCCGTTCTTGGCGGTCACCCTGGCGGACGGGAATCCGGCCACCAGCGCCGCCTGCACCTGGGCCGCATGGCTCAGATCCTCGAGAATCTTCCTCGATTCCGGTGTGGTGCGAAAGCACGGCCTGTTCGCAGCCTGGAAAAGGAGCTCCACGGCGTCCTCAACCCTCAGGGTCTTGATGTGTAAAACCATGTCATAGAGCCTGTTGTCCGCCGTATCGGCTCCGTAAAGGGAAAGACCCCACTTGCGGCGTTCCTCATCATCCTTTTTCAAGGTGTATCGCGCTTTTTCAGCAGAGACGTTTTCCCGCTTCATTTCCTCTCTGACGCGGTCTTCGAAGTCCGCGATGATCCGCGCCTTCAGGACATGAGGAATGTCCTGAAGAAAAAAATGGCCTGCCAGCCCGTGGTAAACCACATTATCCTTCAGTACGCGTTTCAACACAGCCGCGCGGATGTAGGCGACATATTTTTCTTTCCCATGAGTAAATCGGTCGAGGACGGATGGAGAATCATGAATAGCACGCACCAGTTTGATTTCCGGGATGTTGAACTCATCGGACGCTTCGATCAGAACATCACGGGAAACACACTCGTACCCCAATCGCTGGGCGATTTTTTCCGCAACTTCTTTCCCTCTGCTGTAGGATCCTCTTGAAATCGTTATGATGGACATTGGTCTCTCCTTTTTCCCTGCGAGGCCCTTGGATCACCAGTACCAGTCGGAACCGATCCCGACCTCGTTCTTGATCTCCTTCACTCCGGGGACCTGACCTGCAACCATCGGAATCGCATCCACCACTTTGCTAGCGCTGGCTTTCCCGGTGATAGTGACCACCCCACTGTTGGCAATCACCCTCACCGAAGCGGCTTTCGTCCGTTCATCTCTGACCAAGGCGGCCCAGACCCCGCTCGTCACCTTGAGATCTTCAAAAGCCTTCTGGGACTGAGGCGTCACCCTGAAGTCGTCCAGTTGAGCCATCGATACGATCGCCTGACTCGCTCCCTCAAGGGTCATTCGCTCCAGATTCAACACCACATCATACTGGGAAGGATCTCCCCACTCGATGCCGTAGAGAAATCGAGTCCACTTGATCCGCTCTTTGTCCACTCGGTCTATGTAGACGATGGCCTCGTCGCGCTTTAAGTTCATCCTCTCCATGGCTGCCTTGATCCGATACTCCATGTCGGCGATCACTCGAACCCGCAGAACATGAGAAATGCCGGAGAGAAGGAAGTGGCCTGCGTGGCCGTGATAGACCAGATTTCCTGCTTGGGCGCGATGGAGCAGGGCCGCCGTCAGGCACATGAGATAGGCGACTCGCCTTCCCGGCACCTGCTGCCAAAACGGTGGAGGTTGATTGACGGCTTCCGTGAGTTCTCTCTCCGAGATGCCGTACTCTTTTCCTGCTTCGAGGAGAACCTCTTCCCTCCCGAGACACGGGTAACCAAGCCGGCCGGCCACGTGCTCCGCGAGAGTTTTACCGCCGCTGAACGTGCCCCTGGAAATACTGATCACCGCCATGATGCCCCTCCTTTTGAGATCAGGTTGTTCTTTTTTCCTTAAAACCCCCGGCAGACTGGCTCACTCTCCAAGGTTTGAAGGCACTAACATGGATCTTGCCTTAAATTGGGACCCCCTCATGGTCAGAGCCTGAGGGGTGTAGGAAATGACTGCGGGTATTGAAACAGGAAAAAGGGAATTGAGTCAAGAAATTTCAATCTCTTCTCTCTTCCCTTTCCCAGGGATGCGGAGTGGAGTCTCTCAGATTTCGGACAAAGCGATGACGCGACCCGCCTCGACTTCAAGACAAGGTTCGATAAAGAGATTGGGGTTGGCTTCAGCAAGCTCTCGGGTCATGCGCCGCACCTCTTCAGCGCTCGAAAACTCCCTTTCAAGAGTTTCAACGTGCTCGTAGATTCTGAGAATTACCTTCATGGTGTGACCTCCCCTGGTTTTTTGAAGCAACGTGCCTAAAAAGGCGAAACCATGCCCCTGTTTTAGCAAGAAGCATTCCAAAAGCGCTTTTCCACCAAGAACAGCTCTGAGTATCAATAAGTTAGGTGAACTCCTCAGCGCGAGGCAGAGAAGAAGACCATGAGTTCTTCTCACAGGATGACAAAAAACGTCATGAGTTTTGACAAACTGGGGAAGGCCGAAGGAGAAAAGCCAACGGTTATTCACACGAGAGCCGACGGGTTAATCTCCGTTTCGAAGAGACTCAAGAATATTGACAATAACCAACGGTAAACGCTATAAAAATGTTTGTGGGTTCTGATAGGGTATCAACTTGGATCAGTGTAAATCCTAATCTCACAACCCTTTTATCGGACCGGACACAGCCTGTTCCGTGTTCCCTCTTCAAAAGAGAGGAGGAACGATATGGCTACCCGTCGGAGAGTTCTCTTCTTTCTTCTCAGCTGGTTCGCTTTCAGCTTACTCGCCACCCTGTCACTCCCTGAGTCCGTGCCTGCTCAGACTACTCAAGTCGTCACGGACGGCTCCTTGGGAGGAGCCAAAGGCCCTGTCACTCCTGTGTCATTACCTAATGGCAAAATAGATATCCCTATAACGGAGTCTCTGGGCAAGAGGGCCGGACAAAACCTTTTCCACAGCTTCAGCTCCTTCAACATAGGTGGAGGGGATAGCGCGACCTTCGCAGGATCGAGCGGCATCCGGAATGTCGTAAGTCGTGTCACCGGTGGATCTTCCTCGACGATCGACGGCACACTCCGTTCCACCATCCAGGGAGCGAACCTGTATTTCCTCAACCCCTGGGGAGTGGTTTTCGGCCCGAACGCTTCCTTGGATGTGAAAGGCTCCTTTCACGTCAGCACCGCTGACTATCTTCGCTTTGAGGACGAGCTGAGGTTCTATTCGACTCCAGGCGCTGCGGACCGAGTCCTCTCTGCAGCGTCGCCGGCGGCGTTCGGCTTTTTGAGTCCCACTCCGGCTCCTGTTTATGCAGTGAATAGCTTCTTGAATGTGCCTGACGCGGAGACCCTCTCCATCGTAGGCGGAGACATCGGTTTGTACGGGGCCTACCTGTGGGCTCCGGGCGGCCGGATCAACCTGGCGAGCATGGCCTCCCCCGGCGAGGTTGTTCCAAGCCCCGCCGGCAGCAGGACTGATCTCCGAGTGCAGCCACAAGCGGCGGCAGGCGAATTGAGACTGCGTGCGAGCACTGTCGATGTGAGCGACTATTTCAGCGCAAGCGGAGCGGGCACGATCCTTATTCGTGCAGGCCGCATCATCCTGGAACCGGACCCCAATGTGGGCGGGAGGTCCTGGATAACGGCCGACAGCCACGGGGACCCTCCCGGCGGTGGCGTACACATCCTCACAGGCACTCTCGAGATCTCCGGAGGAAGTTCCATCTCTTCGGACACCCAAGGCTCAGGACAAGCCGGACCGCTGACCCTTGAGGCAACACAATCGATTGACCTGTCGGACACCTACACAGCCCTTTCGAGTGCATCCTGGGCCTCCGGAGATGCAGGCGGCATGGCGATTACAACGCCCCACCTTCTGATTGAGAACGAAGCCGCGATTTATGGGGACTCTTTCAGCGACGGAAGAGGAAGCGACATGGTCATCAACACCGGAACCCTGCGGCTGTTGAGCGGCGGGTCTATTTCGAGCAGCACCTACGGAGGAACCGGTGACGGCGGCAACCTCTCGATCATTGCAGCGGAGAGCTTTTCCATCAGCGGCATAGGGCCGAACGGGTTGACCAGTTCTCTGGTGAACCGCACTTCAGGCGCCGGCAATGCGGGCCGGATACGGATCATCACCCCTGTCCTGGACATCGGCGAGCACGGCATCATCGCCGCGGAAACCCTGTCAACCGGCCGTGCAGCGGATATCGATGTGATTGCGGGGACCGTCACTCTCACGCAAGGAGCGAGAATCTCCAGCAGCGCCTTCGGCACCACCGGAAGGGGAGGCGATCTTTCCATTGCGGCCGTCGATTCTATAACGATCTCAGGCACGGACCCGCAGGGTAATTCGAGCGGCATCTACAGCTATGCGGTGGCGGCAGGAGATGCGGGCAGTATTGCTTTGACCGCGCCAAACATGATTCTGAGCGATGGGGCGCTTATCGCGGCCGACACCCTAGGAGACGGCCACGCAGGGCGCATTCACCTTTCGGTGCAGCGATTGACCCTTTCAGGCGGAGCGCAGATTTCAAGCGGGTCCATTCTTGCCTCCGGAAGAGGCGGGAGCATCTATGTGAACGACGCGGAGGAGATAACCCTTTCAGGCCCCCGCACAGGTATTTTCACCAGCACCTTCGGCTCAGGTGACGGGGGGGATATCGTGCTCTCGTCGTCGTCTCTCGCCCTTCACGAGGAAGCCATAATCGATGTGGGGACCTACGGCAGCGGGCAAGGAGGGAAGATCGTGGCGAACCTCACTTCGTTGAATGTGTCGGGTGGATCCGCAATGTCCAGCAGCACCATCGGCGGGACAGGCGACGGCGGACAGCTGATCATTCAGGCGGATGACGCTATCTTTTTCACAGGCGAGTTCAGCGGCGTGTATTCGGGCTCTTCGGGCGATGGGCAAGGAGGTCACATTGCCCTCCGGGCAACGGACATCCGTCTCGCCGACGGTGCCCGCGTCTCCGCGAGAAGCAGAGGAACAGGCGATGCAGGGAACATCGAGATTGCCGCCGCCTTGAGCTTCATCAGCACGGACAGCAAAGTGATCACCGCCTCGGATAATGCGGACGGCGGAAACATCACCATCACCGCTCCCTACATGGTTCACCTGAAAGGCAGCGAGATCACGGCGAGCGTCGGAGGCGGGGCAAGCACCGTGGGAGGCAATATTTCCATCGACCCGCAGTTTGTCATCCTCGACCACAGCAAGATCATCGCAAACGCCTACCAAGGCCAGGGAGGAAACATCCAGATCGTCGCCAATGTGTTTCTCGCTGACCCGTACAGCGTCGTCGATGCTTCCTCGGCGCTCGGCATCGACGGTATCGTGGATATTCGTGCTCCTATCACCGAGCTCAGCGGCACCCTTGTGCCTCTCGGTGAGGATTTCATCAGTGCCTTTGAGCTTCTCCGGGAACCCTGCATGGCGAGGATTCGTGGAGGGAAATACAGCAGCTTCATTGTGAGCGGAAGGGACGGCCTGCCCACGGAGCCGGGCAGCTTGCTGCCGAGCCCAATGCCTCAGTAGCGGTTATCGCGACCAGAGCTTGTTCCTGTAGCCGTAGAAAAAAATGAGAACCCCAAAGCCCCTCGCGACGATTCTCTTTGTGTCCCTTCTCACGATCGCGCTGACAACGGCAGCGGCCTTTGCTCAGCAGGTTCTTCCTCGAATCGACCCGACCGGTCGATCCGGGGACAAGCGACCGGACCTTCTTGAAGAACAGCTTCCGCCCTCCCCTCCCCCTTCCCTCAGGCTCCCGCCAGCCCCGCCCAGGGGTGAAGGTCAAGAGCCGTCTCTCGACAGGGTGTTCGTGCGAAAGGTTCTTGTCACAGGCAGCAGTGTTTTCACCCCGGAGGAACTCTCCGAGATCACAGCCCCTTACGAGAACCGATCTCTCACCAGCGAGGACCTGGAAACCCTTCGGACAGCCCTGACCCTCCGCTACATCAACGCCGGCTACATCAATTCAGGCGCGATCCTTCCGGATCAGGCGGTAAGAGAGGGAGTGATAACGTTTCAGATCGTCGAAGGAGTGCTCAGCCAAATTTCAGTGGAGGGAAACAAGTGGTTCCGTGAATCCTACATCAGAGATCGGCTCGAACTGGGGGCAGGTCCTCCGGTCAACGTGAACCCGCTTCAAGAGAGGCTGCAGCTTTTGCAGCAGGACAATCGCCTCCGTGCGATTCATGCAGAACTGAGACCAGGGGTCAAGCCAGGGGAAGCAGTGCTGAAGGTGAATGTGGATGAGAAAACCCCTTTCTATGCCTGGTTTGCCTTCAACAACTACCAATCCCCCTCGGTGGGGGCTGAGCGGGGTCTTCTCACCTTGGCCCACCAGAATCTGACGGGTCACGGAGATATCCTGTCTTTAACCCTCGGCCGATCAGAGGGTCTGAATCCTCAGATCGATGTGTGGTACCTTTTGCCTGTCACGGTCCATGACACGACGCTGCTGCTGAGGTACAGGAAAAACGACTACGCGGTCATTGACGAGATCTTCGACCCTCTGGACACCCGGAGCGAATCCGACATCTACGAAATCACCTTGAGGCATCCCTTGGTCCGAACCCTGCACCACGAGTTTGCCCTCGCCCTCACCGGTGAATCCCTGCAGGACAAAACTTTTTTACTGGGAGAGCCTTTTTCATTCTACCCTGGAGTCGAAAACGGAGAGTCCAGGGTGACGGCCCTGCGCTTTTCCCAGGAGTGGACCTACCGCACCCAGCGTGAAGTGGTGGCGGCCAGGTCCCGGTTCAGTTTCGGGATCGATGCCCTGGATGCCACCACCCACTCCTCGCACAGCGTCCCGGACGGGAAGTTCCTGGCGTGGCTCGGCCAGTTCCAGTGGGCCAGGGCTTTCAAGACATGGGACATGCAGCTCCTGTTCAGGACCGATGCCCAGTTCTCCAATCAGCCTCTTCTGCCCCTTGAGCAGATTGCCGTGGGAGGCCGCTACACCGTGCGGGGATACCGTGAGAATCTTCTCGTCAGGGATCAGGCGGTCATCGCCTCTGTGGAGCTGCGGATCCCCATGGTTCAGAACGCTCCCTGGGCGGAGGTTCTGCAGCTCGTCCCCTTTTCAGATTACGGGTATGCAAAGAACAGGGACCTTCCGAGCCTTGACCCAAGAAGCATTTACAGCGTCGGGCTGGGTCTCCGCTGGGGAGTCCCACTCATGAAATCCCCGGCCGATCTCAAGCTCGACTTCGAATTCTACTGGGGTTATGCACTCAAAGACGTGACGTATCCTGACTACAACATCCAGGATGACGGAATCCATTTTCAGATCGCCGTCACGGGGTTTTGAATGAGCTTAAGATCTCTTTTTCTCCTTGTTCTGCTCTGTCTCTCTCTCGGAGTGGCCGCATGCTCACCCTCACCCACACGGGGAGAGCCGAAAGGTTGGGCCGCCATGGCCGCGCCGCCTTCGCCCGCAGAAGACCTCATGGGGCAAGGAAGTGCGGCCTTCAGGAAAGGCGATTTTACAGCAGCTGTCTCCCACTGGTCGGAGGCTGCTGCTCTCTTTGAGAAAGGCGGAAACCCAGGGAAATGCGCAGAGGCCCTGACAAAACTCTCTCAAGCCCATCAAGCCTTGGGCCAGCACCAGGAGGCTCTGAAGGCCGTCGAAAAAGCGCTCTCTCTTGCTCAGCAGGGAAAAGACGAGAGGCAACGTGCTGAAGCCCTGGGCGTCCTGGGAGGCATCCAGATCAGCCTGGGGGAAAGCGTGAAAGCCCAGCGAAATCTGGATGAGGCTCTCGCGACGGCAAAACCCCTGGGCGACCAGGACCTCAGCGCCAGAATCCTCAACACCCTGGGAAACCTTTTCGCCGCTCAAGGCAACCATGAGGAAGCGCTTCAGGCCTATCGAGAAAGCGCCTCCTTCGCTCCGGCAAGAGGCGGCACCGCGGCTGCGGCTCTTGTCAACAGTGCCTTCGCATCTTTCAGCCTGGGGGATTATGGCGAGGCCAGGTCCCGGATCGAGAAGGCCCTAACTCTGCTCCAGGGTCTGGAGGATTCCTATTACAAGGCCCACGCCCTCATCAACGCGGGTCTCCTGTGCGGCGACCTGCTGACCCACTTGCCCGACCAGACCGCTCCCTTGGCAGCCCTGGCTTCCGATGCGTTTGCCCAGGCGGTCCAAGTCAGCCAGAGGATCGGGGATTTGCGAACCCTGTCCTACGCTTACGGGTACCTCGGCGGCCTCTATGAGAACGAAGCCCGTCTCCAGGAAGCCCTGGGGCTCACGCGGAGAGCCATTTCCTGCGCCCAGCGCTCTCATGCGCCGGAGTCGCTCTACCGCTGGCTTTGGCAGAGCGGCCGCATCCTTAGAGCCATGGGAAAAGCAGAAGAGGCCGTTGCAGCCTATCGCCATGCCATGACCAACCTCCAGACGATTCGCAAGGAAATGACCGTGTGCACCGGCGACTCCTCGTTCCGAAGGACGGCGACCCAGCTCTGCTCACAGTACGTCGATCTGCTCCTGGAGGTCGCTGCCTCTGTGGAAAACCCCCAGCCCTACCTGGCCGAGGCGCGAGACGCCCTCGAACTGGTCAAGGTCTTTGAGCTGAGGGACTACTTCAAAGATGATTGCGTCGATGCCGCTCGTTATGCGGAAACAAAGCTGGACCTCCTCTCTGAAACGGCGCTGATCCTCTACCCGATTCTTCTCAAGGAACGGCTGGAGCTCCTGGTCCGATTCCCCGACGACCTCAAAAGATACACCGTGAAGATCTCTGCCGAGAGGCTGACCCAGGAGGTTCGGGAGTTTCGCAGCAAGATCGAAAAACGGACCTCAGCGGAGTTTCTGCCTCACGCCCAACAGCTCTACGACTGGCTGATCCTGCCCTTTGAGAAGGATCTCGCCAAACACCGAATCGATACGCTGGTCTTCGTTCCTGACGGCCCCCTTCGAACCATCCCCATGGGGGCCCTCCACAATGGGAAAAAGTTCTTGCTCCAGGACTATGCGATCGCCATTACCCCTGGTCTCAACCTCACCGATCCAAAGCCGATCAGAAGAGACCAGGTGAGAGCGCTGGCCCTCGGTCTCACCGAATCGGTCCAGGATTTCCCCGGTCTCCCTTATGTGTCCGGCGAGCTCCAAGCGATCCATCAGCTTCTCGGAGGCCGTTCGCTGCTCAACCAGGATTTTGTCGTGGCCCGCGTGGGAGAGGAACTGAGGAAAGAACCTTTCAGCATTCTCCACATCGCCTCGCACGGCCATTTCGGGAAGGACGTGGAAGACACCTTTGTCCTGGCCTTTGACGCTCGATTGACCATGGACCTTCTTGCCGACTACGTGGGCCTCTTCCGGTTCCGGGAAGAACCCCTGGACCTTTTGACCCTGAGCGCCTGTGAGACGGCCGCCGGAGACGATCGGGCGGCGCTGGGATTGGCGGGCATTGCCATCCGGGCCGGAGCCCGCAGCGCTCTGGCCACGCTTTGGCACGTGAGCGACCCTGCCTCTTACAGGCTCGTCGTGGAGTTCTATCGCCGGCTTCAGGAACCCGGTGTGTCCAGGGCCTCGGCCCTTCAGGCCGCCCAGCTTGCCTTGCTGAAAGACCCGCGCTATGATCATCCCTGTTACTGGGCTCCCTTTCTTCTCATCAACAACTGGCTGTGAGGCGGATCCGGCAATGCCCTTTTTGATCAAGATGATCCGAAATCCCATCTTCGCTGCTGCGCTCAGCTGCCTCCTCGTCTTTGTCGCCGTCGTGGGGGTGCGGCTCAACGGCAATCTGGAATTCCTGGAGCTGCCGGCCTACGACTGGTTTGTGCGCTTGCAGCCGGGTTCTTTTGTCCACGACCCCCGCATCACCGTGGTGCGGGTGTCGGAAAAAGACATCCTCTCCCTCGGCCGGTGGCCCGTCACAGACGAAATTCTCGCTCAAGCCCTGACCGTCCTCCTCAAGGAAAGCCCTCGAGCCATCGGCCTCGACATCTTCCGGGATATCCCGGTCCCACCCGGCACCGAACTCCTGGACAGCGTCCTCTCGGAAAACCCCACCATCATCGTCACCATGAAATTCGGGGAAGGAGGAGTCCGGCCCCCTCCGGTTCTCAAGGGAACGGAACAGGTGAGCTTCAACGATATTCTCGTCGATCCGGGCGGAGTCGTTCGACGGGGCTTGTTCTTCCTGGATGACGGGGACACTATCGCCCACTCCTTTGCCCTCAGACTCGCCCTCCTCTATCTGCAGGCACAGGGGATTGTTCCGCAGCCGGATGAGCAGAATCCTCAACACCTTCGCTTAGGGAATGTGACGTTCCGGCCCTTTGAAGAAAACGACGGCGGGTATGTGAAGGCGGACGCGAGAGGCTACCAGTTCTTTCTGGACTATCAAGGTCCTGTCCCGCCGCTTCGGTCCTATTCGCTTTCCAACCTTTTGTCCGGGAAGGTCCCCCCCAAGGCCATCCACGACAAGATCGTTCTCATCGGCGTGACCGCCCAGAGCGTTAAGGATTTTTTCTTCACCCCTCACAGCCGCGGTTTTTCAGAAGCACAGCAGGTTCCGGGCGTGATTCTCCACGGTCTTATGGTCAGCCAGTTGCTCAAGGCGGGCATCGAAGGCCTCCGGCCCCTGGAAACCCTCACGGAGAGGCAGGAAACTCTCTGGATCTTGTTCTGGGGTTTGCTCGGCGGCATTCTCGGGCTCAAGGCCCACTCGGCCTGGCGTTTCTCCGTCCTCGGTTCTGCCGGAGTGCTCCTCATCGGTCTTTCCGCCTACACCGCCTTTTTGCACCGGTGGTGGATTCCCCTTGCGCCTCCTGCGCTCACCTTTCTTCTCACCGCAGCGCTCGTCACCGCTTACGTGACCAGCCTTGCGAGAAAGGAGCGTGCCCTTTTGATGCAGATCTTCTCCAAGCACGTTTCCAAAGAAGTGGCCGAGTCTCTTTGGCAGCAGCGGGAGCAGTTTCTCAAGAACGGCAGGCCGCGATCACAAAAGCTCGTCATGACCGCCTTTTTCTCAGACTTGAGAGGGTTCACCACAGTCTCTGAAAAGATGGATCCTCAGGATCTCATGGACTGGCTCAACCTTTACATGGAAAGGATGACAGGCATCATCATGGCCCACGGCGGCATCATCGACGACTTCGCCGGGGACGGAATCAAGGCAAACTTCGGTTTGCCCCTGCCGGAGCAGAGTGAGTCTGTCATCCGTGGAGATGCCCTGAGTGCGGTGAGGTCTGCGCTGGACATGGAAAAGGAAATGCATCTCCTGAACGCCCACTGGCAGGAGAAGGGACTCCCGGAAGTCGGAATGCGCATTGGAATCTACACCGGTCCTGCGGTGGCCGGTGCCTTGGGAAGTTTTCAGAGGATGAAATACACGACCGTTGGGGATACGATCAACATTGCATCAAGGCTCGAGAGCTATGACAAGGACCTCGGCAAAGAGGTGCTGTGCCGGATTCTGATCGGCGAATCGACGCTGCGATACCTGGGGCCCGAGTTCCGCACAGAGCGCATCGGAGAAGTCAGCTTGAAAGGCAAGGAAGAAAAGATTACCATTCACCGGGTGCTTGGGGAGGACGGTCTTCCTCCCGAGTCCCGAGACAAGGAGGTGGCTCAATGAACCGACGAAAAGGATGGCTTCTCATTGTCCTCTTGGTGGCGGCCGCGTTGGCGGTTTGCTCCTCGAGCACGGTCTGCGCTCAAGGAACGGGAGCCGGCAAGGAGAAAGCGCCTGGGTCTCCCGGTACCGGCGCAGAACAGAAAAAAGTGAGCACGGCCGACGCCACGCCCGTTTACAAACCGCCGCTCCGAGGTTCCCCGGGCGGCCGCGTGGGCGGGGGAACTCGAGGCGCGTCTTTGGAAGCTCCTGTTTCCCTCTCTGTGCTGGTCCCGGACCATGTAGGCCTCACGCTTCAACGCCAGCCGAACCTGTACTGGTTCATTTCCAGGACATCCGCCCAGCCCATCGAATTCACCATCACGGAAAAGGATGCGGTCAAGCCGGTCTTGGAGGCAAGGTTGAAACCCCTGGAAAAAGCCGGCATCCAGTGCATCCGTCTGGCGGACCACGGGGTTCAGCTCCGGCCGAACGTTCTCTACAAATGGTTCGTGGCCGTGATCACCGACCCTGATCGCCGCTCCAGGGACATTCTCTCCGGCGGCATGATCGAGGTCGTGTCCGCCCCTCCCGATTTATCGGCCAAGCTCAGCCAGGCGTCGAAAGCCAAACAGCCGTTTGTGCTGGCTGAGGAGGGGATCTGGTACGATGCTCTGGCGGGTGTGTCGGACAGGATCGATGCGGCGCCGAAAGACCTCTCCCTCAGAAAACAGCGCGCGGCGTTGCTGGATCAGGTGGGATTGAAGGAGGCGGCCGAATTCGATCTCAAAGAAACCCGCTCAGGCCAGTGAATCCCAGGGCACGCCTTTTGTCTCAATTAAAGGATGATTGAACCCTGGCCGGCGGATGTCACGGGGCCAACACCCAGTAGGCAGTAGGACGTAAGCAGAAAAACCTGCTGCCTACACCATACTCCCTGCTGCTTACTGGACTTCAGAGGGCAGCGGTATCTTGGATTCGCAGGGGACGCCGGTCTGGCAGAGACCGCAGCCGTAGCCCTCGAACCCGTAGTGGGCTCTCACATACTCTTCGGTGACAGGGCGCACGTGGCTTCGGCATTTTTTCTTGTCGTGTCCTGCCTCGCTCAGGGCTCCGACCGGGCAGCGGGAGACGCATTTTTTGCAGATGCCTCTGGAATGGAACAGGCAGTATGCCTGGTGCTCTTTGTACGGCCGAGGCGTGGGCGGAATCCGGATGCGGGCGATCACGGAACCCACCCGCACGGCCTTCCCGATGGGCGTGATCAGGCCGTCGCACAGCCCGAAGGTGCCCAGTCCCGAAGCATACGCCGCGTGGCGCTCCGACCAGGTGGATGCGAAGACATATCTCTCGGATGCCTTCTGCTCCCAGTGGGGTGAGAGTGCAGGGGCAACGGCGGCAAAGCCCTCGCTCTCAAAAGCCGCCACGACGTGCCTTCTCAGTTTCTCATTCACCTCTTCCCCGAAAATGCGAGCCCTTGCCCACCGCTCGGAAGGATAAAAGTTTTCGCGCCGGTTATCCTCCTTCGTGAGGCGGTTGTGAGCCACAACCCAGGCGATCACCGTGAGTTCGCCGGCTGTCGTTGCGATTTCCGGAAAAGTCCTGGCAAAGATCTCCAAGGGTGTCCAGTGAAAAGGCCCTACAAGCTCTTTGTACGCATCATACAAAGGATCCTCTCCCCTTGAGAACCCGACGATCACCTGCTCAAAGGCCCGGTCCTTTGCCTGATTCCTGAGCGTGTTCTCCGGTGAGTGCATGAGAAAATCGTGGACCACTCCTTCAATCCACGAGGCCCCTTCGCCCTTGTGAAGCATCTCTTTGCTCGTTTCGTTCATGTCAGCTTTCCTGCGGGAGCTCGATTCTGAGATCCAGCGCATCGATGACCTGATGGATTTGCTCATGAAGGGATCCCGGCCTCAAAACGATCATGCGTTCAAGCTCTTGCGATCCCTCAAGATCACTCTGCAGGGTCAGGAGGATTCTGCGCTCCTCCTTCGCCGCATGGAGGATTTCCTCTCTCTCGAGACCCTCGCGGAAAAAAACATCCAAGCCTAACCTCGCAAGAGACTGGGCCAGCGTTTTCAGATCGGCCTCTACGATGAATCTGAGACTCCGGAGCGGTTTCTCTCTGACACGACTGACCTCTTCGATATCGAGTCTTTCGAATACCGGGTAGACGCTGATCCTGTCCCCCTCCTCGACGACCTCTTCCAGGGCTGCGGACTGACCGTTGACGAGCAACAGATCCACCTGTGCCGGCGGCACTCCCAGCTTTTCAATGAGCTCCCGGACTGTCTCGTTCCCGTTTAAAAGGACTTCACAATCCCTTTTCTTTTTGCCGGGCGGCAGATAGTCATTGAGTTCTTCATAGAAGCGAATGAGGACCTTACCCATAGGAAGACAGCGATCTCTCAGTAATCGATCACATCCTCAAGCAGAGAGTAACTCACCATCCTCTGAAAGCGAAGGTGCACCTCCCTGCGGTTGCTCCTGAGCCCGAGTTTCTTGGATTCCAGGACATACTTCTCGTTCATGGAAGAGCTCTCCCGACGGTCATGGACGTCCGCCTCGCCAAGGGTGATGAACGGGCCGTGCACTCCAAGGAGTTTTCCGATATAAAGGTAATCCGAATCCGTATCGATGACCACGTACTGACCACGATGGCGCAAAATCCCCGCCGCCTCATCGTCACGGCCTTTGCTTCCGGATGCCTTCTTATTTTTTGGAGACGGTGTCGTTTTGCTCACGGCTTCTTGCCTTTCATCTCCTCGTAAGCCTTCTGAAGTGCCTCCACCTCGGAAGGGTCGAGTGTCGCCCTGTAGTCTCGTTTCAGTCTCTCGATCTCCTCAGGGCTCAACCTCCCCTCATAGGTTTTCCAGATCCTTACCAGATCCTCCCTGTTCGCTTTGTCCCCTTGAATCTTTCTGTATTGCTCCAGTTCCGACTTCAGACTCCTGAGAGACTCGCTCTCCCCACTGTCTTGGCGCCCCTGATCCATCAAGGCGTTGATTCCCGCGGCCACAATCAAACACACTCCAATGAGAATCCCGTAGAACCTGATCTGTTTCCTCCATGGAATGCTTCCCAGGTGCTCCAGCATGAGTGAAAAGCCTTCTTCAGCGTTTCTAGAAATTGTAGGGACGGCTCTCCTCCCGGCACTCGTAAAAGCCGATGATCTCTTCCCCGGTTTTCTCAAAATATTCCATGAGCTCCTTCTCTGTCTCAAAGCTGAGAAGGCCCAAATGCCCGTTCGTCCCGTGCTCCTCACCCATCACTTGCAGGAGCTTCATAGGATCATTGCCATACTTCTCCGCCAGTTCCTTTTCGCCGACGGCCTTCTTGGGGCGCCGGTACCGGTCGAAGTAAATGTAATATTTCATCGGTTTTCTACCTCTGCAGCGCTCTCACTGACCTGCTAAAATCTGATTTCAATCCCCCTGACATCCCTGTTGACTTCAAACTTGATATCGCTCCAGTTTCCCGAGAAAGCGATCATCTTGTAAGTCGAGACGGGCTCTCTGAAATATTGGCTCCGATCCTTTTTCAGGTTTTTCTTGCTCTCCCGGAACGCAACCACCCCGTAGGTTCCCCTGGGAATACCCTTGAAAAGGAACTCCGCTCTTCCTGCCTTTCTCTGCTCCGCCGAGAGCTCGATGACCTGGGTATAGGGCTCAGGAGGCAAGGGTCTGTTTTTGAAGTCTTGGAACCGATCGGGTGTATAGAGCGAGACGAAAACCACTTCCCCTTCGGAAAACGAGAGGATTCCGGACACGCTGTATTTTTCCTCTCCGCAAACCGGCGCCCCCAGAGCAAACAAGGATGCCAGCGCCAAGAGCCAACCGAACAACTTGAGTCTCAGCTTCATTGGATTCTCCTCATAATAAAAAGAAGTAAGCAGTAAGAAGTAGGCAGTAGGGAGTGGGCAGAAAACAATTCTACCTGCTCTGTACCAGGATTCTGAAAAAGGCCCGGCACGCAGGTTGCTCAAGAACGCTCAGATACAAGGCGCCAACCTGCCACTCCTTGCTGCGTTTCAGGAAGGACATGGATGGAGCACACTTGGGCAAGGGCAGAAGAAGAGGCTTTCTTGGGGCGGCCGTCTGCGTCAGCCGCTCTTGGGCTTCCGCTCCTCTCCTTCCCCAAAAAGAGAAATGACGGTCCTGAGAACTTTCTGGTCCTCATCCGACATCTTGATAAAAGAGAAACCCATGTCCACAAGTGCGCCCGTATCCTCCCGGCCACTGAGATTGGACCACATCATCTGGCCTTTCACGATGATCTGTTTCCCGTTGGGAAGTTTGATGATCATCTGGTAGACCTCGCCCTCCGGGAGCTTTTTCTTGCAGTGGATGAAAACTCCGCTGGGAGTGATATTCCTTGATTCGCCCTCGATCGTGCCCTGGCTGGTAATGAGAGTGATAGGCCAGTTCACATTGATTCTTGGCGCCTTGCGTCTTTCGCTGGGATCAACCAAAATCCTCTCTCCCTGTTTTCTCTGACCGTCCCTGCGGATTGAGAGTCCGAGACTTAACCTATTAAGTTTATTACATCTCAGATGGAATTTTCAAATGATATTCTCACTTTTTCCTCTCCTGCCCTTCTTGACGAGCCCGGAATGCTTGTTAATTTAGCTACCGTTTTCTATCGTTTTCCGAGATTCCTGAATTGGAGGTTTGCGATGATGAAGAGAGTTGCCATGGTTCTGGCCCTGTTTGCGCTCACCGGATTTCTTTTTGGGTTCACCGCCGAACAAAAGCCGCAAAAGGCGGATATTCCCAATGCCGAGAGTTACAACGCCCATTTCCCGAACATGGACAAGGACAAGGATCGCAAGGTGAACTGGGAGGAGTTCAAGGCTTATTTCCCCCAGGCTACCCCGCAGGTCTTCGAGGCCATGGACTTGAACAAAGACAAGTCCCTTGACCACGACGAATGGCATCAGTTCAAAGCCGCTTACGGACTGAAGCACAAGGACTAAATCTGACCGCTCTTCTTTTTTCACTTGACTTGAATTGCTCTCTGCATTTCACTGTGAGTTCGCTCTGAGGTGGCGCTCTGCCGGCTGCCCGGCCAAAGCCCCGGAGTCTCTCAAATCAGTTCAAAAGAAGGAGGCAACACCATGATATTGATTAACAAATCCAATTCGCCCATCGGTTTGTTTACCTGTCTTTTGGTCAGCTTGGCGATTCTCTTTTCCGCTGCCGGCCCTGCTCTGGCGGCCGAAAAAGTCAAGGTCGTGAGTGCGTGGGCACAGAACAACAAGATGAATGACGCCTTGTGGATGCTTCAGAAGAAGGTCAAAGAAAAATCCAACGGCCAGCTGGAAATCACATGGGGCGGCGGGCCCGAGGCGATTCCCGCTTTTCAACTGGTGGAGGCTCTGCGCAACGGTGTTGTGGATCTAGCCTGGACCGCCCACACATACAATGTCGCTCAACTTCCCGTGGTAGAGGGAGCGAAACTGTCCAAGCTGACTCCGGCGCAGGAAAGAGAGAAAGGGGTCTTCGCCTTTTACCAGGACGTGTATCAAAAGAAGTTGAATGCCGCCTATCTGGGAAGAGGGACTCCGGGCCTGACCTACAACCTCTACACCACAGTGCCTGTCAAAAGCCTTGCGGATTTCAAAGGGTTGAGCATCAGGGTCACGCCTGCGTACAAGGCCTTTGTCGAAGCCATGGGTGCGGCTCCGGTTGCAACAGACCCGGGTGAGGTTTTCACCGCCCTGGAGCGCAACATGGTCAAGGGGTATGGCTGGCCTTCCCTGGGCATCTCGGACTTCGGATGGGATGCCGTGACCAAGTTCGTCATTGAGCCGGCCTTTTACCAGGTCGACGTCATGGTCATTGCCAACATCAATGCCTGGAACAAACTGCCCAAAAATCTCCAGGACGTTCTGACCGCTTCCATGCAAGAGGTGGAAAAAGAGGCCTATCAGCACTTCGGGAAACTCATCAGCGCAGATCGCGAGAACCTCAAGAAAAAGGGCGTGCAGGAGATCAAGCTCTCAGCAGAAGAAGCTGAAAAGTATCTTCAGACGGCCTATGAGGCCTCCTGGAAAGAAGTTCTGAAAAAGGATCCGCAAATGGGAGCCCAGTTGCGAGACCTGCTGAGCAAGTAAAGGTCCGGGTACGCTTTTCACAGCCCACTGCCTGGGGAGACGGCCGGCGCCGTGCCCCAGGCCCTCTCTCATCACCACGACATGAAAGAACAGAAAGGCAAGCTGGATGTCCTTCTCGACCGCCTCAACAGCGCCATGGCCTGGCTCGCGGCGGCCGCCATCATCTTCATGATGCTCGCGATCTCCTATGCAGTCATGATGCGATATGCCTGGAACAAGCCGGTTCCGTGGATTGTGGAAATCAGCAGCTACCTCATGCTCTACATCACTTTTCTGGGGACGGCCTGGCTTCAGCGAAAGGGCGGCCATGTGGAGGTCGATCTTTTGACCGGCCTTCTCAAACCCAGGGTCCGCGCGGGTCTCAAGGCCATCACTTGTTTGGGCGGGGCGGTTGTCGGGTTTGTTCTCGCGTGGAAGGGTTCTCTGGTCACGGTGGATTACTTCCAGAGAGACGTCACAGCGATCGGGATTCTGAATACCCCCCAGTTCCTGCTCATGGGGATCATTCCCATTGGGGGCTTTCTGCTCCTGGTGGGATTTCTCCTTCAGGCTTGGCGCCAGGGCAGGCTCGCTTTGAAAAAAACGGATGCCCCTCAGAGCAGCGCATCGCCGCTTCGCTAGATCCTCGCTGAGGGAGGAGAGAAGATTGCTCTATGGACTGGTGGATGATCCTCGTCTTGCTCTTCGGCAGCCTGTTGATCCTCATGTTTTCGGGATTGTCCGTCGCCTTTTCTTTTCTCCTGGTCAGCTCCGGGGGCGTCTACTTCCTCATGGGCGGGACAGCCGGTCTCACCCAACTCATCGTGAGCATCTTTGATTCCCTCACCAAGTTCAACCTGACGGCCATCCCCTTTTTCATCCTCATGGGCGAAGTCCTCTACCACGCAGGGCTCGTGTCCAAAGCCCTCGACGTGTTTTCCAAGTGGGTCGGCGCCATCCCCGGGCGGCTGAGCATCGTGACCTTTCTGATCGGCGGCCTCTTTGCCGCCCTCAGCGGAGCCACCGTGGCAAGCACCGCGGTTCTGGCCTCCCTGATGGTTCCGGAAATGATGCGACGGCGCTATCACAAAGAGATGGTATTGGGCCCTATCATGGCCTCCGGCGCTCTGGACATGATCATCCCGCCCAGCGCTCTGACCGTGCTCCTGGGAAGCCTCGCTGAGGTCTCCATCGGCCGTCTGCTGATCAATGCCCTCCTCCCCGGCTACATGCTCCTGGCGATGTACATTGCTTTTGTCATCATCCGCTGCTGGATCAACCCTTCCCTTGCGCCGAAATACGAGTTCGCGGGGGTAAGCCTGAAAGAGAAAATCCTCTCAGGGCTCAGGGATCTCTTCCCCCTGGGAATTGTCATCTTCGTGGCTCTGGGATTGATGATCCTCGGCGTGGCAACCCCTACCGAGGCCGCTGCGCTGGCGAGCGTGATCGCGTTTGTCCTGGCCTTCGCCTACAGAAAGCTGACTTTGGAGGTCATTCGCACCTCCGTCTTCAGCTGTCTTCAGGTGACCGTGATGATTCTTACAATCATTGCCGCTTCCGCCGCCTTCAGTCAGATTCTTGCTTTTTCCGGGGCCAGTCGTGGAATGCTCGATCTTGTTCTGGGAATGGCTGTCGACCCCTTGTGGATCGTGATCATCATGCTGGGCGTGGTGGTGCTTCTGGGGTGCTTCATCGAGCAGGTCTCCATCATGATGATCACCCTGCCGATCTTCATGCCTATCGTGAAAGCCATGGGCATGGATCCGATCTGGTTCTGTATCCTCGTCCTGCTCTGCCTGTCCATCGGCCAGTTGAGCCCTCCGTTCGGGCTTGCTCTCTTCGTGATGAAGGCGACCAGCCCGCCGGAAGTGACCCTGAAGGACATTTACCGGGCGGCGTGGCCCTACTGCATCATCGACGTTGTCGGACTCGCCCTCGTGATTTACTTCCCCATCCTGGCCACATGGTTCAAAGGAACCTAGCGCGGCTCAGGGCGCGAGCTGCCTCATCTCTTCAATTCTCTTTCGCACGTGAGCAATGTGGAGCTGCAGAGCATATAGCTCCGCCGCATAGGAGGTCGGCACAATCACCCGCCTCACGTCCCGGTCGATCCTGTCAATCTCCGCCAAGCATTTGTCGCGTTCTGCCGATTCGCCCTGCCCCGCTTCAGAATCCACCGCCTGCAGTTCCTTGTACCAGTGAGTGATTCTCGACCGAACACGCCAGCGGTAAGTGGGAGGGACAATCTTGAATAGAGGGATGAGGAGGGTGATCAGGGGCAACAGCATGATCTTCAGCCGGTCAATCAGCGATGCGGCCCAGAAAGGCAGATACCTCTGGAGAAAAGGAGGGCCGGATTTGAAATGCCGACGGGCTTCCTTGTGTATGGGAAAGTCGAGATACTTCTGAGAGGGGAACTCCGAAGGTTCTTCAAACAGGTCGCCTTTTCCGTGCACCTCAGCGGCCGCTTGAAGAATAAGCTCGATCAGCGCAGGGTGAAGGTCGTCGCGGGATACGAGAGTGGCCGCCGGAGCAATCAATTCCACGTCGCGAGGCGGGATGTTGGACCCAAAATTGATGACTCCCTGAGGGAGAGTCACCCTGGAAAGAAAACGATGAATCCTCCGGTAGGCTTCAGCGTTTTCAAAGCTCATCACGGAAACATCGGTTCGCTCCAGCAGCCCATGAACCAGGCTGGAACGGGCGGACGCCACAAAGAACGCAGCGTCCACCTCCCCCTGCCGAAGAAGTTCCACGGCCTTTTCGCCTCCCACGGAGAGGAGAGAGGCTTCTCGGTCATCCAGTGCGTTGTCTGCAAGCAATTGCAGCGCGATGGCTCTTGTCCCGCTTTTTTCGGGCCCCACGGCTATCCGCTTGCCTCGCAGATCAGTGAGTCGCGCCAGCCTCATTTCGCTCCTGTGAAACACCCACAGCGGCTCGAAATAAAGGCTTGCCAGGGATGTCAGCATCGGCGAGGAGTCCGGATTTCCCACCCCTCCCTGGACAAACGCCACATCGACACCACTCCCGGGAGCATCCAGAAGCTTGATGTTCTCCACGGACCCCGCAGTGCTCTTGACCTTCAGCGTGATGCCGTTCCTGGCCAGGATATCACGGTAGCGCAGCCCAAAAGCATGGTAAGCTCCTTTTTCATCCCCTGTGGCGATCGTTATTTCCCGGGGCGGCGCGGGTTGCACGAACTGGTAGGCAATAACGAACCCCAGGATCGCTATGATCACAGACGGCAAGTAGATCTTGAGGTGCTCTCGCGATTTTTTCGACATGGTTCACCAACCTTTCCCCTAATGCAGGCCTCCAGCCTCAACCCTACTCCCCCTCCTCCCTTTTCCACTTGAGGATGCCCAGGGGACCGAGCACGGTTTTCTCGATCTCCTTGGCGACCCGGCCTATGTCCTCCCTTCCACTCCTGTAGATCTCTGTGATCGCCTCTGCGTGCGCTCGCGCCGCGCGATAGCCGCTCCATCTCGCCTCCTCTACTGGCTCCCAGTGATGCGTCGATTGGAATATCTTGAACGCTTCGGCAAGCTCTGGGAACAGCATGCTTCTCAATCCGTCGAGAAACGCGGCGTAAAGGGCAAAAGAGGCCGCCTTTTTCTCCCGGATGATGTAGCGCAGCTTGCCGTGTTCATTGGTGTCCGCCAGTATGTCCTTGACCGCGCGAACAAAGAATTCTATAAGCGAGTGCGGGAAAGCGGCTACGATGTCCCGCCACGCCTCCCGGTCGAAATCCGTGTCCCTCAGTTCTCCCAGCTCGTGGTAGATGTAGGTCTCCACCTCGTCTTCACAGATCCTTGCAAAGTTCTCCTTCAGAGCTTGGGGATGGTGATACGGAACTCCATAAGTTTCCAGGGCGAACCGCAGAGCCTCCTTCGAGGATTTTTTCAGAAAAAAGATCAGATTCCAAAGAAAGAGTTTTGCCGATTCCTTTCGAATCAGGATGGAGTTCCCTTGTGACAAGGCAGGGACCGTGAGTAGGTCTCGGGCATGCTCCCTGCCGAGGACATAGACCGGGGAACCCTCCACCTGCCTCGTTTCTGCAAGCTCGGCGAGCAAAAAGCTGGGTTTGAGCCCTTGAACATACCCGGCGCCGTAGAAAAGACCAAGAGGGGTAACCACTGCGTTTAGCCCCTCCACGTCAAAGGGATCAAAGGTTTCTCCGGCCACCGTGATTCCTTTGAACTCCTGCCCTTCGAGCTTGTCCCACTCCTCTTCCTTTTCTCCGATCCATTCGAGGACCACCGAGGAGTCCTTTTCCACCCAGGGCTCCAGCCCCTTCTCCCACTTGTAGAGATCGCGCAGCCTCAGGGCCAGCCCGCACACCGAATAGGTCCCGGCATACCGGCAGTCCGAGATGCTGCAGTTGTGGCGAATTTGTTCGATAAGGTTTTTTGAGTCCAGAAGCGGCGACATCCCCTATCCTCGAACACACCGGACATGGTACAGGTTGGTCTTGTAGTAGCTCAACACGTAAGCTCCGTCAAACATCACAATCCAGGCGTTTTGGGTGTGATCTTCGAAAGTCGTGGAGGACCAATAAGACAGGCTGTCCCGGAAAGGGACTTCTTCACGCAGGTCAGGGCGTATCTTGTCAAAAAGGGTCTTGCGGTCCAGGAGCGTCTCCAGTTCCGCCGCAGTCGGCAAACGCCAATCGTCTTTGCCGTTCAGGGAAAGCGATTTCGCGTACTCCTGCGCCTCATACCAAGACATCTCACCCGGCGATTCCCGCTGCCACTCCAGGCCGGTCTTAGGATCTTTCCAGGTCTGCGGCTCAAGTCTATCCCCCTCTGCTGGGGGAGGTCCCGAGGTGTCACCCATGGTTTTCTTTCCCGGCAAGGGAGCGGGGGCCCTCCAGGAATGAGAGGTCCCTGCAGGGCGCCCGTTCTCTCCGCTTTAGAACCGCTTATACGCCTGCGTAAACCCCTTTTGGGAATCCCTTCGGGTTTCCCCATGAGATGCACCGGGTCGGGCAGACGGAGAAACACGCAGGCACCTCATCTCTTCCCCTCTTTTCGACGCAGAGATCGCATTTCACCGCCTTGGTGACCTCCTGGTTGAACTGCATGACCCCCCAGGGGCAAGCCTGAACGCAGCAACTGCCGCACGACAGGCACCGTTCCGCCTGTTGCACCGCCACGCTCTTCGTGAACCCTTTCTGGACTTCATTGAAGTTCTTGACCCGTTGACGCGGGGCCAGGCGAGAGAGTTGCGCCCGTGCCAAAGGATTGTACTTTTCTTTTTGAGGGTTGGCGATGGGGTTGAGCACCCTCTCTCTGCCGAGACGAAGGTCCTGGCCCTGGACATGGCGGTGAATGGACACTGCGGCCTCTCTCCCGTCGGCAATGGCTTCAATGACGCTCTGAGGACCCCTGACCGCATCGCCGCCTGAGAAGATGTCCGGGTCATCGCTCTGAAGCGTCAGCGGATCCACTTGCATGGTCCCCCAGCCCGTCAGGGTACAGGAGCACTCCGGGGTCAAACATCCCCAATCCGCTTCCTGTCCCAGGGCCGTGATCACCGCATCCACATCCATCGTGAACTCGGAACCCGCAACAGGCTCGGGTTTGCGCCTCCCGGTTTCATCCAGCCCCCCGAGCTTCATTTTGATGCACTCGATCGCTTTGACCTTCCCGTTCTCCCCGATGACTCGCAAAGGCTGAGCGAGCTCGTGGATGGGGATCCCCTCCTCCCGGCACTCTTCAATCTCCTCGGGCCGCGAGGGCATCTCTTCCACGGTGCGGCGGTAAAGAATGAAGACGTCTTTTGACCCCAGCCTGCGCGCCGACCTCACCGCGTCCATCGCCGTGTTGCCGCCGCCGATGACCGCTACCCTTTTCCCCAGGCTCACCCGCTTTCCGAGGTTGACGCTGCGGAGGTAGTCCAGCCCGCCGTAGACCCCTTTCAGGTCTTCGCCCTCCACACCGAGCCGAAGACACTCCTGGGTGCCGATGCCGACAAAGAAGGCCTTGAACCCCTTCTTGCGGAGTTGGGCGACGGTCACCTCTTTGCCCACCTCCACCCCGGTCTTAATGGTTACGCCCATGCGACGAATGAGGCGGATTTCCGCGGCCACAATTTCCCGCGGGAGACGATAGGCGGGAATGCCCAGGGTGAGCATGCCTCCGAGCCGCTTGGCTTTTTCAAAGATCGTGACCTTGTAGCCTTCACGGGCAAGGTAGAAGGCGCAGCTCAGCCCGGCCGGACCGGAGCCGATGACCGCGATTTTCTCTTTTTTGCGGCCTTTGGGCTCAGGCACGTACCGTTTCTTGGATTTCAAATCCACGTCTGCCAGGAAACGTTCCACCGAGCGGATCGTCACCGGGGCATCGATCTGCTGCCGGTTGCACCCTGATTCACAGGGGTGATGGCACACCCTGCCGCAGATGGAGGGAAAGGGGCTTGCCAGCTTGATGAGCTTCAGGGCTTCCCTGAATTTGCCCTTTGCCGCAAGGTTGACATAACCCTGAACATCAATGTGCGCCGGGCACTCCACCTTGCAGGGAGAGGTCTCCTGTTTTTCAGCTCCGGATTTCCCCGGCACGGCATCACAGCCGGTGCATTTCTCCCTGTCGTGAAGCACCACACCCGTTTCCGGATCCTTGGTGATGGCCTCCACCGGACAGGCCGTGGCGCAGGGCGCCTCCTCACAGTGGTGGCAGAAGAGGGGCCAAAAGCGGGGCACCTTTTCCAAGACCCTGACCACTCTCGGGCCGACCCCGAGCCCGTGCTCTTGTTTACAGGCCACTTCGCACGCGTGGCAGCCGCAGCAATCATTCTCGTTGAACACTAGCGATACTTTTCCCATCTCCTTCCTCCTATTCATTCTCACAGGGAGAAATGTTGCACAGACAGACTCTGAGGTTCGTGGAGCCCATGTTGGGATCACAGGTCTCAAAGGCGTTGTCCGTGAGCAGATTGGCGTTCGATAGATCCCATCCGTGCCCCGGGTCTTTCATCTCTGGGAACCACCACCCGTGCTCCGAAGCAATGACTTGCGGGAGAAGGCCCTCATTGAGTCTTGCACGCTGTTTGATGCGGCCTCTCGGGGACTCGATATAGACCCACTGCCCATCCTTGATCCCATGCTTTTTGGCCGTGTCAGGGTGGATTTCCACCAGGGGATCAGGTCTGATCTCCCGCAGCCAGGGCATCATGCGGTTCGCCGTGTGGAAAAAGGTCATGGTGCGAAGCCCTGCGTTGAAAATGTAGGGATATTTCTTGGCCTTCTCCGGAGTGGAATAGGGGCTCTCAGGCACTTCGACATACTTGGGCAGAGGGTCCCGCCCCCATTTCTCCAGGATGGTGGACCACAGCTCCAGTTTCCGGGTGGGGGTGGAAAATCCTCTTTCCCTGTATTTGTAGTAGACCATCTCGCCCTGGAGGTACCCTTTTTCTTTGAACTGCTCCCACGTCAGGCCCGCGGGTTCGAGAAGCCAGTCCAGGGCTGCCTCTACCGTGGGGAACCATTCCTGACCCATGCGTTTCCCGAGTTCCTGAAAGATCTTGTGATCCTGCCACGCCTCCCCGATCTCGACGCACTTCTGCCTGGCAAACGCATACCCGTGCCGCTTCCAGTTGTCCGCCACGTGGTTCTGTTCCAGCCAGGACCCGGCAGGAAGGAAGATATCCGCCAGTTCTGCGGTGGGCGTCAGAAAATGATCGATGACCACCAGGAACTCCAGTTTCTTCAAGGCCTCGTAGGCTTCTCTGGCATTGGCCCTGGATACAACCGGGTTCGTGCCGCACAGCAACCCGGCTTTGAGTTGGTACGGTTGTCCGGTGAGGATGGAGTCCCACGCTTTCTTGGGATTGATGAAGGCCACTCGGGCGCCGAGCCGGAACTGTTCACCCCCCAGCCTCTTGGCTTGCACCTCTTTGGAGAGATCCTTGTGGCGGGCAAACTCCGCAACGGTTCGCGTGGGAGGGTTCACAAACAGGGCGTTGCCCCCGGGCGCGTCCAGATTGCCCGTGATGCCCATGAGCCCGATCGCCGTGCGCGTGAAGTCGGTGCAATTGTTGTTCTGTTCCGTGGGCACACCCCAGTGGATGGCGGCCGGTTTTGTCTTGGCGTACATCCGCGCGGCCGTGCGGATCAGATCCTTGTCGACCCAGGTTATTTCCTGCACTTTCTCGAGGGGATAATCCTTCATGACCCTTTCCTTGAAGGCATCCCATCCGTGCACGTAATTCTTCACGAACTCCTTGTCATACAGATCTTCTTCGAGGATCACCCTGTGGAACCCGAAGGCAAGCGCCGCGTCGGTTCCCGGACGGATCTGCAGCCACAGGTCCGCCTTTCTGCCGTAAAACGTTTTCCTGGGATCGATGGAGATCAGTTTGGCCCCTTTCTTAAAAGCTCTCCAGAAGCTCGCTCCCTTGTATTCATCCGGGTTGGTCCACATGGGATTGCAGGCCCACATCACGATGAGTTTGGGCGAATGGACGTAGTAGTCGACAACGGGCAGGTTGCCGCAGGTGATCAGGCTCGTGGAGACCCTGGAGACGTAGCACATGTGCCCGGCCGTCAGGACGTTGGGAGTCCCCAGCAGGTTGGCAAAACGGTAGAGGTGGCTCTCGTAGTCCCTCCCTGTGCCCTGCCCGACCACGATGTGTTCGGGCCCGTACTGGTCGACGACCGCCTTGAACCTTGTCGCGATGGTGTCGAGCGCCTCGTCCCAGGTGATCCGCTCCCATTTTCCGCTGAGTTTTTCCCCGACCTTCTTCATGGGGTGGAGAATCCTCTCCGGGTGGTAAGCCAGTTGCGTGACCGCCAGGCCCTTGGTGCACAGCGTTCCTTGACTGATGGGGCTGTCGGGGTTCCCCTCCACCTTGATCACCCTCCCGTCCTTCACGTGGGCGATCACGCCGCAGGCGCCATGACACCCCCTGCAATGCGTTTTGATCTTTTTCACTTCTTCCATTTCTTCACTCCTTTACAGTTTAGAGTCTCAAACTTCTGCGCATGATCCTTAAAACGCCTTGAGTCCCGGACCTCATTCCGCTCCTTTGAGCTTTTTTGCAATGTCTTCCTGCAGGAACCGCTTGTCCGTTTTCTGCGCGCCCGTGTAAGGCATGGCATCGATGAATTCTATCCTCTCCGGAAGCTGCAGCACCGAGGCCTTCTGGGCTTTCAAAAAGGAGATGACCGCCTCAAAGGTGAGGTGAGCACCGGCTTTGGGCTGGATATAAGCGCAAACCCTTTCGCCCATGAGCGGATCGGGCATGGGGATCACCGCCACAGCCGCCACGTCCGGGTGCCGTGTGATGAGCCTCTCGATTTCCGTGGCACTGATGCTCTCTCCGCCCCGGTTGATCATTTCCTTGATGCGGCCGGTGAGGGTGATGTAGCCCTTCTCATTGATTCTGGCCAAATCCCCGGTCCTGAAGAATCCGTCCTTCGTGAACACCTTCTTGTTTTCTTCCGGGTTGTTGTAATAACCGGTGAAGACCCCGGGGCCTTTCAGCACCAGTTCCCCTTCCTCGCCCGGACCAAGGGTCTTGCCCTTCGGGGTGATGACCTTGTACGTGTCATAGGGACAGGTGGGCCTGCCCACGGTGGTGCAGATGACCTCCAGCGGGTCTCTGGGCCGGGTGATCGTCGTCATGCCCTCTGTTCCGCCGTACCCGTTGAAGAACTTCATCTTCAATCTCTCTGTCACATCCTTGACGAGATTGGGGTGGCTCGCTCCCCCTGCACTGTGCATCTTTCTTAAAGAGCTCAGATCGTATTGGCCGAGATCTTCGTACTGGAGCATTCTCTGGGCCAGAGTGGGAACCCAGACGATGGACGTGACTCTTTCCCGTTCGATGGCCTCACAGATGTCCTTGTTGTCGGTGGAATCCAGAAAGATCACCTTTCCCATGGTGACCACGGTTCCGATAAAGCCCTTGGTGAAGGTGAGGTCATGGCCGATGGGGCCGGCCAGCAGATTGATGTCCTCGATGCTCTGCTCCCAGGACATGGAGCAGTATTCTATCCCGTTGATCAGGCTGTTGTGCGTTCGGGGGACAATCTTGGGCGCTCCTGTCGTCCCTCCTGTGGGGCCCATGTGCGCCACCTGACCGGGGTCCGGCCGTCTCTGCGCGAGGCGGGAAAGATTTTCTTCCGTCAACTCAGCTTTTTCGATCAGCGCTTCGAGGCTGGTGAAGGGCTTTTGATCTCCTTGGCCCCGCACGGTGATGACGTTCTTCACTTCAGGATGTTCTTTCAGTACGTCCTCTAGGATGGGACGGTAGTCGGTATTCTTGTATTGCGATGGGACGATCCAGGAGGTCGCCCCCGCGAGGCCGATGAGGCGTGTAATTTCAAACTGGCGATACCTGTCGATCAGCAGCACGGTGATGGCGCCGATCTTTTGAAGGGCAAAATAGGCGAACACGAACTCGTTCCAGTTCGGGAACTGGACCAGGACCCGGTCCAGGGGCTGAATGCCCAAGTCCATCAACCCTAGGGCCAGCCGGTTGGTTTTCTCCCGGGCCTCGCCGTACGTGAGACGCGTTTTTCCGTCAACAAAAGCCTCTTTCTCAGGATGAATGTCCGCGGCCCTGTCCAGGAGATCGCCGAAAGTCAGTCCTGACCACCACCGGAACGTGTTGTACCTGTCTGCATCCTTCTTCTTGTACGGGGTGAACCCATCCGGAAACTTCAACATATCTCCTCCTTCACGTGACTGGATTCCTCTTTAGGAAAAACGCATTTCAATGATGCTCGCAATCTCCTGCAGCATGGATTTGTAGGACGGAAGGACCTCATCTTTGATCTGGCTTTTAAGCCCGACGATCCAGATGGCCGCCTGCAGGTTTACTCGATGGAGGTGCAAGGGTACGGCAAGCGCCCGAACCCCTTCGATGTACTCCTCGTCGTCCAAAGCGAATTTTTCCAGACGAGCCCTCTTGATCATGGTCTTGTAGTTTTTCTTGTGGACGCAGGAGGAGGGGGTGAATTTCTTCAGCTTGCTCTCCGAGAGAAGGGCTTCGAGCTCGGCATCCGAAAGCTGAGAGAGCAGCACCTTGCCTCCGGCCCCGGCCAGAAGAGGGATAGCCATGCCTGCTTCAGAGGAGACCTTGATGTCGAAAGGGGAATCCACTTTGTCCATGATCACCGCCCTTTTCCCTGAGCGGATTCCCAGGAAGACCGAAAGTTTCGTTTTTTTGCTGATTTCCTCTAAATAGGGATGGACCGTGGAAACCAGTTCAGACCCCCCGCCGGAGGCCTTGCCCAAGGCATAAAGTCCGGGACCGAAACGGAACTTGCCCTCGGTTCCGTTCTCCAGAATCCCCAGGTCCACGAGCGTGTAGACCATGTTGAAGACCGTGCTCTTGTGATAGCCGAGGGCGTTGGACAGGTCGCTGATCCCCAGGGGCTTCTTGGTGTGCGCCATCAGGTCCAGGATGGCAAAGCATTTGTCCAAGGCAGGGACCCTTTTGAACTTTCCTTCCACGCCAGCTCCTCCCGAAGGTCATTCGTTCTACAAGGAAAACGAATGACCTACATGTAGAACACCGCCGCGAACTTGTCAAGAAAAAACTTCTCCTCCCTTTCCGATGGGGCAAGAGCACCCCTTCCTTGACACTTTTTGCCGTGCATCTTAAGTTTTTGGCGGCAGTTTAGCTCTTTGAAATGGATGGCTCAGGCCATGGCCTTCTTCTGTGTTCATTTCAAAGAGCTAAACTGTTACAGTTTTTGCTATTGTAGGCTGACAAGTTCAAAAAGGGGCCGGCGGTGAATTTTGCCATTGAAGTCAAAGAGCTGCATAAGACCTTTGTGTCCGGGTGGTTCACGAAACGGAGAAAAGAAGCCCTGCGAGGGGTGAATCTGAGCGTGCCCGAAGGGGTGTTCTGGGGGCTTTTGGGGCCCAATGGAGCCGGCAAGACGACTCTCCTTTCGATCATCGCCAACCTGCTGATTCCCGAGCAGGGAGAGGTGCGCGTCCTGGGCAAAGATCTTCGAAAGAACGCCGGTGCGGTCCGCCGGCGCATCAATCTTTCTTCGGGCCATGCCAACTTCCTGTGGAGTCTGACCGTGAGGGAAAACCTGGAATACTACGCCATGCTCTACGGCCTTTCCGGGAACAAGCGCCGGCAGCGGGTGCAGGACCTCCTGGCGCTTTTTGATCTTCAAGAGTTCGCAAGGGTTCGATTTGAAGAGTTGTCCACAGGGACCAAGCAAAAGCTCTCCTTGGCCAAATCCCTGGTCAACGATCCTGCCCTGCTCCTGCTCGATGAACCCACGGTCGGTCTCGACCCGGATGTGGCTCACCGGATCCGTGACGCGGTCCAGCGTCTTCACCGTGAAAGGGGAACCACCATTCTGATGACCACGCACAACATGAAGGAGGCGGAGATTCTCTGCGAGCGGATCGCCTTCATCAAGGACGGAAAGATCAGGGCCGTGGGCAAGCCCCAGGACCTCAAGGAGGAGCTGCGGCTGGGCGATACCATTTCCATCGCCTTCAGCGGAACCGTCCAGGCAGAGGCTCTGCGCAGCCTTCAAGGGACCTATGGGGTGCAGTCGAGCGATTCCCTTTGCCGCATTCTGGTCGATGATCACCGCAAGCGCCTGCCCCAGATTCTTGATTTTTTCATGGGCCGGCAAATCTTTATCCACGACCTTCGGATTCAGGAGTCCGATCTTGAGGATGTCTTTATCGCTTATACAAAGTGAGATGGCAAAGACCAGGGCTTTTGTTTTCAAGAACTGGATCATGACGAAAAGGAATGTCTTCACCCTCTTCGAGATCCTGTTCTGGCCTCTCGTGGCTTTTCTGTCCGTGGGGTTGCTGACGGAGTTTGCCGCGCTTCAGCCTGAAATGAAGGCCTTTATCCTGATCGGCGTGATCGCCATGAGCGCGGTCCAGGTCTGCCAGCTGGATGTGGCTTACGCCCTGCTCTACGATGTGTGGAGCAAAGCCATCAAGCACGGCTTTGCCGCACCCGTGGGCATTCGTCACCTTCTTTTCGGCTCCTTGATCGTGGGGATCCTCAGGGGGGGGATCCGTCTTTGTCATCCTGGTGATTGCGAGTTATGCGCTCTTTGGTTTCAATTTCACTCTTCCGGGTGCGCTGCCTATCGCGCTTTTCGTGCTGGGTCTTTTTCTGAGCGCCGCTATGGTGGGTGTCTTCGTGTGCATCCTGGTTCTGGTTTTCGGAAACCGGGCGGAGGTGGCCGCCTGGTCTTTAACGAGTCTGATGCTTCTCCTCTGCGGGGTCTATTATCCGGTCTCCGTCCTCCCGGTCTGGGTGCGCGGTCTCGCAGAGATCATCCCCCTCACCTATTTTCTGGAGTACTTCCGCCTTTTCTACGGCTTCCCACCCCTCTTCTCTCATGTCCTGCTCAAGGGGTATGTCATGGTCATCGCTTACCTGGTGATCGAGATCTTTGCGATGAAAGCCGCTTTGCATAGAGCCAAGAGAACCGGACTGTTGCTGAAGCTCTCGGAATAAGTCCATTTTTCCCTCTTGACACTCAAGCCTTTTCTCTGTACTCCAAGCCCATGCGGGGGCCCTTGACCCCAAAGGGACTATCTCGTCATTTCCCATTTAACATGGATCGTCGGTCATTAGGTCAAAATCAAAACATGAATTACAATGTTCAATGCTCAATGAACCGTCCATTTCCTATCTTCAAAAGGAGCTTCCCATGTCCATTAAGGAAATAAAAATTCAGAATCTCAAAGCAAAAGCCTTCATCGAAGAACAGTGCCGGTTGATCTCGGCTGAGGTCGGGAATTCCAGGGCGATCAATGCCCTGTCCGGAGGAGTCGATTCATCGGTGACCACGATGCTGGCGCATCGGGCGCTGGGTCCCCGACTCATCACCTATTTCATTGACAACGGTCTCATGCGCGAAGGGGAGCCCGAAGCTGTGGTCTCTGCCATGAAAAAACTCGGGGTCCCGGTCGTACTGGTGAACGCCCGGAAGGAGTTTTTTTCCGCCCTCAAGGGCAAGACGGATCCGGAAGAGAAACGCCAGGCCATTACGGACACCTTTTACAAAACCGTTTTCGGCCGACTGGTCAAGAAAAGCAAGGCTCCCTACCTGCTTCAAGGAACCATCTATACGGATGTGGAAGAGACGGTGGCCGGGATCAAACGTCAGCACAATATCCTGGCCCAGCTCGGCATCGACACGGAGAAAGCTTACGGATACAA
>Ga0209450_10000213_pt1 | contig 31936 bp, 33 predicted proteins | sample FrelakmetLWP11LW_FD_187149 | JGI IMG/M metagenome (GOLD analysis project Ga0209450, IMG submission 187149) | Freshwater lake sediment microbial communities from the University of Notre Dame, USA, for methane emissions studies - LWP11 LW (SPAdes)... | ecosystem: Environmental > Aquatic >...
GTGCCTTGCTGAAGGCTATTGAGGCCCTTCTGCTGCTGGCCGGCCATGTACTGGTTGATGACGTTGCTGGACTGGCGGGCGGCGTTGGCGGCCGCTTCGGGGGTGAAGCCGGTCTTGTTGGCCAGCAGGTTGCCGAAGGTGGGCATGGCCCCCAGCGCGATGGCCCCTTTGCCGATGCGAACGCCGGGATTCTGGTATCCGACGCTGCCGGCCCGCGAGTCCTGAATGACGCCTGCGATACTCATGGTTGGCTCCCGCATCCAGTGTAGAGTGTGGCTCTTGTGGCGCTACAACGCTTGGTTCAGTAGCGATAATCCGCCAGCAGCGTAGCCCCCAGGGGCGGCGCCGTGACGAAGCTCACCGTGTCGCCGGCGAGGGTGTAATGGGTGGTGGGCGTCTGGCGCAGCCCGTTCTGGTACAGGTGCAATGACCCGCCCGCCGGGGCATGGGCCAGCGTAAAACTCTGATTGGCCCCGTCGATGACGCCGGATGGCACCTCGCCGTCCACGAAGGTTGGCACCACCGGCAGCGCGAAGGCGCACTTCAGCAAGGTCACCTGGCCGTCGCCCAGGTTCTCGGTCAGCACCGCGCCCACGGCCAGCTTCCCGCCATCCACGGCCCGGCCGGCGATCTTGGCATTGGTCACCTGGCCGTCGCCCATCTTAACAGTCGTGATGCCGCCATCCTTGACGCTCAGTACGTTGGCGGCGATCTCGGTGCTGACCCCATCGGTATTGACGCCCAGCTTGCCACCCGATAAGCCCAGCCCGCCATTGGCAGCCAGGTCCAGCCCCACGCCGCCGGCCGCCCAGCGGACGTCCGCCCCGATCTCCATATGGTGGGGTCTAGTGGGATTGAAATAGAGGGTTCGGCTCCAGCCCTACGCCGGTTGGAGCGACAGAAGGCCGGGTTATGACAGCCTTTAGCTGCCAAATACCGGGCACCTGCTGCGAAACGGACAGCTGGTACAGTTCTGGGGCGAGGGACAGGGGTAGAAATGGCCGGACTGCATGGCCTGCCATACGCCGGCGACGGACTGCTTCAGGCTTGCCACACGGTCGGCGTCGGTAGGCACACCCTCCATGCGATTACCGGCCCAGGTGGAAGGCCAATCCGCCCGCCCCGAGAATCTCCTCGCGGCGTTGGGAATTGTCGACTCGCCGAACGAACCATGAGTGCGGAAAATATACGAAGGCATGACCTTTAGGCGCGAGAGCTGATGAAGAGGGTTGCCTTCGGGGAGCTTCTTTTCAGGTTGCGGAACGGCAACCGTCCAGTTAACGCCAAACGCCCTCGGAGAGACCCCCGGAGGGCGTTGGTTTTTGGGCCAGTAACGACAAGGGTTTACGTCGCGTTCGCTGCGGTCTGCGGGCCGGAGAGAGCGATCCAAAACGCCTCTCCGCATGGGCCGGCCGACGTCTGGCCCCACTTCGGACCCTGCGCTCTCTCTTTCTCTCGTTAACAACCCCCTCCCAGTTAACAGCCCGATTCTCTCCGGGCCGCAAAAGCAACCGGTGCGGAATCGGTTCAGGCCCGTCTGCTCAGGCATCTTGTTTCGCTTCGTCTTGGAGTATATACTACAGTCTAGATTAAGGAGATAGATCATGATGGCCACAGCCAAGGTGTTCAAGAACGGGGCCAGCCAGGCGGTTCGGTTGCCCAAGGAATTCCGATTCGAGGCCGACGAAGTGTGCGTGAAGCGCATCGGGTCGGCGGTGTTGTTGTTTCCTCGCGGCGCGGCTTGGGACCTCATGGCGGACACGCTCGGCAAGGCCGATGAGGACTTCATGGCCGAGCGAAGCCAGCCCACGGTTGCGGAGACGCGCAAGTCACTGGAGAATCGAAAGGCGAAACGCACGTGACCCGCTACATGCTCGACACCAATATCTGCGTGGAATTACTCCGCGGGCGGGCGGCACACGCCTTTGAACAACTGAAACGCTGCCGCGTGGATGAAGCCGCCATTTCCAGTATTACTTTGGCAGAACTCCAGTACGGAGTGGCCAAGACAGCGCGGCCGGCGCGGCACACGGCGTTGCTGGCCGAGTTCTGCGCTCCCCTGGCGATCTTACCCTTCGATAGCCAGGCGGCGGAGGTCTATGGCGCGGTGCGTGCAGCGTTGGAGCGGGCAGGAACTGCGATCGGCCCTTTGGATACGTTGATCGCCTCGCATGCGTTGTCATTGGGCATCACCGTGGTGACCAATAATGAGCGGGAGTTCCGACGGGTTGCCGGCTTGAAGGTTGAGAATTGGCTCACGCCATGACCGTCGACGTGCCCAAGGTTACCCGTTATGCCATATACACCCGCCAGTCGGTGGATCGGCCCGCGACGTTCTCTTCATGCGAGGCTCTGGTCGGGTATGGGCGAGGGTTGCAGAGCGATCTGGTCGGGCGTTTGCGTATCCTATTGCGGGCAAAGGGTTACGACGCACCCACCACCACGGGCCGCGTTCTCTGGTCCTACCCGCCCTCGCCACGACGGCATCACCAGTCCAACAAGGCACGCCGGAGTGAGTTTGGATCGTGATTTAGCCATTCGTTGCCGAACGCTCCGCATCAGCGGCGGCGTCCTCGCCGTCCGCTGCATGCGCTTGTTCGCCTTTGCCTCTTCTGAAGTTCATGCAAAACCTCTTGATCCTCTTTATGTCATTATTCCAGAGGTAACTGTTTTCCGGAACGTCAACCGTAGCTTCGTAGGATAAGCCCGCTTTTCGGATTGTCTTCTCTGAAGCGATATTATCCTCGCGACAGGTCACAACAGACCTCTCCATTCCGAGCCCCCTAGCTATGGCCATGACCTTTATCAGTGCTTCTGTTGCGTATCCTCGGCGACGGTGCCCCTCATGCACCTCGAAACCGGTATGCCCACGGTAAAGCGTTAGATACGAGTTGTTAACATAACGCAAGGTGATCCCCCCTACGATCTCTCCGTTGGCATCTGAAATAATTTCGAACACCTTTCTGGAAAATTTTCCATGGTCAGATTCTTTTACCGAATCTTCAATCTCTCGTAGGCTTACACTCATATTCGGTCCCTTGGTCAATCTGGAAGGCGAACAGTAATTATACGGATCCGTCTAACACCCCGGAAACACTCCGGAGGTCAGTATATCGCGCCCGCACATGCGGGGACGGAATCAATGCAAATACAGCGTAGAGAATAACTTCTATCCTTGCCGGGCTGTTCGCTGGGGTGTTTATGCGGATCGGCATAACATCCTCGTTTACAAACTGTCCATTGGGCTGCGGACCCCGGTGGGGCCACGGTTGAGTACGTGCGTGTAGATCATCGTCGTCTTGGACGTCGCGATGGCCGAGAAGTTCCTGCACGGTGCGAATATCATACCCGCCCTCAAGCAGATGCGTGGCGAATGAGTGACGAAACGTGTGACAGGTGGCACGCTTGGTCAGTCCCGCCCCGGCGACCGCATCACGCACGGCACGCTGAACCAGTCCCTCGTCAACATGGTGCCGACCCTGTTCACCAGTTCTGGCGGGAGGTGTGTTGCAGTTGCTTGCATACTAACGGACGCCTCATGTGACTACTAAAGTAGCCCAATCCCAGGGCTATACAAGCAGAATCCACAGGTTACTCCCGCACCCTACCGCCCTTTCGACCTGCGCCGGGTAATTGAGAGAAGGACGAAGAGCACCAACCCAGCCCTTCGATTTCACTCAGGACAAGCCAGACAGCGCGCCGGTCGCCAAGCGAAGGCCGTTGCGGGCACATCCGCAAGGAGCCCGCAATGGAAGAACCGTTCGCCACCCAGCCGCCCGCCCTCAGCCCTCCAGCACCGCGATGCCGTACGGCGGCAGGCGCAGCGTCTCCTGCACCGGCTGCTCGCTGACCCAGTCGCGATAGCGCCCCTTGATCGGCGTTTGCAGCGGCTCGTGGCCGGTGTTGACGGCCACCCAGCAGCCGCGCTCGGGGAATACCTCCAGCTCCGGATGCGGCGTGATGGGGTTGGTGTTGGGCAGGCCCAGTTCCTGCATGACCATCGGCATCACGATGTCCCACCCCGGCCGATCCAGCAGGGCGCCGATGTAGATCGTGCGGCCCTTGCCGTAGCGATTGGCGACGATCCCCGAGCGATAGGGTCCCTCCCAGCCTTGCCAACTGGCCAGTTCTCGCCCGCCCAGGTTTTCCAGCAGCACTCCATGATGGGCCACCTCCACGCCCTTGTCGCCCAGCAGCAGCCGCGGCGCCATGCCCCTGGGGATGTGCAGCATCTGCCGCACCGTGCAGCCAAAGACGTCGGTCAAACCGAAAGGCAGCGGGCCGATGTTCCGCCGCGCCGAAGCATTCAGAAACCCCAGGCAATAGCCCAGCACCAAGGTTCCGCCGTTCTCCACATACTGGCGGAGCGTCTGTGCCTGCTCCGGCTTGATCAGCAGCTTGTTCCACAGGAAAACCGTGCCGAATCGGCCAAGGTCCTGCTCCAGCGATGTGAACGTCGGCCGATGGCCGCGGCTGGATAGCTGGTAATGGATCTCCTGCACTTCTCGCACATAGTCATTGGCATAGTCGCGGGCGCGCCCTTCGACCGGCTGCATCTCGAAATAGATCAAATCATCGGTGTCTTGGAGGATGGCGATGTCCGCGCGGCGCGGGCGGGCCAGGATGGGCTTGAGCTTGTCGATGATGCGCCGTGCCGCGGCCACCGAGTGCACGTTTTCGCTGGGTCGGCCCCAGGCGTCGCGCATCTGGTCCTCGGAGCCCTGCTCCCAGCCCGACGGCGAGCACATGAAGCGGAACATGCTGGCGAATTTTGCCCCCGACAGCGCGAATTTCACCAGGGCCCCGGTGAGCCAGCCGCGGGACGGGCCGGCCTTCTGCGCCGTCTGGTAGTGTCCGTCGCTGGCCCCCATCTCCAGCACGGCCCAGGGCTTGCCCTGGCCGGCGGCGTGGTACAGATCGGCGGTGGCCGTCAGCGTCTCGGCGCGGCGGGCATAATGGTCGATGCCCACCACGTCCAGGAACTGCGACATCTTCCAGATGTCGATCTGCTCGCCGTACCAGGCGATGTTATGCGTGATGAATTGCCCCGGGCACAGCGGCCGCAGTATCTCCGCCTGGCGGCGCAGAAACTCCAGCCACAATTCCTGGCCGAAATCGCGCACCATCTTGGTATACGAAGGGCTGACGCCGGTCGGGGCCTGCGTCAGGATTTCCACTTCCGACCACTGGCGCACCTCGCCCGACCAGAACACCATCCCCAGTTCCTGGTTGAACTTCTCGATGGTGCCGTATTTCTTCTGCAGCCACTGCCGGAAGCGCACGGCCATGGCCGGGCTGGTCGAAACGAAATGCGTATGGGCGCCGATTTCATTGTCGAGCTGCCAGCCGGCGACCGCGGCGTTGTGGCCATAGTGCTGGCCCATGGCTCGCGTGATCTGGTCGGAGAAATGCACGAAAGCGGGGCTGGCCGGGTCCACGTGCCGGCGGCTGCCGATGGCATAGGGCAAGCCCATCTTGTTCCAGGGGCGCGTTTCGGGATAGTTGACCGACAGCCAGGGCGGCGGGGCTTCGGTGGGCGTGCAAAGAATCGAGCGGATGCCGTGCCTCTGCGCCATCGCCACGGCGCGGTCCAGCCAGGCAAAATCAAACTGTCCCTCGGTGGGCTCCAGCCGACACCAGGCAAACTCGGCCATCCGCACCAGCGTGATGCCGGCCTGCCGCATCAAGGCAAAATCATCCTCCCAGCGCGACTCGGGCCAATGCTCGGGGTAATAGGCAACGCCGATTTCCATAATTCTCCTTTGACGGCGGAGAATTATGAGAAAATAACCGGCCCGGTCCAGAGTGAAGCCGGCGATTGAACCCCGCCAACAAACGCCGCGGCGTCGCTCTTGCAGCGACGCCGCGGCGATTCACTCCTTTCCGAAGGCACCCAAGGCTGTCATCTTCAGGCGCTGGCCAACTGCGGGCGGCGGTGCCGCATCAGCAGCAGGCTGCCCAGACCCAGGAAGCTCAACGTCGCGGGCTCCGGCACGCTGATCGGACCGCCCGTGCCGCCGCTGTTCAGGGTCGAGCCGTTCTCCGTGATGATTTCGGCCAGGGACTTGCGGCCGTTGACCGTCACGTCGCTGACCACCGCGCCTGGAGAATTGCGGATGATGACCTGGTCAATGCTGCCCGGCCGGCCCATCAGGGCCACGCGCAGGCCCGGTGAATTCTCCACCACCACGCGGTTGAAGTGCCCCACGTTGATGGCCACGATCTGCACGTGGTTCAGGCTGGTGCGCTCGATCTGCACGTCGCGCAGCGTCACGGTGCCGAAGTTGCCATCCTGGATGATGATCGGCAGGGCGTCCCCATCGTGAACGTAGATGTCATCCAGCAGCACATTGGTCGGCCGGCCCTGCGGGTTGCCGCCGGCGATACGCAAAAAGTCCATGTGGTAACCCGGGAAGCGCGACTCGTCGCGATTGATGCGGGCCCCGTCGTAGTTGCGCACGACGATGTTCTCGTAGCCCCAGATGGTGCCGTTGGAGTTCACCGTCACGCCAATGTCGATGCCTTTCTGGTTCCACACGTCGTGGATGTAATAGTTCTCTAGGACCAGGTTGGTGTCGCCCAGGAACCACGGGCGGCGCCGAATCTGTACGTCCTTGGTGCCCGGGCCGTTGTATTGCGCGCCGACCCGGCCATCCACGTTGTTGATGGGACCCGACCAGCTCACCTGGCCCTGAGCGGCAGCAGAACCCAGCATCAACAAGCCGGCTGCGACCAACAGGTAACGTATCCTCATGGCATTCGCTCCCTTCGCAAAGACCCTCTGAAACTGGCCGGCACCTGGCGATGCCGCGCCGCGTGTCCGACCAAGCATCGACGCGGCAAGAGGGGCGATTTAGGAGCCTTGCGGGAAATACTGAAAATCGCGGTTTATTGGGACCAGCCCCCGACCCGCCCCCGCGCCAGTGTGGCACCGGGCCCTTTTATGGGACGGAGGGTGTCAGCCTGTGACGGATGTATCAGTTTGGCTATGGCAGGATTATCGGAACATCGGCTTGGAGGCCCGATGGCACCAGGCGATCATGCGCGGCGAATCGGCCGAAAGATCGCTGCCGTCATAGTCCCCGTAGAGCTTGCGCAGACGCAGGCCGTTGCGTTCCAGCAGAAGCTGCAGCTCGCGCGGAAACACAAACGTCAAATCAAACTCGCGCTTCTGGCTATGCTCGGTGCCGGCCGCATCAAACCAGCGGTAATGAAACGTCACCCGCTGTAGCTGCTGGCTGGGATCACGGCGGATTTCCGTACTGCAAAAGACCGTGCGGTCCAGGTGCGGCACATAGAAGACCTTGGGGTCCAGATCCATGCTGTGCTCGCGGGCCAGCAGCGCCAAATTGGGCTGGAAGATGTCCAGCCAGAAGTGCCCGTTTTTCTTCAGGTGCCGGCGCACCACTCCCAGCAGCCGGTCCTGCGCCTCCAGCGTGGTGAAGTTCAGAAAGGTATTAAAGAACAGACAGACCCAGTCGAATCGCCGCGATAGCCTCAGTTGCAGCACGTCACCCCGGCGCAGCGTCAAGTCCGCCGGCCGGAGGCCCACGCTGTCGCGCTTGCGCTGGGCGATGGCCAGCATATCGGCCGCCGCATCGACGCCCAGCACCCGATGCCCGGCCTGGGCGATGGGAATGGCCGCCCGCGCTGTTCCCACGGCCAGTTCCAGCACCTGCTGGCGCCCGCGGGGCAGATGCTGAAGAAAGAAAGGCACATCGCGCGCCAGCATCTCCGCGTGGGCATACTCGGCGTCGTAGTAGTCGGCGATGGCCCGGTAGCGCTTCACAGTTGCCCCCGAATGCGCAGCCCGTCATAGGCCAAAAATACGCCCTCGGGCAGCGCCGCCTCGGTGGCGGCATGGGCAACACCATGGGCGATGTGCGTCAGATAGGTGCGCTGCGGCTTGAGATACCCGGCCAGTGCGATGGCCTCGTGTATGGTCAGATGCGTGGCGTGCTTCTGGAATTGCAGCCCATCCAGCACCAGCACGTCCAGGTTTTCCAGCAGGGGCCATGTGGCCGGCGGGATCTGGCTGACATCCGTGCAGTAGGCCACCTTGCCGATGCGAAACCCCAGCACCGCCATGTCGCCGTGCAGGAGCGGCAGGGGGGTCCAGGTGGCCGGACCAATCTGGAAGGGCCCCTCGATGGTGCGGGCCACCAAATGCGGCCGGTAGACCTTTTCCGTCGGCCGCGGCGGCCCGAAGGCATATCCGAATGCCTGGCCGACCACTCGGTGTGTCTGGGCATCGGCCCACACATCCAGGGGCCCGCCGCGCAGAGTATTGAAGCGGCGCAGGTCGTCCATGCCCATGATGTGGTCGGCATGGGCGTGCGTCAGCACCACCGCGTCCACCCGCTCCACCTTATGGGCCAGGCATTGCAGGCGCAGCTCTGGCGTGGTGTCGATCAGCACACTGGCCGCAAACTCGCCGTCCGCCACTGGCGGGCCATAGCGCACCAGCACCGACGGACGGCTGCGCCGGTCGCGCGCATCCGGGCTGGCGCACACCGCGCAGCGGCAGCCGATCATGGGGATACCGGCACTGGTCCCCGTGCCCAGAAACAGCAGCTCCAACTCGCTCATCAGGCCCGACAGTGTACGCGCCGCCCCCGCCCGGCGACAAACGTCCTGGCCGGGTCTTAGAAAAACCCCGTATAAGTGGAATTGCCTTCCAAGGGTCTATCGCCTATGAACATGCCGGCGCCGGGCGGCCCGGCCGCAGTTTACAAGGAAAACCATGATCTGGATCTGGATCGGCTTTGTCTGTTTTATCCTGCTGCTGCTGGCGCTGGACCTGGGCGTCTTTCATCGCAAGGCCCATGTCATCTCCCTGCGCGAGGCCCTGGGCTGGTCGGCGCTGTGGATCACCCTGGGCCTGGCGTTCACGGTCTTTGTCTACTTCGGCTATGAGCAGCACTGGCTGGGCCTGGGCAACGACGTGGACGTGGTCGACGGAACGATCAACGACGGGGCCGCGGCCACGGTCAAATACGTGACCGGCTACATCATCGAAAAATCACTGAGCGTCGACAACATCTTTGTCATCGCCATGATCTTCGGCTTCTTTGCGGTGCCGCCCATCTACCAGCACCGCGTGCTCTTCTGGGGCATCATCGGGGCCCTCTTGATGCGTGGTGTCATGATCGGCGTGGGCGCTGAACTGATCGCCCGCTATCACTGGATCCTCTACGTCTTCGGCGTGTTCCTGCTGATCACCGGCGCCAAGATGCTCCTGCTGCGCACCGACCACGGCGATCCCTCCAGGAACATCGTCGTCCGCCTGGTCCGCCGCCTCTTCCCCGTCACCGACCGCTTCCACGGCCAATACTTCCTGGTGCGCGCCGGCTCCGATGCCAGCCATCGCCCGGCCGAGCCCGGTCAGCCCGAGCTGGTCGACCCTGCGGTGGATCGCGCCCGCCCCGGCTCGCTGATGCTCACGCCGCTGGCTTTGGCTTTGATTCTGGTCGAGACCACCGACCTGATCTTCGCCGTGGACTCGATCCCGGCCATTTTCGCCATCACGGCCGACCCCTTCCTGGTCTTCACCAGCAACGTCTTTGCCATCCTGGGCTTGCGAAGCCTGTACTTTGCCCTGGCCGGCTTGATCGACAAGTTCTACTACCTCAAGGCCTCGCTGGCCGTGGTGTTGATGGTGGTGGGCGCCAAGATGCTGGCCGCCAGTTGGCTCAAAAAGACCATCGGCCCCAGTTTCAACTTCTGGCTTTTGGGAGCGGTGCTGCTGATTCTGGCGTGCGGGGTGCTGGCTTCGCTGTGGTTGCGGCCGCGCCGGCACGCACCGAAGGTGGTTCAGCAGATCACGTCGTAATAGACCGGGTACAGGATCAGGTCCGGCCGAACCAGGTGAATCTTGCGCAGGCGGCCTTCCAGCAGGTTGGCCGCTGGATGGCTCACATCGGCCTGCGCGCAGGGCGCGCCCTGTCGCTCGCCCGGCAGCGTCGGCCCGGAGTGTGCCTGCATCGCCAGCAGAAGGATCAACCCACCGATGAATTTGCGCGCCATAGCGTGTTTACCCGCATAGCGCCGCGGCGAGAGCGGCGCCGGTTGACGTCACAGCCTACCTCCGCCGCCGACAAACTCAACCCTATTCTGCCGCGAATTTTGCGCTACCTGACAGCGCGTGGTAAGTGCGGCAAAGGCTGCGGATGGTAGGGGGGCCAGCCCGTTGCCGCAGAGGCGAGGCAGGGCTTGTCCTGCGCCCCATCGCGCCTATGCTATGGCCCTTTGCCCAAGGAGTGTTCATGGCCAAGGTACGCAAAGCCGTTATCACCGCCGCCGGACGCGGCACCCGTCAATACCCGGCCTCGACGGCCGTGCAAAAGGAAATGTTCCCCCTGGTCGACCGAGACGGTTTGACCAAGCCGGTCATCCAGATCATCGGCGAAGAAGCCATCGAGTCGGGTATCGAGGAACTGTGCATCGTCACCGCCCCCGGCGAGGAAAAGCTCTATCGCGATTACTTCCGCCGCCTGGACGACAGCATGGTCAAGGCCTTTCGCGGCAAGGACTGGGCCATCCTCGAATCCGAGAAGCTGGCGGCCTTCGGCGAGCGCCTGCGCTTCGCCGAGCAGCATACCCCCGAGGGGTTTGGCCACGCCGTCTACCAGGCACGCAAGTTCGTCGGCGACGAGCCCTTCTTGCTGCTCCTGGGCGACCATGTCTATATCTCCGACACCAGGGAACGCTGCGCCCAGCAGATCATCCGCGTTTTCGAGCAGTACCTGCTGGATGCCTGCACCTCCGTACAGCCGACGCTGGAGCGCCTGCTGCACCTGTTTGGCACCATCCGCAGCAAGCCCATCGAACCGGCCAAGGGCATCTACCGCGCCGAACTGATCATCGAAAAACCCTCCATCGACGTGGCCCGCGAACAACTGACCACGCCCGGTCTGCCGGCCGGCAATTACCTGTGTCACTTCGGGATGCACGTCTTTGGCCCGCGCATCTTTGATTCCCTGGAATATCTCATGAAGAACAACATTCGTGAGAAAGGCGAATTCCAACTGACCGCCGCCCAGGAACACCTGCGCCAGCAGACCGACAAATACTGGGTCCTGCACGTGCAAGGCCAGCGCTACGACACGGGCATCCCCTACGGCTTGATGGAGACGCAACTGGCCCTGGCCCTCAATGGCGTGCATCGCACCGAGATCTGCGAAGCCATCGCCCGTATCCTGGCCATGCAGGTCCGCGCCTAGCGCTGCCGGCGCCAGCTTTGCCCGGCCCATGAACATCGGCCCGATCCAACTGACCAGCCCCTTCTGCCAGGCCGGCCTGGCCGGGTACTCCGACCGCGCCATGCGCCTGGTGGCCCGGCGCCGTGGCTGTCCCTACGCTGTGACCGAGGCTCTGCTGGACGTGGTCATGCTGGCCGGCGGCCTGGGGCTGCGACGCTCCATCGACATCAGCGATGAAGACCACCCCGTGGCCGGCCAGTTGATCGGCTCCGAACCGCACCAGATGACTCAGGCGGCGCTGATCCTGCACCAGGCCGGCTATGACGTGATCGACCTGAACTTCGCCTGTCCGGTCAAGAAAATCCGCAGCCGCCTGCGCGGGGGCCACATGCTGGCCGACCCGGTTCGCGCCATCGACATCCTCAAGACGGTGCGCGATGCCCTGCCGCCCTCGGCCATCACCACGCTGAGCCTTCGCCGGGCCTTTGACGACACCCCGGCGATGGCCGATGCCTTCGACCGCATTGTCGACGCCGCCTTTGCCCACGGCTATGCGGCCGTGCGCGTCCATGGCCGCACCGTCGAGCAGAAATATGCCGGGCGGGCCGACTGGCAATTTTTGGCCGACCTCAAGAAACGCTATCCGCAGCGCACCATCCTGGGCTCCGGCGACGTGCTGACCGCCGAAGATGCCGTGCGCATGAAAGAGCAGACCGGCGTGGACGTGGTGTGGATCGCCCGCGGCGCCATCGGCAACCCCTGGATCTTCCAGCATGCCGTGGCCCTGCTGGCCGGCCAGGGCATCCAGCCTCCGTCCATCCATCAGCAGCGCCAGGCCCTGCACGAGCACTTTGCCCTGGCCATGCAGATTCACGGCGAGCAGCTCGCCGGCCGGCGCATGCGCAAGATGGGCATCAAGTACAGCCGCTTTCATCCCGAGCATCGCCAGGTCTGGAGCGATTTCGTGGCCGTGACCAGCCTGCGGCAGTGGAACCAGGTGCTGGACCACTGGTACAGCCACGACGGCCCGGGAATCTGGCCGCCACCCACGGCCGCCGACCTGGTCAACGAACCCCAGGAATGTCCGGCGTGAACTAACCGGTTCAACAGTGGTCAGGCAAGCTGCCGTTGGGCCGTATAATCCAGAACCAATGCCTGCCCGCAGTCAAATCCGTAACCGCCTGGCCAAGCCGCTGCCTGACGAATGGAGGCAGCATCTCCTCGAGCAGGGCGTGCCCAAGCGCAAGTACACCGCGGTATGCCGCGCCGTCCTGGCCGACGGGCGGGTGATCGACGAACTGATCGTGGAGGAAAACTGGATCGTGGCCCTGGACCGCTCGCACCTGGCCGGCATCTTCGAGCAGCGCATCGACTTCGATCCGCGGACCATCCTCTCCCTGGACGTGCTCCAGGTGGCGTAAACGCCAATGTTCACAGTGGTCAAACGCACCTGCGGCGGCCTATCATCAGCGGCCACGGGGCAGGCTATTCCAGCAAGATCAAGCCACGGGCAAATCCGCTTGGGCGGGCGCTGGCGGCGTGGCAAAGACACGCGTTTTGGCGATAATCACCGCGATGGACGAAGCTCAAGAAACACCCCAGCCGGCCTCGACAGCGGCCGGCGCCTATACCGAGGAAATGATCAAGGTCCTGAAGGACTTTGAACACGTGCGCGCCCGCCCGGGCATGTACATCGGCGATACCACGCTCCGCGGCCTGCACCACCTGGTCTACGAGATCGTGGACAACTCCGTCGATGAGGCCATGGCCGGCTTCTGCCGCACTATCCTTATCAAGATCAACGCCGACGGCAGTTGCAGCGTCGTCGATGACGGCCGCGGCGTCCCCGTGGGCCTCCACCCCACCGAAAAGGTGCCCACCGTCGAGTTGGTTTATGCCAAGCTCGGAGCCGGCGGCAAGTTTGACCATAACGAGCACTCGGCCTATCGGACGACCGGCGGCTTGCACGGCGTGGGCGCCTCGGTGGTCAACGCCCTTTCCGAATGGTTCGAGGTCGAGGTCAGCCGTGACGGCAAGGTCTATCACATCGAGTTCGAGCGCGGCCAGAAAACCAGCGACTTGAAAGTCATCGGTGCCCGCACCAAGACCGGCACCAAGGTCACCTTCAAGCCCGACCACCTGGTCTTCCCCGATACCGAGTTCCGCTATGACGTGCTGGCCGGCCGCCTGCGCGAGTTGGCCTACCTCAATGAAGGCCTGCACATCGTCATGGAGGACGAGCGCAGCGGCAAACGCGACGAGTTCAAGTTCACCCAGGGCCTGATTGAGTTCATCAAGCACCTCAACGACGGCAAGGGGGTCCTGCACTCCCAGGTCATTTACTTCCAGAAGTCCGACCCCGAATCGCGTCTCGTGGTCGAGGTCGCGATGCAGTACAACGACGGCTACAACGAGACCATCTTCTCGTTCGCCAACAACATCAACACCAACGAGGGCGGCACCCACCTCAGCGGCTTCAAGACCGCCCTGACCGGCACCATCAACCGCTATGCCGAGTCGTCAGGGCTGCTCAAGGACGTGCGCCCCAGCGGCGATGATGTGCGCGAAGGCCTCACGGCCATCGTCAGCGTCAAGGTCCCCGAGCCCCAATTCGAAGGCCAGACCAAGACCAAGCTGGGCAACAGCGAGGTCGAAGGCTTTGTCAGCTCCGTGGTCAACGAGAAGCTGGGGCGCTACCTCGAGGAAAACCCCAAGGAAGCCAAGGCCATCTTCGAGAAGGGCCTGATGGCCGCCGAAGCCCGCGAAGCCGCCCGCAAGGCCCGCGAACTGACGCGCCGCAAGAACGCCCTCGATGGCGGATCGTTGCCCGGCAAACTCTCCGACTGCCGTTCCAAGAGCAACGAGGAGACCGAGCTGTTCCTGGTCGAGGGCGATTCGGCCGGCGGCTCGGCCAAGCAGGGCCGCGATTCCAATGTCCAGGCGATCCTGGCGCTCAAGGGCAAGATCCTCAACGTGGAAAAAGCCAACCTGGTCAAGATGCTGGGCCACGAGGAAATTCGCACCATCATCAGCGCCATGGGCTGCGGCATCCGCGAGGATTTTGACCTGGAGAAGCGCCGCTACGGCAAGATCGTCATCATGACCGACGCCGACGTCGACGGCAGCCACATCCGCACCCTGCTGTTGACGTTCTTCTTCCGCCACATGCAGGACCTGATCAAGGCCGGCCGGCTTTACGTCGCCCAGCCGCCGCTCTACGAGGTGACCCGCAAGCGCAAGGCCGAATACGTGCTCAACGATCGCACCATGCGCCAGACCCTGACCGACCTGGGCCTGGACGGCACCGAGCTGCTCATCCGCGACAATGACACCGGCAAGGAAGCCAAGCGCCTGGGCGGTGAGGAGCTGCGCCGCGTCGTGGAGCTGCTCAACAAGCTCGAAGAGCTGGTCCGCGTGGTGCAGCGCCGCGGGATCGATTTTGCCGATCTGCTGGCCCGCCGCGACTCGGCCGGACGCCTGCCCCTCTACCGCGTGGTTATCGAGGGCGAGGAAAAGTTCTTCCACTCCGCCGCCGAACGCAGCGACTTCCTGCGCGAGCAGAACCTGCTGATCGACGATGAGGAAATGGCCAAGGTCCAGGGCAGCGAGGCCCCGCCCGCCCCTTCCGCCCAGGAGCCCCTGCGCCGCGTGCAGAAGAACCAGGAAATGCACGAGATCAAGGACCTGGAAAAACTCTTTGCCCAGCTTGAGACCCACGGCCTGGCCATCGACGACTTCTTCCTGACCCAGGAGGAATCCATCACCGGCGAAAAGCTGGCCACCAAGTACGCCCTGCGCAACGCCGAGCACACCTTTGACGTGGCCGGCGTCTCGCAGATTCTGGCGGTCCTGCACCGCATCGGCCGCGAGGGCATCGAAATCAAGCGCTTCAAGGGCCTGGGCGAGATGAACAGCGAGGAGCTGTGGCAGACCACGCTCGACCCGACCCGGCGCGTGCTGCTGCGCGTGACCATGGACCAGGCTTCCGAGGCCGAGCAGATGTTCAGCGTGCTCATGGGCGAGGACGTGGAGCGCCGCCGCCGCTTCATCGAAGAACACGCCTTGGAAGTCAAAAACCTGGATGTGTGAAACGCCCGCGCCCGCGCCTCAGCCCGCGCCTTAGCCCCGCCGCGCCAGTTCCCGCGCGGTGTCGGCCAGTTTCTGGTGGGCCAGCTCGCAGGCGTAATCCACCTCGATCACCTTCCGATACCCCTCGATCCGCCGAATGGGATCGGGTTGCGCATCGGCCTGGGCCAGGAAGGGACGATGCAGTTTCTCCCAAAGGTCCATCACCCGCGCATAGGTCTGCGCATTGCCCTTGCGCGGGCCGGCGGGCAGTTCGCACTCATCCAGCATCAGCGATCCATAGGGCAAGGCCCGCCGCAGCTGCTCCAGCGTAAACGACTGCGCCCGCGGAACGCGCGACTCGGCAAACGGCAGGATCACCACCGTTCGTCCCTGCTCGGTGGGATAAGCCGCGGCCAGAAATGTCTCCACATATAACCCCAATTCCTGGCGAAGCTGCCGGAGCTGCACCGCCGGCTCGATGCTCGCCCAGCCGGCCACCAAGAGCTGCCCGTGCGGATAATTCTCGGCCACGTGCCGCGCGTCCAGGTGGTCGTGCGGCCCCTGGGCCAGCAGGTCCAGACATACGATGCCCTCCCCACAGCGCTGTCGACGCTGGCGCCGCACCTCTTGCAGCGGCATGTACAAACGGGCCAGCGTGTCCCAGTCATGCAACTGCCAGGCCGTGTGCTCGGCCGCCACCAGCGTGCATTCGGCCTGGTGATACTGCGTCTGCTGAAGCTGCTGCTGCCCCCGTTCGCAGGCGTCCTGAAGTTCGATGCTCATACCCCTATTGTAGGTTGCTACCCGTGCGGGAAGAACCCACAAACGCGCCGCGGCCCTTTGACGTAACCCGCGCTCTGGTCAGCGTAATCCGCTGGCCGTCCGCCTGAGGGCCGCCACCGCTTCGTCCCACTGCCGGCCGCCGGGGCACAGCGGCTGGGCCAGCGCCTGCGACAGACCCTGAAAATCGCGGTTCTCCATCACCACGCGGATGTGGCACAACTGCCTTGCGCACTGCGCCAACTGCTGTCCCAGCGTCTGATCGCCCACCATCACCGCTTCCAGGTTGATCCGCAGAAGCTGCGCGGTCTTCAGCAGCGATTCGTGGGCATGTTCCCAGATCGTGAAGCAGCCGCTGAGTTTCTCCATCGCCTTGCCCGTCTGCCCCTTGTCCAGCAGTTCGATCACTTCGGTCTTCAACCGCTCGGCCTGCGCCAATTGCTGATCCAGTTCCCCCAGCACGCCTTCGGTCAGCTCGCGGGGGTCGGCGGTTTCGATGAACAGCGTATGTCCCCGCAGCAATGTCCGCTTGGCCGCGCAAAGTTGGCCGGCCTGCAAGGCGCTGCCGTCCAGCGATACACGCACCACCAGCCGCTTATCGCGGCGCAGATGGTTCAAGACCTGCCCCAGCGTTTCCAGGCCCATCTCCTCGGCCGGTATCGGGCGTTGGTCTACCGTAACAGCCATAGCGCTCCAGGTTCCCCCGCATCCTCCGTTATCGGTTGGCAAGGCCGGCGGGCTTGACCTAAGTCCGATAAATTCGCCGCCGCTTCCCCGGAATTACCCCAAGACACTGCATGGGGGATATGATACCACGCCATGAACATCATCCTGGCCATCACCGGCGCCAGTGGGGCTGCCTATGCGCAGCGAGTCATTTCCTGCCTGGTGGCGGCCGGCGCGCAGGTCCACCTGGTCATCTCGCCCATGGGCCGCCGGCTCCTGCGCGATGAACTGGGTATGGAAAATGTCGATCTGGACACCCTGGCCGGGACCCCCCGGCACACCCTCAGGCTCTATCCCTACAACGACCTGGGAGCGCGACTGGCCAGCGGCAGCTTCCTGCACGATGGCATGGCCGTGGTGCCCTGCAGCAGCAATACCCTGGCCCAGATCGCCCATGGGCTGGGCGGCAACCTGATCGCCCGCGCCGCGGCCGTCTGCCTGAAGGAGCGCCGCCGCCTGGTGCTGTGCCATCGCGAAATGCCCCTCTCGCCCATCGATATCACCAACTACCAGCTCCTGACCGACGCCGGAGCCATCATCGCCCCGGCCAATCCCGGTTTCTACATGAACCCCTCGAGCGTCGAGCAGGTCGTTGATTTTGTGGCCGGCAAACTGCTGGATCTGCTGCACGTGCCGCATCAGCTCCATACGCGCTGGGACCCGTTGCCGGCGCCGCCGCAGGCCTCCCCCTGACCAAGGGCCCCGGCAAACCGTGTTGCGTGTTTCAGGACCCATCCCACATTGCGCCGCCCTACGGTGCAACCGGCCGCCGTTTGCGTATAATGCCGCCCCAAGGAGCCAAGAACCGTGCCTGCAAAATCGCCGCTGGCCGAACGACTGGAGAAAATCAGGGAGCAGATGGCCTCGGCATGCGCCGCGGCCCGCCGCGATCCTTCCGAAGTGACCCTGCTGGCCGTCACCAAGACCGCCGCCCCCGAGCAAATCCGTGAGATTCTGCAACTGGGCGTGGGCGACCTGGCCGAAAGCCGCGTGCAGGTGCTCATCCAGCGCACCGCCCAGATCAACGAGTTTTACCAGCGACGCCAGCCCCACGATCCGGCCATGGCGCCGCGGCTCCGCTGGCACATGATCGGGCACCTGCAACGCAACAAGGTCAAGGCCGTGCTCCCCCTGGTCGACCTGATCCACAGCGTGGACAGCCTGCGACTGGCCGAAGAATTGGACAGCCAGGCCGCGCGCCTCGCACGCAAGGTGCCGGTGCTGCTGCAAGTCAATGCCAGTGAGGAAAAGCAGAAGTTCGGCGTGGCCGTCGGCGCCGCCGTGCACCTGGCCGAGCAGATCGGCTCCATGCCCAACCTCCAGCTTTCGGGGCTCATGAGCATGGCCCCCCTGCAGGCCACTATCGACCAGGCACGCTTTGTCTTTGCCCGTACGCGCGAGCTGTTCGAGGAAATGCGCTGGCACAAGATCGGCGGCGCCCACCTGCGACACCTGAGCATGGGCATGAGCGGCGACTTTGTGCCCGCCATTCTCGAAGGCGCCACCCTGCTGCGCCTTGGCACCGCCTTGTTTGGCGGCCAGCCGCAACAGGATCATCCCGACAGCGAAGACGCCGCCTCCGAGGGCGGCTAAGAGCCCCGCGCGGTCTATGTTTGAGGCCGACCTGTTCATGTTCTTTCGCTTCTGGCTGGGGTGGGTGGTCACGGTCTACGCGACCATCATCACCGCCCAGTCGCTCTGGGGCTGGTATGTCTGGCTCCGCGGCAGCGATAAATACATGACCCTCCTGCGCCGCTACCTGGTGGTTCACGGCCTGCGCATGCGCTTCCGGGCCTTCTGGGGCGACGTGCTGGTGTGTGTGCTGCTGTGCATTGCGTTCCTGCTGATATGGCGGGCCCAGGTTTTGATGGATGAGCTGCGCCACACAGCTTCCGAGTCCCGACAAGTCGCTGTCCATCCACGTGCCCATGTCCAGCAACCCCGATAGCACAACCGCTGGTTCGCTGCCCGATCCGGAGCTTTCACTGCGACGGCTTCAGGAAATGCCGCGCGATGAGCTGGAACACCTGGCCGAGGAGTTCGGCCTGGAACCCGGGGCCGTACGCCCCCGCGACGCGCTGGCCATGGCGCTGCACGAACGCCAGCAGCTTATCGCCGCCACCGATCGCCAGGCCTTGCTGGATGTGATCCAGTGGGGCCGCCGCCCCGTACCCAGCAACGCCACCCGCGAGCAATTGGCCCGCGAAATCGTGCGCATCAAGAGCATGCGCTTTAACGGCCTGAGCCATCGCGGGCTCTTGGCGCTGGCCATCGTGCGCGGCGTGGAGATCCGCCCCGACGACCAGCCCCGCGACCTGGTCAAACGGTTGAAGCGCCAGGAGGGCCTGCTGGCCAAGCTCAATCGCAAGCGCCGCGCCTGGCTGGGGTCCATGGTCTCGGGCATGCTGGGCGAGTCCGAGGCCGGCGGCGAGTACCAGTTCCTGCCGCCGCAGCAGGGCGCTGCCGGCGAAAGCCCCGCCGCCGACGTCCCGCCGGCCAGCATCAAGCAGGAGATCGAGGAGGCCGGCCTGTTCGGGGGCATCACTTCGCGCATCAAGCGCTCGGCCGACGCCTACCTGAACCAGAAGCTGGACGAAATCGAGGCCCGCATCGACCGCAAACTCGACGAGATCGACCGCCGCCTGGGCGAGTGGCGCGACAAGGAAGTCGCCAACCGCCTGCGGATCCTCAAGATCACCCTCTGGGCCAGCGTCATCGTGGCCTTGCTGTCACTGATCTACTCGTACATCAAGTATTACGTCACCGGCGGATAGGGCGCCGCGTGCGCAAGAATCCCACGGATTCTCTCGCAACGGCGCTACGGCGCAACGAACATTCGCTCAAAAGAATGACACGCCCCATCGGCCGCTGATGCCAGGGGAAGCGCGGAGGCACCGCAGTCTTTCCCGCAGCCGCCCTTTCGGGGATGATGGCCGGCAGGTTCGGACGGTTCGCCGTCTGCTTCTGGAGCACAGCGTCCGCCCCGCCGGCAAGGGCAGGAGCCATGCGATCCGCAAAACCGAGATCCGTCCGGAATCGTTTCACGCCCTATCCGGCCGGGCAGGAACCGAAGGAGACGCCATGACCGCTCAGCAGCGTAACGCCGTCTCTGCGTGTCTGTGTCTTTTCTGCTTGGGCCTGGCGGTGTCATGCTCCCAGCGGGCGTACCTGCCGCAACAAGCACCCGAGGGTGCATGCGCTACGACAAGCTCCGCGCCGGTTACAGAGGACCAAGCATTTGTGCAGCGACTGCGTCAATCGGGCGCCATTGTGGTACGCGATGCCACGCGTCCGGAACGCCCCGTGGTGCAGTTAAGATCGCAACACCGTATCGACCTGCGCGGGATCGGGACGCTGAAATCTCTGCAAAGGCTCGACATCAGGGCTGGTGTTAAACCGGGCACGGGCTATGACGAGCTGGCGGACCTGCCCTCCTTGCGAGAACTAGTCCTTGACCATGTATACCTGGGCAATGATGGCTTTGAGCGTTTCCCGCGCCTGCCAAAACTAGAGGTGCTCGAGGTGTACAGCGATCACCGTCTGGATGATCGCGGTATTGCCGCACTGTTGAAGTTCACCGGCCTTCGCGAACTTCGTCTGTGCTACACCAAGGTCGGCGCGGCCGGCTTGGCGCAGCTTCGCGCCCTGACATCCCTTGAGAAACTGTACTACATGCAGTGCCGCAACGTCGGCGATACCGAGTTGCGGTCTGCTGTTGATGTACCGCAGCTTCGAGAGCTTGCGATGGGCCCGGCTTTCTTTTCCGAGGTCGCCGTTAGAGGGCTGCAGGAGATGCCCAGCTTGACGCATCTATACCTGCGGTGCCTGGACGACCGTCACATGAAAGCGGTCGCAACATTTTCGAGACTGGAATCGCTGAACCTGAGCGCTGCCCCCGTCACGGACGATGGACTGGGCGAGTTGCGAGCGATGCACAATTTACGCGATTTGGACGTCAGCTACAGCAAGGTGACTGCAAAGGGGCTGGCATCGCTTGGAGCCCACCCGAAGCTGCGCAGGCTGACAGTTTCCGGTGAGCAACTTGGAGACCCGGATGGCAGCGACCTGGCTCGGCTGATTCACGTGCGAGAGTTGGCGGTGACATCCATGGACCGCAGGCTGATGCGAACGCTGGCTGGCATGCGGCACCTGACGTCGTTGAGCCTTGCGAACAACACCTTGGACGACACGGACGTGGTGGCCATTGGAGCCCTTGCCAACCTTGAATCGCTTGATCTGAAGCAAAACTATGCAATCACTCACTGCGGCCTGTCCTTTTTGCGGCTCCTGACGAAGCTACGGGTTCTGGACCTGTCGCACACGGGCATTGGCGATGAAGCAGTGGCGGTTCTGCAGGCGGTCCCTTCGCTGAAAACCATCGACGTTTCCGACACTCACTTGTCGGCCACGGGTCTTCTGGCCCTGCGGCGGGCGTTGCCGCGAGCCACGATCACGTTCCGTCAGACCGAAGGCCGTCAAGTGGTCACCGCGCCGGTACGCGAACATGACTCCGATACGCGCTGACCCACGTGATGCATGCTCGATGCGTCATGTGACGGAATGACTGCCCTGTCGTTCAACCTCCGCCACCGATAGACTGGCGGCACCGTCAGAGAGCGATTGAGTTATCAGCACCAGATGGTCGCTTCTCACGCGCGCGGCTCTGATCGTAAATCCGCCGGCTGGCAGGCGCTGGTTATCAACAGCCCTTGAGCATGCAGATTCTTCACCGCGTTCAGAAGGACATCGCGAGCGTGTCGCGAGGGGCGTGGCGCCGTTGTCAGAGTCCGCTCTGGGTGATGGGGAGCGTCGCGCCGTCGTCGGCCTGTCGCGGCGTCGCGTTCATGTGATGGTTCGGGTGCGGCCGTGCATGTCGTGCATCGAACCGCTGGCATCCATTGAACGTCCGATATAAAATGCCCCGACGAGGCGGTTGGCCCCGCCTTGCGAGCGTACTTCCGATGCCAGCAGACACAGGCGCATTGTCGCTGTCCGTTGGCGCCGCCGGCGCCCCCGGAGGCTGTGCGCTGAATTGCAACGTGCTGGTCCTTAATAAGTTCTATCAGGCCATCCGCGTCATCAACGTCAAACGGGCCTTCTCGCTGCTCTGCCGGCAACTGGCCGAAGTCATCCATATCGAGGCCGACACTGCCGGACAGAGCCGATGGCTTAACCTCAATTTCGAGGACTGGCGCGAACTCTCCCAGCTCAAGGCCACGTTCGAGCCCGACAGCTACGACTGGATCCACACGGTGCGCTTCCAGGTGGCGGTGCCGCGCATTATCCGCTTGTTGGTCTATGACAAGCTGCCCCGGCAGGATGTGAAATTCAACCGCCGCAACATTTACGCCCGCGACGGCAACCGCTGCCAATACTGTGGTCGCAAATACTCCACCACGGAACTGTCGCTGGACCATGTGGTTCCGCGCAGCCAGGGCGGCCGCAGCACCTGGGAAAACATCGTCTGCTGCTGTGTGCGCTGCAACGTCCGCAAGGGCGGACGGACTCCCGAGCAGGCCCGCCTGCACCTGATCGCCAAGCCCATCAAGCCGCGGCGCAGTCCGGTCATCAATATCCGTCTGGCCGATGAGCGCTATCGCAGTTGGAAGCAGTTCCTCGACGATGCCTACTGGTCGGTGGAACTCAAGTAGGTCCACCGCTTCCCCCCGTCATGGACTCCTGGCATTTGACCGCTGGCGCCGTGCTGCGCCACAGGTACCAGGTGGCCACCGTGCGCCACGGCCGCCACGGCCGGGCCAGCGCCTCCACCGCCTTTGGCGTGGGCAAGTGCCTCCGTCCGTAGGCCAACTGCACCGCTTTGCGCAAGCCAAAATCATCCACCGGCAGCACGTCCGGGCGGTTGAGAGCGAAAATCAGGAACATTTCCGCCGTCCAGCGGCCGACGCCGTGGATGTCGGTCAAAGCGTCGATGATCTGCGGGTCGCCCATGGCGGCAAAGCGGCCGCCGCGTACGGCGCCGCTGGCAAAATGCCGCGCCAGGTCGCGCAAATACCGGCATTTGGCGCGCGAAGCCCCCACGCCGGCCAACTGGGCATCCTCCAGTTCCAGCAGGAGCCTGGGCGTTGGCCGGCGGCGTGGAAACAGCCGGGCAAAGCGGGTAAACAGGGCCGTGGCCACGGCCGTGGAAATCTGCTGGGCGAAGATCGACTGGCACAAGGCCACAAAGTAGTCGCGCCGGGGACGCAGCAGGCATGGCCCCACGGCGTCGATGGTTCTGGCCAGAACCGGATCGGCGCCCCGCAGGTGTCGGCGGGCCATGGACCAGTCCGGCAAGGCGGTCGGGGTCTTGAAGCACATGAAATTTATTCTAAGAGAAATGGTTCGTCTGCGTTATGGTATGGGCAGCAGGTGCTGCCGCTGCCAACGGAGGCGACGATGCGGCGTGTAGGGTGCAACATTGTGGCGCTGGTCCTGGGGCAGTTTGCCCTGGCCGACACGGTTCTTCCGCTGGAGGTGGCCGAGGGCGAATACGGGCCGCGCGACAGCCGGGTGTTTTCACTGCCGGTGGTCTGCAACGGCTTTCAAGCCCGCTTTGTCTGGGGCTGCGGCGGCTGGACGCTGATGAGCGAGCAGTACGCCGAAAAATGCGGCATCGCCCCCAGGGAGGACCCCGATCTGGCCGAGTACCAGGCCGGCGGCAAGCCCATCTTTGCCGGCTCGGCCGATGTGACCCTTCGCATCGACCAGCACACCCACCGCGAAAACGTGAAAATCATGAGCCGGGCCTTTGCGGATGCGGGCATGACCGGCATCCTCGGCTACAACATCGCTTCGGCCTACCAGTGGGAGATCAACCCCCATCCGAAAACACCGACTCTGACACTGCGGCCGCCGGGCACCAAGCCCACCACGCGGCCGCTGGCCGTGCTGCCTCTGAAAAACGAGGAGCAGAACCTCTGGGTGAGCCTCAATCTGCGGCGGCAGCAGTGCAGCCTGGTGCTCATGCCCCAGTCCACGGACATGCAGGCCGGCCCCGAGCTTCAGCGCCGCTGGGACATCGCCTCGGGCAAGGCCGAGGACATCAAGACCTACCTGGGCCGCGTGCGCTCGGTGATGCTGACCGGCAAGGATGCGGTCGAGTTGGCGCCTGGCCTGCTGGAGAGCAACATCCTGGTCATCCTGGTGGGCGATGCCAAGGATATGCAGTCAAGTCCCTCCACGCGCAGCGGGGTAGGCGCCAGCCTGCTGAATCGGTTCACCTACTGCGTCGATCCGCGGGACCAGCGCCTGTTGATCGTCAGCCGGCACGCGCCACCCCAGCCCGCCACCCGCGCCAGCACGCAACCGGCCGGGCCGGCGCCGCAGGGGCAATAGCCAGGCGGACGCGATGGAAGTGGGGGAGCTTGGACGATCTGCCGTCGCTGTGAGCGCAGACGAACGAGCACGCCCTCAATGCAGGTCCTGCCCGCCGGCGCTCTGGATGGTGCCTTCCTGGATCTTCAGCTCCTCGCGTTTCTGGATACGGTCCACCAGTCCGTCGCGAATCCAGAAGATGCGGTCGGAGACGGCCAGCATCTTGTGGTCGTGGGTGGCGCTGATGATGGTCACGCCCTTTTCCTCGTTGAGGGAGCGCAGCAGCTCGATGATGAGCGTGCCGGTCTGCAGGTCCAGGTTTCCCGTGGGCTCGTCGGCCAGGATGATGGTCGGGTCGTTGGCAAAGGCGCGGGCGATGGCCACGCGCTGCTGCTGGCCGCCGGACATTTCCGCGGGCTTGTTCATCAGGCGGTGGCCCAGCTCGACGCGGTTAAGGATTTCGGCGGCCTTGTCCTGGGCATCGGCGGTATTCATGCCGGCGAAGATCATGGGCAGCATGACGTTTTCCAGGGCCGTCATCACGGGGATGAGGTTGAAGGTCTGGAAGATATAGCCGATCTTGCGGCAGCGCATCCAGGCCAGCTCGTAGGCATCGAGCTGGGCGATGTCCACCTCGTCGATATAGACCTTGCCCTCGGTGGGTTTATCCAGGCCGCCGATCATGTTGAACAGCGTGCTCTTGCCCGAGCCGCTGGGGCCCATGATGGAGATGTACTCGCCGCGATTGATGGAGATGCTCACGCCGCGCAGGGCGTGGACCTCGGTGTCACCCATCTTGTAGAGGCGCTTCACGTCGATGGTGCGCACCGTGTACTCGGAAAGGGTCGCGGCAGCGGTGTTGGTGGCGGCGGTTTGTGTCATGGCGGCTCGGTTGCTGTTGGTATCGGGGGCTTATCAGGCCTCGACGCGCATGGCCTCCACGGGTTGCATGCGGGCGGCCTGCCAGGCCGGGTAGACGGCGCCGCCCACCGTCAAGGCCACGCCCACCAGGAAGCACATGACGGCGCTGCTGGCCACCATGCCCCAGGGCAAGTGCAGGAAAGCGGCGTTGCCGTAGCTGCCGGCGCTGGAAGCCAGTGTCAGCAGCAGGCCGGCCAGAATACCCAGGATAGTTCCAATCACGCCCTGGAAAAGGCTCTCGATCAGGAACAGCTTGACGATGAAGGTGTCCAGCGCGCCCAGGCATTTCATGGTGCCGATCTCGCGGAAGCGCTCGGTGACGCTCATCAGCATGGCATTGAGAATCCCCACGAAAGCCACCAGCAGCGCCAGCCCCAGCAGCCAGCGCGTCTGGACGCGGGCGCTTTGCACTTCCTTGGGATCGGTGGGCACGCCGCTGGCGATCATGGTGGCCTCAAGGTCGCGGGCGCCCTTCAGCTGGCCTTCCAGGCGGCGCTGGTTACGTTTCTGATCGATCCACTGGCGCATGGTCGTGACCAGGGGCGGGTTGGCGGCCAGGGCACGGCCCAGGGCCGTGGAATTTCCCGGCAGGCTTCCGAACTCGCGCTGCAGGGCGGGAAACTCGGCGCCCAGGACGTCGCGGGCATTGAGGGGCGGGTTGCCGTAGGTTTTGCCTGCCGCCGCCGAGAGGGTGGCGGTCAGCTCGGCCACTTCTTGTTTAAGCGCGGCCAGGCGCTGGTGCCATTGGCGCTGCTCGGCCAGGGCCTGCTGTTCCATCGGGCTCAGGTCCGCCGGGACGGCCGCCGCGGCGCGGGCCGCCAGGGGCTCGACGCGCTTGCTGGCGGCGATCCAGGCCCGCATGCCGTTGACCACCGCGTCGCTGGTGCGAATGGACATCAGAAAGGCCAGGGCCAGCACGATGCCGCTGGTGACCAGCAGGCTGCGGCTGAGGCGCATGCGGATGTTCTTGTAGGCGATTTCCACGGCCTTGCTCAAGGGCAGCACGATCTGCCGCTGGACCGCGGGAGGGGCCGAAGGGGTTGTCGAGGCGCTGCTCATGGTTGGGCCAGGCAAGGCTCTACGGCTTGGCGGGCCCGTCGGCATGCTGGATCGGCATGCCCACCAGGCCCTTGCTCATCAGCGTTCGCAGAAACGTCTGCGTGGCCACCTCGGCTTCGCGCAGGTTCAGCCGATAGTGGCTGGCCAGAGCGCTGATGATCTGCTTCACGCTCGTGCGGCCGTCGATGCGGTCCCAGACGAACAAGCCCAGTTCGTCCAGCTCAAAGGTTTTGGTAGCGCCGGCCGGCACCCGGAACACGCGCAGCCAGCGCGTCTCCCGCAGTCGTACCGTCAGACGGGCGCCTTGTTCATGGCGCTGCACGTCAGGATCGACCAGCCGAATCGGCTTGGCCGACAGGGCTTGGGCGGCCGTCAGCGCCGGCGCTTTCTTTCGCCAAGCCCACATGCCGCTAAGTTAAGGGCAATCGGCACAAAGGGCAAACACCCGTTGGCCGGGCGCAGACCGGGCGGGCGACCTTACATGGCGGCCCGGAAGATGGTCAGCGACGCCGAGCCCATGACATAGGTGATGAAGATCAGCAGGAGCTGGGCGCACAGGACGATGGCTCCTACTACGCGCCGGGTGATGGGCTGGGCGGGGCTGAGGAAACCGACCGCCGAGGCGGCCAAAGCCAAAAAGCCCAACAACATGCCCCAGGTATACCAGTAGGCCGAGCCGCGCGAGCCGATCCGATGCTCCTCGGCCTTGGCCTCCACCTCGCTGCGCTGACGGGTCCACTTTTCGCGCGCTTCGCGGCGCGACTTGCGATCGATCTCCGCGCCGGCGCGCGAGGGGTTGGCCTGGTCCTTCGCCTGCAATTCCCGGTCGAGCCGGGCCTGTTCCTGGTCGCCGATTTCGACCGCGGCCTTGAACTTGGCCAGCTTAAGCTGATCCAGGATGGGGAAGAACAGAAAGAGGATGACCAGGATCGAGCCGAAGGCAAATCCCCAACTGGCCGGGTCGTTTCGCAGACAATTCCAGGCGCAGGCGGTGCCGCTGGACCGCTGGTCGCTGACCGCCTGCGCCGCTTGCCCGGCGGCCGCCGTGGCCACGGGGGCGGTCGTGCCCGGGGGAACCGCCGGGCGGCTTACGGGCGCTGGGGCCGAACGCGGGATTTCCCGCTGGTAAGCCTGCGGGCCGGCGGCAAAGTGCTCGATGGCCGGTGACGACGGCTGGGCGGCATCGGAGAATTCAGTCTCCTGCGCGGCGGCGGCCACGTGTACATGCGACTCGGTGGGGGCCGGTTGTGCCTGGGCGGGATGGGCGGGCGCAGGTTCCACATGAGTGGCCGCCGGAGCCGACGAGGCCTCCTCGGCATCGGCCGGGGCCTGCTCGGCGGTGACGGGGGGCAGCTCAGGCGGTGTCGAGGGCGCGGCCGCGGGCGTCGGCACCGCCGGCATCTCCGGCGGGCCGGCCTGGGTGACGATGCGCAGCCCGCCCGACTCGACGGCCAGCGCTATTCCGCACTTGCGGCAGTTGAACTGCTTGCCCACGTGCTGGGGGTTGAGGTTGTAAACGGCCTCGCAACCGGAATTGGGGCAGAAGGCTCTCATGGTCGGCTCCTTGGTGGCATTAGACCACAGGGCGGCGCTGCTGGGCAAGTCGGCGCAGGCCCACTACAATCGCCGCGCGCATGGCCAAGCCGCGTAATGACCTGCTGGACCGGCTCGTTTACTGCGCTGCGCGGCTGGTGTCGATGTTCATGTACTGCTGGCCGGTGCAGGCCAATCTGCGGCTGGCGCAGTGGCTGGGGAACCTGGTCTATCGGCTGGACCGGCGCCACCGCGAGATTGCCCAGGACAACCTGCGCCGGGCCTTTCCGCGGGAATCGGCGCAGCGTATCGAGCAACTGGCCCGCCGCAGCATGCAGCATCTGTGCATGCTGGGGATCGAGGTGCTGTTTACCACCCGACTGGTGCGGCTGGAGACTTACGCCCGCTATGTGCGACTGGAGAACATCAAGCCGGTGCTGGAGTTGCTGCTGCGCAGCCAGCACGGGCTGATCATGCTCACCGGCCACTGGGGCAACTGGGAAATCCTGGGCTACGTGCTGGCGACCCTGGGCTTTGAGGTCAACGTGGTGGCCCGGCCGCTGGACAACCCCTATCTGGACCAGTGGCTGCTGGGCGTGCGCCAAAAGAAGGGCCAGAAGATGATCGCTAAGAAGGGGGCGACCAGCGAAGTGACCGAGGCGTTGGATCAAGGGGCGGCGGTGGCCTTTATTGCCGATCAGGATGCGGGACGAAAAGGGCTGTTCGTGGATTTCTTCGGCCGGCCGGCCAGCACCTACAAGTCCATCGGACTGCTGGCGATGCAGTACCAGGTGCCGATCGTGGTGGGTTATGCCCAGCGGCTGGATGGTGAGTTTCACTTTGCGGCGGGGGTGCAGGACGTGATTCTTCCGGAGCAGTGGGCACCGCAGGCCGACCCGCTGCGCTATATCACGCAGCGTTACACTCGGGCTATCGAGGACATCGTGCGGCGCGATCCGGCGCAATATCTCTGGGCCCATCGTCGCTGGAAGAGCCAGCCGGCGCCGCGCTCGAGCGGCGCTGCCGCTGCAAGCGGCCTATGAGCGGGGCGGATGACAGTTGGGGCCTGTCTTGGCTTTCCGAAGCTCGCTCGCCTTGTCACTCTGAGCGCAGCGAAGAGTCTGCACGCAAGAGAGCTTCAGACTACGAATGCCTTCACGCCGGCAGGTCCTTCGCTGCGCTCAGGACGACAAGGGAAGCGGGCGCACCTTTCAGAACCTCTCCCCCCCATATGTCACTCTGAGCGCAGCGAAGCGTGACCATTCGGCGAATACGCGGTCCAGCTCAAATCCCCAGCAGATCCTGATAAGCGGGCAGGATGCGGGGCCAGGTGTAGCGGCTTTGGACCAGGGCGTGGGCGGCAGCGCTGAGCTGAGCGCGCATTTGGGTATCGCTAAGCAGCCGATGGATGGCCGCCGCCAGTTCCGCGGGGGACCTGGGGCTCACAAGCAGGGCGGTCTGCTCGTGTTTAACCACGTCGCGGATGCCCGGTGCGTTGCTGGCGACGATGGGCACGCCGGCGGCCATGGCCTCCAGCAGCACCATGGGAAAACCCTCGGCCAGAGAAGGCAGCACCAAGACGTCGATCTGCTGCATGGCCTGGCCGACGGGCACGATGCCGTGAAAGGTGATCCGGCCGGTTAAACCCAGCCGCTGGGCCTGGCTCATCAGGGCCGCTCGCTCGGGGCCGTCGCCGAAAATGTGTAGCCGGACCGGGTCGGGCAGAAGCGCCATGGCTTCAAGCAGATCGTCCACGCGCTTGATCGGGTCCAGCCGGCCGATGAAGCCTATCGAGGTCCACGGGCCGGTCCGGGCGCGGGCCGTTGCGGTGGCCAGCGACGCTGGGTCGATGGCATTGGGGATGATGCGCAGCTTTGTTTGGGGCACCAGCGCCCAGCGCTGGGCGGCCTGAGCGACAGAGGGCGACGGGACCACCACGCAGTCGGCCATGTGCTGGACCAGGGCCTGCACCGGCCAATGCCAGCGCGGCGTGGGCTGGCTGGTCTGGATCGCCTGGATAAGACGCACCTGCGGCACAAAGGCGGCGGCCAGCGCGGCTGCGGCATTGGCATGAAGCAGAAAACTGAAGACCGTGTCGATGTGCTGCTCTTGCAGAAGCCGGGCAAGACGCCACACGGTGCGCGGCAAATCCGCAGCGCCACGGGCCCCAAGGGCCCTCACCGGGACGCCGGCCGCCGCGATCTGGTCGGCCACCGGGCCCCAGGGGGACAGACAGGCAACCTGCAGTCGTGCTGCCTGTGCGCCGGCCGCCATCAGACGGACGGCCAGCTCGCGGACCACGGTGGGCGTGCCGCCGATTTGCAGGTCGGTGATCAGCAGCAGGATGCGCTTCATCTGGACTTTGCGGCCTTGGCCGCCTCGGCCAGCGCGGTAAAGAGCGCCCGGTGATCGGGCTCATCGACCAGCCGCTCGGGATGCCACTGCACACCCAGCAGCAGCGGATAGTCGGGGTCTTCCACGGCCTCGACAATGCCGTCGGGCGCTGTGGCCGTGATGCGCAGTCCCGCGCCCAGGCGATCGATGGCCTGCTTGTGATAGCTGTTGGCCAGGATATTGCTTTTGCCGACGATCCGGTGCAGCCGTGAGTTGCTGGCAACATCGACCGGGTGGCGGGGGATGACTTCGCCCATGCGACGGTGTTCGATGGGATGGTCGCGCGGCACATCGGGCAGGAACTGGTGAAGGCTGCCGCCGCGCTGCACGTTGAGCATCTGGATACCCAGGCAGATGCACAGGGTGGGCATGCGCCGCCGCTGCAGTTCGGCCAGCAAAGCCAGCTCAAAGGCCGTGCGCTGCGGGTCGATGGCGATGGCGCTGGGATGACGCTGCTGGCCAAAGAGCGCCGGGTCGATGTCGTCGCCGCCCGTCAGCAGGACACCGTCCAGGCCATCCAGCAACTGGGGGATCAGGCGCTGGTCCATGTGGTAGGGGATGGCCAGCGCCAGACCCCCGCCGGCCTCCACGGCCTGCGTATAGGCGAACCACAGCCCATAGCGATCGGGCTTGTGGCCGATGTCCATGGTTACGCCGATGAGGGGTCGTCGCATGGGCCGTGATTATTACCAACCGGCGGCCGCGAGGATAGACTCTTGGGCGGCCATGCAGCGAATCGTTGTTGGAACCGAGGAGCAGCCTGTGCGCCTGGATGTGTATCTGGGCCGGCAACTGCAGGTGCCGCGCAGCCAGGTGCGCCGAATCCTGGCCGGGGGGTGGGCGGCTCTGAACGGCAAGGCGCTGACCGATTCCGACAAGGGGACCGGTCTGCGTCCGGGGGATGTGATCGAGCTGGATCTGCCCCAGCAGGCGATTCTCCCGCAGCCGCAGATGCCGCTGGCGGTGTTGGCGGAGGGCGAAGGCTGGGCCGTGGTCGACAAACCGGCGGGGGTGGCCGTGCATCCTTTGCGGCCTGGCGAGGGCGGGACGGTATTGAATGCGGCCATCGCGCGCTGGCCAAGGATGCTGGGTGTCGGCGAGGGGGGCTTGCGCAGCGGCGTGGTCCATCGGCTTGATGTGGATACTTCGGGCGTGCTGGCATTGGCGATGGACCAGCCGCGATGGGAGGACCTGCGCCAGGCCTTTTCATCGCACGCCGCCCGCAAGACCTACCAGGCCATCGTGCAAGGCCGGATGCAGGGTCAGCGACAAGAGCAGATGAACCTGGTCATCGCGACCCATCGGCCGGCGAAGGTGCGCGTGGTCGAGCCGGGGCGGCAGGTGGCCGACATGCGGTGCTGTGACCTGGCGTGGCGGGCGCTGGAGGCTTTGGACGGCGCGACGCTTCTTGAGATCGATTTGGGCACCGGTTTTCTGCACCAGATTCGCGTGATGATGGCGCACCTGGGCCATCCGGTACTGGGAGATCGGCTTTATGCGCCCCCGGCCGTGGCTGCGATGGCGCCGCGGCAGATGCTGCATGCGTGCCGGCTGGCGTGGGGCGAGATGGATGCAACCAGCCCGTTGCCGCGAGACTTTGCCGACGTGCTGGGGCAGCGCCGCCGGTGGCAGTGACAGCGATTTTTGGGGGCAGTCGGAGGGCCGCCGACGGACGCGCGTCGAGGACTGACTGGCGAATTCTAGTGGTCCCCGCCTAACAGTCTATAACTTATTCAGTACCTTTCGCGCCCGCTTCACCTTGGCGAGGATGTCGGTGGCCGAGGCGGTCCAGATAAAGGGTTTGGGGTCGGCATTGTGCTGGTTGATGTATTCATCGATCGCACCGATGAGGTCATCGACGCTGTAGAAGCTGCCTCGCTTCAGGGCCTTTTCGCTCAGATCCCGGAAGAACCGTTCGATCATGTTCAGCCAGGATGCAC